>Ga0160427_10000086_pt1 | contig 70698 bp, 61 predicted proteins | sample SolpanmetagenomL_FD_108194 | JGI IMG/M metagenome (GOLD analysis project Ga0160427, IMG submission 108194) | Solar panel surface microbial communities from Lawrence Berkeley National Laboratory, California, USA - L | ecosystem: Engineered > Built environment > Solar panel > Unclassified ...
CGTACTCCGGCAGCGGGCCAGGAATTGTTCTGGGCCGCCCTGATCCGCGATGATCCGGTCATACCGGCCCCGTAGATCGGCATTCATCGAGGCCAACGCCGCTGCCGTTGGCAGGCGACAGGCTACCGTGTCCGTTTTGAGGAAGGCCGAGTTCACCACCGCGACCTGAGCCACGGCCTGAAGTCCCAGGAGGCTGGCCACACCGACGAAGACTAGGCCTTTCAAGGCTTGCGGCAGGGTATGTACCTCACTCAAATGGCGGGCGATGACCGCCGGGCTGCCCAGATCACGCAGCGCCGCACGTTCGGCCTCAGGCTCGCTCAGCCCATTCAGCCGGTGGCGGTAGATCTTGTCCTCGACGCCTGCGCGCAACTCGGTTTGCACGTCGCGTTTCTTCTGCCCCCACAGGCCACGGGTCGCCCGCTTCAGAAACCGGTCTGTCTCGGTCATCTGTTGCCCCCGATCACGCCGCGCACGGCGCTGGCAAAGCGTTCGTATCTTTCGCGCTGCGAACGCAGTTCCGTGCGGCCGCTCTCGGTCAGGCTGTAGACCTTGACCGGGCTGCCGCCGCGTGGGAGTTGCTGGAACTCGCCCACGATCCATCCGACTTTTTCCAGTCGGTGGAGCGAGGGGTAGAGGGTGCCCTCCCGCAGATTGAAGAAGCCGTCGGTGGCGGCCTGCACGTCGGCGATGATCTGGCCGCCATACCGCGGACTGTCTTCGAGCGTCGCCAACAAGAGGAGATCGAGGTGGCCTTTGAGTTGCTGGGGGTCCATCGCTGAGTCGTTCATTCGATCTCCTGAAGCACCGAAGGCGGTGCCAGCATCGCTTTCCGATGTGCGAGCAGCGTACACCTTGAGACATCGGAAAACAAGGGGCATCGAGAAACGATGTTTATAGTGAAGAGCAGAAAAACAAATCCGAAGGACCTCCTAACGACTGAGCAGTGTTCGCGTCCCTTGCTGTCGAGGAGGGTTGGGAATGAAGTGTCGCTTGACATCCAGATTCAGCAGGCGCAATATATAGGAACGCGATAGAGTATTTCGATACAAGGAGGCCCACCCATGCCCAGTTCACCGCCCGACTCGCCCGACGCCAACTTGCTTCGCGGCCACCTCGATCTGATTCTCCTCAGCATCATTCAGGGAGAGCCGAAATACGGCCTGGAGATCAGCAAACAGGCGCAGTCACGCACCGACGGCTACTTTGATCTCAGGGTCGGCAGCCTGTATCCGGCCCTCCACCGGCTGGAGAAAGCCGGTTTCGTACGCAGCGAGTTCCAGACGGCTCCCCGCAGCGGCAGTCCTGTCAAGGTCTACACCCTGACCGAGAGCGGCGGCAAAGAACTGGAAGTGCGGCGACGGGAGTTTGAAACATTCAGCCAGCAACTCGGCAAGTTGTGGCAACTGGGAGGCATCCAATGAAACAGACTGAACGGTATTTGAGACAGGCCACGCGTGGCTTGTGGGGCCGAGCACGACGCGATCTGCAAACCGAGTTGCAGGGCCACGTCAATGAGCGCATTCAGGAATTCCGTCTGGGCGGCATGAGCGCGGAGGAAGCCGAGCGCCAGGCCTTGCGTGAACTCGGCACGCCCGAGCGGGTCAGGAGCGGGATGCTGGGTGTGCATACCTTCCCCGCGCTGGGCAAGGCGGGAGCACTGTCACTACTGCTGGCCACCACGCTGCTCACTGCCTTGCCGCAGAGTCTGGCGCAGGTCAAGGGCATCTATACCACCAACACGAGTACTGGGCCAGCCAGCTATCTGAATCTTGAACAATTAAAGGCAGAGCTAATGAAGGTGGGAGGGAAGATCAGTAGCCAAGATGCGAACGCGGTCATCACTTTGCCAGGCGCTGCCAGACCCCCTCTACCCTTAAACAGCTATGGATTCCCAAGTCCAATTCTTTCTAAGGATAACGTCATTTATATTCAAACAGAGGCTCTACTTTATGCATTGCAGAATACTGGTCTCGATATTCGTGTGAAAGGATGGGAAAACCCGGTATTGATGGCTGGCCAGTCATCTATTCGAATCAAAACAGATGACTGGCAAGTCGCTAACAATTTGTATGCTGCCACTGTGCAGACGTATAACTCCAGATTGTGGAGTGGGTTGAAAATCCCTTTCAGCCTGATTGAGCCGGATAGCCTTGGTGGAAACACCAGTCTTAAAGGCCAATTTAAACAAGGCAAAATTTATGCCCTCGTAAGCCCAAAAGTGATTCACTGGACTGGAACGGACGAAGATGGCAAGTTCACAAGCGGTGATCTCAACATCGTCACCACCGTCAGCCAGGCGCAGGCGGGAAGCGTTCAATTTCATGTGCTCTACGGCTTCAAGGATTTCAAGCTTTATCCCAGTCTTGATGCCTTCCAAGCTGCGCTTAAGCCTTCCCTTGATCCCACTAAACTTCCCTACTGGGATGCCGACCATCCCCGCCCGGCACTGATTCTGGAACTCAGCGGCCACTTCGGAGACGACGCTTACACAGTGGTGAATCCCAACACGATTCACATCAAGTAGCCAGGGCAGAGAGAACGGACCAGAACGTGCTTGAGTGCATCCTTCAAATATCGTTGCAAACCAACCCTTATCTCTCGCTGTACGTTCGTTGCTCCTCCCGACGGGTTTAATGTTGACGGCAATAGCGGCCTAAGGAAGTGGATCCTTATTTGGCGGCCTGATTGCCTTCGGCCTGACTTTCCGCCACCACACAAGTGAGCCGATCAGGACCGGGGGCATCAGAAAATTCTGCTGAGGCAGAGCAAAGCTTCGGTGTATCAGGAGGTGAGATGGCTATCCTGCCTAAAAATTCCCAGCAGCCCAAAGCCCACCTTGACCAGCCGGCGACGCTGAATAGCAGTCCGTGTGGCGGTGGTCAGATGACCGCCGACGTGTGGGCTGCCACTGACGACTTCTTCAGAGGGCGCAGAACCGCGAACGCGTTGCGACTGGCGTGCACAGCATGAGGCGCTGGTGGGTCCTTGGGCTGGCGCTGGCGTCACTGGCCTATGCGGGCGGGAGCGGGCCGCGCCCGTTACGACCGGACTTCGTTCAACTCGCCTATCCGGTCGATTGTGACGAGGCGTTTCAGACGGACGGCTGCCGCCTGCGGGTGACGCTCCCGACCGTGCTACCGGACCTGGGGCCAGGCACGTGGCGCGTGTTGCCCGGCCCGGATCAGTTGACGGTGATCTACCGCGCCTCAGGCAGACCAAAAGAAGTGGCGCTGTGCTGCGGCCTGCAACTGCCGATGTCACCCGTGCGCGGCACTGATCTGTGGGGCGTCACGGCTCGTGTGAACGACGTGCAGCGCGCGGTGATCACTCTCGGCGTCGTTGTCGACGGGCAGTTCCCGCAGCAACTCCAGCCCTGGCGCGGCAAGCGCGCGCCGCCGCCCATCCAGACGCTTTCGCCCGGCACGCTGCAAGGCCAGATCCACGAATTTACCCTGGACTCGGGCAACAAATTGACCGGCACGCGGCGCATTTCGGTGTACACGCCGCCCGGCTGGACGGCGCAGGAAACGCTTCCTGCCGTGTACCTGGCGGATGGGGCGGCCCTCAGCATGGCGCAGGTCCTCGAACCGGCCATCCTCAATAAAACAGCACCACGTGTGGTGCTGGTGGGCATCGACAGCGCTACGCCGCGGCCAGCGGAGCCACAGAAAGACCTGCGGGCACTGGAATACTTGAACGGCTTCAAGGACGGACAGGCGTACTTTGAGGCGCACGAGACGTTCGTGCTGAAGATGGTCATTCCCGACATCGAGCGAGACTTTCATGTGCTGGCCACACCGCAAGGCCGTGTGGTGGGCGGCTTTTCCAACGGAGCGGTCTGGGCGATCAGTCTGGCCGCACGTCACCCAGAGGTGTTCCGGGGCGTGATCGCCCTGAGTCCCGGCTGGCGGCCGGCGATCCAGGCTCCAGATCCGCAGGCGCGGGTCTTTACGTCAGGCGGCACGCTGGAGCCGGGCTTCTTGAGCACAGCCACCGAGTACGCCACGCGGGTGAAGATCTCGGGCGGCACGGTCCATCTGGTCAAGCGGGTGGGCGGCCATGACCAGGTGATCTGGCAGGAAGAGTTTCCTGGCGCAGTCCGGTTCGTGCTCAACCGGTAGAAGGTCCGGTGGGTGACGCTCGCGTGAGTGAAGTGACCCGTGCACTGCGTCGTCCTGCATCAGGCTGCTCGTCGCCCGCCGACCGGGCTTTCTCTCCCTGCTGGACGTTGGCCCCTGACCGTCAGCAGCGGGATCTCGGGGAAATCGCCATAATCGGCGATATTGAGGTATGTGATTAGCGTCGGTAGTCCGGGGTGGGCAAGGTAGCCCTGACAAAAGGTATCTGATGAACGGCACCTGACCTCCGCTTTGAAAGGATCGTCGGTCAGTTACGATGGATCTCCATGACGGAGAACTCAAGGGTCTTCTACACTGAATTGAACGCTGGTCATTCCAGTCGTGCTTCTCACGTCTGGCGGGTGGAGACGTCGCATGGCCTAGAAATTTACCGCCGCTCGTGGTGGACTGACCCGTCTGTGAGTGCCTTCATGCTGGGCTTGAGTCGTTTGTTCGGCGTTGACCCACGTGACTTGAAGACGACAGCGCAGACTTACCGCTTTTGGGCAGGATTGAACGTATGGGTCGTGCCAGAAGTCCTGGGGTACGCCCAGTTTCAGGGTGCAGAAGCGTTACGCCTGAGTTTTGTGGAAGGTTCAAGCGGGCAATTCGAGGCCGGTGATGCTTACGCTCTCGGCACACAGGTAGCCCGTGTGCATCAGCACGCCGTGGCCTCTTTCGGTGGGTTGGTGGGGCAACAGCCTCGGCCCCTGCTGGATTTTTATCCCCACGCCTTACGCATGGTGCGTGAGGTGGCGACCCATTATCAGAGAGAGAACTGGGCACCGCACTGGGAACGGGTCGAAGCCCTGTTCGCCGCGGCACCAACTCCAGCCCAAGCGGTGCCGGTGCTGCTGGACTGGAATGAAACGCAATTTGTGTGGCGCGGCGGACAGCCGTTCGCTTTGGTCGATGTTGAAGCGTCAGCATTCGCACCTGCTGAACTGGATTTGACCTTCTGGGAGATTTTGCTGGATGACGCGCAGGGGTTTCAAGCAGGATACCAATCGGTGCGACCTTTTCCCGATCTCAACGGGCACCGTGGCGTGTGCCGCCTGATTCTGCTGGCACTCGAGTCCGAAGGGTCACCGCCACTCTTGGAGTGGTTGGACGCCCCAAACAACTTTGGAAGTTGAGGTGTTTGTGCCTGCTCGTCAGGTCTTCGAGTGGCCTCCCGAAATATTCTGGTCATGGGAGAGGGCAGTTCATCGCGAACCTGGCCAGCCCCTGCTAGCCTGAGGGCATGACCCGTATCCGAATGTGGAAGGCAGCAGCACCACCTGCAGCGAGTACTCAGAGCGGTTCGGGGGCACGAATAGTCAGGGCCCTGAGGTGGATGTTCAAGGTCCTCGGAAGCTCCGATTTGCCTCGGTCGACCTCGTCTTACCCATATTCACAAGATTTTGTACGTTTACAAGTGGTCTGCCACGGGCATGAGTTCAGTTATTCATCTGCCCGCCCACAGCGGTGGGTGCGTCTCCCTCAATAAGGCGACTGAGGCCGCCTTGGTCATGTCGGAAAACGGTATGAGCACGCGGGGGCCAGTCTTCACTGGCTCCCGCGCTCCTTTCGGGTTAGAGCGATTTTTTCAGGTCGAGGGCGACCTTGAAGCTGACTTTCTTGCCCGCGGCGATCTGAATCTTCTCGCTGGTGCCGGGGCGCACGCCAGTCCGGGCCGCGGTGGCCTTGACACTGAACGTCCCGAGGCCGGGCAGGCCAACCGTCTGGCCAGACCTCAGCGCCTCAGCGATGGCCTCAAGGGCGGCGCTCAGCGCGGCACCAGCGTCCTTCTTGCTGAGTCCGGCGCTGGTGACGATCAGGTCGGTCAATTCAGTCTTACCGACCTTCGACGCCGCGGCGCTCACGGCCGCCTTCGTCGGGGCCTTGGAAGCGGCGGACTTGGTGGGTACCTTGGCAGCGGTAGGCTTGGCAACGGATCCAGCGGACTTCTTACTCGATTTCGTCATGAAAGTCATCGTGACATACTTTTCGCGCAAGTACCAACAAGGGGGAGCCAGAAAATGGCGTGCAGCACGGATACGGTCGCCCACGGAAGGTGACACAACACCTGTTCAACGCCGTTGCGACTCGTCATGGTCGTGAGCAAATTGAAGCATATCGTTGGCGTGGCCTAGCGGTGCTGGGCACCCTCGGCACGACGATCCGGGTACCGGATCGTGAGGAGAATCGCGCGCACTTTACTCTGCCCTCGAGTGGCGCACACCGTGAGAGTGCTTATCCGCAAGCCCGAGTGGTCGGTCTGATGGCGCTCGGGTCGCATTTCCTGCTGGATCTGAAAGTCGGTGCGTATACGGAGAGCGAGGAATCGCTCTCCAGCGGCTTCGATGAGCACCTGCCCGATCACTGTGTGCTGATGGTCCACCGGGGGCTATTGGACTACCGGCGGTTTTACCGCCATCAGCAGCGGGGCGAAGAGCGGCACTGGCTCGTACGAGCCAAAAGCAACCTGGTGTGGACGGTGTTGGAGATTCTGGGACCGAATGAGGTCATCGCTGAAGTGCCCTTTCGCAGACCTGCGCGCAGGTCTGACCCCACGCTGCCACGTCGCATGCAGATCCGCGTCATCTGCTATCAGCTTCCAGGCTTCAAGCCACAGTGGCTGCTCACGTCGATGATGGCTGCCGAGCGTTACCCGGCAGCCGAGATCATTGCGCTCTACCACCAGCGCTGGGAACTCGAAACCGGATTTGATGAGCTCCATACCCATCCCCTGGAACGGTTGGAGGCGTTGCGCTCTGGGCCGCCGGACCGAATTTGCCAGGAACTGTTCGCGCTGGCCGTGGTGTACAACCTGGTGCGCCTTGAAATGGCCCGGGTGGCCACTCACTTGGAGGTCAGTCCCTTACGAATTTCGTACCGGACCAGCCTGCTGCTGATCCGGACGTTGTGGCTCAGCGCGTGGGTGGTGGCCGCGGGTCGTCTTCCGCAGTATCTGGAGCAACTGACGGGTGACATTGCTCTGCTGGTGCTCCCGGCAAGACGACTTCGCTCGTACCCTCGAGCTGTCAAAATCAAGATGACCCGATATCCAAGAAAAGTGCGTGCCAGTGCCCCTCTACCTTCTTAACTTACTGGCATTGGGGTTAGGTCGAAAATGCCGTCCCAGCTGACATTCACTCAGCGCCTCGCTCCTTTTGACCCTTAGAGAGCGACGACACGTATTCTTGGGGGCTTGTGTACTGCTTTCCAACAAACGCCGTCCCTTTTTTGCATCGTGATTTTGGCAGCTTCTCCGCCCCGGTCGAAATCCGGTCTGATCCGTGTCATGCCCCCCTGTAAACTCATGCATGGTCCCACTGACACATTCCCTCTGTGCAGCTCTCCTCTGCGCCGCATTTGTCTCCAGTCGTGCTGAAGCCGTGAGCATTCAGGCTGCCGGCACCTTGCCCAATGGCCCGGCCACCGGGGTTGCTGTTAGGGCCGATCGCGGACAGATTGCCATCACGACCGCTGATCGCCTGGGCTTGTTTACGCCTCAGGGGCAGCAGCAGACGCTCATCTCACCCAGTGGCCGCCTCCTGGTCGATGCCGCTTACAGCGGCGACGACGTTTTTACCCTGGATGTGGCCGGGACGCTGGTCCAGGTCAGTGGACACCAAGCTCAGGTCATCGGAAAATCACTCTGTGGGGCGCTGAAAAGTGAAGAGGTGCCGCACCTCGCCGTGAATGGTCAGACCATCGCGGTGTCTTGCCCCACCGCCCTGCTGGTTGGACAGCCGGGGAAGTGGCAGAGGATTCCTCTGCCCGTCCCAACAGCATCCTTCAATCAGGAAAATCGGGTCGCGCTCAGTCCCAGCGGTCGTGAAGTCGCTGTGATCAACGGCGCACAGATCCTGCGTTTCGGCTTGCCAGACCTGAAACCGCTGGCCACCATCACCCGTCTGCCCGGCGAAGACACCACGATGCTGGACAACCCTCCGACGCCTGCCTCAGCATCGACACTCGCCTACGATGCACAGGGGCAGCGACTGGCGGTGGGCTGGAACATGAGCTTCCCCAAAGCGTACAACCAGTCCGTGACGGTCTATGACCTCAAGGGCAGCACAGGCCGCTCGCTGCCGACGTACGCTGACTGGACCGCGCATCTTGCCTTCAGTGCCGATGGAAACGTTCTCCTCGCCGACGGCACTAGTACGCCACGCCTCTGGAATCTGACCAATTGGAAACGGCTCCTTCCTCCACAACCGGTCAGCACCGGCATTGGTGTCAAGAACGTGGCCTGGCTCGGCCAGAACATCATCAGTGTCAGTTCGCTCGGGGCATTGGCCCTGACGCCTGCGGGCAAGCAGGTCACCAGCTTCCCCATGCCACTTCCCCGAATCAATCTGGCGACGTTCAGCGAGAACGGTCAGTGGCTGGCAGCTGCCGACGAAGGCGGGCAACTCGACCTGTACAATCTCAAGGCGAAGCGGCTGGTCTGGTCCGTCAAAGCCTACGCTTATCGCATAAGCAGCCTGAAGTTCAATCGGGCAGGTACCCTGCTGGTGAGCGGAGACTTCGTGCGTTTCTGGGACGTGAAAACAGGCAAAGCGGTCGGCCCCACGCTCATCGGTGGCCGCACTGTTGCTGGCTTCACGAAAGATGACAAAGAAATTGTGCTGGATGGCCGTATCGTTCCTCTCGGACCTCTGCTGCAACGCCATGGCGAAGTTGACCTGGAAGTGCTCTCGGGGCAACGCTACCGCAAGTCGAGCAGTGACAGTGCTCAAATCACGCCGGACGGGAAAAGTGTCTGCGAGACGCAGCTCATCTTCCGGGACCGGGGCATGGGCTTGCGTGCTTCCTCGTGGCAACTCAGCGCACTGGACAAGAACAACTTCGGCCTTTCGCTGCCTGAAGAGCGGCGTCTCGGAGCGACCAATGCCAATTGTCGCGTGCTGGCGGTGGTTGCTATGGATGTGATCGGTAAGGAACACACCTATAAGCCGCTGGGCATCGAGGTCTACGACCCAGCCACGGGGGAGGAGATACGGACGTGGCCCTCAACTCACCGCATCAAGTCACTGGCCGTGTCCCCGGACGGCCAGCGGATTGCTTGGTTGGAAGACGGCGACGCCGCGTTGACTCTCGGGGATGTGAAGACGGGGCAGAAGACGATCTGGCCGCTCCCGGCGGTGGTGCAGGACATGAATGACGTTCCCCTGGTCTTTCAGGCAGACGGGAAGGTGCTCCTGGTGGGAATCGGCAGCCAGCCGGAAACGAGTTTCACGTTGCTGAACCTTCCCTGAGGTCAGCACTTGCCGCGCTGTCAGGCAGGTGCGGTTGAGAGAACTTTTGCCCGTCAGCTGGGAGCCTGACAAAAAGGATGAGAAGCATCCACCAGGAGCATTCTTGAGGCGTATGCCCTGACGGCCTGACAAATTTTATGAGAAAGCGTCCCCGGTCGGGGACACTTTCGGTTTGTGAGAGACAAAAATGCCGCCGGGGACGCTCCCCGACTCTACCAAGCGGTCCTGGCCCACGTGCAGATGGGGCTCTGGAACGATGTTCGCAACGCACAGACCCTGGGCTGGATGGTGACGGGCTTGTTACTCTCCCAATGTCCTTCCCTCTCTGCCTGGGTGCCCCACATCCATTCCAGGGCCAACTTCGCCCAGAGCACGGAACGACGGTACCGTCGATGGCTGGACAATCCAGCCATCGACCCCCGCAACATTTATGGTCCGCTCGTCACCCGCGCTTTGCGTGACTGGGGCCAGCACACCCTCGTGTTAGCACTCGATACCAGCGTGCTGTTCGAGCGGTTCTGCCTGATTCGCGTGGCCGTACTGTTCCGGGGACGAGCGGTACCGCTCGTCTCCCGGGTGCTTGAGCATCCCAGCGCTCAGGTCAGTACAGCGCAGCTCCTTCCCATCCTGGCCGAGGTCAAGGGGATGCTCGATTTTCTGGGGATCCAGCAGGTCCGCTTGCTGGCAGACCGAGGATTCTGTGACACCCAGTTGATGGCTTGGCTCCAGGTCTGCCAATGGCATTTCCGCATCCGGATCAAATCCAACCTGTTGCTCGCTGCCCCCCAGGGGCAGCGACTGTGTAAGGTGAACGAGGTCCAACTCGTCCCCAGAGAAACCCGCTGTTTGCACAACATCACCCTCACTGGACAGCACTTCGGCCCTGTACATGTGGTGGTGGGGCGTCCAACAGACGCCCCAGACCAGTGGCAGGTCGTGAGTGATGAACCGACCAGCATCGACACGTTCGCCGAGTACGGCGAACGCTTCCAGATCGAAGAAGGCTTCCTGGACGATAAAAGCGGCCTGTTCGGTCTGGAGGCGTCCAAGCTCCGCGATGCGGCGAGTTTGGAACGGTTGATCCTGATCCTTTCTATCGCGACGCTGCTGTTGGTCTCCGAAGGGCTTCAGGTCGTGCAGAACGGGACGCGGCGTGTCCTGGATCCTCACTGGCAACGCGGATTGAGCTATCTCAAGATCGGTCTACGGGCCGTACAGCACGCCTTGAGTCGGGGTCAGGCGGTCTTAAACCGCCTAACCCTTCAAGGCGGCCCCGATCCTGAACCGTTAGGAGCCCGAAAGCGCCCTCAACCTGATCCCCTAACCACCTTCGAAGACGGCTGGGCGCTTGTTTTTCGCTTACCTTCATAAAATTTGTCAGGCCGTCAGGGCGTATGCCACAGAAATTTTCCTCTGGTGGGGACGCGGTGATGCTCTACCAGCGACGCATGCTGCTGTTGAAGACCGCTCCATGGCGTGACGTCTGTCACGCCGCGACATTCTGCTGGATGCTGGTCATCTTCAACGAGGTGTACCTCACCGCACGGCGCTATGGGCCCGTCAATATCGCCGCTATTCATCCGCTGGGTGCTCAGGAACCCTGGTTCATCGTCAGCGATGAACTAGGCTCGCCCAAGACCTTCTCCGAATACCACGAACGCTTTCAGATTGAAGAGGGCTTCCTGGGGCCACCAAGAGGGGTGCCAGCGGCGCCCAGTGCTCATCCTTCGACCGCATCCCCAAGGATGCTTGACCGCTTACTCCGCCATCGTGACCATTTCCTGGATGGCTTCTAATCAAACACGACTCATGCTCAGCACCTATACTAAGCAATGTATGACGACACGAGCTGATTACTCTGCGAATATTCTTAGAGCACTAAGTGAATTTGAAGACAAGAGGTTAAAGGAAGAAGATCACATTGAAAAATGGTTGTTACAATTCTCCGATGAAAATCAAGATCTTATTTTACAAGAGACATCTAGATTAATAGAAAATTTTTATTTCTCTGAAGATACTATTACTTCTGAGCTTTTAAGTGTTTGCAATAAAGGTCTAGATAAAAGCAGAGACTACACTCTAATTCCACATCAACGTTCTGGAAGTAGCAGAGAATATTTTACTTCACTTTTCGAGAGAAAGGCTGGAGAGAATGGGATACGTTTAAACGAGGAGTCTCATAACTATTTGTTGATTGACGATTGTATCTTTTCTGGAAATACGATGATTAAGGAATTGGAAAGCTGGCTTGAAATTAATTATAGAGAAGGTATTACTATTACTATAGTCGTTCACGCCTACTATAAGCAAGGTGCTGAATACTTGAAATATCGGATAGAAAGAGCGAGATTGGAGGGGAACTACCAATTCATGGGAACAATCCTTTCGCAAAAAGCTTTTAATGAAAGTAACTTGATGCGTCCCAGGGCAGAGAGCCACGAAAGTAAAGAATACTTTGACCTTCTTTCTAACTATAAGAATGAGAGTCAATCCAGAAAACCCTTAATTCCTCCAAGAGTGAGTGATGTTGTTAACGACCCTCTTTTCTCTTCACCCTCTGTTCGTAATATTTTTGAGGATGAAATGTTGACATATGGAAAAAGGCTTGTCGAAACTACAGGTTATCCAATCCAAAACTCATTGCGACCAATGGGATACGACGCTCGATTAAGTTATGGATTTGGTGCTTTTTACGCAAATTTTAGAAATATCTCCAATAATTGTCCATTGGCCTTTTGGTATAAGAGCGAGGGATTTTACCCACTAATTGACAGAAAAGTAAGATGATGGAAAAAAGAATATACAATCCTTCAGAAGCAGTAGTCTTTTATAAGACTAGAGAAGAGTATGGCGAGCTATCTAATATGGCCTCCGGATTTCCTATAGAATTTAATAACATAATACGGATACCATCCTCAGAGGCCTTATATCAGATGATGAGATACACAGAGTATCCTGATATACAATTTGAAATAGCGAATACGAATTCTGCTATGGCTGCAAAGATGAAGTCAAAAAAATATACTTCTCTCACTAGAAAAGATTGGAGAAGAAAACGAGTAGTAATTATGAGATGGTGTCTCAATATGAAATATATTGCCAACAGAAATAGGTTCGGCCCCATACTAAGAGCCACAAAGAATCTCGAAATTGTAGAAAAATCAAAGAAGGATGACTTCTGGGGGGCTATCGAGGTAGGTGATCAATTAATAGGACAAAATATTCTTGGAAGGCTCCTAGTAGAATTAAGATCCGATATATATAATGAGAAAGAAGTAAAAATTTATATTCCGAATGTACCTGAATTAAAAATATTTGGCGTAGATCTCAACATTCTTTGTCAGTCTAGATCGGATGGGAACGAAGAAAAACACAAAGTATTTTCACTCTTTGAAAGTAACTTGAGAAGAAATAGCTTGGTTGATTAGAAGTGGAGATGGAAATTTTTGAAAAACTAATATAGACCAGACATAATTATTCGGGTTCCGCAAAATCGTATGGAGTCTGACCGATAAATTCGTAACTACTCAGGGCAACAATCTACGTCGTGCTTAGGAGTTGTCATATTGACGCTATCTCAGAGGCGCAGAGCATCATCCTGACCGCCGCACGGCAAGACGCCCTGCTGTCTTCCCGGGGCTCTGCCCTTGCCCGCTATCACGACGAGTGCGAGGACGCCTGGGACGTCGAGGTGTGCCTGCCCTTCGATGGAGACGTTTCCGTCCGGCTGCCTCAGGGCATCACGGTCGGCGAACTGCCCGGGGGCGTGCTGGCCTACACCGTGTATGTGGGACAGGGAGCTTCTGGAAAAAGGTCGAGCATGAAGTTCTGCACGGCCCAGCCGCCCCTAACTTCCCCAGGCGTGCGCACCGCTAAAGGCTGAACGGGAAGGGATCGAAACTGCTGTGTAGAGGTTCGGGCACTTCCTCAGCTCCGCTCAGCTGGCCTGCATCTTCTCTCACTGACCCTATCGGTCAATATGCTCAACGGTTGAAAGGCCGCTCGTTCACGAGATGAAAACCGCGTGTCTTGAGGAGCGAGCTGGAAGTCTCCACGTTCTGCCGATCGGTTTCTAAAATCTTCATCCCATTCAGAAGCTGCACTCCAGTTGCCCCCACCAGAAGAGCTGTAAAGACCCAGGCGATGACTGCATTGAGGCGTGGACGACGCGGCCACGCCAGGGCCGGCAGGGCACGACCCGTCAGGAACGCTGTCAGGCGCTCATGATCGTAGGCGAGCAGCACCACGGCAGCCAGCAGCAAGTGGGCACTGAACAGCTTTACTGGGACATCGTAAGAGAGGTTGAGGGCCAGGACATTGGTCATCGTGATTGCCGCAATCAGTGCGCCGAGGGTGATCGTGCGGCGGTGGAGCAGCAGCACCGCTGGCAGCATCTCAGCCACGCCACCCAGCAGTTGATAGCCGGGGCTGGCGGCCATGAAGCGCCACAGCAAGCCCATCGGACTGGACTCCCCGTACGTCGTTTCGAGTTGACTGGGCATCAGCAGACCGAACTGCCCAAAATTGAACTTTGCCAGGCCATAGACAGCGAGCCAAGCGCCCAGCATCAGCCGCACACCCAGCACCAACCCGGTCAGGTGAACGCGATGCGGACCGCGGTTGTTCTGCAAGCCTGTCCAGAGGACGCCGCCCACCACGGACACCAGCAGGACCAGCAGGACCAGCATCCAGTCCACGCTGGTATCGCCGCTGCCCGTGAGAGGAAAAGAAAAAAGGGACGAGCCAAACAGAACCCTGTGCAGTGCGTCGGCTGCCTGAAAACGCCCCATGCGGAGGGGCTCAGCTGAATCCAGAAACGTCTGTCCACCGACCAGGAAATACAGTGTCAGATACAGCGTGCCGAAGTTCAGCAACAGGCGGCGCCAGGCAGGCCAGCGTGCCGGTGGCGGAGCAACGTCGGTCAACGGAGCAGTCATGGCTTCTGGCCGTTGAAGATCACGGACCCAGCGAGCATCTTGACGTCGTCAGCGGTGAGAAGCGCGTCAGTTGCTTGAGCAACGGGCACGCTGATGGCGGTGGCGGTTGTGAAGACGCTCGCAAGGGTCGTGATCCAGGATTCCATTTTGGTTCTCCGGCAAGTTGAGGTGGAGTGTCAAGGGCAGTCAGAATGCAGGAACGTTCCCAGCTTTGACCTTAAGGCACTGGAGAGTGCGGTGGTAGGGGGAGGTCAGCTGAACGTTTCAAGTCACTGTCTGTCGTGCGGCTGGAACATGCGCCCTTCTGTCTGGTCGGACGCAGCAAAGGCGAGCACAGCAAAGGTGCAGGCGTTGCCCTCGCCGTGCCCTTCAGCCTGGGCTTCGTCGAGAAGCTTGCTCAGGGCATTGGCCAGCTGGGCGAAGCGCTCTGGATTCAGGCGTAGCGTCAGCATATCGGCGTGGGTCGGGTAAGGTTCTCTGGAAATGGATTCCGGCAGCGTGTCTTGCGTGGCAGGGTACAGCGTGTCTCCGAAGCCGTACATATCTTCCTGCCCTGTCTGCATCTTGTTCCATGAGCGCTCGTAGGCTTGCAAAAACTCAGCGGAAAGCGCCGGCATCTGAGCGCGACCATTTCCAGATTCGTCGCCTGGCGGCAGCAGATTAGAGGGCACGCGAAATTCGCGAGCACTGAGCTGGTAATAGACTTTACCGCTCTCGCGGCGCTGCTCGAACAGGAGACCCAACTCGGACAGCTTCCCGACGTGGTGGTGGGCCAGATTGGCGGGCATCTTCAACTGGGTGGCCACGTCGCTGGGAGAGCGCGGTTGAATGAAGTAGGCCAGAAAATCGCTATTCCGGCGCAGGGCACGGGCAGTGGCAAGGTCAGTGACATGCTGACGTTTATGGAGGCAGCCCTACTTAGCGATAGCGCACAGTCACATTCCGGAGCTGACGAATGCCACCCTTGTCGCGGTAAGGAAGCTGAATCTTGAATTCCTTATCGCAGTAGGTTTCGGCAAACTCTTTGAGAAGCTTTGAGTGCCGGACAATATCCTGGTCACTTGCGAGGTGGTCCAGGAGGCTCTGCGTGGCGAAGACGACGACCTTAGACGTGGCGCGTGAAACCATGACGTTGAAGCGGTTGAGGTTGAACAGGAACTCCTCTTCGCTGCCGATGGTGTCCGGGTCACCAACACCGAAGGATCCAAGGATGACGTCGCGTTCCTGGCCTTGGTACCGCTCGACGGTGTCGACTGCCGACATGATCTTCTGGAGACGGGTGCCAGGAAAGGCCCGGTGCAACTGGTCAACGATGCGGCTCCCCTGCGCTCGGTGAGGAGCAACGACGCCGACGGCCTTGCTCCAAAAGTCATCTTGATTGTAGGGCGTGCTATTGAGGGATGCAGGGGAACCAGTTGGAAGGATGCGCCCAGCTGGAGAACCGGTACGCCCATCGAGCAGCTTTGCCATGGCGGCGATGCACTGCGCCTCAAAGTCATTGGTCTGACCGCTGATCACATCGTCGTATACGACGCAAACGACAGGCATACCAGGATCGAGCAGTCTGGCCCACTCGTCAGTGAATTCGAGGTCCGTCGGCCAAGGTGCGGGCTGGGTGGTGGGCAGCACCGAGGTGAGGTTGAGCGCCAGCCCTGGCGAATAGCTCGTGAGTCCGCGAGGGTATCCGGCAGCGTAGCCAAATTCGATAATCGTGCTATTTGAACGGTAGTTAACGAGGAGGGGCCGCTGGGGGACGCGGTGCCTGTGCAGCATGAAGTCGTACACCGAGCCGACGAAAGCTTCTTGGTCAGTGGGCGGCTCCGCTTGATGAATGGGTGGAAGTTGCAGATGATCGCCAGCAAAAACACACTGGCCGTCCGGGGCTAGCTTGCCGTAAATCAGGGTACTGCTGGCAACATCCATCTGCGACGCCTCGTCAATGAGCACGAGGTCGAACCAGGGCTGCAGAGTATCGTTCACACCTTGGCCTGTCCCCGCCACTGCGAGGTTATGGACTTGCTGTACAGGAGCACCTACGATCACGACCTCGGACGGTGCTGCAGCTTGGCCAAGCATAGTCAGCTTCCCTCTGAGGTTGATTGCAGCCGTGTCTGGATGACTTCTGTCCAAGAGGATGTTAGTGATACCCGGATGGCTTGCTAGCTCGTCTGGTACCGGCCGGCCGGGAGTCTGCACTCGGTAGAGTTCAACTCCGGCCGCTCCGCTGAATGTGCTCTCCAATTTCAGGAGCACGTTGTCTACGGCAGTGTAGGTGTTCGCAGTGACGAGCACCCGCAGCGGCTCGACTGATCCCAGGGCATCGAGCGCCGCCCCACGGATGATGGCGCGTAGCGTCTCGCTCTTACCAGTGCCTGGGGGCCCCCAGATGAGCGACAACCGGTGGGTCAGCGCGTGCTCCCAGGCATCCCACTGCGAGCTATTTAAGCTGAGACCACCGGCTTCAAGAGACCTTCGCAGGGTAGCCGCGCTCCGTACCACGCTCGTTGACGCCATCCGATTTCCGTGGAAGAGGAAGGCCTGAGCCGTGACAGCTTCAGGTTTATTTTTGGCTTTCGCTGCACTCGCTGGCCTTGCCACGATGCTCGAAGCCCCCAACGATAACGGAGTATATCCAGGGGGCACTGAGATACCCTTCAAGCTGAGCTCGACCTTCGACGTAAGGGTATCCATTGGAGTACTGTCGACCATCACGTTTCGGTCGAGCCCGGTGAAGCCACCGCTTAACAGCGCATGAATGTGGCTTCGTGGACTGATCTCGAACGCGATATAGAGGTTGTCCCGGTCGATAGCCGTAAGGGCCACCGCCGTCATCTTTATGCTCCTGACCGTTCCATAACCAACGTTAGGTAGGTAACTGTCCGCCTTCTTGAGCAGAAAGAGGGGCGTGTCACGCGGCGAAAGGGCTAAGGTAAAATCACCTTCCTTAAACCTCACATCGCGCGACCGGGAGTTGAGCGAGTAGACCAAGAGATTCGGACCAGAAATCAGTGGTTTAGTGGCGTGGGTGTTCAAGGCACTCAGCGCTACGGCCTCCGCAGGACCAGTGAGCCGCTGATCGAGCCGCGCCGCCCTGAACTTGGCCTCCCTGACCTCCGGTGGCAGGGCATAGACCCTATCGATCTCCATCTCGCTGAGCTTCTGGTTGAGCTTGGTGTGCTGATGCCACAGGTTGCTGTCAGGACGGAGGTCACTTCGTGTACGCTGCATCCTCAGCTTCGGCGCGGCGGAGAGCGCGAGCGTGATACCAGAGCCATTGCGTATCCACCGGACGATCTGCTGCATCGCCTGGGCTTTACGTGCTGTGGTCCTGTAAATAGTGTCTCTGTTGCCACTGCTCTGCGCAGCGGAGCCCCGCTTGTTCCACATGTCATAAAGCCGGTCCGGAGGGATCAAGTTGGTCAGCGGATCCTTGTACCGGTCGAGGATGTTGACCGGAGTTTCCCGGATGCCCCCACGTACCGGCAGGAGGTGTTGAGCCACCTCATAGAGGGTGTAGTGCACAGGTACCGGCACGGCCACGTGATCCTCGATGGTGGTCGATACAACGGAGATAGGTGACTGGCGCGCAGCGAAATCAGGATCTGGTAGCAGTCTCTCCGCCGGGAAAAGCCAGGAGAGGTTCCTGAGCGTAGGATCACTGGAGATGGTCTGCAAGTGGCGGCCGATCAGGCGGGTGAGCTGCCGATACTGCGCGTCGTCCCAGACGTAGATCTGGTAGGTCGTTTCGGGCTTGTGAGGATCTGCTTCTTCGGCCAGAACATTGTCGATGATGTTCTGCAGCTTGCGGAGGAACTTGATGAACTCGCGCTCTTCCGCTGCTACCGTGCGGTCCGAAACGAGGAACTCCTCATGGTCGGAGAGCGTTTTGGCGATTGCCGGAGCAGTGACGTTGGGTTGCCTCCAGAAGGAGCGTATGGCCATGGAAGCGGTGATTGAACTGCTCGGGTCGTAATCCAGGAAGACGAAGATATCGAGGTTCACGTAGGAGGGCTGGCTGGCGGACTGGCCTGACCCGGGAATGGTGAAGGCCGCACCCGTAGCGAGGGCTCTAGCGCGTGCGGGAATAACCTGCCGCTGGACTTCCAGCGCTTGCGTCGCCTCGAAGATCACATCTCCGGACGGTAACGCGGCCAACGTCGCGACAGTACTTGCCTTACCGCTCAGGAGCCCTGCGGTGACCAGGGTCAGTCCAGAAACCCGCATGGCCAGGTCGGTTCTTTCTGCGGTCTGCCAGCAATGGTCCGGTAGATGCCCGGACTGAGGCCCCCCCCAGTCGTAACCCAGGTATTCGCAACCCTGGCACTTGAAGGACAGATGCCAGGGGAGGTCAGCCCAGGGGGTCTTCAGGAGGCGCGGCAACTCATGGCGGAAGAAGCTGCGGAGCCGGGGTAAGTAAACCCTGAACTCCGCGACCTCAAGCTCCTTGTCGAGTGCAGCCTCCAATTCATCTACGGTGACACTTCCTCCGTGACGTCTCTTGTCACCGAGTTCCTGAAGTTCAGTCTGATCGAAGGTGCCTCCCCAGACTGCAGCCTGCGGAATGACGACGAAACGGTCACCATCAGGCTGCCGCGTGAGCCAGGCAGCGAGAGCGACGGAGTAGTAAACGACCTCAGCGTAGTAATTGGTGCCCGGCTCGGAGGCCATCTTAATGTCGATGACCCGTAGTTGCAGGCGATTGTCAGACGGATCAAGGGGAACGATGTGTCCGTGCTCGTCAAGACCCTCCGGGCAACCTTTGGGATCTGAGGCGAGGCCTGGACGCACTTGGATCAGATCGGGGCGGAAAGTTCCGACGGAGAGCAGGCCGCCATACTCGTCCTTTAACCCGTTCAGGCCGTAGATCGCTTTGAATTCTGTCTCCGCCTCGAACTGTCCCTCAACGACGAAGATGTGAGGGGTCAGAGAGGAGAGTGCCCCCGCCAAGTTGAAGGGAGCTGGCGGAGCACCTGGAGTGGTTGGCGGGTTCTGCAGGAGCCTGCTGGAACCCACGATGGCCTCGAGTTCGGCGACCTTCGCGTTTTGCCACTCGTTCCCGGCGTCCATCAGTCCTCGCCCGAAGCGAGCCTGCTGCCGTGCGGGCGCACCTACTGGGGGGGCGTCCTTCGCATACATGTACAACCGTGCCTGGCGCTCACAGCGGTTGCGGAAGAACATGGAGAGAACCTTCTTGCTGAAGCGTGGAGGGGAAGGTGTTGCCGCCTTAGGGGTGACCGAGGTCATGCTCCCATGATGGCATGATGGTTAGGTTGCAGGCTCCCAAAATGGCAGCAGATCCACGCCGATGCTCCGGCGACCAGCCTCCTGAGCAGCCTTCAGCGTGGTACCAGTCCCCATAAACGGGTCAAGGACAACGCCGGGCAAAGGCCTGCGGACCTCGCCCGCGCCGCACATGCAAGGAATAAAGCCAACATGCTTGGGCAGGGCAAAGGTAAATTCACGGAAGTAGCCGTTGAGTATGGCCTTGGCCTCAGCGGCCAGACGCTGAACCTCCGCACTGTTCTTGCCGCTCCCTGTCTGGTATTTGAGGGTCTTGCCAACATCGCCGCTCCCCGTGGCACGGATGGCGCGTAGATGGGCGTCTGTGAGGCCGCTCGCGTCCCATATTTCCCGGGCACGTTTGCTCTGCTTGCGTTCTGGATCAAGGTCCAGGCCGCGCTCTATGCGCCTTCCCAGTGGAGTACCGCAGGAAGCACAGACTTGCTCTGGACAGGCCAGGAGTATGGCGCGGCTGGGGAGTTCCTGTGGGAAAGGAGCAAGGTGTCGACTCCGATCACGGCCCGGTTGAATATGCCAGACATCACCCTCGGACAGATCAAAGACCTGCGCGTAGGGATATGTATCCATAAAAGGCTTGCGGGTCAGCGAGAGCTGTAGAACAGACTCATGCCGCGACGCCAGGCGCTGATGGGGAGTGGGAACGCCGCTTCGCTTCGCCCAGATGATATGGCTGACCAAATGCCATCCCCTGGTCTGCATGGCATCAGTAAAGCGCCAGGGTACGCCCAGCGCCGTACCGTCTCGAATAGTGTCGCCCAAATTGATGAATACGCTGGCGCTGGGCTTGAGAACTGACCTCCAACCGTTGACCGTATCTGCCAGGGAACGGACAAAATCGCCGACATTCTCTTCCTGGCCCAACTGATCTTGGTGTCCGTAGTCCCTCTTCTGCCAGTACGGTGGAGAAGTAACGACAAGATCGATGGAGCGCCGGGTGAGCATAAGACCCACATTCCGTGCATCACCTGAGAGCACACGTGGCGTAGTTCCCTTCAGCGGCGACGTCCTGCGCCGCGTCGTTTTAGTTGTCGGGATAAACGTGTCACTTGTCATTAGAGCCTCGGCGAGAAACGTGGGCAACGCTTCTCAGCAGTTGCCCAGTCGTCATCTCTGAGCTGAATAATAACACTGACCTTCAGATCACGCGCCCAGTGTCAGGAGTGGCAAAGCGTCATAGACGGTTCCTCCCCACACGTTTTCCATTCGAATGTGTGCCGACCTCGCGCGCAACAGTCACGCCTCGTGTACAAACCTGCGATACTGCCGGATGAGTTCGCCAGAGCCGGTTGCAGGGGGCACATCAAATGTAATCCAGTACACTGCCTGGCCACGCCACCGCTGCATTTCGTCGAGGAGAACCTGTTCGATCGGCTCCGATTCGCTCTGGTAACTGTACCAGCCGAGGTCATCGCGATCGATAAAGGCCGCTCTGGTGTCGTCAGCAGTGACGAAAACAATTTCCTCGATGTCTTCGAGCGCGGCAACCTGCCGGCCGCTGGCAGCCGGGATCCAGACCAACACATCGACCCGAATGATCGGGATGCCGGCATCTTTGAGCTCAGCATCGTCGACCAGTTCCGCCACCGCCTCACGTGCCGCACGGGTTCTCAGCGCGGCATGGCGCGGAATCACGGCTGCACCACTTTGACAGCTGAGACTGTCTCCTGAGTCTTACTCAATCCCTCTGCAGCAGCGACATACTGAGCGACATTTCGCCGATGCGAGATGCGCAAAAAAATCATCAGTGCCTCGAGACTGTTGGTGCTCCTGTACAACCTGGCTCCAGCGGTGAGTCGGAGACCTTCGACGGCCGCCCCGCTATACTCCACTTCCGTGCGTTGACACAAGCCCCGGATTTTGTCCTCCATGTATTCGCCTCGTTTGCCTGGCAGAACGCTGCTTGTCGGTGTGAACGGACGACCGGCAAACCAGGCCCGCAGAGCGCTCTGTAATGCTGAGGGAATCTCGATCACGGCGCCTGGTCCGGTGTGTTTTTTGACCATCAGATGAGGGGGCTTGCTGTCGAGTTGGACATCTCCGTAACGCAACGCGCTCATTTCGCCGGCTTTCAGTCCTGTTTCGAGGCCGAGGAGCAGGATGAGGCGCTCTTCAACATCCGCACGGCCGAGTAACTTTGCGATTTCGGAATTACTGTACGGTCGCCGATGACGTTGTTCGTCACGGGATTCTGGGAATCGGTGAGGTCTGGATACGTGCGGTTGACTGATGCCGGACCACTGCAGAGCTCGAATAAAATGTCCAGCAGCGGTCGCGCGTGTCCGGATCGTCAGGTGTGCCAGACCCTGCTCATGGAGCCAGTCGACATACAGTTGCAGGGGTGGCAGACCAAATCGGTCGACTTGCGTCTCCTCGGTATAGCGGAGGTAATGCAACAGTCCCATGCGGTAGGTGTGGAGGCTGTGCGGGCTGAGAGGCTGAGGCCGAAGGCTCAGGTGAGCTTCGAAGAGCCCCCAGAGGAGCGCCGAGTCTCCTTCCTGCAGCGCCCATTGCGCTGCTTCCAGCCGCTGTTGAGCCTCGATTTCGAGCCACTGCTTCGGGTTTGCGGGGAGATTCTCGGGTTGAACCATCGCGTGATTTTCTCGTTGCATCTCACTCCTGTGCGCGCACTATGATATTACTTGGGTGAGTCTAACTACGCCTATCCAAAGCGTAGCCCGATATCAGAGAGGAAAAGTATGCCTAAACACAAATTAATGCCGTTTCTCATGGACTATCTCCTGCCCAGCCAGGTTGGCAGGGGCATCCGACATTGGGCGATCAACCTGGAGATACAAGGTCGCGACTGGGTGCTCGTCGCACACTCTCAGGGACGCTCCACCCAGAAAATTGGTGTTGCCAGCGAAGTTTTTTTCGTTATTTTGCTACAGCATTTCCTTAAGACCGTTTCCCCCTCAGAGGCCACTCATCCCGACATGCTGGATTCATGGGTCCCAATTGATCAGAAGTTTGGCTTCCTGCTCGGAGATCTAGATTTTGGTCACCAATACTCTCTAGACAAGGCGCTCGAATTTCTAAGCAACATAAAGTTTGAAATTTTTGTAAATCCTGTGCCTGATCAGCTCAATGGCAAACCTATCAAGTTAATTGAATTCGGATTAGGCCATACCGTTAAAGATTCGGCTGGAAATCTCTACTTTGAACTGAGTCGCGAAATGAATTGCCCAGCCCAGATAGAGAATTTTGGTCCGTCTGATAGCTTCTTCCACAGCAGTTTAGAGTCTCCGCTTCAGCGCCGTCTTTACAGATACATTTTGCAACTTGATCTGACTGAACTAAAGGACCTGCACTTTTTATCAAAAAATGTTCGCTATTATAATACCAAGCTACAAAAATTTCTGGGATTGTATACAAAGAGATTTGCGCAGGCTTACGAAGAAGATGCGCCTGAGACTGTACATGAATTGCATTATCTTCGACCATCTCATTTCAGAGAAATGTTGCGCGATGCTGAAAACGGGCTTGTAAATGCTGGGCACGTGTCTGAATCTATTTTCAATCAACCCTGGAGACCGTAAGGCCTCATCTATCAATAGAAGCGTCTTTCCATACTGCCTCATCACTTGAGTCTGACAACCCAATGACATCTTTGGATATCCGCATCCAAAATTTCCTTCCGTCAAAGAGATTAAAACCATTTTAAAGCTCATCAGGCATTCGCACTCAAATTCAAATGAGAGAATAGTAGTCAATATGAAATTGAACATGAAATCACTTTTCCTAATCTGTTTAAGACAGGGCGCACATCTACAGTGCGAGGAAGCATTTGAAGAAGACGCAAATGACTTAGTCTTTTGACACCTCCTCAGCAATTCGAAGAGCTAAAAATGGTGCCCAAACTCCTATTAAGGCCAATTGGAGAATGTAACTTCATGTTTCTAGAGGAGTGCTGTCGCCAGGGCGATTGCTCGGCATTACAGATTTTTACTCAGGCCTCAGCAGCCATTGTCAATTTGCGAGGTCCCGAGTATATGAAAACATTGTGTCAGCGCCTGGCGAAAATCTAATGAACGGGCTTCTCTTCAGTCGAACAGACCTGGCTGCATGCTGAGTGTTTCTTCCTCGTCATCCTCTTCCTCAGCCAACTCGTAGTCTGGAACATAGTCTTTAAGCAGGGAGGCAAAGTGCAGAGGGCCAGGATTGATGATCCAACTGCCGAAATGGGCGAATTCGCTCCGCAGAGCCTCGACGAACTTCGCCAGCTCCTCTGTTTCCTGGTTCCCCGGGCGCACCACAGTGATTTCAATGGCATTGGGCGTCAACCACGCATCGTTTCTGGGAAACGTCGGTTCGCCTTTGTCATTGAAAATCTCCTGGTAACTGCTGATGCCCCGTTTCGCTTTGAAGATGCGTGAGCCGAAGCTCAGGTAAGTCTGCATACTGTTCGTCGTATCCGTGATTCTGTAGAGATCTGCGTCGCTCCAAACTGCTGCCGGGCGCACTTCGTCGCCAATCTTAACCCGGGCGTCCGGGGCGTCTTTGAGCACTTTTGGAGCGTGATCCGAACGGATGCGGATAAAACTGACGTCGGGGAAGTCCATGTGGGCGTTGACCTCGCCATTCAGGGTAATACTGAGAGGATTGATCTGACTGTCAGCGAGCCAGGGCCACATCCCGCTGAGCGTTGCTGCGTCTGCCAGTACGATCAGGCCCGGATGTAAGGCCGCCCGTTCCGTGATGATCTGATGGATAAACGCCTGCGTCAGCGCGCTCCTGGCGTCGTTGGTGTCTCTGACGGTGCGTTTGCGGACGAGGTAACTCGGGCCATTGCTGTTCAGCAATTGCACCAGTTCTGGCAGGGGGAGCATCGGCGTGGCTTTCGCTTCGCCGTCGCTCCGACCGATCATCAGGCTGCCGCTGCACGTCCCGCTCTGAGGATCGAGTTCGATGGCATAAGGAATGAAGCTGGTGGTATTGCCTGACCAACGTTTTTTGTTGACGCGGATGACACCGACGCCCAGCAGCGTCAGAGCTGCCAGGTCAGCAGGAGGAACGGCAAAGCTCGCGCTGATCTTTTCGGAGAGCCCGTTCATCTTGCCGATGCTCTTCCAGGCCAGGTCCCGCCAGGCATTGATGGTGCGGATCTGGAAGTTGCGTGCCTTTTTCGGATTGATGCCTTGACCCTGGATGCGTTCCTGCGGCAGCAGGTACTGCACCATCACGCCGAGCTGTTCACTGAGGATGACCCTTCCGACGCGCTTGTTGATCTTGTCGTCTTTGCGAGACGCTCCAGTGCTGCTCGGGTACCACAGATCCGCCATCACGATCACACCGCTGACAGGGTGGTCGGTGTGCTGGGCCATGTACCGCTTCACTTCGTCAACGAAGAGGCTCCACTTCTGAGTACGCCGTTCGGCACGTTCGGCGGGTCTCAGTTCTGCGCCCGGCAGTTGTGCACGCGGTCCATGCACCTCAGAAGGCAGGGCCTTGAGTTCGATGATGGCGCTGCCAGCCACTGCCTCGCTGGTTGCCGCCTGTGCTCCCAGGACATCCAAGAGAATCTGCCGAGCCGCTTCCGCATCTTCGCGCAGACCCGGGCCGTAACCGAGCACGATGTGATGGGCGCCGGCATAATGGTTTCCGATATCGCTGCGCACGCGCGTCAACCACTCCCCGAACTTCTGTTCCGCCTTCTCGCGGTCCTTCTTCTTTTTCTGGACAGATTTCGGATCCAACGGTCGTCCCTCGTCATCGAACACGCTCTCGTCTTCCTCCTCGAACCGCACCTTCCAGTCCATGTCGGCGCCGGTGCTCTGACCAAAATGCGTGGCAATTTCCTGAATTCCCTGCCAGGGCAGCAGACCGTGTGGGGCAAGCAGATTCGCCAGTTGCTCAAAAGACAGCAATTGGTCAAGCACAGGAACGCCCCGCAGAGCAGCGTTGCTCTCGGCTCGGCCATTGCGGTGGTTGATGGTCAACCGGTGCCCGCGCCACCCAGGGTTCGTGCCTGACTCGGCGAGCTGATTGCTGATCAGTGACGGCAGGCCATACTCGCTCGCCAGCGTCAGGTAGTCTTCACCGAGACTGAGATCTTTCTCCAGCATGAACTGCAGCGCCCGCGTGTCCCCTGCAGGAAACATGTATCCGCCGATGCGACTCGTCCCTTTTTTCGGTGTTCGTGCCCAGACGTGTTTTCGGTGCGTGACCTGAAGCACTGGCAAACTCCGTCCGGGGTAGGTTTCGGTGCTCAACTCGATGCCGAGACTGAAGCGAATCTCGGTGCCGCCGATGTTCAGGGTAAGCGGTTCGGTCATCAGCAACACAGCATTGTCAATGAAACTTGCAGTGACGACGCGGCGCATCGGTCCGGCGCCGGGGTAAACCTCGTGCCCTTCGACAATAGTGGCGGCGTACTCGGCAAGGTCGGTGTAGAGATTACGGTTTTTCGGATTCCTGGCCGACCCGCTGTGACGGTTAATGTCCCACTGAAAGACCGGTGAGTGGTGCTCAGCAGCGGTGACCGCCTTCTCCGCCAGAGCAAGTTCGTTCAGGGCCCGCCGGGTGCTCACCTGGAGTAACGGCGATTGACTCAACACCGTTCCGGCCCAGATGGCGACAGCCGCGTTCGCTTCCCGCGCCGCCGTGGCCGGAGTGCTGCGGCTGTACAGCAGCGGTTGCTCGTAGAATCCCGTTCCCAGGTCAGGTTCGACCCGCACGACACCGCGGTCTCTCACCTGCACTCGGAAACGCAAGTCCTTGATGGGCAAGCTGACTTTCGGTCCAGGTGCATCCTTAAGCTGCTTTTTAAGGCTTTCCAGCAACTTTCGAGCTTCTGGCGTCCAGCGGCAAAGGCTGACTTTAAGGATGCCGTCAGTCGGTGCCAGGCTTTCCGGATCGAAGGCGAACGCCATCGGCCGGGGGTTGATCGCCCGCAGCTTCGGCGCTTTGGGAAGTGTGGACTTCCTGGGTGTTTTTGGCATTTTGGTGGCGGTCATCTGAACCTCCTGAGAGCGAAAATGGAGAAGAAATACAGAATCGAGATGCAGGAATCCAGGGAACGCGCACTTTCTGCGCTACTCGTACTGGTCGAGGTCACCTTCGTCATCGAGGTACACCGGTGGGTAATCGCTGCCCTCCTCATCGCCACTGCTGTACCCGCCGGTTCTCAGGCCTTCGATGTCGTCGAAAGCCGCTGCGAATGGTCCGAACAAAGCGTCCATCACCGCACGCTCGCCCGGGTCAGTGTCAGTGAGATAGCCGGAAAGGAGATCCTGCATCCCGACCAGCACACTGCTGCGTTCGTCGTCCGCATCTCCTGCGGCACTTTTGGGGGCCCACGCGGCATCGACAAAGAACACCTCCGCAGGTCTGGAGCGCCGGATGGCCCGGCCGATCGTCTGCAGGATAGGAATCAGCAGGTTCGCAGCGAAGGGCTTCAGGAAAATCTCCGGCAGGCGACTGGCACTCATGGATCTCGACAGCAGATTCATGGTGCTGGCGTACAACTTCTTACGGGCTTCCAGGTAGTGGCCCTGGACTTCGAGCAACGTCTGGTCCGGGAAGCGCTGCTGGTCGAACATTTCGGTCTGCCGGGCGACGTTGGAGATCATCAAGCTGAGGTCGTCCACGGTCGGGTGCGGACGGATCAGGAAGTACACATTCCCGATCGCAGCCGTACCATTGTCGGCATCGTCCGTTCTGAAGACGATGTTGACACCGCGACCCAGGGCCTGAAGCGGGAAGACCACGACTGTTACCTCGTCGTCATGCCCGAGCGTTTCGACCTGTCCGCGCAGCACGTAGTGTTCGTTGGTGCCGAGGCTCTCCGGCATCTTCTTCAGTACGCCGCGGGTGCGGGCCGCCAGCTCCGGATTGCTGCGGGCGATTTCCCGCACGACTTGCTGGACCTGCGGGTAGCTGTTGACGACAAGCGCGCACATCCGTGGCCGTTTCAGTGGTGTTGCCATGTTGCGGGAGGCCCGGTCGAGCGGACTCAGGTTGTTCACGCCCAGCCTGGCGAGGTGGAGAACCATCAAGCGTAAATTCTCGTCACGTTCCGTTCCGGCACCGCTGTAGCGCAGCATGTCTTTGCGGGTCGGGTGCTTGATCGGCTGAAAGCGCAACCGCAACCGGATGTTCTCTGCTGTTCTGGGTTTGAGCACGTAGTCGGGCTTGACACTGACGTGAAAGGCAGTGCTGTCCGGCATCCACGAGGTGGCACTGGTGAGCAGGACGTTGCAGCCCTGCTCATGCAGGCGCTGGAGCAGCAGCCTCGGGGCGGTGTCGAGAATCAGGTAACTGATGTCGAAGCCGCCTTCTTCCTTCTTCTGGTACCGAACGCTGCTGAAGGTGCCGAGCAGGTTCCGGGCGACTCTATTCTCGAGTGCGGGGCTGACTTTCGCCCGGACGGCCTCGGGGAGCACGTCGTACTGACTCAGCGGCCGCGTCATGCGCACCAGATTCTGATAGGCCGCAATGGTGAAACCCACCGTGGTGGTCAACCGCGCGAGCGGAGCGAGTTGCTGAGTGTGTCCAGGGGCGACCAGCATCGCGAACTGCTCTTCGATGCTGCGCAGCTCTTCACTGAGATCAGGACTCTGGTCGAGACTGTCCATGTAATCGCGCATCGTGCTCTGCAGCAAAGTCCAGCGGCGCTCGGTCTCTTCTTCGGACAGGTCCAGACCTTCAGCCATCTGAGTGAGGCGCGCCCAGGGTCGACGCTGAACGCCCAGCTCACGTTGATCGCGCTGATCCTTGCGGAAATAGGCGGTGTACAAGGCACTGTCCCAGAAGGCGTAGATGGCGCTGAGGTGCCCTGGGTCAATCGGCGGTTCAGCAGGCGAACGAATCAGGTCGACGGCCCGGTTGATCAGGTAGTTGGTGGTCAGCAACCGATTTTGCAGCGCCAGACCGAGGTCGTTCTGTTCGAAGGTGCTGATTTCTTCATGAAAGCGCAGCAGGTGCCGCTCGAAGTTGTTCGCGGCATGCTGGTAGCGGTACATCAGTGCGGGATCATGCACGGAGAGCCGCCCGGTCATGGCGAGGTTGGTGATTTCCTGAGCGTGCCGGTGCACGCTGTCACTCGAACCGCCGAACGACAGCGACACGGCCCCGAGGGCATCGAGGCTTCGCTGCGTTTCATCCACTTCATCGACGATGACCAGGTCGAACGTCCGGGCAATGAGTTCGAAGTAGGACAGGCGCTCACGGCTGGTATGGGCCGGCACCTGCGTGTCGGCGCTGCGGATATGCCCGAGCCAGACGTTCGCGGTGACCAGATCCCGCTGATTTTTCACTCGCCCGCAGCGGCTCCACAGTGGACACAGGTGCCGGGTCTTGCTGCCCTCGGTGTACAGATCCTCGCAGGGCGCTTCGGTTTTGTCCCAGTGATCCCATGCCTGACTTTCTTCCACAGCGAAGGCAGGGAGGGGACAGGTCTGCGCGAACAGATCCGCGCCGCCCTGGGTGTGCCCGAAGCCGCCGTCTCCCTGCACGGCGATCAGTTCAGCCAGCCGCTCGCCATGGGTTTGCCGGGAGCGGCCACTGCTGCCCACCAACATGGTGACCGGAGTGTCGTAACGGCGGAGGCGCTCAAGGTACTCGCGGGCCATCTCGATGGAAGTGAAGAACACGCAGACACGTTTTCCCTGCGCAGCGAGGTAAACGCACAGCAGACTGATCAGGGTGGTCTTCCCTGCCCCTGGCAAGCCGATCAGATGTTTGAGTCCCTGCAGGTCGAGCGTATCCGTTGCTTCCAATCCAGTCGGAGTGCGCCGGTGCAGGTGCAGGACCTGAGTCAATCGGCCGTGCCATCCTTCCGGTGCCCAGGTGCTGCTCGGTAAGGCGTCGATGGCGTCGAGCCTTCGAGCGGTACGTTCGAGATCTGCCAGCGAAACGCTGAGGTTCTGGTCAGGACGGTACGTGAGGTCATGCTGGGGAGCGGTCAGGAACGGCACGCCCGTCAGCCTCAGAGGGACATCGACCGGAGTGGTGTGGACCTTCAGGCGGGCCACGACATCTTCTGCGGATGGATACCCGTAGCCGTGCAGGGTCGCCGATGTTCCGCGCTGAAGGTACGCTTTTGCCTCGCGGATCGGCACTTCCTGTCCGGGGAGGGCCGTGAAGGTCAGGGTACGGGGATCGATCCGGTAATCGAGGTTGAATTTTCCGAGCCCATCCCGCAGTCGCGCTTCGTACTCGGCATTCAGGGCGCTCACGGCCAGCTGCACGGCCCGGCGCGTGAAAAGTTTCTTCAGCAGTTGCCGAGCGGTGGCGATCTCCCGCACATGATCCGCAGCCTGAGCGCTGCTCTCGACGGCCCGTGAGCCGCTCAGCACCAGGGGGAGGCGCTCAAGGGTGGTTTCACCCAGCAGTTCCATCAAGGCGCAGCCCCACTGGATGTTCTGTGGACCTTTCCAAAGGGTGGACGGCCCATCGGAACGCTTAGACATGCGGGAGCTCCAGTGCGCTGAGCGTCTTGATGGCGTCGTCGACGCTCATGACCTCGAGCCGCTTTCGCAGGGATGGACTGAGGTGCTCGGTCAACCGCGGAAGATAACTGCTCTCCCGTGCGCGGCGAGTGGCGACCGCGAGGATTTTTCTGGGGTACAGGGTGAGGCGGCCGATGCTTTCGTTGAGTTTTCGGGCAAGCCGTTCCGGATCCCGGTAGTCTTTGACATCCACACCGATCGCTGTGCCCAGACCGATGTCGCAGGCATCGGTCTGCGGGTACAACGAAACTGCTGCGCCGTGGACTGCGGCAAGGGCCTGGTAAACGCGCAGTTCCTCCTGCGCCGGATCACACCAGAACCGCAGGATTTCTGGCCGGGCGATCAGGGCGTCGTCAACCGGAAGTGAGTCGCCTGGCACGGAAGGTTGGTGCAGGAAGCGGCAACTGGCAAGTCGGCAATGGCCGTCTCGGAGGGGACCGTTACAGTGTCGGCACCGGGGGACGAGTTTGCGCGCCGCGTCGTGTGCATGGGCGGGAATATAGACCTGATTGAGGAAAGCGATGAGTTCGGGCTCGCCCTGAATACGAGGATTGCGCTTTAAACCCTGGAGTTCATCGAAGGACGCCATGGGACGCTCGGCAATAAAACCGCGAATCAGGGTGTAGACCTCGTCGCGCTGTTCGAGTTCCAGGCGGTTGAGCGCGTCCATCAGCATGCCGTGCAACTGCGTTTCGATCAGGTCTTCGAGGTGACCGCCTTCCTCTGCGAGCTTCTCACAGTCGTCGCTGGGCACGAACATCTCTGGGTCGATCAGCACCATCTCGCCGTACTCAGGATGCTGAGCGATCGGTCCAGGGGCCCATTCGGACATCGGACGCGTGCAGGCGTGGAGCAGCTCATGCACGCTCGCAAAGTGGTCTTCTTCGCCGTTCATCATGGCGATTCGCGCAAGTCGCGCCTGGGCCTGCCGAATCTCCAGCGGGATGTTCTGATAGATGCCCACCAGCGCTCCCTTTTGCACCTCCCGGAACTGCTTGAGAATGGCATATCCCAGGAAGAGCACTGTTCCTTTGACATCAGCGTCTATCAGGTTTGCAGGGGTCTTGCTGAGGAGATCGCTGGTCAGCGCTGCCGCCGGCACACTCTGGAGTTCATTCAGCAGTTCGACGTCGCTTCTGGCCTGGAGATATTCGCGGATCAGCACGACGGGGAGGTCCTGATCACGCAGTTGTTTGGCGCGCAGGATTTCCACGACGTTGCGGCGGGTAAATCGGCGCCCGATTTTGCTGAGGACACCCTCGGTACGCCAGTCGCGCACTGTGCGTTCAGGTGGGAGTTCCAGGGGCAGTCGATTCGCTTCGATCAGAAGGGTGGCCTGTGCCATCGCTTCTTTCAAGGTCCCCTGCCAGTCAGCGGAGGCGTCAGGTGAATGCATACCTCGAGCATAAATAATTACACTATAAATGTCAAACTTTAAGATCGTATTTGACACCTTAAGTGTCAAACGTGCTGACGGTTCGCTGAGCACCAATCCGGAGCGGCCTCCATCTCGACGCCCCTTCGCAGCTTCCAACCGCCTACAACCTGTCCCCATCAGTCCTGGCGACTCCACCCAAAGGATCCGCTGATCAACAGATAAAAATCCTCACCCGCTTCGCGGGAGAGAGGAAAGGGCAGTGACACCCAGTGACTGACATCAAAGCCCGGGCCTCAGGCCCAACGAAGGAAAATCATGCTTTCCCCCTCACCACTCCATACATCTGGCATCTCCCACTGGGAGGCAATGCCTCAGCTGCCTCAGTTCCGCGACGTGATTATCGAAGCACAAGCGCGGCAGTCGCTCATTCGGTACCTCTATCTCAACGCGCAGAACCCGTTCGGAGTGATGTTCGGTCAGGCAATCAAGCACTCGTTGCACATCCACAAGTTCGCGGACTGCCGCGCGAAGTGGACCGATCCCGAGCCCGACCCGTCGACCGCCAAAACCGGGATCAGTCAGAACTGGCGGGGCCACTGGGGCATACGCCGGGATGATCTGATGCGCACGTCGCCTCACCGTAAAGCTGACGGCAGTCCATTCCTCACCGCCAACTGGGACGAGGGTGAACTCGTCATCCGGGCGTACGCCGCCTCAGGAGATGATCTCCGCTCGCTGCCAGTGTATGTCCTGTCCTGACCGGTCCATACCAATCCATCTCTGGATGGCCTTCGAGATCAGCGCCACGGCAGCCGTGGCGCACCGACGCTGCTGAGCGATGCCGAATTGCTCTTGCTGGCCCAGATCATTCGTGCCGACATCTCTGAATCAATGCGTTACCACCGCTTGCGCTTCAACGTGACGTCTGGATTGACCATCAATGTATCGGTCCAAGGTGCCAAGCGAGCAGGGCACGGCTGACCGCAATGACGCTGATCGGACCCTGCTCGAACGGTTGCCGGTCGGCGAAGGACGCGACCCACTCGTCAGGCGCAGGGTTGGCCAGGCGTAAGGAGGCGCCCATCGCCTGGGCCTGCTCCAACAGGTCACTGAGAAGGAAGGTCTGATCCAGACTGCTGAGCGGCACACCCAGCGTCAAGGGATGGCCATACGTCAATTTCAGGCAGTGAGGCGTGTCCAGGTGCCAATCGTCGATGATGCTTGCGAGGTCTTTCAGGGTCGCGCTCAGGTGTGTCCAACGCTCCTGGTGTGGTGCCGCAATGTGTTGTTCAATCATGAATTGTCCAACTGCAGCTTACGCTGAATCGCTGTCACTCCCGCTAAACGAAGGCCCTGCGAGGGCCAGACCTTGGGCCTGAGCTGATCCATTACTATCGTTACATGGGCACCTTCGAACTTCATATTGAGGTCACTGCAAAAATCGATGTGACGCTCACGCCGAGGAAGGGAGATCGACCGAACCTCGAGGCCATCAAGATGCATGAGGCTCGAGTTCAGGAAGAGGCGTTCGAGGAGTACCGCCGGATCGCAGCGCTCCCGCCTGAAGCCCAATACGCTGCGATGAAAAGCACGCTGAGTCTCCTCCTGCTCCGTGCGCTGGGCGAGGATCTGTTCGCCGTGCTGGAAGACGAATGTCGACTCGGACGGTATTCGTCGGTGCAAATTTTCCGAGAGGCTGCAGCCGCCACGGCCACCAGAGGCCTCCACCGTGCTCGCTATCTCGACCAACTCCGTAACGAACTCACATCGAGACGCCGTGAATCATAGCGACGAGCGCAAAGAAGACGAATGCCCGCGCTACAGCTGGGAGAGTTGAGACAGTGACGCCGCCGTAAAGCACGCCCTCTGCCTCGCGCATTCGAAAGCGTGCTGACCTCGGCAGTTCAAGCCGCGCGGAACAATCACGATTCGTGTACAAAGCCGCAGGATTCGCGATACTGCGGCTCGGGTTCGTCATGGCCGGTTGCAGCGGGCACATCAAAGACAATCCAGTACACCGACTGCCCTCGCCAGCGCTTCATCTCGTCGAGCAGCACCTGTTCGATCGGCTCCGAGTCACTCCCGTTGTTGTACCAGCAGAGGAGATCGCGATCGATCACAGCCGCTCTGGGGTCGTCTGCAGTGACGCAAACGATTTCCTCGACGTCCCCGAGCGTGGCGACCTGTCGGCGACCAGCGCCAGGGCACCAGACCAGCACGTCGACCCGAATGACTGGGATGCCCGCGTCCGCGAGCGCGATGTACTCGGCATCATCGACCAGCTCCGCCACCGCCTCACGTGCCGCAGGAGTTCTCAGCGCGGCATATCGCGGAATCATGCTGGTACCGCTCTGACTGCCGAAGATCCATGACCGCCCAGAAAAAGCGACGCCAATAGAAGCGACCAGACACAATAATCCATAGCCTTATTCTGCCATAAACGTAATGCCGGAGAGAGGCCCGCCACAAGGGTCCCATTCGATCGGTACCGAGTCCTCCTCAGATAATTTGCCGTTTCCTGATCAAAGTCGAGTCCATCATCTTAGATTTGACCCGTCTTTTCTTTTTTAATTCAACCGATTTTCACCGCTGTGCGGAAATTGGAAGGTGCGGTCAGTTAGAAGATATTAGTTTCACACCCAGATTCTTCAAGATTCACAAGAATTTCGCTGAATTTTGTGGCCTTTCCCTTCTATCCAGTCAACGAATCGCTCCATTCAGTTACGCGACTGGCTTCTTGCAAAAGATCAAAAGATTTAACTGATTTTCACCGCTGCCCGGAAACAGGAAAGTAGCGATCAGATAAAAAAGATCGACTTCACATTCAGGTCATTCAAGACCACAAAGGAAAACATTGACACTCGCCCCATCAACAACCCTCCCCCTCATGCGCTCTTCTTTCCAGAACTGGCCCCGGGCACATTCAGCTTCACCTGCCCCGTTCCACGACGTGAGCATCGAACCGCAGGCCCGGCAATCACTGATCCGGCGGCTTTACCTCAATACACGGTGCGGAACGGTGTTCGGTCAGCACAACGGCCAGGTCCTGAGAGTGCAAACGTTCGCAGACGACCGCGCTCACTGGACCGACGTCGACGAGCAAACGAACTGGAACGGCCACTGGAAATCAATGGACGACACCACTTGGATCCATGACAGTCCGGGAAATGAGTCTGCACTGGCCATGACAGCCAGTTGGAACCGGACGGGCACGCTCGTCATCCGCGCCCATACCGCTCAGGGAGAGGCGCCTGTCCACATCCTGGCCTGATCCGGCCACCGTCCACCACCACTATCCACCCTCTTCAAGCCACCCACACCGGGTGGCTCCGCTTTTCAGGAGTCCCACATGACCATCAACCACCACTGGGTTCAAATCGCTCACAGCAGCTACGCCATCATCCAGCAACTCGTTCAGAGCGGTCTCGCCCGGCCGACCGACCGGCCTCTCTGCGGCGTCGGGAACGCTGGCACCTGGGAACTCACCGCGCAGGCCGAAGTCAGGATCGTCTCCGATGAGTGCCTGACCATCGCAGGCCGACTGGTCGTAGCCCAACTCAATCACCTGCCTGCTCACACATACCGGGCGCTCGTCGCCGGGTCGCCTATGTTCACGCAGTACGAGGGTCTCGAGACGCTGTACCAGCAGATCCGTCAGCCGCTGGAAGGGTGGAATCCGGGGACGTTCGTGACTCTGCTGGAGGAGACCGTCAAGAATGGTCGGCGGCCCGATCTGCAGCCGCGACTGGTGGTCACGCCTGAGGCGTACACGGCGCAGTGGTGCTCCACTCAGGTCTATCTACGCCAGAACAGCAAAGGCGACTGGTTCCTCGCGCTCATTTTTGACGTCCAGCACTCCCTCGGTCAGCGGCACGCGGCCCCGGTGCCGATGGGGCTGGACCTCGGTTTGAACCCGATGACGGTCGCCTGCACTGCAGCGGGGGAGTACCAAACGTTCCGCTCGGTTAGCCTCGACCATCTGCGGACGGTGCCCCGCCTGGATCTGACCTCCGAAGCGCAGGGCCTGCTGGCGGATCTGGCATACAGCAGCGGCCGTGAAGATGCACAGCAGGTCACGGAGTATCTGAACTGGCGCGCGAGCAGAGTTTACGCCGAAGATTTGCGGCTGCACGGGATGAGCGACTCCTATATCCAGAAAGCCCGGATCAGCGCCATCCACGATCATCATTTTTCTCATCTGCCGCAGTACATGCACGCTGCCGGCCGGTTTTTCAAGCGCGTGCCGCCCCATTTCACGAGCCGGCGGTGTGCCTCCTGCTACACGCAGTCCGGAGTCGACGTCAACGGTACCCGGCATGGGAAAAATATGGAGCGCCTCACCTGCCCCCGCTGCCATCAGACGTACAACTGTCATGAGGTCGCGTCGTGGAACATCGCGATCATCGGAGAGGAACGGCACGGGCCGGCACGGCGCAGGTAAAACCGTCGCCCATTGAGCAGGAGCTCAGCCCCGAAAGATCTCGTGCACCAAGGTGCTTCCTTCTCTTCTTTCCCGGGACGGCCTTTCACGGCCGTCCCGTTTTTCTTTTAGATCCCGGGTGGTTGTGCAGAGGTCGCAAGTCAGGCTGAATTCCAGGGCATGAATCTACTCTGCGTAGGCCCTGAGGGCCGAGCGGTTCTGGGTGGACCGGGGATCAGCGGGGCCCAGGCATTCCAGGTAAACAAGACTCGCAAGGTGAAGAAGGAGCGTAGACGTACGGCTTACCTCAAAGCCTCCCACGGCATGGGACGAGGGAACAGGATACCCGGGGATTCACCTTGAAGAATCCGGTCGGTCCAGAGTGCCAACGTGCCTGACCTGGCGAGCCTGGGGCTTGAGCAACCGTCACAGAGTTCTGTTCGTTTACTTTCCCGGCCCTTGCAGCCCCGGAGGCCTTAATCAAATCTTTAATTAGATTCTGATGAGAATACATACATTCCTCTTGTACAAACGCTAATCTCTTGAGATGCTTCAGACCGTGCCCGGGTACCCGCAAATGCTTGTCACTGGAGGGACAACTGGTAAGACCACCTGCGCGCTCGCCGATACGCACAACGAATGCAGGTGTGGTCGACGACTGCGGCGAGGAGGCCGAGTGTCCGTCACGCTCACCGATGTGCCGCGGGGACGTCAACCAACCCAGCTCGTCATCACAGCACAGCGCTGGTCATGCACTGCCGGATGCCCTCAACCAGATCCGTGGGCCGATGTGCGCGCCGCCCCGGTGGCCGGCAAGCGTCCCCGGATGACCGTGCGACTCGTCAACATCCTGACGGCCCGTTACCTCCGCGGCGAACCCGCAATCAGCCTGGCAGAGTGGTGCGGCGTCGCGATCTCCGGCCTGCGTCCACTGCTCAAAGAAATTGTCGATGAGGTCCTGCAGCGTCCCCGGTCGACCCGGCACTGGGCAAAGCTGACTCACGTCGGTATTGATGAGATCTTCTGGGACGGAAAAATTTTATGTGTCATCGTCGACCTCGTGACCGGACGGCTGCTCGAACTGCTTCCTGACCGGGAGTCGGCAACGCTGACAGCGTTTCTCACTGAAATGAACAGATTTCAGAAAAAACCGCCAGTGTTCGTGACGGATATGTGGCAACCATTCCGGGAAGTACTGCGAGCAGTTTACGGAAAAGAGCGGCGTCAGGTCGCTGATCGGTTCCATATTCAGGCGAAAATTGGCGAGGATCTCCGAGACGTCGCACGAACGATCCTGCCCACCACACGGCACCTCCGTGAAGTGAATCACAGATTCCTCACGGCACTCAAAACCGGTGGCACAGGAGCATTCCGCTTAGAGGGGAGCAGCCCCGAACAACATCAATGGTTGGAGGAGGCCATCGCTCTGGCCGTTCAGGCAACTGAACTCTGGCACAGCGAAAGTGTCGCCGAAGCGGAACACCGCCACAGGTCATGGGAATGGGCCTGTGCACTGTTTCAAAGGAGGCTGCCGGGAACGACTGGCAAGCCGTTCGGCCGACTGCAGCACCTGCTGCGCCTGTGGCAGAGCGAAGTGTTTTCATATTTTGACCCGGCGTTGAAGCTGCCCGACGGTACGGCACCGTCCTCAGGAAAAGTCGAAGCGGCCAACGGGAAACTCAAAAAATTCCTGCGGAAAAGCCACCACCTCCACCGTCGTCCGTTCGCGACGGACAGCGGCAGCTGGGATGAACAGCAGCGCTTCAACCGCCTGTGGGTGCGTGCGCTGTACCACATGAACGAAATCCAGGAGGCTGCAGAGTGCCTCGAGGTGATCATTCGCCCTGAGGTACCCGACTGTCCCTGCGGAAAATCTGCGGCGGAACTGAGCCTCACCTGGCGTTACCAGACGGCCGTGTGGGACCGTCCAGCAGGACATCAACCGGTGAGGGGGAGGGTGGAAAGTGGGACTGTCAAGTGTCCTGCATGCGGAAAACAGACGGTGGCGACGCTCCCGACTCAACATGGCGTGACAGAGGAACTTCAGAGTGACCTCAACGCATGGCGCCGGGAGGGAATCAGTCTGCGCACCCTGCACCGCTGGACCGGCGTGTCAGCAGACCGCGTGCGAGCAGCGACCCGCACCGCCCTGCCGCTCCCTCACATCTACATCCCGGCCCTGATCGGTGTACAGCGCTGGCGCTGGCGCGGCAAGGCGAGGTGGGTCATCACAGATCCGGAGCAGGGAGCACTGATCGATATTCTCCCGGGTGCAGAGCAGACGGACGCAGTCGACGCCGATGCGGAGCAACTGAAGGCCTGGTTGATCACGGCAAAGCGGCGAGGGCTGTACCAGGTGCTGCTCGCCACACCGGAGTGGCAGAAGATCCTCCCTGATGGCGTTGACGGCCTGATCGACCGATTCACGACGATCAGCATTGTTCAGCGCGCTGTGAAGGAAGTCCAGTGGCGATTCACAACCACCCTGAGCGTTCCTGCCCGGCGTGCCCCGGAGTGGCGTCGGCACCGGTTCGTCCTGCTGGCCAACCCAGCACGTTACCGGCGCCTGGACGACCGCCTGGCCGCAACTGCGCTCCTCGAACGCCGCAGAGTCATCCTGTCCACGCAACCGGCACTGTCGACCGCGACCCAGATGATCGAGAACCTGCGGAACATCACTCGCCTGGACGGCACCGAAGATCTCCAGGAGGCCCTGCAGGAGTGGTTCGAAGTCACGCAACGCGCCACTCAGGTGAGCGGCCCAGGGTCAATCGAGAGAAGTCTGTTTTTTGCATTCAAAAGTGCGATTCGGACCCTGCAAACTCATGAGGAGGCCGTACTCGGAGGTCTCCAGATGCAGGCGGAACGGGGGATCAGTCTCGGTGCCTCGAGGCGCCTGCTGCGGTCGCTCAACGAACATCCGGCCGCTCAGCAAGCGGAGTTCGAGTATCTGCGCCGTTCAGCACTGCATGTCCTGGGAGATGGCAAGGCCAGGTATGCGTAACCTGAGTCTGGAACAGGAGAAGGTGCGCGTTGCGCCAGTGGTGCCGCGCACGGTGATCCGGGCGGTGGCGGGAGCTGGGAAAACCAGACTCCTCATCGAACGCGCTCAGTATCTGATCGGGCAGAGGACGGAGCCGAAAAGGATCTGGTTTTTGGTGTTCAGTCGCGCTGCACGCAGCGAACTGCACTCTCGCTTGCAGCACGCGAAACTCCACTGCGAGGTCCAAACGATCCACTCATTTTGTCTCCGAGAACTCGGGGGAAAGGAACGGGTCCGGATCCTGACCGACCAGGACACCGCGTGGAAAGACATCCTCTCCGATCTGGAAGTCAGTCACAGCTGGACTGCTCAGAAAGTCACACAGGCGTTGACGCACACATGGCACCAGCCGTCTGAAGCGCTGACTCCCGCTCAGCAAGGCCTTCGGGAAGACGCTGAACGCCGAATCCAAGCCCTGAACTACGGTGGGGTCCAGCACTTCACCTTTACTCAGATGCTGCTGGAGGTGCAGACGCGCTGGCAGAACGATCCGAAAGCGCTGACCGCCGTACAGGCGCAATTCGACTACCTGATCGTCGATGAAGTGCAGGACGTGACGCCGCTCCAGGTCGCACTGATCGAGCAACTGGCCGGCAACCGGCCCCTGCTGACCGTGGGAGACGCCTGGCAGTCCATTTTCTCGTTCCAGGGAGCGGCAGTGGATGTCCTCGACGAGCTCGCTGGACGGGCCGACCAGGTGTTCAATCTGGACATCAACTACCGGTGTCCCGCCCAGCATCTGCTTCTCGCCGAAGCGCTGACAGAACAGGTCATCGTGCCCGCAAAAGGTTTCGACGGGTCGCTCGCCGTGGTGCGGCTCTCCTCCCCGCTGGAATTGATCGACGTTCTCCAGGACGCGGTCAGCACTCTGGTCCGAACGGACCGGGGCGGCACACCGGTGGCTGTTCTCGTCCCGACCAATGCCGAGGTGACCCACGTGACGGCACTGCTGCGCGAACGAGGCCTGGTCGTTCAGTCGTCGAACGAACGTTCTGAGGAGGATGCGTATTGCCGGGAGGTCCTCTGGCCCGTCGTGGCCTACCTGATCGGCCACGAACACCCTCGCGGGCCACATCCTCTCCTGATGCTCGGGTTACAGGGAGCGAAGAGTCAGAAGCGCGACCTCGATCTGCTGCATGCCGCATGGCGCACCCAGCGGCATGTCAGTGAAGTCCAGGGCGTTTTGAAGGGGCTCAATTTCGAGTCTCTCTTTCAAGTGTGGACTGCACTGTCCGACTGGCACGGTACACCTGCGGACCTCCTGACCCTCGTGATGTCCCTGTTGCCCAGTACACGGAATCTGGAAATCGCCACGGAGATGTGCCGCAGAGCACAAGACCTGAATGATCTGGCAAAAAATATCGCGCCACTCATCCCCGAGGACACTGTGGACGTGCGGGTCAGCACGATCCACGCTGCCAAAGGCAGAGAATGGCCGTGCGTCGTGCTCTACGACGCGGATCACGGGTCAAGACGCTCGTCAGATCCGGCGGATGAGCAAGAGGCCGTGCGGCTGCGCTACGTCGCTTTGACCCGCTCAACGCGAGATCTGGTGGCGATTTTTCATCGAGAGTGCCATCCCGCCTACGCGAAAGCAGTCGACCCTCAAGTCCTGGCGAGAATCCGCCGATTCGAAAGCGCGTTCACCAGTGACTCACTGCGCAGCATCAACGACAACGCTCTCGCCGCAGACCTCAAAAAGTCAGCGTCGATCCAGCGGTACGTCCAGCAATTTTCAGCCGCTCATCTCACGACCGAGATCCAAGAAAGGGTCAAAGAACTGGCAGGTCTCAGCGGTGAAAGCAGGATCCTGGAAGCAACGAAAGGCCCGAACATGGTCCAGCGGATTCCGTTGACGGGTCTCAAGAAGTCCCATCCGAATGGAGCGCCGAATCAAGTTCCGAGTTCGCCACTCACCTCCGGCGTAAAGGCATCAAGAAAGAGATTCTGAGGCAGGCCAGCAAGGACATCGGAGGAGTGGGCACCTCGCCGTTCGGCAGGGCGGAGGTCGTCGTGGACCGGTTTACGGTGATCGACTTGGCCCATGTGGCGCTGCGGGAAGTCACGGGGCGGTTCATGAACGAACTGAGCGTAACGCAGAAGCGCAGGCCTCAACTGCGTCGGGCGCGCTTTCTGCTCGCCAGCGAGTGCGCCGCGCTACGCTGCGGTCACGGAGGGCAGCGACCTGTTGTGTGACGGCACAGTGTATGTCCTTCCTGTGGGCGGATTTGAAGCGAGGCCACTGTATCCCTGACCTGACTCGGGTGAAGTCCGAAAGCCTCAACTGGTCAACCTCAAAGAAGGTGTCGCCTGCCACCCAGGTCCCCGTTTCTCCCAGACCTCTCCGCTCCCCGTTTAGCTCCTCGATGCGGAACAAATGGAGGTCCTTTGTCAGTCTGATGCCTGAAATTTCCTCTGGCTCCTCCCGGAGAACGGCGCTGACTTCCAGGGTCGCTGCAGGACTTCACCTGGCGATGAGCAGCAGGATCATTCAAGCCCGATCACTGTGGCCGTGAGGCTGCTCGATGAGCTGTCGGAGACTCAGCCAGACAGCTGTCCATTCGCCCCTCCACTGTGCTTGCACAGGCTCTCCTCTCCAGAGGTCGGCAGCAAGAAATTCACCTCATCGGCATTGGTCGGCGACCAATGCAAATGTCTCCCCGCCAGGCGGTCAGAGGAGGAGTTCAAACGTGCTTCTTCAATTCAGCAAACTGCTCTGCATTAGGGAGCTCCGTCAGGCGGCCGCGTTCCACTTGAAGGGCTCTCACCATGCGGGTTTCTCCCTCCTGGGATTGAGAATTTAACAGTCCGTCTGAACTGATTTGCTAGGTCGATGCCGAGTCCGTCTGGACGCTCACGGTGCGGTGACAGTGAGGTGAATCGGCTGTGACCTGGACGTGCGTGCACATGAAGGGTGTTGAGCGCGAGAATCCTGTGCTTGAGCCTGATCATGACAGAGGGTGGGGCGCCCGGCACCAGGAGTGCGCCGAGAGACGTTCTCATGGACGAACAATCTGGAACAGACTGGCCGTTCCCTCCGCAGAATCCTGTGTTCATCACACCGAATTTCCCCTGCTTTCTGAGGTTGTGAAACTCTGCTCCTCGGTGAGCAGCCGGGTCCGGAAGCAGCCTTTGTTGTCCTGCTGAGGAGGTCTCCAGAAGCCCAGACCGAACCGCTAGAATTTCGGCTTTCAGTTTCCCTCTGGGGGCGCTGATTCGACCGCCGCAACAGGTGACCGCGCCGCTGCCGCTTCGCGCTCGAAGTCGGTGTTCGGAAGTCGTACGCGGAACTGCTTGCTGGTGAACAAAAACTCCACTTTCACAGCACACGGGAGAGGACTCCGACTGAGCGCAAGGCCGATATGGAGTTCGTGTTCTCTGCGCCTGTGGGGGGCAAGCGAGACCGCGAAAAGCTCCGGAGCAGGAACTGCTTTTCGGATGATTCAGTCTGCACTTCCTGGGCCGCGCCAGAGAACACCGGGAACTGTCGACACTGCTGATTTGCCTGTGAACATCACTGCTGAAGTGGGTGCTCATCCAGATAAACTGAACGCCCGCGGCAGGTCCACAGGCAGAGGCCCACCAGGCCGCTGAAGCCCCTTGATTCGAGACCTGGTCGTGCCCTCGTTCCTTGCTCGTGTTCGTGTGGACTGAGAGCCGTTTCGAGTCTTCGTTCAGACCGTCGTTGTTCAGCGAGAACGTTGTCCAGAAGTCGTGCACGAACCCTGAACACACCTCTGCAAACTCCTGCAAAAAGTCAGGACCTCGAGACCCGATTCCACCTGAAGTGACGCTGCAAACAGCTCGCATTTTTGCAGGACAGAAGAGGTGCATAAGGCTTGCTCTCTGATGGACCGAGTGACGCTGGAGAAAGTGGAAAAACGAAGCGGGAAAGTGACGACGAAGCGGTCATCCGAGAGGCCACTTTTGCGACGTGGCGGCACCCTCGATCCTCCGGACTATCCTGTGTGACACCGACCCGTTCAGGTGCTCGGGACATTGACAAACAGGGTGAACTCAACTGGTGGTAAAGGGTGCGTTCAGGTGCATCTATCAGCGTCGTTGGTTCGGTGGCGAGAAGAGTGACTTAGCAACCAGGAAGATGATGGTGAAACGGTCAGCGCGGTGCGGCGCGAACCTGCCTGCAGACCCGCCAGGATGTCCAGAGGGTGTTGTGCGGCACCTGGCGGTCTACACGACGGTGCAGCATGGCGCGGATCGTGATTGATCCAGCCCGGACGAATATGCGAACGATTCGGGCGTACAAGAAGGTCGGGGTTCACCAGATTGATCGCGGCTATTCCAACGAAAACACCGTGCTCAGGTACATGCTGTTTGAGATTCTGGCAAGTGAGCGCTGTCAGCGGGCTCCCTGAAGTTCAGGTGGCCCGCCGCACGACCTCACCTCAAGGCCAGAAGAGGTACACGATCTTGCTCTGTTGATGGACCGCGTGACGCCGCAGAAAGTGGAAAAACGAAGCGGGAAAGTGACGACGAAGCGGTCATTCGGAATGCCATCTTTGTGACGTGACGGCATCACTGAACCTCCGTACCGTACCGACCTGTTCAGGGACTTCAGCAAGCACCAGAACGACTCTACGAAACAGCAGGCACGAGCGGACCGAGTCGTGTGGATCCAGGAAGGGAAAGTGGACTGTGGGGACCCCGGCTGCACGATCATCTTCTTCCTGATGAAGCTGCGCAGAGAACCTTCAGATGAGTTACTTCAGCGTTGCCAGAAAGACAGAAGTGTGAGGGTTCCCGCATCTGAAAAACAACGGCATAAGGTCGCTGCGGGATTGACTGAGCTCGCACATTCGCTAAAAAGTGCCTTGAGGGCAGGTGACAACTGATCTGTTAATCGAAGATGCACTTGCACATTTTAGGCGCGCAACTGAGACATTAATGCCGAAACAATGGAATGAGTACAACAGGGCAGTACGCTGCTCCTACCTGCTCGGGGAGCGCGCATCGCCGTTGGCCTGGAGAGTCGCCAACGCCTGAGTCCGGTCGGCCACAGGGATGAGGGAGGGGCTGAATCGCGAGGTGCCGACCTGACTCATGCCAGGAGCGCACCACCGTAAGAACATGAGGTGCTCGCGGAAGCGCAATCACCTCTTGCAGCGGAGACGGCCAATCGAACGGGAGGGCCAGTGTCCGGGCCACTTCCCTGTACTGCCGTGAACACGCGTGGCCGGGCCGCTCAGCGGAGCAATCCAGGTGGGTGCCACAGTGCGAGTCACCACGCTGGAGATCACGCCCGGTGGCCGGGCCGAACGCGCGTATCGATCAACCCATGTGATGGTCTGTTCAGCTCCAGGGGAAGGCGCAGCGAAGCTGGGGTTGATCTCCCCGACCAGCGCGACCGAATCCGCCGGACCGCGTCGGTGATGGAAAGACCCAGGAACCTCCTGATCAGGCCAGAGTCTCTGAGGTCGTGAGTGCCCGGCACTTCCGTTCTCCTGACTGGAGATCAGTGCCCCCGGAGGAAGATTTGAGGCTCTGGTCTGCTCACTTTGCAGGTACAGTGAACGTGCATGGGGAGCTTCCGACCAAGCCCTTACCAGCAGGCGATCTTCGACTTCGTGCGGAGCGGCACGGGCGACGGAGTGGTCCGCGCGACCGCCGGCTCAGGGAAGACCACGACGCTGGTGGAGATTGCTCAGCAACTTCCGGACGACCTGAATGCCTGTTTTCTGGCCTTCAATGCCCATACGGCCGGCGAGCTCAAAGAGCGTCTCCCTGCGCACGTTCAGGCCTGCACTGTCCACGCTCTGGGCCGCAGAAGTCTCCTGAGGCGTTTCCCGCACTTGAAGACGAAACAACCTGAGGGCCGGAAATCCCGTCACCTGGTGCGCAGGCGGATCAAACAGATGGAACTCGAGTTCGGTGTGCCTGAGCACAACTGGCCGGTCGCCGAGCAGTATCTTCTCGACCTGCTCCGGTTTGCCATGGCGAACATCACCGATACCAAACTCGAGGAAGAAGTTGCGGCCCTGGCGTTGGAGTACAACCTCTCCCCGCCTGAGGATCACGGGGTGGAACAGCAGTGCCACCGGGAGGTACGGCATCTCCTGCGGCGACGCTACGAGGCGCTGCGTGAGGACGGCATCTACGACTTCGAGGACATGCTGTACCTTCCTGCTGTTCTGAAGCTGCCCACCCAGCAGTTCGACTTCGTTTTTGTCGACGAAGCCCAGGACCTCAGCGCCGTACAACTGGACGTGGTGCTGCGCGCGGTCAAACCCGGTGGGCGCCGCCTGTTTGTCGGTGACGAACGGCAGGCCATCTACGGCTTTACCGGCGCTGACGCCGACTCGCTGAGCCGCATCGTGGACCGCACCGGAGCGACCACCTTGCCGCTCTCGATCACGTACCGCTGTCCGCGCCGCCATGTTGCCCTGGCGCAGCACCTCGCACCTGAGATCGAGGCAGCACCGAGCGCCCGGGAGGGGCGGGTGTTCGTGATCAGAGAGGCTCAGCTTCCCCGTTGGGTCCGGGCCGGTGACCTGGTGCTCTGCCGCTACACCGCCCCACTGGTCAAGCAGTGCCTGGTCCTGATCCGCAGGGGCATTCCGGCGGTCGTCCGGGGCCTCGATCTTGCCCGGCAACTGCAGGACATCAGCCGCCACCTGTTCGACCGGGGCCTGAGCGGATGGCAAAGCAAGCTGGACGCCTACCGAATCACGGAAGAGGCCCGCATCCGTCTGCATGCGGCCAGTGCCAACGACGCCGAGCGGCAGGTCATCATCCGTAAGGATCTGCTCGACTCGCTGGAATTCCTGACCGCTGAAGTCGCGCGTCAGGGCGCTCAACATGCGGAAGATCTCTGCGCGTACCTGAGTACCTTTTTCAGTGAGGTGGACGCTCCCATCGTCTTCTCTACCATTCATAAGGCCAAGGGGAAGGAGGCCGACCGCGTATTTCTGCTCTACCCGAAGAGCATGCCGGCCGTGTATGCCCGTACCGCTTCCGCTGCTCGCGGAGAAGCCTGTGTGCAGTTCGTGGCCCTCACCCGCGCCAGACGTGACCTGATCTTCGTGGAGGAAGAAGAGCGTGAGGACAATCCGGTGACCTTGATCCTGGAGCGCCGGTGAGCACACTGAGTCTGGCGCTGGATGCAGAAGGTCAGGTGGTCAGCGCCCTGACGGCTCCAAAAAAGGCCGCGTATACCTGCCTGGAGTGCGGCCATTCCGTGCACGTCAAACGCGGCTCGGAGAGGGCCGCGCATTTCGCCCATGACCATGAGGATCCGTCCGGATGCGCCGGAGAGAGCGTCACGCACCTCGCGGCCAAACGGCTGCTTCTCACTCAGGTGAAGGCGGAACTGGAGGCGGATCGCCGGGTGCTGTGGGTGCAGCACTGCCCGGGAACGGAAGGGCCGTGCCGGATGCGGGCGGTCCTGCCGCAGCACTTCGCCGTCACGGGGATATTCGACGTGTGCGAAGAGGTCATGCATGGCCGGTACCGCTTCGATGTGGCGGTCGTCGTCGGTGGCCGAGCGGTGTTCGGGTTCGAGGTCTACTACCGCCACGCCGTCCCGGAAGAGAAGGCGGCAGACCTGGATGTGCCGTGGCTGGAACTGGTGGCGGAGGACATCCTGGAGTTCAAACCGCGCGTTCCGTGGAGAGGGGGATTCAGTCGACGCCACTGCCCGGACTGTCAGACGCTTGCTGCCGCTTTGCAGGAACGGCAGCAACGGGACGCCGCCCGGGGCGTGCAGACCTCGAAGTTCGTTGCGGAAGTGACTCAGGTTCGGAAGACCTGGGCCGACATCCTGGGTGCAGCACGGGCGATGGATGACCGCCAGAAGCTGTCCCGAGATTCGAAATGAGGTTGTGAGGCCTGACCCTCCGATGTCCCTTCACCTTGAGCGGTGATCGTCCGGGTCGACGGTGCAGCGTGACGGCTCTGGAGATGAGGCTGTCCGCGCTGAATCGGCGCCGTGCCGAAAAAAGGTCGGAAGTATAGAGATTCCTGGCAGGCACGGTGCTCTCCTGCTTGGACTTCACACAGCGGATGAGGACGACCGTGCGGGCAGCCCGAGGAGAGCGTTGCAGCTGAGGCATGAGAAGTTGACTGTAGCCGCCGCCTCGTCACACGTTCGGTCAGTCTTCGGTTGCTTTCAACGCGGCGGCGGTTGAGGATTCGCTCGGGACTCGGCCGGCTCTTGCGGTCCATCCGGCGCCATGTTGGCGAGTTCGCGGCGCTCCATGCCCACCACCGAGGTCCTGCAGTGAATGGAACAGGCACTCGGGATCGGCCTCGTAGTCCGCGTCGCCGACCTCGGACACCCTGCGGTCGGCCAGCGAATCCATCGATCGGGCTAAGCGGCCAGTGGAGAAGAACCGGCCGCTCAGCACCGGCGTGAGGGGTCTCCGTTTCAGTCTGCTTGATGTGAGGTCTGATCTGTTCATTCCTGGCGGCCTCTGGGCGTGCCCGGCTTTCACGGGTTGTACCGCTCCGGTTGACTTCTCTCCTCAATTTAGTTAGACTTTGAATCCTAGAGGTGTTTTGAAGTCTTCTCTAGTTTGGATCTTTCCCCACGTACACGGGGATGTCCCAACAGAGATGTTGAATCTAGGCTTAGAGTTGATTAGAAGTTACCTCTGGACACTCCCCGCTTCGGCGGGGTGTTTCTATTTAGGTTCGATCTCGAAGAAAGGCGAAAGGTCACTGCTCAGTACGAGGTGGGTTGTTGTGCTGAGCAGTGATGACCAGACCAGAGATCAGCGGTGCTTTTTCATTCTTGATGATCCACATTCTGCACTTCCGCTACGGTCACCTTTCCTGAAGGTCGCCCACCAACCAGTACCAGGTCAATCATCCATCCCATCGGGTCACTGCTGCCTTCCCGAAAAGAGAACAGGAGCGGCGCCGTAGAGCGGCCCGGTCCAGCGACGACGTTGCCACGCCGAAACGACCCGTCAAATAAGCCCGTTCGCGAACTCAGAATGGTTCCCAGCGCAAAGAAGCGTGGCCGTCCTGAGAATGGTGCGCGTGCAACAGACCCGTGTGGGCAGGTCGAAGGTCCAGTACACCGCCTGTTGGACCTGGGCCGAAGAGTCAATTGCGCTTGCGGACATCACTCTCTGCCAGAATGTATATACTAAAGCGTATCTACGGAGGCAAGGGTGACGACAGCAAAAGTGTTCCAAAGCGGAAATTCCCAGGCCATCCGCCTGCCACGTGAGCTGAGGCTGGAGGTCAGTGAGGTCAAGGTCATCCGGCATGGCGACGTTCTGATCATCCGGCCGATCCGCCCGGAAACGACGCTGGCCGGAGCCTTCGACGCCCTCGCCGGCATCGGCGACGATTTCCTGCCCACTGGCCGCCAGCAGGGCGAGGTGCAGGAGCGCGAAGCCTTTTGACCGCGCCCCTGCGCTTCCTGCTCGATACCAACATCTGCATCTTCATCATCAAGCACAAACCCGCCGCCGTACGCGAACGCTTCGCGGCGCTCGCCCCCGGCACCCTGGGTCTCAGCGCTGTGACGGAAGCGGAACTGCTTCACGGGGCGTACAAGAGTGCGCGTGTCGAGCACAATCTGGCGGCCGTGCTGGATTTCGCTTCCCAACTGGTGACGCTGCCGTTCGACTCGCAGGTCACCGAGACGTGTGGGCGCATTCGGGCTGATCTGGAGCGTGCCGGGCAACCGATCGGGCCGCTCGATTTTCAGATCGCGGCCACCGCACTCGCCCATGACCTCACCCTGGTGACCAACAACACCCGCGAGTTCATACGGGTCGCGAGACTGAAGGTCGAGGACTGGGTTCAGGTCTGAGTGACCAGATGGGTGCTGACAGCGACCTGGAGTCCATACCCTCTAGGTCGCCGCACTGCCCTGGAGACCGCCCCGAGAAGGGCAGTGCGTGCGTGAAGCAGTTCCTCTGAGGAGCATGCTGGCGGTAGGACGGATCACCTGAGTTCCCGTCCCCCGCAGGTCCACCTGCGCCTCCATCCGGCCTCTGGCAAAGTCGTTTACTGGTCGACAGCGCAGCATCCACGCTCGACTGCACTTCTCCTGACGAAGCTTGGGAAGCCGTCACTCCCAACTCTCCGACGTTGCCTGATTTGCCGTTCTCCAGCATGACCCGGCAGGATGCCCTGACAGCGTTGGAGGGGCAGGTCCTCTTGAAGACCGGCATCTTCTTCGGCACGTTTCACCAATCCTCAGGGTGCAGTTCGGTTGCTCTCCTGTTTGACAAGCCGTTGTGCTTGAAGGGCTGATAACCAGCAGGGCTCCAGATGTTCAGATCCGGAAGCCGAGCACGGTCCCACTGGCCGTGCCGAACGCCACGATCTGCTCACAGATCATCAGATCAGTCGTGATCCGTTTGCATACCCGGCGCCGACTTATCAAGCGGCCCTCAGGACCGAAGTGCCAGAGGGTCCCCGCCGAAGTGCCCAACAGGTAGGATCCATCCGGCAATCTTCTCGCGGGCAACTGGTCGATACGTTGGTGATCCACCCGGCCCAGAACCAACGTGTAATCGTCGCTCAGGCTATAGACACACAACTCTCGCTGGCGGTTCAGGAAGAAAATTTGCCCGTCTCGCTCTTCGAGGAAACCTGTCAAGATCGACTGCCCTGTATGCCGGCGCTCGACCTGCACTGGACGGCCGGTCAGACGGTAGAAGCCCTGGTCTCCAGCACGCAGGAGCAGTCCCCTTCCGTCCTGCCCAAACACACCTTGAGGGATAGAGTCTTGAGGCTGAAGCGGAGAGTCTTCGAGCGTCAGGGCATGGCGTTCACGTCCGTCATGAAGTGAATACCATTTGACCGAGTTTCCTTGAACAAGGACCGCCGCTTGGAGGGGCGCGTCAATCGCGGTGCGCTGGACGGACACCGGTCCGATGGGATGCGTCCAGCGCACCGCACCAGTCTCGGCGTCCAGGCAGGTAAGCGGCGTGTAACTGCGCCAGGCGCCGACGATCACCGAGGTCTGGTCGGCATGCACCCAACCCTGAATTCCCGGGAGCTTCGTTGACCATTTCAGCGCTCCAGTGTCCAGATCGAAGGCGTCCAACTGGTCGTGTTGATTGAGGTAATACGCGGTTGTTTCGCTCAGTACCAGCTGGCCCCACACGTTGCGAACGTTGCTTCGCCACTGTTCCTGGCCAGTCAGGATGTCAAGAGCAATGAGCTTGGTGTGACGTGCTGGAAACACGACGAGTTGCTTCGCCTGCGATAGAGCTGAAACCCGCTGATGAGCCGCTGATGACCATGCGGCCTCAACGAACAAGGCATGTTCGTTCGCTGCCATCGCTGGACAGTTTACCGAACAGGTCGTTGCTCAGCGTGACAGATGCGGCGTACTCGGCAGTGACGCCTGAAGAGGTCAAAAGCGATGCTCTAAACTTCAGAATTGTCCTTCTGAGAAGTAGCGTCTTCAACACGTTTCGTCAACTCCCAAAGTGCTGTTCGGTGACTCTCCCACTTGACGAGGTGTTGTGCCTCAAAAGCTGAGGACCAGCAGGTCTCCAGATGCTCATCTGACAACACCACATCGTGACCCGTCGCGTTTACGCCGAAGACATATTCAGGAATGACCCGCAAATCGTTGGGTCAATGAACACGTGCTGGGAAGATCAGTGCGGGCACAGTTGTCCTCGACTGCAACGCGATGATGGAGCACGAAAGTGGGAGGCCTGCTTCCTTAAAGGCTTCCCGTCTTGCCGCTTGTTCTGGCGTTTCGCCCGCTTCTCCCCCACCTGCGACGCCCTGCCAATACCCGGCGCCGCTTCGTCGCGGGAGCGCATATTCAGTGCCCCCTCAGGCAGAAGGCGGTAAGGTTGTACACCTTGATCGCCTCTCGGCCCCAAAGAGTCTCTGGGCAACCTCTCAGCACGGTAAAAGCTACCGTGCTGAGAGGTTCCGATTGCCTCCTCAAATTTGAATCCGGGCGGGAATCAGTCGCGGCGAGGCGGAACCAAAGGTCGATCGTCCTTAGCCTGATCTGACTCCAACATACGCCCTGACTACCCAGCCAGATTTTGGCCTTCGAGCATCACTCGAGGCCTCGGAAGACACGCCTCGAAGCAGTCCTCAAGCCCACCCTCCTGGGCACTTCGCTGAACATAAGCGGCTCCACCTGAACTCCAGCAGTACGAACGCGCGAACGTGACGAAATGCTGTCGGCAGCAGGAGGCGCGACCTGCCGTCATTCCGTACCAGCGGTTCCTTGGCCTCAACGTCGATGACGAGTACAAGATGGTGCTCACTGATCCCTGGACTGTCCCTGATCCACCGCCTGCCGCCGATACATTTTGAAGCGGCGGTAGAAACGGATCTCAGCGTGGTTAACCTTGCGAATCACCGAAGTGCACCACGCACCGGGAACCCGAGCAAGCGGTGCCGCTTGGTGGTCTCCCCTTCCCGAGGTCTGCCGATCTCCCAAAGGTGCTCAGCAGAGACGCTGGAACCACTTGCGAAAGCCACACCGGCATACCGAGAAAAGCAAACAAAAGAGTACCGACTCAGGCCCGTCGAGTCGCTGCAAATCTCCAGCAATCATCGCTCATCTTTTTGAGTCGTTCGACCGATCAAGGAGGCGCTGGCCCCATTCTGGTGACCTGCCCGTCCTGAAGACCATAGAGGGCCAGCGTACTCGAGCAGAAAGAATCAGACAACTGGTACCGCGAACGCTCAGCGGCCTCTTCCTCCGTGACCGAAGTGCGACTGATGGTGCAGTGAGGCATGAACGGAAATGGACTCGCCTCGAATCTCAGGGTGGACGTCAGCAAGTGGTGATGAACGGTTCGGAAAGGGGTGGCGTCAGTGAGGGTAAAAACGAAAATGTCCGTATCTGGAAAGCGGATGACGGGCCCGAAATGAGCTTGAATTGGCGTGAGTCCGGGTGCCACCGCCTGCATCACCTGAGTGATTTCCTCAATCCTTTGCCCGGACAACAGTGGGCTGACGCCGGTCGAACCGGCCACGGTGATTTCAGCAGGCAGAGCAGCACGAGAAACGTCGCCGCAAACCTGCCGGAGTTCTATGACGCGGGTTGCTGTCGGTTCGCCGATTTCCAGCACGATAAACATCGGCCGAGGTGCTGCTGACATGGCGCAGTGCCCCGGGTGGATTCCTGCTTCCAGCCTGAAATTCTGCTCGACTCCTGAACGCGATTCTGCTGGCGTCACTGCCAAGAAGTCGAGCATTCGGGAAGATTTTAAAGTCCCTGCAAAGGTAAATTTGCTGCTCTCACCTGGCTCGAAAAGGCATGGCGCGAGAGCAGCAAAACCAGGTCTCCGGAGACCAAATAACCTCGCTGAAAATCCCTCGACAGAGCAGAAATACCTGGAAAATAGGAGGGTTCTGGAGGTCAAGAAGGAGCGGCGAGGGCTCAGCGGTAGACTCGACCGGATGCGGCGTCTCCACCTCATCCGCCACGCCGCGACGCAACCGACCCTGGGCGTCGCTGGACCAGATTGGCCACTCACGTTGCAGGGGCAGGCCCAAGCGAAAACGTTCGCTGAGCAGCTCCCGGACCTCAGCATCTCCCGTGTTCACACCAGCACGGAGGGCAAGGCCGTCGCCACCGGGCAGGCCACCGCTGAACACGTGGCCCTTCCCCTCGAAACTCGCCCTGGTCCGGAGGAACATCGGCGTCTCAGCGTCAGCGCCTCGACCCTTGCGGATTTCCAAGCAGGGATGCAGCACCTGTTCGCGCATCCTGACCTGCGTGTCTCCGGAGACGAGAGTGCCGACGCGACCCGAATCCGGTTCACGACGGCCTTGGATTCACTGATGCGCGAACAGGCTGGTGACGCGCTCGTCGTGTCGCACGAGACAGTCATCAGTTTGCTGGTGGCGCATGACAATGGTTTCGACGCTCCGATGTTCTGGCGACATCTCGTGGTGCCCGACCACCTCGTCCTCGAGTGGCCCTCGTATCGACTCCTGGATCACGCCTCGCCCGCAAATGAATGACCTGCCCTCGGCGAATCCGCACTCGATTTTGGTTTGGCTGAGAAGTCGTCACAAGTGGAAAATAGTGCTGCGCCTACTCCTGGCAAATCACGTTTTCATCATCCTCTCCGTCTGAAACGAACATCCTCCCAAAGCACCACGAAAGAATCCGAAAAGCCCTGGTCCGGCAACGATTTGCTCCAGAAATTCCACGCCATAAGAGGAAGCAATGAGGCAATAAAAACTTCCTCTGAAAAGAATTATTCAACCGAAAAGCCGTCTGCGTCAGGTGCAGACTGATCTCAGCACCCGACAACAGATCCGTTATCTATTTGAAGCGGACCCACTGAGTGACCGACAACTGAGACATTAATACCTAGAAAATGGAAACAGTACACGCACGCCCTCATGTTGCCCGACCATTTTCGAGGGTCCAGGAGCGTGAGCGCCAGGCAACCGGAAAATCAGGCTCAGGGGGAGTGCTTTCAGGCCCTCCCCCGGCGGGGGTCTATGCAAGGCCGTGTCCCATCGTCATAACAGAGTCATGATGCCCTCCGGTGTAATGACGCACGAAGACGAGTCGGTCGAAGAGCAACTTATAGCAGGTGGACGGGTGGTGGTCAACGCGCAGCAGGTGGCACCTGCTGCGGCCATCGGGGATGGCCTCAACGCCATCGCCGAAAACAACGCCAAAAATTGGCGGGCTCCTCAGAAGGCGGGCTTCCAGGCGGAGGCGTGGCACGAAGCGACGTTCAATGCCGATGGGGCTCGTCAGGGAAGCACGGTCCGCGCTCAACGGACGACTCATGGTGCACCGTCGGATCTGCAGATCAAGGCCGAAGGGCAAGTCGTCGCCGAAGTGCAGGTCAAGAACTGCAAAACAGTCGCCCGGACGACCAGAGACATTTCGTCCAAGAAATATGACGGGATGCAGAAAGTGGTGCCCTCAGATCAGGCAGACGGGGTGCGGCAACTTGCCACGAAAAGGGGTACGGACGGTCTGGGAGAACGCAATTACGCGGACACCGGACAGAAGGCAGCGGCGCAGGTCGAACATGACGGCGTGAAGAGCAAACCACTCAAGTACGAAGAAGCCCAGAGTGGCGCTCTGGGATCTCGGATGCTCATCGGTGAGGTGGGAACGGCGGCGAAAGAAGGCGCAGTCAGTGGAGCGGTCATTGGCAGCGCAGTGTCGGCAGTTTCAAATTTGCGTGCTGCGGTCAAGGGCGAGAAGGCACCACTCGAAGCGGCAGGAGCTGTGGTCAAGGACACGGGCATGGCCGTGGTCGGTGGCGCCGTCTCGGCAGCGGCGACGAGTGCCGTGACTGCCGGATGTACCCGGGCCGGTTTACAAGCACTGAGTAAGGGAGGCGCACCCGGTGCCATCGCGTCTACAGGGATCGAGGTCGGGAAAGACCTGCTGGCCTGGAAGAAGGGGGAGTTGACCGGGACGCAGGTGGCTGCCCGGGGCGTCGAACATGCCGCAGGAGCAGGCGGTGCCTGGGGAGGGGCCAGTGCAGGAGCGGCCCTCGGCACCGTTCTCATTCCCATACCCGGAGTGGGGACGCTGGTCGGCGGGGTGGTCGGCGGCATGCTCGGCAATGCCGGAACGCGGAAAGCCATCCGCGGTTTGAAGCGGTTGTTCTCCGACGGATGATCGCGCTCGAGAAGTGACCGGGCCTGGTCGGGCCGAAACCAGAGTACCTTCAAGGGTCCCGTATCCTGAGCACTCGACATGTGTGCCCAAACACAGGGTGCCCCGGAGGCCAGACATGACGATTACACCCGCATTTGATCCTGCCGTGCGTGCGGCCGTTCTCAACGCGCTCACTGGTCGCCGCTACGTTCTGATGCGTGCAGACCTGGTGGAGATCAGCATGCAACGGCTCGAAGAGATCAGCGGCATCTGCAACGAAACCCTGATCTATGACCGTCTGTTCCGCCCTCGCCGCCAGGGCCGCCCGTATTCGAACGAAGAAGCTCGGGGCTTCCTCGAGTGGGCGCGCGAAGGCTGGCAAACCAATCAGCATTTCGTGTTCCTGGTCCTCACTGAGGACGGGCAGATCGCTGGTGCCCTGGACATCAAGTCCGCTGACCTGGACGCGGGTGAAATCGGATACTGGTTGAGCACGCACCACTCAGGCGTCATGACTGCCGCCCTCAATGTCATGACCGCCCTCGCGCGGCAGGCCGGTTTCAGGCGACTGTGGGCCCGCCCTGACCGTGACAATCAACGCTCGATCGCCCTCCTGAACCGTGCTGATTTTGTTCCCGACGCGTCGCCGAGAGCGCCTCAGGAGGGTGAGGTGCATCTGGAGTTGACGCTTTGATGGCGTCCGTCGAGATCCGTGTGGAGATTCCTGTCAACACGGATGTGTCTGCGCGACCCAGGGACACGGTGCCCACCATGTCGGAGAGTAAGACTCAAGTGGAACAGGGAGTGCTCGACAAATACCGGCACCTCGAGCATCTCCCCCGAGCAGCAAGATGCCGCACTGCCAAGCACGCCCAGAGTGGTTTTTCATCACGCGCTTGACGAGCACCAGTTCACTCTGCTGGCGAACGAGTGCCAGGGGGCTCTGTGCATTGAGCGTTTTCCGGGAGGTCGTCGCCACCATGGCGAATCGCCGGGACGAGGACGTCAACGAAGTACGCACGCGACCCACTGCCGGATGACCAGGTTGCCTGGTACTGATCTGAGAGCGTAACACCTCCAGAAGGTCCAGGAAGCCTCCCGAGAATCAGAGAGGGCCCCTTTTCCCGTTCAATGACCGCGCTGCCCCTTCTTGAAGCCATTCAGACGGAACCACGGCAGGTTGTGCTCCTAAGAGGCTCTGACTCAAGTGGAATGCAGTACTGAGGACCTTACTGAACACAGTCAATGAATGTAAAAACAACACATTGATTCAATCCTCTTCTTCGAAAGGATCGACTGAGACGGTCTTCCCGGCCGTGTCGTGCCCTAACCATTGAATGTTTGAATGCCGTTATGATTCCCCCCATGCACCGCTGGCCCTGACGAACCACTTGGCAAAACGCCGCGTAGTTCGACTTGCTGCTCGCACCGGAGTTTCTGAAGCAGACGCTGAAGTTGTGAACGGATCAAGCCCGGCAAGACCTCGAAAAATTCGCCCGGCGAAGCGCTCGCTCTATGACTTTCGCGCAGGGGCGGAAGGATCAGGCCTTTCTGTTGCGGCCAGTCAAGGCCTTTGGTGCGGGTGCACGCTCCCGCCTTTTCGGCCGCCTGGTAAAACCGGCGTGCCAGGAGGAACTTCCCGCGTCCGATCCGTTCCATGCTGCCCAGGCCGAGCAGGCGCTCCACCCTGGTCTTGTCTGTCCACGAAGGAAAATTTATTCCTTCGGTTTGATGAATCCTTGCACCAGCACGTACAACGCGCTTTGTAGGTCGGTCATGTCGTTCAGTGGAACGCCGCCGTCACGGAACTCGCGCAGCAGGAAGGTGCAGCGCGACTGGTAATCGAGCAGCAGCGCCGACGGGGAGGATGCATCGAGCCCCTCGTGCCGTCCGTACAGGTAAAGAATCGCTTTCCCGCCGTAGCGCGGACGATAAAACGGGAATTTTGTGGGGTCCTGAAGGAACAGCAGGAACGACGCTAAGCTCGCGCGGGTGCCCACACCGTTCACCGATTTGGCATCGTCCACGGGTAAGGTGCGCAGCGCCACATCGGCCGTTGACCAGAAAGCGCTGGCATTCCGCGGCGTCAATGGGGCCGCCCAGATGACACTGAGCGCGGCGCGCATGGCCGGCGCGTCACCGGCGCACATCTGATTGACCGTACCGATCACCCGCCAGTCGAGAATATCGAGGGCTTTTTCGAGGGTGATGTTGACCGGATCCTCACTCCCAGCGGCGAACTGTTCCAGATGCTTGCGGACTTTCTCAGCGCCGGGGATTTTGTAACTGCGTTCGCGCTTGGCAATCAACGCCTGATTTTCGGGTCTCAACAGGAACTCAAGGGCCTGCTCGAAATGCTTGCGAATCATAGGAATCTCCAATTGTTCAGAGGGCAGGATGTGTCCCCACCTGCCTTCCCACAGGACACGCAAAACCGACAGGCATGTTCGTCGCGAGGTGCAGGAATCGGCGCATGGAAAACAGAGAATTCTTCGAGCTCCACAGACATGCATCTCTTCCTGCTGCGGTTGGACTTGAACATAGGCCAGCAAAGCTCAGCGACCTCCTGAATTTTCTAAACCTGGGCGATACGTCAGATCGAACACGGTGTCCTGCATCCACTTCTGAAAGCCACCATTGTCGGCGTATTGTTTGAACAATTCAGTATTGTCCTTCATCAGACTCACCAACACCCGCATCAATGCTCCGTCGTGCTCAATGCGGGCATTCTGCTTGTCCGAGTTGTTCAGCGCATTCTGATACGCCGGGTCAGCAGCGACCAGCGCTGGAATTTCTTCAGTGATCAATTTGTGGAGCCGGTCGGCATCCGTCCAGGGGATATTACCGAACTGGTCGTTGAACGTCTTGACGATGTTCGACAACCGGTCGAGTTCCGGGTCGCTGAGACTGCCACCACCGGTGACCGGGACAGGCCCGAGTTCGGCGTCGGCATCCGTCAGCTGGATCTTGATCACCGCCTGCTTTTCAGCACGGTAGCTGTCCATATCGATGGTTTCGAGGATGCCCCGAGCGAGGTCTTCTTCCTTGGGCGCAGGAAGCTTGGGAATCAGAAAGTTGAGGAAGATCGAGAGCTTCTCCCAGCTGGCCGTGGTGTACGGCAAGATGGCCGCCAGGAAAGCATAGGTGCGCACAAAAGCTTTCGCTTTCCCTTTGAAGGCCACCTGCCCGTCCTCGTCCAGTTCGTTGTACATGGCCACACAGGCATCCAGGACTGGATCAAGTTGGTCGCGGGGCGCTCCACTGAGGTACAACTCCACCAAGGTGTCCACGTCGCTGGGGCCATACACCTGCTGGCCGTCAAGATCACCCTTCAAGTCGTGGAGTTTGTTCGGGTCGGTTTCGTCACTCAGGACGGTGGTGCGGTAGTAGTCGCTGAACGACTGCTGGATCACCTCAGTACTGTTCTGGAAGTCGAGGACGAAGACGTCATGTTTCTGCGGATGGGCCCGGTTGAGGCGGGAGAGCGTCTGCACCGCTTTGATGCCGGCGAGCGGCTTGTCGACGTACATGGTGTGCAGCAGCGGCTCGTCATACCCGGTCTGGAATTTATCGGCGCAGATCAGGAAGCGGTACGGCTCTTCCTGAATCTTTTCCGGAATGTCGGTACTGGGAAAGCCGTTCAAGCTGGCTTCAGTGACTTTCACGCCCTGATACTCCGGTTCTCCGGAGAAGGCCACGATGGCCCGGTAAGGGCTTTTACGCTCTTCAAGGTAAGCGCTGACGGCTTTGAAGTACGCGATGGCCTGCTGAATGCTGCCGGTGACGACCATGGCGCGCGCCTGGCCGCCGACTTTTTTCAAGGCGATGACCTGTTCATGAAAGTGATCGACCATGATCTCGGCTTTGATTTTGACGGCATGCTGGTGACCTTCCACGTAGGCGCGCAGCTTCTTCTGCGCCCGCTTGATGTCGAACTCCGGGTCTGCATCCACCGTCTTGACCAGGCGGTAGTAACTTTCGACCGGCGTGAAGCGCTGCAGCACGTCCTGAATAAAGCCTTCCTGAATCGCCTGCTTCATGGTGTAGCTGTGGAAGGGAACATGCTTGACGGTGCTGCCCGCAGGCAGAGACGCGCCGAACGTTTCTAGCGTTTTGTTTTTGGGTGTGGCGGTGAACGCGAAATAGCTGGCGTTCTTCAGCATCTTACGGGACTTCATGCGCTGCTCCAGAACGCTGTTGACGAAGTCCTCAGGATCGGACTCACCCTGGGTTGCTGTGGCCATCGCTTCGTTCATGGCGGCGGCGCTGCGCCCGCTCTGACTCGAATGCGCTTCGTCAATCAGAATGGCGAAACGCTTACTCCCTTCGAGACTGATCTCATCGAGGATGAAGGGAAACTTCTGGACAGTGGTGATGATAATTTTCTTACCACTCTGAAGGAAGCTGCGCAGGTCGCCGGAGTGCTGAGCGTGGCCGACGGTCGCACCGACCTGCGCGAACTGCTTGATGGTGTCGCGGATCTGCTTGTCGAGAATGCGGCGATCGGTGACGACCACCACCGAGTCGAACACCGGCTGCTCGGCGCGTTCCAGACTGACCAACTGATGGGCGAGCCAAGCGATGGAGTTGGACTTTCCACTGCCCGCCGAATGCTGAATCAGGTACCGCTGCCCCGCCCCGTGTTCCCCCGCGTGCGCCAGAAGCTTACGGACCACGTCCAACTGATGGTACCGGGGAAAGACCTGCTCGCGCCGTTTTTTCTTGGTCTTAGGATGCTCCTTTTCGACGATCTGAGCGTAATTTTCCAGAATATTTGTCAGGCTTCCAGGCAGCAACACGTTTTCCCAGAAGTAAGCGGTCTTGAGACCATGGAGATTGGGCGGATTGCCTGCGCCGTCATTCCAGCCGCGATTGAACGGCAAGAACCACGACGCCTTGCCTTTCAATTCCGTGCAGAAGCGCACCTCGACATCATCCACTGCAAAATGGGCCAGGCAACGACCCAGGCCGAACAGCAGCTCGCGGGGATCGCGGTCACGCTTGTACTGCTCCACCGCGTCAGCCACCGTCTGCTTGGTCAGGCTGTTCTTGAGCTCCATGGTCGCCACCGGCAAACCATTGATGAACAGGCCCAGGTCGAGTGCCAGGGCTGTTTCATCGACGCTGTAACGCAGTTGACGGATCACGGTAAAGCGGTTCTGAGCATGCAGGGCCGCAGCCTTGGTGTTACCGGGTGTGGGCGTTCCGTAGAACAGGGGAATGGAAACATGTGGCCCATACGCGATGCCCCTGCGCAGCACGTCCACGACGCCGCGCTTGGTGATCTCCCCTTGCAGCCGTGACAGGAACTTATGCCGCGCTGGGCTGGCATTGTGAAGGTCCAGAGCTTCCACCAGTTTCGGTTGAGTCGCCTCCAGAAACGCCGTGAACTGTGCCAGATCAATGGCGTACCCGCGCGCGTAATCGTGGGCGTCGCCTACCTGCCAACCGCTTGTGGTCAGCGAGGTTACGATGATGGTTTCCAGGGCTTTCTCGGTCGTGTCTGAGTTCACGGCGGTTCTCCTTCCTGTGGTTGAGTCTAGAGTTCTACGACGACACCGAGGGCGACGACCTGCTCAAGCAACTCAGCTTCAAGTTGACCGAGGAACCGTCCGAAGCGCGCCAGAGAAACGGAACGGACTTGCAAGGCGTCAGCCGTACTATCTTTGCTCAGGCCATTCAACCGACTGGCCGGAATAGGCACCATCCAGTAATTCTGATTCAGATCGCCTCGCCAGGAACTGGTGATGGGGATGACGACCTTTAACCGCAGGCGACCCAGACCTGTGGCACTAACGATCACTGCAGGGCGGGCCTTTTGAATCTCGTCACCGGTGGTGGGGTTAAAGTTGACCGTCCAGATCTGACCGCGCTTGAAGGTGCGGGACAGGGGTTCGGGAGGGCCTTCACTCATCGATTGAGCCTTCACTGAGCGAATCCTCGTCTGTGAAGTCGTCTGTCCACTCGGTGTGTTCTGTTCCCGATTCGTAGAGATCGGCAAACGCCCTGGCCTGCTGCTCCAGTCGTGCGCGGCGCTGTTCGGGAGGCAATCGCAGGAGGGCGCGGCGGTCCAGTGACCCCACTTCCGCTTCGTGCACGCTGCCCGGCAGAAGGCGGTTGGCTTCAGCAGCAGTGATGGCAGACTCTGCTACGGCGCGCTGCACCAACTGAGGCCAGTAGGTCGGCTGTTCAGTGTTCAGGCGCCCCGGCTCGGCCTTGCGCCATCCTTGCCGACTGATCTCGATCATCCACTCCTTGAAATAGGTCTCACTGATGATCTCAAGCGTTTTGGCCCGGTACAACGTCGCTTGCATGCTACTTCCGAAGAAGGTTTTCCAGGTCAGCAACTCCTCGAGGTGAATGTTGCTGCGCCGGGTACCCAAAGTTTCGCGCATCAGGTCACGCGGCATCAGGAAAGCGCCCGCGAAGCTCTGTACGGCCTTCTCCTCGTCGAGCTCATTCTCACCGTCGAGGACCCCCACGTCCAGAACGAGATGGCCCAACTCGTGAGCGAGCGTGGAGCGTTGCCGTTCGCCTGCGGGGACGTCCCGGTAAGCGATCATGGCACCGCAGAACTCCCCCTGTGTCCGGGCCACGGCCGAGATGCCGTGAAACTTCTCTGGGGCCTCTTGAGCCGCGACCACATGCACGCCCTTGCGCTCCAGAACGTCCATCAGATTGCCGATCGGCTCCAATCCCAGTTCCCACGCTGAGCGCAGGCGTTCGGCCAGTGCCTCGATGTCTTCCTGGGAGCGGACGGTCTGGCGCACGAACTTGAACTTGCAGGCCAGCCCCAGCTTTTGCTGAACGTCCAGACGTTCACGCAACGCCTCACCGAGAAAAGCCTGCACTTCAGCCTGCCTGGTCTGCGTAAGGCCGCTGAGCTTGCGGTAAGCAATGAACTCCAGGTCATAGCTGGGTGCTTCGTACAGTCTGGTAACGCTGACACCCAGCGCGCCCCCCAGTGCCTGCGCTACCGAGAGACTGGGCTTCGATTTCCCTGTTTCGTACTTCGACAGCATCTGCTTACTGACCAATCCACCAATGCGGGCTACCAGTTCATCCAGTGAGTAGCCTCTTGCAAGCCTTAGCGTTTTGAGCTGTTGCATGACACCCGCCTCCTGCCAGTGGTTGACAAATAGAGATTTAGAGTATTACTTTGTCAACCAAAGGGCAAGGCACTTTGCCGGGTGTACCTCCCTCAACCAGGCCTGGCGACCCACCATCCCGCTGCCTCTCCTCCTCGTGAGGCCACCACAGAAGGTGCTCATGCCCAAAGGAAAATCGCATCACGTCGTCCCCAACCCTGCAGGAGGTTGGGATGTCCGCAGAGGTGGCTCGCAGCGCTCTTCAGGCCACTTCGACCACAAGCAGCAGGCCACCGATGCCGGCCGGCAGATCGCTCAGAATCAAGGCACCGAATTGACCGTGCACGAACTGAACGGGCGCATTCAGCGTAAAGACAGTCACGGCAACGACCCTTTCCCACCGAAAGGCTGAGCAGCTCTTGATTGAGAATGCCGCCGCTTCCACATCAGTGGGAAGCGGCGGCATTCTCACCTGCTATCAAACAACGAGCAAGCAAACCAAGCTGACTGAAATGTCGACCTATACAGGGCTTAACGGCTCGGTGACGTTAGTTCGCTGCTCTACGCTGACCAACGATCAAGCGACGACCTGCTCATTGTGCTGAGGCAGCCAGCCTCCATCTGCCAGAACACTCCAGGCCAGATGGATTTGTTCCGGCGAGAATTGCTGCTTACGAGCATTCCAGTTGTGAACCACCTGGACGGCCTGCTCAGGCGTTGCCGCTTCGAGACGCGTTGCTGCAAAATGGACCGTTGCCAGCAATTCCAGGCCAAAGGGTGTTTCAAACCCGTCCACAAGCCTGACCACACGGTCGAACCGTTCCAGAGTCTCCGGGTGGCCCTGTAAGAAGCTCGCAGCTTCCTTCCGGGCACCGACGACGAGTGAGAGCGGTTTGTTCGGCTGATCGCCGCCATCTGAGTAACCGGCAAGCAGATGACCTTCGACCTTCCTCAGAACGTGACGTAAGTCTGGAGCGTAAGGGCCGTAAGTCTCCTTGGCGTATTTCAGGCGCAGCGGTTCCCCTGCTTCCTGAAGGAAGTACATCAACTTGTGTACTTCGAGAAGCGATACAAATGGATCGAGCAGGCCACCCAGATATCGGTCCATCAGCCCCACCAGGGCCGCTCGACCTGGGGTCATGTTCGGAGCCGCAGTGACATGCGCGAGTTGCGGGGCCGCTTCAGTCGGTTCATAGACGAGAACTCGCACGTCAGACAACTGACCCAGGGCCAGCACAATGCGGGATCTCACCTCTGCCCAGTCGAGGCCGCCCAGTCCGGCACCCAGGGGAGGGACAGCGATACTTTTGATCCCTAACCGCTCAATGTCCAGTACCAGCGCGGCGAGCCCTGCTTCGATGTCTTCCAGACGGCTCTTGGCCTTCCAGTGGCGCTTGGTTGGGAAGTTGATCAAGTACCGGGGAAGGGTCAAGGCACCACGCTCGGTAATGAACATGTGTCCAGGCTGCACTTCGTCACGCTTGCAAGCGGCGACATAAGCTTTGAAGTTCTCTGGGAACGCCTGCTTGAACTGCAAGGCGATCCCGCGCCCCATGACCCCGACACAGTTGACCGTGTTGACCAGTGCCTCTGTTTCTGCTGTCAACAGATTTCCTTGTCTGAATTCTAGTTGAGACACAACTAATAGTACCAAATCCGCTGCATTAGCACCAAGGGGCGGTGTTGAGTTGTCTGTAAAGCAGCGTTCACACCGTCGGAGATGGTGGGTGAATGCACACCGATACGCTCAACCAACGACCACGGAAAGCGGTCCTTGATCAGTAATTCAGCCTGTTTCCGTTCCTTTACACCCGGGTCTCGCCAGTCGTTGGACTGCACGGCGGCCCAGTCCACCTGGGTAAAGTCCATGGGGTCATTACGGAACTGGGCGTAACGGGTGGCGGCGCTCCCCAGGCTGAACGCCCAGGGACGCCTTTCTGCTCCAGCCCACCTGAGTACGGCACGTAGGTCGGCCTCAAGGTGCACAATCGGTCTCTGCCCGCCGGTGTACTCGATGTCTGAACTTCCCAGGTTGATGATATAGAGCATGACCGAGCGCGGGCAGAAGTAGAACGGCACGCACTCGCCGACCATGACACCTCCAAGACACTGAATAGGCAGTTGTTCCAGACGCCTCTTTTTGATGTGGCTCATCCCGATCATCGTCTCCGGTCCGCCCCCCGCCTGGATCAGGGCATCTGAAAGGAGCTCGCCGGCCGCAACGATCTTTGGCAGGTTCTCCATATGCGTGATGTGGTAGATCTTCTGGTTCGGTGGTACCGGGGTCATCTCTGCCTCACGATCATTGCTTCTTTCGTCGTGCTCTTGGTGGTCCGCTGATCATCCGTGGTGTGGTACGCCGCAGCTCTTCCAGACTCGTGATGACCTGCAAGCGCTGTAATGCTTGAAGACCAAACGCACCGTTGCCCAACACTTCCAGTGCCCTTTCAACCACGGTTTGCTGTCCAGCAGCACCGGCTCACCGTCATCCAGCGGACGGAGCCGACTGACGGCCGGGTCACCATGCAGCTCGCCATTGAAGTTAAGTTCAGGAAAGTGCGTGACCTTCCAGGTCTGCGCTTTGAGCCAGCCATACCAGTAGACGCGGGAGTCACCCTCTTCACGGCCGATCAACCAGACGGTGGCACCATCACGCGCTGCCGCACGGGCCTCCGCTTCCTTGCTGGTGGAAAGAACATGGATGTTGACCTTCGAGCCGCCATATTTCATTTGGGTCGGCGTGTGGTAAGCCAGGTAGTGCTTCTCGCTCATAGCTCTACCGCCTCCGCTTCCACTTCATCAGCGTCCAGTTCGTCCTCGCTGTCCAGTAAGTCCATGTCCCCCGGCAACGCCTCCGATTCTGTATCTGGCAACAGCGCCGCCGCTGCCCGCACGTCAAGCTTGCCCGTGACGACATTGGCGATCAGGCGGGTGCGGTACTCGCGCAGGAGGGAGATTTCGATTTGAGCGCGGGAGATAGCTTCAGCAGTCACTCTCCGAGAAGAATTCACAAAATTGATAACTTCTAGCTGTTCGCAAAGTGGGGGAAGAGGAATCTTCAGACGTTGTACCAATCCCTCATTCAAGTTGTCCATAGTTGCGCCAACTGACGTAAGACTGAGCCAATCTTTTACACCCTGTGATGAGAAGACTAATTGGAAGTAGTCAGGTATAACAGTTTCTTGCTTGAGTCGAATGACAAGGCTACCAGTTCCACATATCCATCCAGCCTCTAGCTCTGTGACGACCGCACAGCGCCCTAGCTCACCGCGTCGGGCAGCTACAATGTCTCCTGCTATCAGCCGATGCCGTTGTAGTTGCTCCGCTTTCAAAGGCGGGATAGCTATGGCCTTATCAGGTATGATAGCGCCGTTTTTTAGATGAGACGGATTGATAACAGGGACACCGTCACGCACGTATTCATGCGAATGAAGTTGACTCCCAAATGGCCCAGTTTGGATTTGAGTTGTCACAGACCCTATAGATATGTTTTCCCACCCGTCTGGCACATCGCCCAGCCACTCCACACCGCTTGGTTTCAGCTTCACATCCGGGTCAAGCCCCCGCGTCACCGCCTGATGGATGATGACCTGCTTCTGCTCTTGCAGCAGCTTGATGAGCTTTTGCTTGGCGGCAATGGTCCAGCGGATGCGGCGGTCTGCGTGATCCAAGTAGCGGAAGATGGCGGCTTGTTCGGTGAGTGGAACCAGCGGAAGGTCAACATCACGGAAGTTGGATTCGGTTAAGTCCTGTCCGTCACGGATGAACCCTCCCGTCACCTGAAGCGCCCGGATATAGTCGTGTGACTTCAGGAGGTGTGAGAAGAAGCCCACGTTGACGCCGCTTCCAGGCTTCAGCACGACATAGGAGGAACGGATGGCACCACTGGCCCAAGCGCGTTCCAGGCCACCCTGAAAGCTCCTCATGCTGATGATGAAGTCGTCCTTCTCTACGTGTTTGCGCTTGTCCAGATGCATGGAGATCTTGACGACACGCGCCCCAGACCGCCGCTCGTACTCCTCTTGTGGAATGACGCCGTAAGCCTGAGTGGCCGACAACTGAACATCATCTGGGTGGGCAAGTTCTTTAGAACTGGTGAACAGCCACTTGCTGCGCGTCACGTCCCAATGCTCCGGCACTTGCCCAAGCCAGGGGACGCCGCTGTCTTTCATGGCGGGGTAGGGGGTCAGGGCGTGGATCATCTCACAGCCCCCCGAACCACGTCTGGAGCTTTAGAGCCATCAACTTGCGCCGCTGTTCCAGGAACGCCGGGTACGGCATGGATGGGTCATCCAGCATCGTGTCTGGGATGCAGTGCGCTGCGAGGTTGACACGCATCTCGGCCTCATCAGTGATACCGCCGTACTTCACAGGGCCGCCACGCACCTGATCACGCAGTTGGGTGAAATAGACGCTAGGGTCTTTGTTGCCGATGGCGATGTTGATCTCGCTCTGGGCGAGGACGAAGTTCGCGATCTGGTTGTAGCGGCTGCGGGTCAAGTTCTGTTTCTTCAGGAAGTCGGCGGGATATGTGTGGTGAACGTCCGTACGGTTCAGCAGCAGATCGAGCACCGTGATGGCCTGCGAGAGAAACCCTCGGTCGTTCGCCTTGACCTGCGCGGCCTTGTACGCCAGGAAGTAGGGGCTGTTGCCACTGGAGGTATCCATGTTCTGTGGCAGGAGGGTCGTCCAGAAACTCTCGCTGAGGGTGGCGCTCGTCACCTCGCTGACGTAAGTGCCCAGGCCGCGCTCCATGACCTGACGGATATCGCGGTCGAAGGCAGTTTCGGGGCTACCGGAGTACCGCCCAGTCAAGATAGAGAGCGCGTACCAGCGCCGCACGTGCCGTTCGAGTTCTTCGGCTGGGACGCCCTTGGAACGTCCGTGCAGGTAAAGGATATACGCGAAGTTCAGGACGTTCTGGCTGCTGATCAGGTCAGCGCTGATGAACCCGGCAGAGCGAATGATCATGGTGAAGCGCTTGAAGTGAGTCTCATTGATGAACTGGTGGATGCCCTGACTCAGGCGGCCAAAGGATTCCTCAGCGATGGCGTCCTCGTACTGCTTCGTCTCGAAGTTGCGACCGGACAGCAACGCCACGAGGTCTTGCAGACGACCACGCCCGAACTGGCTGGTGAAAGCCACGCGCAGCATGTCGGTATAACTGGGGTCGTAGATGTCGTCCACCGTGCCGCCCATCCACTTCATCTTTGGATAGAACGCCGACTCCACAAATGTCTTGTCCTTCTCGACGATGCTCAGGAAACCTGGGTGCTCAGCGAGGTGGCAGAAGTAGTCGATGGCTTTGCGGAGCGTGTTCCCGCCGTAGGTCTCGTTCGCAGCAATCTTGGACATGACGAAGTCTGCTTGCGAGAGCGCCACACCCTCCGAGTTCACGCGAATGAAGATCTCGGTGACCGTCTCAATGTCTAGGTCGCTGGCGAGGTCGATGATACCGACCTGGTTGTTCACCAGGTTCCGCAGTTGCTCCAGTCGGGCGAAGATGAAGTCTGCGGTCTGCTCCGGGTTAGCGGCAAGGTAAGTGCTGGCCAGTTGGAACAAGCTTGCGCCGGGCGTGAACACGCTGGAAATGTCGTGCACCCAGGCGGGGTCCTTCTGGATAGCGGGGTTCGTGACCTCGAATTTCTCTTCCAGTGGATGGAAGGCAATGCGGATCTTGGTGCTCTGATAGTCCTTGGTCAGGACCGACTCGCCCAGCAAAGATGCCATGAGCGCCGTGACGCGTTGCTGCCCATCGATCAGGATGCGCTTGCCTTCAGACGTCCGGCCCGACTTGAGTTTCACGTCAGGGTTCTTCCATGCGATCAGGTAGCCGACCGGGTAGCCCCGGTACAACGAGTCCAGCAGGTTTCTGACTTTGCTGGCGTCCCACACGAAGGGTCGCTGAATCTCGGGAATGGCGATTTCACCGGACTTGATCCAGGTCAGCAGCGTCTCGATGGGTTGCGGGGTCACAGAGTAGCGTTGTGTAGGCATCAGGAGTTGATTCCTTGTATGTCGGTAGCGAGTTGTTGAGCACGCTGCAGGATTCCCAGCAGCACGCCACTGTCCCAGAAGCCCAGCATCGTCCCCTCGCTGAAGCGTTCCTGCCGGGCGAAGACGGTCAGCAAGCGGGCGAGCTGAAGCGGAGTGGCCTGTGCCAGCACGCTGGGATCGTCGCGCAGTTGCCCAGCTTCACCGCGCTGCGCCCACTGGGGCCAACTGAAGGTCTCATCGTTGTAGACCCAGCCGTAGCGCTCGAGCACGTCCAAGAACGCCCAGACCTGTGGATCGTAGCTGTAGCCGACCATCTCGAAGCTCTTCTCCCCGGTTTGGCGCAGCGGCGAGTCGTTGTGGGCGAAGCGGAAGTCCGGGGTGTTGAAGACGGGCAAAAAGGCCGCTACTTCCCGCAGCGCCTCCGGGGTCAGTTCTGGCGTCACCGCCCAGTTCCGATGATCTCAGTCAGCAGGTCGTCCGTTTCCGCTTCCAGGGCCCGGATGTCGGCCGTGATCTCCTCCAGCGTTCGCAGGGGCGCCGGCTTGTAGAAGTGGCGAGTGAAGCTGACTTCATACCCGGTCTTGACGCTATCCGGGTCGAACCAGGCATCCTGAGCGTGCGGCAGGACTTCTCTGGTAATGAACGCTTCGATGCCGCCTTCTTCGAGCAGGGGAATCTGCTCCGTGTCACGCAGTTCAGGGTCCGGCTCATACTCGAACACACCGTATTTCGAGTGGTACAGACCGTGCAGGGGATTCTCCTGCACTTTGCCAGGCTTGTGAATCTTCTTGACGACCGGGTCGGCTGCCTCACTCCGTTCGGCCAGCTCGTCGCGGATGAGCTTCAGGCGTTTGGCCGTCAACTTCACATCTGTCTGCTCTGAGAGCAGCTTGAGCTTCTGGCTGAAGTCGTTGTAGTTGCTGTGGGGGCCTTCACCGAGCTTCTCGGCAGCAAAGGCGGCCAGTTTCGCGAGGCTGGGTTCGCCCGCATCAGCACACACCTGCGCGAACTGTCGGCGGCGCTCCTCACTGAGGTCCACGCTCAGACGCAGCGGGCGCTCCACCGTGACTTTCCAGTACCCGAAGGCCTCGTTGGGAAAGACCTTGGACTGCTCGTTTTCTTCCAAGTTCAAAAAGGTCGTCAGGATGAGGCTGATGTCGTCAGGGCCGAGTTCGCAGTTCTTCTTGCCGAGGTTCTTGCGCAGCGGCTTGGACCAGTTGGTCGCGTCGATGAGTTGAACTTTGCCCTGGCGATGCTGCGGTTTGCGGTTGGTCAGTACCCAGACGTAGGTCGCGATGCCGGTGTTGTAGAACATGTTCAGCGGCAAGGCGACGATGGCTTCCAACCAGTCGTTCTCGATGATCCAGCGGCGGATGTTGCTCTCGCCCTGACCAGCGTCTCCGGTAAAGAGGCTGGAACCGTTGTGTACGGTGGCGATGCGGCTCCCGAGCGGCGTATTGCGCTTCATCTTGGCCAGCAGGTTGGCCATGAACAGCATCTGGCCGTCGCTGCTGCGCGTCAGGAGCGAGTAACTACTCTCCCCCGCATGTTCGATGATGAAGCGCGGATCCTGAATGCCGTCTTTGCCGCCCATGCGCTCCAGGTCACTCTTCCAGCTCTTGCCGTACGGCGGATTGCTGAGCATGAAGTCGAACTCTCTGGAGGGAAAAGCGTCGTTGGCCAGCGTGGAATACTCGGGGCCACCAACGATGTTATCGGCCTCCTCACCTTCGCCCTTGAGGAGCATGTCGGCCTTGGCGATGGCGTAGGTTTCGGCGTTGATCTCCTGGCCGTAGAGGTGGGTGGCCACCTGTTTGCCGTGGGCTTCAGCCAGGCCCCGTAAGGTTTCCTCCGCAACGGTAAGCATCCCACCTGTGCCGCAGGCACCGTCGTACAGAAGATAGGTGCCGCTGTGGATGTTATCTGCGATTGGGTCGAAGATCAGGCGGGCCATCAGGCGCACGGCGTCGCGTGGTGTCCAGTGTTCCCCGGCCTCCTCGTTGTTCTCTTCGTTGAATCGCCGGACAAGCTCCTCGAACACAGTGCCCATCGCGTGGTTGTCCAGGCCCGGCACCTTCACGCTGCCGTCGCCATTCAGCACCGGCGCTGGCCCCAGGTTGACAGCCGGATCAAGGAGTTTCTCGATCAACGTGCCGAGCGCGTCTGCCTTTGAGAGCCGCGGAATCTGATTGCGGAACTCAAAGTTGTCGAGGATCTCCTGCACGTTTGGCGAAAACCCGTCCAGGTACGCTTCGAAATCTGCGCGGAGTGCCTGTTGACTGGCACGGTTGCGCAAATCACGCAGAGTGAACGGAGACATGTTGTAAAACGCCTGACCTGCCGCCTGCCGCAACGCGCCTTCCTGGTTGGCAATGCCAGCCGCGTCCAGATTCTTCTTCATGGCCAGAACCTCGGCTTTGCTGGGTTCAAGCACCGCGTCCAGACGCCTGAGGACCGTCATGGGAAGGATGACGTCGCGGTATTTTCCACGAACGTACAGGTCGCGCAGGACATCGTCGGCGATGCCCCAGATGAAGTTGGTGATCCAGGAAAGCTGTGGTTGATCCATGTGACCCCATTGTCGCGCATCGGTACGTCAGTAGGTGACGCATCTTCCAGTCCCGACAAAGCCCGCGGACCTTCTTGGGAAGCTCACTGCGTCCCCAACAACTTCGGTATGTCATCAGTTCATTCATGCACCAGCTCCTAGTCCTCTTCAGGGCTGGATGCAGCTTCACACGCCAGAGGGTCGCAATATGACATGCCCAGACCAGTCAGGTGGTCGCTCCTGCCCTTGCACTGGCCACCGTCGCACCTTTGGCGCATCGGGGACAGTTTACCGTCGCCTCTTCGTCCAGTTGAGGGCATGCCCACCATCGCCTCTTTGTGGGAATGGGGAGGGCGTTTCCACTGCTATACCTTTATCGGATACCTTTATCGGATTGGACCGGCAGGCAGGTTGGGGCATGTTCACCGTCGCCTATTTGCGTTGCTCACAGACCGCAAAACAGCTCGCCGGGCAGAGGCAGCGCTGACTTTCCCGTTGAGCCAATGGCCTCCTCTACTCGGGTCATCCAATTACCTTTATCCAGTTAGGATTCGTTCACCTCTGTACCTTTGGCGTTTTACCGTCGCACCTTTGGCGCGTTGGGGGGGTCCCACCGTC
>Ga0160427_10000088_pt1 | contig 69191 bp, 66 predicted proteins | sample SolpanmetagenomL_FD_108194 | JGI IMG/M metagenome (GOLD analysis project Ga0160427, IMG submission 108194) | Solar panel surface microbial communities from Lawrence Berkeley National Laboratory, California, USA - L | ecosystem: Engineered > Built environment > Solar panel > Unclassified ...
TCCTAGAAATGTGGGAAATGCCATGTTGGGTGTGTTTGAGAAGACGAAGTTTACGGATGCAAATGGAGGAGAGGTGGGACTATCGCCGAAGAGGGATGTCAAGGAGTTTAGGGTGAAAGATAGTACTGGATTGCTGCCTGTGGGAAGGATTATAGATGCGGAGTGGTGGAAGGTTGGACAGTTTGTGGACGCAAAAAGCACTAATAAAGGCAAGGGGTTTGCAGGTGTAAGTGACAGCTTGTTTAATTGCTATATCTCTGAATATGCTGACTGATGTGTTGTACAGGGTATGAAAAGATGGGGATTCTCTGGTCAGCCTGCTTCCCACGGTGTGTCGCTCACTCACAGATCTATGGGCTCGGCTGGTGGTTCACAAGGAAGTGGTTCTCGTGTACACCCTGGAAAGAAAATGGCTGGAAACATGGGAAATCAGTCGCATACTGTTCAGAACTTGAAGGTCATGCTTGTGGATGTACCGAATGGATTAGTGGTAGTGGCCGGTAAGCACAAGAATTGTTCTCTTCACTTTTCACACTGACGTTGTTGTATAGGCGCCGTAGCTGGACCGAATGGTGGTGTAGTCAAGCTTCAGGATGCCATCAAGAAGCCCTGGCCAGATGTCGCATCTATTCCCGACATGCCTAACCCAAGCGCGAGTGCAGGCGCAAGTGCTGAGGTATAAACTGGACTAGATGCGCTGAAAGCCGTTAACTAGTTACACATTCATTTCGGGACATGAGTGAAGGCGGATTCTGCTGAGCTACGACAAGCGTGGCAGAGCATTGCATCTCCGGAGCACATTGAACCTCGACATGTTTCAGCACGAGACCATCATGAGAGGTCCTTGCCAGGTCAGGCCACTGGGTCATGTAGACTTGGGAAACGATTGGGAGGGGCAAGCATATGAATTGTCAGCAGCATAATGAGTATCTCGATAGCTTTCTCCTACAATAGCCAGGCCCCTATTTGCTTATCGGTGTTTATATCGTCATCATGAAATTGAACTTTTTGACCTTGCATTGAAGCCAACGACATACGATGCGATAGTATCTGACCCCGAGCCTCGCGCTCTACCAACTCCAATCGTACCCTTCCCATGTTCGCCCTCAGACCGTGCGCTCGCTTGTCACGGGCGCGGCACCCACCATCCTTACTCCACGAATCACGACACATCACGCCCCTAACGAAAGCATGGCCCAGACCGGCAACCTTTGCAACAGCCAGAAATACCATACCGAAACGGAAGAGAAGGACAGGATTATATGTGACAGCCGGGGTTGCGCTTTTAGGAGCTGGTTACCTCAATTTCACCCAAGATGGCCGCTTCCTCATGGGTGCGACTGCTCGGACTGGCAGGGTTATAGGCACACTTGCTGTATGCGTAAGAGAGTATGTCCTGCTGTTACAGACTTCAACGTGAGCCTCTACTAAGACGATTGTGTTTTAGCTATTGGTGGACACTTCGTCAACACGATAACGTTGATCCCACAGAATATCGCACACTTCTCAAAGCATGTCACCAGCGATGTGCTGATCGAACACTAGTAGCAATGGAGAAGAATGGCTCGATCTTCATCAAACTTGGACAACATCTGACCTCCCTGAGCTACCTCCTACCCTCGGAGTGGTGCGACACATTCATACCTTTACAAGACAAATGCCCAATATCGAGCTTCGAATCTATAAAAGCAATGATTGAAAAAGACATCAATGCTCCGTTCACCGATCTATTTTCCTCGTTTGAAGAAACACCAATCGGTTCTGCATCTTTAGCCCAGGTACATCGTGCTGTTGATCGAGCTTCTGGCCGTAGCGTTGCTGTAAAATGCCAACACCCCGAACTAGACGACTGGGCGCCAATCGACCTCTCCCTTACACGCTTCACCTTCCGCACGTTGAAATGGGCTTTCCCAGAGTACGATCTGACGTGGTTATCCGACGAAATGGAAGTATCCTTACCACAAGAGCTCAATTTCCGTCTCGAAGGCGAGAACGCCATTCGTACACGCAATTACTTTGCGAACTCCAAGTCAATCCCACTCGTCGTTCCAGACGTGCTCTGGGCTCGCCGCCGAGTCCTCTGCATGGAGTACAAAACCGGTCACCGGATAGACGACCTGGCCTTCCTTGACTCTGCCGGCATTTCCCGCGATGAAGTAGCAGCTTCTCTTTCTCGAATATTCAATACCATGATCTTCGCACCCGGCGCCCCTCTCCATTGCGACCCACACGGCGGCAACATCGCCGTCACCACAAACCCAAACCGTGCCTATCCCCACAACTTCGACATCATCCTCTACGACCACGGTCTCTATCGCGTCCTCGACCGATCCCTCCAACGCTCCTACGCCAAACTCTGGCTCGCCGTCCTCGACGCCGACGAATCCCGCATGCGCAAATACTCCAAAGAAGTCGCAGGCATAACCGACGCCCAATTCCCTCTCTTCGCCTCCGCCATCACCGGCCGCGACTATACAGCAGTAGCCGCTGGCGTCTCTGGGACCGAACGCTCCGACGCCGAAAAAGAAGCCATCTCCGACGCCCTTGGCGAAGGTCTCCTCGCCCAACTCGTCCAGATGCTCGGACAGGTTCCACGCGTTATTCTGCTCGTTTTGAAGACAAACGACCTCACGCGCAGTCTTGACGCCAGTCTACAAACGACGCAAGGCCCGGCGCGAACGTTCCTGATATTGGCGCAATATGCAGCCAAGACTGTATGGGATGAACAGGTGGAGAATCTGAAGAGGAAGGGAGGCTTGTTCAGTTTTAGGAATTTTGGAGAGACGGTGAGGGCGTGGGGAACTTATCAGAGGACGGTGGTCAGGCTGAGGGTTTATGAGATTTATCTTTGGGTCAGAGGGAAGATGGGAAGGAGGTTGGAGGTGCCGGATCCGAAGGCGGCGATGAAGTTGGGTTGAGTGGTTGGTGGGGAGGGGAAGTGAGTGGATGGGAAGGTGTATGGGTTCTTATAAAGTGGTCTCGGGTCTTTCACGAAGCAAACTGGTGATATGGAAGAAGAGAATCTAATACGCATTTTGGTGTAATTAGGGTCGAAACGAATACATCTTTCAATCCACAACCAAGTTATCCAATGCAGGAGATGGAGCGCCCGGGGCCGAGACCTTTCACCTTGGCTACATTAGAGGACATCGAAGCAGTGATCACTTCTATAGCAGTCTCTACCCCATCTCCCGAGTTTCTCACCCTCGCCACCACCATGCACTCGATCACCATACCACGAGCGTTCTTTCTGAGATCCAGGATAAAGCTTTGCTGAAGACCCGCTTCGATCCCTCCAAGTCCCAAAACCCGCTGGGCTGGGATATGTCTTGTGTCTGCACCTCGTAGTTTCCAAGTCAAGTCGTTCTGAACGAAGGAGAAAGAGACGGACAACGAGGCGTTATACATGGATATACACAGGGTGACACTTGTTGGAATAAATGTGAAGAATTGAAGTGCGGTCGATACTGGAAGCTGGCTGTGTACTTCGTTGACTGGACGGCGATAGTGTCAATGGCTGCGTGGTGATGAGGATCCTTTCGTGTACACTTTCGATACGTGAGGGCTTGTTTTCGTTTTGTGGTACGAGTAGTACACAGCAAGTAGCTAGGTGTACGGATATCATTGCTTTCGATCGGAAAAGTGAGCAGGGTGGGTGTGAGTAAGTGTATACTTCTGGCATCACGACGCGACGGGGATATCACTAGAACATCAATCTCATCTTGCTTTGTTCCTTGCGTTGGTTGTTTGTTAGTCTTTGTAGTTTTTCTCGCGTTCATTATGTGTGCAGGCGCTCCTGATACCAGGTGCTGTCTCAGTCCTTCACATGAAGTTCAATAGTGGGCGCAGAGCTTTTTTTTTTAAATACACGAAGAGCCCAGCTGGTGCTTTGCCATCTCATGCCGTGAACCATTGAGATTCATGCTACTTGTAGTCTGTTAGCATCGTGAGGCAGGCCTCTGAAGCTGTCATATTCACTTGTTTCGATATAACAAATCAATGTAGCATCCGCGATGTGGTTCCCAAGCATTCGATTGAACTTATCAAGCTTGTTACGAGAGTCATTTGGACTATGGGAGGGCGATGCTTCTAACGTCGGCGTCGACGTATAGCTCACCCTCCTTCCATTCGGACGTGGAAGGAAGCAAGACTTGATGAAATGATGTGATAGAAATCCTCTCGACAAAGTTCCCAGATCGGTTGTTCGGGGGATGTTGCAGCAGACCTGGCGACTTTGACTTGAAAAGGCCCTCCAGCACTCTCCACAACTTTTTTTCTTTGAGTTAGGAATTGAGAACGTCGAATGTTTTGATGCCAGAGCTCTGGGATGTCATTGGGATTTCACCTTCATAACAGACTTGTTAGAACATAGATATCCTGGATTGAGTGTACCTCAGAAGCGAACAACATCCGAGTCTACTTGCTCCAAAACACTCAATATCGAGACCTGGCTTACGACGACTAATACTTCATTTCATTCAATCGAGCTTGCCGCTTCTATTATTCCAGTGTCGCCTCCTTCTGATATAGCGTCGACTACTAAAAGTCCAAGCGACTCGCGATGGCCATCGACTAGCTCGCCGACGAGGACCGACAAGAGGGCGCTTGCCTCGGTACACTAGCAGATGAATGGTGGCCCAGATCAAAAAACCTGAATGATGATTTCTGTTCAGAATACATCAGACGACGACAGGGTGGTGAGCCTAATTTCAGATATCTCACAGGTCACCAAGCGCCAGCAAGCCCCCAACCTTTTAATTCTGCTTACAACCAAGCTTTTCCAATTACAACGCCACCACCGCGGCGACAATACCAAGTTTCCAACAACAGTCCTGTCCTGTTCGCCAAACATGACTTGAATAAAGCATTCAACCTCATTAACGCAAGGTATTGAGTTGGGGTTCAGCTAGTGCCAGGCTCAGTCAATTTGACGTCGTCTGCTTCAGCTGCTCATGTTCCAATAGTATTTCATCACAGATCTTGGCATATTGCAACACCCACATCCTCGAACCCTATCTGAGCGACTCAAATACGCAACATAAACATAAGCGAAATACGTCGATACTTCAGCTTACCGTCAATATCCGCGGCTCACACAGAACGGAGTAAACATCATGCATAAATCACGCAAGTATGACAACATTCCAGCATACAGCGTTGAATACGATGGAAGTATTGCTAGTGCCGTGGGACACGATATAGAAGCAGGTTGTTACCACTCTTCTGATTCTTCTTCGTTTCCGTTCTTTGAGTGTTCTTCGTTTTGGATGAGCCGAGGGTGGAAAGGTAGTGATTGCCGTGGACGTGAGATGGAAGGGCTTGGCGGACGGTTTGAAGAAGATTGGTTTATGATGATGATATTGATGAATCTTATGTTGAGTGTGATGTGACTCAGAAACCGTAGTTTTCGGAGGAGTGGAGAGGTGGTTGTTGATGTTGAAGAAGCCGTGATATATGTACGTTGTCTTGGATTGTGATGATCTGAAAAGGTGCAGTCGGAGCATTGGGCCGGGGATCCGACGACGCTGCAGTTGCAAGAGGGCACAATGAGGTCGCTTGGCATTGTCGCGGTTAGGACGACAGGAAGGTATCACATCAAGCGTCGATATCACACGTCCTCTGCGTCCATCAGCGCTCTGAGGAAAAGTTCCTAGCAGATCAGCCGCACTTACTTGCTGATGCTCGATCACGCCGGCACGCCTACCCATCGCATCATGCGATTTCAATCCCCGTATAATCCGCCTAATCACACCCTTTCACAAGATGACGAGCGAGCATGAGCTCTATTGTAAATTCCCCTTGGATAGATATGTCACAAAAGCCTCCGCACACAAACGATGGATAGATCTCTCCCGCTAACGGTACGGAGAGATGGTGCTCACTTTATCTTCCTTACTTCGTTGTGCTCATGACTCGGTCTGCCATCGGAGCTTTCTAAAGGTCGGCGTTTGTGCAAGGAGCTTTATGAACCACCGCTGTTTCAGTTTTTGACTGCTGCGTCAGCTACGTAGCCTACATTAGCTTCGGGAAGGGTGTAAGTGCAGTATGGTATTGTCCGGCATCGATGAAGAAGATACAGATGGTGGCTTAAGTCTTGTGACGGTTTGCAACTGTATATCGAAGCTTGCTTAGCTTAACTAGAAAACGAGATCAGTCCAAGATTTCAGTCAGCGCTGAGTGTTTCACTTAATCATGCCATAAACGTAATATGATGTGTTTGGTGATCGAAGGAGGCTTTTGTCTTCATCGTGGTGTTTCTGATATGTGGCCGCCTCCAGGCGGTCAAAAATACTTTATCGATTTTTTCTTCCTGGACATTGTCATCGAGAACTTAGTCTTTATTGCTTCGGGCATAATGATCGGTCTGTGACATCGAGCAATTGCTAATTGCGTGTCAAATCTTGTGACGGCCGTGATAGTCTAGATCGTTGAGAAGCACAGGAGAAGGGTATGGAATGGTCATGTGTGTCGCAGTAACATTCAGCCGCTCTAGGCCATCAATGTCATTTGCTCATGACAAACAATGCTGATGGCTGGATCACGATCGAAATGTTGCACAAGAATGATTGCTGAAGAGCCTCCACTCGTCCTCGACCTTTACTGCGGCCATCTCAAGTCACACCGATCGCGTATGACCAAGCAGTCGCTGTCAGAGTTGCACAGACGGCATCGGCATTCGCATTACACCACGATCAGGTAGTACAAGAAAAGGTACATGATTATGGCTAAGATCATATAGTGTATCTTGTACTACATAGATCTCCAAGCTAATCCGGCGTAGACTGGCGGTGAACCCGACGGCACGGTCAAAGAGGCGGTGTATGTGTCGGTGCTTCCTTCGTCCTGTAGGATGACCAAGCCGTCGCAGTCTCAGCCGTGATAACGAGGATGAGCATGAGGACAAAGAAACTTGTAGACTACCTACCTCAGACAAGGAACAGAAGGAGTGCTTTCGTTGTGCCGTGCCGCCTCTAGTCGAATATCTCCTCGAGTATGTAGCAAAAGAGCGAGAAAGCGACTGATCCCTCCATAAACTTGAAACCACAAGGATACTGTAGCGTCGCCCCTCTCGCAACTCTCTCGAATAGAGCTGCCGACACACTCTCCCGAGCCATTCAGCTCAACATGTCGATCAGACAAGGCTTCAAACAGCCTCGGCTTAACCATGAAACACGCAATCATGCAGGTATCACATCCATCGTCTTCACCAATCTTGTGTCCCTCACACAAGGCTTCGGAATAACCTCAGAAAAGCCTGTCACTAGGGATGAGTTTATGACGATAGATTGAGCAATATACTTGACGAGACGCCATATACAGTATAAATCGGGTTGAACCGGGTTATACCACCGCCACCTACTACCGGCTGGGTAGCCGTTTCCCCTACTAGGTGTCGCACACCTACCTCGATACCGGTTTAAACCACGTTTAATTCGAGGCGGTTTAAATCGCAGCACATCCCTATCTGTCACACATTGCTGTAGATCACAATGATGAGCCTTCCTAAAGGAGATCTGGGTGAATTCGGATACTCCCAAGCTTTGTCTTTCCCACATCAAATCCCTGTTGATCTTCTATGGTATTCGCAGACGTGCATGATCGACTTATGTGGGTGTAGGATGATCATGAGAAACTTTGGTACCTCGGTGTGGGAGGGATTTGCACAAAGCTGAAACGAGTGGGAAGACTCGACAAGGATAGTGTCACTATGTTTGTAAACAGAAAACATGGATTTCCGGATACAGGGATAGAAGTCAACATGAACAACGAAGGTCAAGTTTACCGAGAATGATGGTGGTAGATTAAATGCAATACATGCAAATTTTGTCTGCTGTGTACAGTTGTGGTGATATATACAGAAAGTCGCTAATAGACTATGCCCGATCCATGAAAATGCTGATGCAAGAAACGCCGGCCACAATGCAATGCTGCGCTAAGATGCTATAATAAAGTCATATCATAAACACATAAGACTCCCCTTGGGAAGCTGAGAATCGAATCGTCTTCTTTCTTGAGTTATTTACTCGTCGTCTTCTTCATCATCGTAGTCTTGGGCGACGTAAACCAAGTCGGCCCATACTCTCCAGTGGAGAATGCTGATATGTGCTGCTCTCTTTGCAGCGTCCTCGAGGAGGTCCTGAGGCTCCGTGGGAATGGAGGCTAAAGGTGCTGAAGGCTTCTTGATGCGCTTCGAGTCCATGACCCAGGTGAATGTTGGGCGAGGAACGAAGGCGTTGACGAGATCTTGAGCAGAGTATTTCCTGTGGTCTTCGACTAGCTCGGTGACGCGCTCGCTCAAGGCAGATAGTTGCGCTGTGACGGCAAGCTCGAATTGGGAGCTGTCCTCTTTCAGTGCCTTCTGAAGGTATGTCTCAAGGCTGTTGGTGAGGGAATCGTACGAGAGACCGAAAGGAGACTTGAGAGGTTGCACAGGTGCAGCGTAGAGGTCGGCAGGGAAGTCGCCGGTTGCCGCACGAACGAGCTCGACGGCGATGTTGCCAGACATGGCGACCCATCTCGCGGCGTTGGCACCACGACCAACGATGACGGGAAGAACATCTTGTAGGTACTTGGTGGCACGGTGGTGGTGTGTGGAAGTGCGGCGGAGTTGGTTGATGAGCTGAGCAAGGGCACGAAGGCAGATGGTGTTGTAGACCATGGTGTGAATGTCGGCTCTCAGTGTCACCAGACGTTCAATATCAAGCTTGAATGTCTCAGGTAGGGCGGGGGCATGTCTGGCAGTGTGAGGCTTGACGAGAGAGTGCAAGAATCGAGTGAGGAAGTGCTCGAAGTGAGCACCAACGAGGGATCTTGGTGTATCGACGTCGAAGAGGTGCTCGCCATTGTTGTACCACTTGCGGGCAAGCTTGACATCCATTGGATCTCTGCTTGACTTGTCCAGACGCAGCTTGAAGAAGGCTTGCTCGAAACCAACGGTGGAGTCCAGGAGCATTGGTCGAAGGTGCCGGATCTGGTGGTTGGCGATATCCAGCTTCATCGCTTCTAATAGGCCAAACAACTCCTTAAAGCCTGATACAACGGACTTTACGTTCAGTGTCTGCCATCCATGCTTCATCAACTCGCACGTCTTCTCAACCCAGGCGTCTCTCATTGGCGCACAATGAGCCTTCAACAACACCTCCATGTAGCTGGCGAGAGGGGTCAGGTCAAAGATACCGCGGTGGATCTGCTGCATCATGAAGCTCACGTCCATGGTCTCCTGAATACCAGGCATTTCGGATTTCTCATTGAGACTGACGATGATCTCCTTGGCTGCACTGAACATCGTAGGTATCCTTCGCTCGAACCTGTACATGTTGTGGTAGTAGTCAGGCTGTGCACGGAACTCTGCTCCTCGAGAATCAGTAGCCATGAAAGTGTATAGCTCGAGCTCTACCTCGAGTGCCGTCCAGTAGTCGTCAGCAATCTGCAACTTTGCACGGCCACGTTCACCATCAAGGTTCGGCCTGAAATGTAGTTCGCGGTCGAAGTTGATGTCATGTCTGAGCTTGGGGTTGTTTAGTATGCAGGCTGCTTCAAGTTCACTCAAGGAAGCTGCTGAGATAGGAGGTTGGCTGGTGGCATGTTTCCATATCCGTAACCCTCTCCTACCTGAAGTAGGTCGAAATCGACCGACCCACCTGTCGATTGGTATTGCCGGCTCGTACAATGATGATGATGGTGGTGGCATGGTCTCCAGTGTAAGGTTTGATACTTCCGGCGTGCTTCGGCGGCTAGAGACCAGTTTCGGTGATGGGCTCCTTCGTCCTCTCGCTGGCTTTGACACTCCATTTACTTCTCGTAGTGCTAGAACATTTTTCTGTGTAGACTTGTGGTGATTCGAGGCGCCTTGTGATGCTCTTCGAACAGCCTCTTCTTCTGCGGAGAGTCTCCTGTGCATCTGTGATGGTATCGGTTGTTGTACTTGTGTTACTGTTACTTCTGAATTTGTTCTGTTGAATCGTAGACGATTTGATGGAGGCATGCGTTGGCAGGCTGTAGACTCTGATGCTCGACGGCCACCTTGAGGATCCATGATAGCAGTTGTATTATATACACAGATGGCTATGTTATGTTCACACAAGTGATGATTGTACGAGGTTGTCCAAAGACACCTGAGTTTCCGGTATATTCTTTTTGTGCAGGGTTGTATGTCTTATATCGAGTGATGTGACTGGCTTGTGTGAGGTGGTATTAAAAAATTCTGGTAGTACTGATATTGTCAGCATGGATCGATTGTAGGACAGAAAAGGTCATGTGCATAATGTATATGCTACAAGTGTAACTGTGTAGAAGTGATAACACATACCTTTGGAGCGAGTATTCGTGTGATGGTGAGGTAGCACGATTTAGTCTGTGGTGGCGGAGGTGGAAGGGCAGTGAGGTTGATGATGCTGATGGTGTTGCAGTGAAGAGTGGGCAAGAGAGTGTAGGAGATATTGCTGTCGATCGAGGTCGGTCTTTTGAAGAGGTTCCAGATTCTTTAGGCCAGAGACATGATGTGAAGCAGGAGCTCGAGGACTATAAGAACGGCATGCTCTTGACGGTTGACCAAGTATAAGGTTATTCGCACTGACTGGCAGCCATGGTAGAGAGAACTCGGCATGGGCATGCTACATAGCACAAGCAACCATGGAACCTGCCTGCGTCATGAGATGGAGCGCTAGGAGCTAGAAGCGCGCAGGAAGGAAGGGCCGCTGGGCTTGCGTGGTTGTGGATTGGAGGGCTGAAGAAGCTACTTGGTCCCGCTAGGCGCTGCACGTCTAGGAGAATTAAGAAGGGGAGGAGGTGAGCCGTGGGGCGGTGAAGGACGTTGGCAACGTATGCAGTGTGCTGAGTAGTCTCTTATTGATTATACTAGACCATTAGCTAACCCTTTTGCGGCAGCGACTCGGCAACCGCTCGTCCTCAGAAATAATACACCTGGATTTGTGATTGTGATTGTATTTGAGTAGACTTGGCAATTTCGGAGTCTCTGTTCGAGACAAAGAACACAGTGACAAAGCTTACGTTAGCAAGCGAGATTCTAGCGAAGAGAGAAACTCAATCGCAACCGACGCCATCCTCTTCAATGCAAGGCGTGTATGTGGAGACATTCAATTGGACGACATATGGTATAACAAAATACACCAAAAGGTTAGTTCAGTTTACAGGGTAGCACAACAGACGAGGCGACGGGAACCAAAGTGAGCCTAATCGGCGACCCTACCTCTAGGCAGCTTCAGATGATGCGCCCAAATTGAGATGAAATCACTTCAAGCCTAATGCCGAGTTCCCTAAACAAGCAGCCCAGCGGGCCGGTATTCATCACCTCATCTATTCAATTGTCGCTTGCTGGTAACACGACACCGTTCAATGATCATAACTTTTGGCGAGATCGTATTTGCAAGGATTAGAGAACAGAAGCTTGCTGGAAGGAAACAAAGCGTTCAGGCAGCCTGAAGTTCAGCTCGAGCTTTACAGCAGCTACGTTTCCTTCAAAGTGTATCCCGCGCCTTACTTTTCTATTTCTCCGTACGAGAGAGCACGTACGTACCGCACAAGCTGAGAGTCCTGCGCCGTAGATCATCATGGCTGTCGACAATTCGCCGGGTGGTCACTGACCCAGCCGGCCGTGAATTGGCACGTGAGAGCTCCTTTTCAACTCCGTGGTCGATCTCGTATTCTGGCCGTGAGGGCTTTTGAGGCTTGTGTGTTGACTCTTGCTCCTTGGTTGTCTCCGCAAGCCGTCGTTGCTTTGTGATGCGATTTGCGTGAAAGTGACGACGTAGTCGAGACCCCTGAGGTTTAGCGTCGTGTCGCGAAGCATGCTTCATGGGTTTGAAGGAAGCCCGTTGGTGTAACCCAGAACGCGTTCAGTACACGCTATGAAACAGCTACCTCCAGCTAGAGGCTTGTTTGCATTTAGGATACTCTTCACGTCCTGCTTTCTCCAGAGCAACATATGCAGCCTACTGTCATCTCCAGCTCGATAATTCTCCGCCAGCCGCATCAATCTCCTCATTCCTTTTGGTGTGTGCTCGACTAAGGCGGGCACGATCTCGTAGCTTTTTTCACCATCATACTCAGTAATTCTCCTTTCAGGTACCGCACGCTCTCTTATGCAAACTGTCGTTAGAGTATCGATTCCTCGTTGTTGCTGAGACAGCCCACGTATCAGATCAGTGGACCGCTTGCGTTTCAGTTGAAGCTGACCTTGCTCGACGTCGAGGAATAACAGCCAATTATCCAACCAAGGAGCGTGAGTTATGTAACATCCATACCCTTGCCCTCAAGTCCTTGTCCATGCTTTCAGCTGTTCACACCCAATCGGAAGGTCGCACAATTGTTTCAGGTGTGCCCGTCAGCTTCAGGCAATAAAGTTACTTATGTTATTCCCATTCCTTAGATGACCTCGTCGACGACTGACGATCACGGACTCGGGATTCATTTGCTCAAAGGTCGGCGTAAACCTGCTGGCAAACACCGCTGCTGCCCAGTACGTGCTTGTATCGCTACCTACTGTAAGGCCTCTTCATAGCTGCGATGATGTAGCAGTGCCATTCATTGACTCTTGATTACTATCAAATTAGCACTTCCATTTGTCCATAGCATTAAAGTTCTGTCGAGCCTAAAATATATTAGTGATTGGTCATTGGCCGACATAAAAAACCGGTGACAGCCGTTGCATGAACTATTTCACACACGACCGCCAATGCTCTTAGCTCAAACTCACATTCGCTTGAGCACACAACCACAACATGCGTCCCTGGAGATGTTCAGTAAAGTTATAGAGAATCTGTTGAGCGTCTAAGAGATTACGTGCTCGAAGTGTCAAGTCTGCACCCAAAGACGAAACATCGGAGAATTAGAAACTTCGTGCTCGAAACAGATACCACCACAACACTAAACTGATTCGACTGCATTTTAACTCTTACTCGAAAAGTAACATCCCATTTATAAAAGTGAGTTCAGCATTTGTGCGCCTGTATTAGAAGGCAAATGACCAAAGGCTAAGCGGCTGTATACGCCTCAAACTCTCAAAGCAATCCAAATTCACTCCCCGCACGACAGGCTTACGCCTCTAATGTTCTTTCTTCGGTGCACAAGCAAGATGATTTTCTGCTTTTGATCTTGTGGCGGCATGACAGTCAGCTTTCAAGATTCGTCAAGCTAGCGTGAATAATCTGCTATGAAATATAGATCCGCTTCGTCGCTGGGCAATATGCGCCTTCATAGCGCCGGTACTACATTGTAGCGCTTCATGCGAATCTCCAAATATCGATTATTCACCCTGTTTCACCTTCCTCATGCAACAACCACCTTCCTCTTTCTGACAGCGCTAACCTTTACCAGTCACTTAAGAGGCGCGAGAAACGAATCAGGTCTCGGAGGTATCCTGATTACGCTCAGTTGTTTCTTGACTCATTAGCAGATCAGTCAGATCAATCTCTCCAGTTTCTCCACCACATCCGACTGTTCACTCTTCACTGTTTGATGCCCTCTTCGGTGGGCTCGCTTCACGCACATTTATCGGTCCTCCAACGTAGTGGAACATCGACGTTTTCAGGCAACTGCCGTCGTGCTGCCGATATGGTCAATATAAAAATATTCTACGACAGCAGTTGCATCGGCGATGCAGTATGTACATTCACGTCATTCTCTCGTGACTTTGTAGAAGGCAAAGTATCGTGCTGCAAGGGCGCTTGTCCGGCTGTAACTCCAAAATACTACAGCTCGTACGACTCGGCGCTCGGTGAGCTCGGGATCGTATTAGACATATGAGGCAACATGCTGTGATACACTGTACTATCCATTTTGATCGCACGACCAGGAAATCAATAGTATATTTCCGCATGCCGAAATGTCACGTGATCTCTATATTCTTTCACCACACAACCAAAAAATGCCTGGTACGGCACCGTATGCCGAAAGATTAATATGCATGCCCAGCGAGTCATTATTACTCACCTCACCTTCGTCTTTCTTGCTTGCTCCTGTCGAAAAGGACTATTTTCAGCACCTCTCGATCTCTGTCAGCGTTTCTAAGCTGTTCTGTCTCTTGCTCAGTATGGCTAGTTGTCAGCAAGGTTGATAACTTGATAATCTGCTTTCTGGCATGCCTTCTGCGCTGAGAGCAACACGTCTGACAGCTTTTGAAAGGAGCTTCAATCTTTATTCTATCACTCTACCTTCCTTGTGGCAGTTGTGTCCATATCTGCGGTCCGTCTCTCAGATGCTCTGGCAGCTGTTGAGACTGAGGTCTGAATAGCCATACTTTCAACGAACGACAGGGTTTCGTGTATGTTGTGGATGGTTCACACAAAATATTATATCGCGATCGACTTCACCTCTGACGGGTATGGGTTCAATATTGCCTTTGTCTGAAATCCATCGCGATGCTATCTGACAGCACCATCTCCACGATCCATCACCATCTCGCGAAGCTGCGTCGCTGCCCTTCTCAAGTCTGGTCTCCCTACTGAGTATGTAACCTGATATGTATCTGAAATATCTTTCAGTCTGCGCTGATATCCGGAGAAAGATTAAAGGTCGACAGCAGGTTGGAGCTTTTCACTCACACAACGTCATCTATATTGCTGCCAATCCGTGCCTGCAACCTCGCCAGCAAGGATGAAAAGATATTGTTATTGACTTCGTCCCACGCATCATGGTATTCTTTACCCCGAATAGATCTTCTATTGGAGTCCTGAGAGTCGGCGTGGCCTGGCGTTGCCAATGAACCCACGCTACGTGGCCTGCCAGGGCGTCTCGAAGCTCGTGCTGTGGGCGGCTGTGAAGAGATGTTCCTCATCCCGAAAGCGAAGTGTCGCTAGATATGTGATCAGATGAAGGTGATAAATTGGTATCTTTCAGTCTTCGTCGTGCTTCATCGCTGCCGTCGGCGCGAGATTATGTCGTGCCTATCGTACCAAGATGCTCGAAGTATGTGCGAGGAATGTGCTACTGCCGTGTTGCGTGTGTCGTCGATGTTGTTGTCGCGGGACAGCATCATGCGCTGGTGTGAACTACTGCTGTAATGCGCGTGTCGCGTGGCGTGCGTGGTGCCACTCAAGAAATATATGCATTAGTGAGCTGTTGTCACGCAGTAATCGGTCGGGAAGGATGTGATGCGACAAGAAGTGAGAAAAATGACGATGGTGATGCATCTTGTCGCAAAACATTATCCAGGTCGGATCACGTGCAGGCTGTCGTACTTGCCTCGAGTAATGAGAAAGAAAAAGAAGCATATACCTTATGCAGCGATCGCACCTTCCAAGTCGCATACTGACTGTAATGAAAACAGGTTGTGTATGCAGAGTGTACGAGTATTGCATGTTGGGTTTATAAAGCATTGTTTCGTTGTTCTGTCATCAACGAGTGCTGGCCCCTTAGCTTAGTGGGATTCACGGGATCTCATCGCCTTCTGGCTTTGCCTTAAGATTCAGAGGACGAGCCTCGTTCGAAACACCCTGAAGGCGTTTGACTCTGCGGAGCAAGTTCGTCACTGGCTTCAGACCGAGGTGGGGTCTATGTTTCGTCTGACACTAAGCTTGGGCTACCCGACAAGCACTCGTTGAACTGGACTGGACTCAGACATGTGGCTCAGCAATCAAACTAAACCCTCGTCGGGTTTACTGCGAGACTCGTCATCTTGTAGTTTTGCCATTTTTGCATCCTGGAGCACTCTTCTCTATCCTAACATAGTCTTTTGCTGCTGCCAAGTCACAGTTCAGCGGCTATAGAGAATCTCATTGGCACCTTCCTGTTGCCGAATTCCATAAACGCAATTCCTTCCAGTTCGAAAGATGAAGCACTGGACTCTCTTTATCCTGAATGTGTCCTAGGACGAGTAGCATTGTCAAGAAATCAACTCGCTATTGGTCCTTGAGCATATAACATTATGGGAACTATTTGCGATGTGAAGAACAAAGCAATTTGTTTCTGCTGGATTCGAACGTCGCAAAACTACTAACCCTTATCAAGACGATTCGAACCCATGTCCAAGCACTGCAATGAGATATGTCAAGATTACTGCCAAATTGTCAAGCCTACTGTCTATGCATTTCTCAATGCTTCTTCATTAGCTAGACTATGACAATATACAATCTGGTTGTCTTGCGAGGATCTGTCATATAGGCCGACTTTTTACAACGCAAATTGCCAAGACAGAATTATTTCATCACCATCTTGTCTACGACCAATCCGAGCGCTCTACCCTGATACTGCCGCTAGCAAGTCTTCAGGCAAGAGCTACCACACATAGCTGATACCCAGAAATGTCTGCAACAACGATCTGTTTAGGCAATATTTTATCGCAATCAGCCTCAGATCACTATCTAACCATGCGACAACCGGCGTCGTCGCCCTTTGCGCTACTCAACAACTAACTAAAGCAAATGCATGCTGCAAGCATTCAAAAAGAGAGAGCATGGTTTGTTATGCTATGCTCATCTTTGATATGCGATGTATGCTTTACTATTGCTAGACGCTGATATTGCGCTATTGGATGGTTACGCTGATGAACGCGCTCTTTTACGTGCAAGGACGAAAACAATTGCAGGAACCTTTATATGGATCATTCTACAATTTTTCCTAAAACGAGTCCTGGCCTCTTTAGTGTGGTTGGCAAGCAGCAAACTGCATGTCCAAGAAACCTCAGTAGAATTGTGAAAGACTTACCCATCCGACTCACCCCCGGCTGGAAAGTCGCCGGTTCGAAACTGGTCTCGGACGCAGTTTCCTGCAACCACCACACCTAAAGTAGTATAGTGGATACTCGTGGACGTCGTAAGAAAAAGACCTCCTCACGGGGACGCCCGTTCGAGTTGAGAGAGTTTCATATGGCCACTCGTCCCCCCCATATGTTTTGCACTTTTTTTTAGGCTGGGTTGGAGCATGCTTTTTTCTGCGCGACTCTAGCTGGTTACATGTTGTCCTTGATCGTTCATAACATTTCACAGCTAGATTCTGATGATGTGCAATATATCATTTTTGCATAATATTGGCATTGGCATAAGCTGTCTCATGTTCGGTCGCAAGACACAGATGCAATAGTCCATCTTCAGGCAAGTACGAACTGACCTGCGACCTACGCTCGAAGCAGGAAAGTGCGAAAATACCAAGTGAACGGTTGTTGCAATTTTCACAGTTTCGTAATTCTCACAATTTCGCAAATTCCACGCAGGAGCGATATTTACAGGATATTATTCCCTCCGCCAATGTAGACACCACTGCGAATCAACGCGCTCAACCCATCGAATCCCTCTCGTCGAATGTGCCCTCCATGCTCTCATCGACAGCAGTCCGAATTGTAGCCTCACAATCACCACATCAGCACGTCCCACGCATATCAGCTCCTGATCAACCACTAGATGATGGCCAGCCTTCATTCTTCCACGCGCAAAGCGGACGCAGGAAGCAAGAGCCGGGGAATACCTGAGACTTGCAGAGATTGGGAGGAACAAGAACTTAGTCTGAACTGGCAATGAGAATGCGTTCACTACTTTGTGGCCGGCTTAACAATAGTCGGCTTTGTCATCAGGCGACGCGCTACAAAAATCTACCACTTTGCTCTCATATCGTCTGTCGCCGTCACGAAAGTTCTGATCTAAAGAAGTGCCTATATCGCCCACTACCACAGCTGCCCTACCAGTCGCTCATTGTGCTCAGACGCCGAGCATGACCCTCTAAGGCAATATCAGACCCTCTCTGAAGGCTAAAGCACACTTGAAAAGGCTGCACAACGCATCTTCCCAGAAGAGGCCATGGCTGCTTGGCCGAGTTGATGCTACTGCCACTGCCGAAGACACGGTCGTTTCTGCCTACATCAACATATGTTGTCCATCAAAGCTCGCAGAGCAAAGCGCAGCCGCGGCGGATGGAATGCTCGCTTCACAACTCGGGGAAGTGAAGAAGTAGAAGAAGGTCGTGCCAGTTGTGGTGATGTAGGGGTCTTAGGTCGGTTCAAAATATTGATACAAATGCAAGATTGGAGGAGTATGTCTTGATGTTTGAAGTGCTAGTGGCAAGTCGTGGTGTGTCGTTGTGGGCGCAGGATATCAACATGTATCATGTACCCCACCCAACAGCTCAGCGTGCTGTTCGTCCTACAGCTGTGCGACATATTTGTCGTGGAATCGCTAATCCCGCAGACACTTGCTTCGTTTGTTCATACTTGGAAGGCATAGGCAATCATTCGGTGGCTTTAGACAATATGATTGCTTGGCAGCATCTGTTTGAGCCAATTAACTTTGGCTGTCACCGCAAGCGATCCATCCTCGGTTTTCAGATGCTCGATAACGTCTTCCCATCTCCAAGCAGCTTCATAGAGCTTCTTGCCCGAAAGCTTCTGCTTCAAAGTCTCTGTGATGTCCTTCTTGTTATCTGCATTTCCAGAAGGACTATATGATGCTTCAAGCAATTGTCCATGCTTGAAATCCATTTGCAACTGTGAAGAGCTTGGAAAGTCGTCCACGACTACTGCTCTCTTCCTTGTGTTCCCTTCGATAGGAGTGGTTGAGAAGGTGAATTGTGGTGTTTGACTATAAGTCCAGTCTAAAGTCTATACGTTGTGAGCAGAGAGCGGCTTTCAACAGGACTTCTTTTTACCTACCTGCATCTCCGCCCACGTCTTCTTAATTCCTTCCACTTCCAGAGCCCTTTCACCGATGCGCACGTCCACGTCGACAAGTTTGTCCTTTGCATACATCTCCTCGAATCCTTGTCGCACTGCCTTACGAAACGTGTTTGTATCCATTCCAATGTTCGAGACAGGCGAGCTTACACTTTCAACGCCTTTCGCCTTGATGAAACCTCGTGCTGGTGAGTGAAGGTAGTGCGGTATTATCTGGAGATTAGGCGATGATAACAAACATGTACCATGATGAAGTGCTCTTCCTCTTGTGAGCTTGTAAGCTGATCCTGAAACCTTTACTGGTCTGGGATCAACAGCGTCATGTATATCAGGCGCGACTGTGAAAGGCGTTCGATGCAAGTCTTTCGAATCAGCTGTATCATCTCTCCTCGAACCTTGATCTAGCACAATATCATGCCGCTCATTCACTCTAGCTCGTTCTATGCCATTCTGTCTCAGAGCACGGACTATCATCTCGGCATGCTTATCACGGGTGAATATAGTAGAAGGACAGATGATGCTCCAGTTGACGTTGCCCTCGTCGTGGAAGACAGCACCGCCTCCAGAGCGTCGACGTACCACATCAACTTTGCCTAAGCCATATGGCTCTGTCTGAGGTGGCTCGTTGGCATGTTGTCGACCTTTAGATGCTGCTTGCAGAAGACTCAAGTTCACCTCGAGCCATGGGTTTTGATTTCGTCCAATCACTACACAGGGACGATTGATGTATGTGAACAGTATACAGGAATCGGATGGTGTACGCTCAAGGAGATACTGCTCAATACTCAGATTAAGGTAGGGATCGGTGGTGGTGGAAAGATAGGTTTGTATTTGATATTTCGGGTTCGCAGCATTTTCTGCCCATGATGATAGTGGTCGCTGCAGAAGACGAGATGGCGGAGAGCAGGTTGTCGCTGGCTTTGTTCGTAATATAGCCCGGAGCATACTATTATTACCAATTTGATACTATTATACAGTTGCTGCCTCTACACTTCTTCGTCCGGTCTGGCCCATGGCCCATGCAAGCGACCCTGCCAAGAACTGCTTCGTTTCTTGGCCCGTTTCAATATGGTTTCAAAATTGTTGTGACTCCGATATCGTCATATTATATTCATTGCCCAACCTTCCACTCAAAGGTACACGATCACGGCCATCCTAGACAGATACAGCTACTTGTGGTAATCCTCATACTTCTGATTCGTAAAGATGTCGACCTTTGGCCACAACTTCAGGGTTACGACGTAAGCATTCCTCGGTGCAATGGCTTCAAGCAGTCCTGACAATCGTCTCACAGCGCCGGAGAATCTCACTGTCTATCTGTAACATGCATAGTCGATGGATGTCCTCCAGGGATGCGGCTCACAGAAGACGATATCCAACCTCAACTCACACGCCGTCGTCCTGGACAAAGCGCACTCACCACACCAAGAGACGAGAAGGACAAGGTCGAGATCCAGTCAGGCACAGAGTTTGGAATCACATTGGGCACGCCGATTGCATTGAAAGTTATGAACGAGAATCAGAGGCCGCATGACTACAAGGGCGACAAGATGGACCTGTTCCCAAGACCGAGCCATGCAGACTGGACTTACCTGGAGAAGTACGGTGTAAAGGCTAGCAGCGGAGGAGGACGCAGTAGTGCACGCGAAACGATATGTGAGAGATGTCTATGCGATAGAGCAAGGAGCAAAAGTACTGATATAGTATACAGGCCGTGTAGCAGCCGGAGCCATTGCAGAGAAAGTCCTCCGCCTCGCCTACGGTATCGAGATTGTCGCCTTCACTTCCTCTATTGGCAATCAATTCCTCATCCCGCCGACTCCTGAACACCCGAATCCCAACACGAATCCCAAGTTTCTCGACCTTCTCAACACCATCACCCGGCAGAAGGTCGACACTTTCGTGCCCGTCCGCTGCCCTGACACAGAAGCTACAAAACGTATGGAAGGTGTCATCACAGAGTTCAAAGAGCGACAAGACAGTATCGGCGGTACCGTAACTTGTGTGATCCGTGGCGTACCCAGTGGACTTGGCGAGCCATGTTTCGACAAGCTGGAAGCAGTCCTTGCACACGCCATGATGAGCATTCCCGCAACAAAGGCCTTCTCCATCGGATCAGGCTTCAATGGCTGTCAAATGCCTGGCTCAGTACACAACGACCCCTTTGTCGCCATCCCCGGTGCTGGTGTCGGCCCAGATGGACGACCAAGACTAACAACAAAGACGAACAACTCTGGCGGTATCCAGGGCGGTATTTCAAACGGCGCACACATCTACTTTGACCTTGGGTTCAAGCCAGCGGCCACGATTGGACAAGCGCAGACGACTGCAGGATACGATACCGCAGAAGGTATCTTAGAAGCAAAGGGTAGGCACGACCCTTGTGTTGTGCCGAGAGCAATTCCTATTGTGGAGGGTATGGCGGCGATTACGATATTAGACCAGTTGCTGATACAGCAGTCGAGGTTAGGCGCAAGGAGTCTGTTGCCTTCGCTGAAGGAGACCATCTCCGTGGATGAGACACAGGCTTCGCAAAGGGCGACGCATGGTGAAAACCACACGAATGGAAATTAGCAAATCATCTCATAGTGGACAATATAGAGAGAAAGGTTTCATTGTGAACAAGACGAGTAGACAAACCTCGTGCCTGTCCTACACGAAAATTCCAGAGGATTTTTATATCCTCAAGTCTTCACAATATCTCATTGTTTGCAATCTTCCATGACGATGCTGCAGTGACACACCTAATATCGTGGATAGGCATTCAATTTGACATAACTGTACCATGCTCTACAACTATCGAATCTGATTGGCCAGCCGCCTTGGCCAGTCGACGGGCGCTCAGCCGTGTTGAAACGTGCCAAAGCAATAATTTCGGTGTCAGGCTAGGCTAGTCTAGCGGAGTCGGGGTGCAGTCCAGAGGGGGTGAACATTTGCCAAGAGGGCCTGAATAATCCGCGATCTCCCTTTCACCCATGCTTGGCAAATTTACAATTCCTCCGGACTGTAAGCTCTAGCGGAGTGATAGACAGTTCATCCCACGCGGTGTCGTAGAATACAATCCTATCTTCTGCCTGGGCAGTCTTTCAGCGAGCACTCACAAGAGTGATGGAGGCTGAATTTCAATGAAGTTGCAAAGTCCATTGTGCGCGTGAGCTCAGTCACATAAGCGTCCGGGCCGTCGTCCGTGTGATCTTCTCTTGGCAGGATAAAATCCTGAGGCCGGCTTCATGGTCAGTAGTCGATCAGGTGGCGTTCGCGGGTTGGAGGAATATGAATACCGTCATTTACTGCACCGTAGTTGTTTTATCAATCGTGGAGGGACGTTGGTGATTCAGCTGGATGCAAGATGGAGATGGATAAGGCTAGGCACAGTCGTTAGAGCTCACGAGTCACCAGGTGAGGTAGCTCGCTAGCTGCATGATGAGAGTCAGCAAAGGTATTGGCAGCCGAATCAGGAGAATATTGCCGGAACGTTCACAAGCGATCTAGTCAGTCAATAATCGCTATGCTGCAGCCGCCGGATGTAACGTAATAAGTCGTCGTTGTTGCTGGATTCGGGACGAGGCTCATAGTAAGCCTTATACTGCGGAAGCCACTGCAGATGCAATCTGATTTTGCCAATATCGCTATTTCAATGTTGACCTGAGTGAGGAGTGTGAATGTGATTACGCCAAGTCAGCCTGAAGTGACTTGGCCTGAGTAGGTGGTCTGACCGGTAAGAAAAACTACATAGTCGTGTGACGGCCCCGCAGTTCAGCTCGAAACACCTAGATGGCTTGGTGGCCAAGTAACTACAATCTCGAGGCCTTCTTACCATAGCCAACCAAGCTTGTGAATGTCCTGGTCGCCAGATCTGGCTTGTCCGGTTGCTGCCACTCACTGACAGAGTGGACGAGCTGTGTCAATAGCTAAACCGGCGACGAAGTTGCATGTTGAATCGTTGTTGACTCAGGAGGCGAACAGACGGAGCTAGCATCCGCACATTCAATAGACTAACCATTGCTTCGGCGATTTATCTGAGAAACATGGCTGCTTGTGGCTGTAAGGGACTGATTCAAACGGAGTCTTTAGCTTCCAGGCAGTCCTGTGTCGTTGCCGTCCTCCACTTTTCACGGCTTCAAGCCCGCGCAAAGACAGGGGTTGTTGCTTGGCTAGATTAGCATTATTAGACCATGTGGTGAGAAAAATTACAGTATTGATCGCAGATGTTGAGCGATAAGATCTGAACGAGATACACACTATGATCTTGTCTGCACCGACCTGTCATCGTCCGGGGCGGCGACAAATGCTAGCAAGATGTCCAACAAGACTTCAATCACACTATCACAAAGAGCGGAGGTCACCTCCGGAAGTCTCAACGGTGGCGCGAGCACAGAGTCAGCTTTTGCCACGATGTCGGTTGAAGAGTCAGTACGAACAATGTGGGTGACACGATACAGGAACACCTCCGGACAGGGATCGACGAGGTTTCTGCGTAAGTTCACGTAATGGATATTGTTATTGCTTCTTGATGACGACGGACACACGATAAGCAAGGAGAGACGTCTGCGAGGTCGGTGGAGGTGAGGTGAGGAAGATTGTATTCGTGCCGGCGTCATATTTAAGCTCCGTACTACCACCACCCCATGAATCGCAACAATGACGACCACTCCAATGGAAAAGCCATCAAGACGTAGATTCGTGGTAGACCAAGTCGAATGGGCTTCCTTGTGTCATGCGAATACTGTTGCTGTACTGCGATTGACCTCAGTCCACAAAAGCTCATTGCGCATGATCATCCTTGCGCGTGTCCATCATTATTCTTCTGCGTGTCAACATGATCGCAGATCCCACATATCCGTTCCCCAGTGAGTCCAGCTACTGATGAACGCCAAGGAGGGTATATCCAATCCCGTGTCAATGTATCTTGTAGCAGTGTTGTGTGTAGCCGTAATCCAAGTCGTGCGCCATTATTATCGTCGTATGTTGAGGTCGAGGAAATGTAGGATAATCGTCATGTGGAGGACTTCGTTGTGAGTATGTAAACAGGAGGTGGCCTGTATGAAGAGAATCGTATGGATTGTGTCTGATTGTGGTTCAGTACCGTCCTTATCTTGATGAGGAATAGCACAGTTACCATACCGTACGCCTCGAACTTGGATCACCAGCTCTGGGCCTTTCAGGACTTGGTGTTCGGGGACTCGGCCTTCGCGTTCGTGTCTGTTCTGCGTGTCGTGCTTTCGCGGCTCCAATCGCTTGTGTCGTCGGTTCTCGTAGTAAAATAGGTAACTGTGAGGCTTCTCTGATGGTCTACGAATGTCAATGATGAATTCGTGAAACTGATCTCATCCATGCATACCATCACAGTCGCAGTTTCCGAGATGTAAACATGCGATCGTTTCCAGTGTATTCCACCCATCTCTTCAGAATCAGATTCGTCGGCTGTGCCGTCCGGTAATGCGCCAAGTAAACAATGTTTACCGCTGAGCATTATAGATGGAATGATTTCAATTTCATCTGATGGTATCACTTCGTCCTCCTCCAAGCGATAGTCTGATTGATAAATTGGCTCATCGTCATCCCAATGTAGAAAGGTCACCAGGAGATGAGGCGGTAGATTTGAGTCCTCGAGTTGCAATTCGCCGTGAAGGATGGCATACGCATGATCGTATTTTCCAATGTTTATTTCGACAACCTCGCCTGTCTTGTAGTGTGTAGCAACTATGTTTCTTTGTTAAAATTTTGTAGACTATTCAACCAACAGGAGGAACAGCTCACGTCGTGGTTTTTGCGATGTATAGTTTACACCAGTGCCAGGAATTGTCGACGCATAGACGACTGGAATTCCATCATGGTCGAATACAAGCCGCGTCTTGATGCCTGCCCAGAAGAGATCACGAGAATCAGACATAGTAGGGAAATAGTATAAAGATACAGTGAGAGAGACAGAAGGGAAGCAAAAGTAACGACTCGGACCGTACGCAAATCCAATCTGAAGGTGGATGGGTCACATTATTAAGAAATGGGTACTGTACGAATACAGGAGCCAAGAAACAAACACAAGCCCAGTAGTGGCCACTTTTAGCTTGTGTAAACGCTAAGACCCTCGAGTCCTGCATGCCAGCTTCCATCCTGGATGACGTGCTGCAAGGGAGCTGCCCGCGTGCCAATGAAATGCTTGGTCATCGTATGTACGGCAGTACATGGCACTCTGAAAGATTACGGTAGCAGAATCACAGCTGCCTACTTGATCTAGCGTGCTCTAGGATTATATTGAGTGGGCACAAGTTCAAGCCAGTCGAATGGACGATAACGACCCACAAAGATGTCTGGTGTACCCAGCGTAGATGACTACTATGCGGGGTGGTTTTCTGGAGAAGGGCAATCCTCTCTTTCTGCGCTAGTGTAGGCCGATGAACAATGCATCTAGCTCGTAAGCGCGAATCGCGCTCGGTTAGTGATGCTACAAAGGTCAACCACACCACCGGCACCTGATAGCATTAATATCCGCATGTGTCCAATACGCCACGGTTATCGACGAGCGAGCTTGGTAAAATGCAGCCCATGGGATCCTTATGCAGGTATCAGAGAAGTGGGAGTGATGAGTACTTTTTGCGATTTCAAGCAAAGCATAAGGGGTTCAGCAAACACGTTTAGTAGGGCTGAATCACATCTCTCGCCAAAAGTTCACCGATATCGCGCCCATCTGACAACCACAGTGGCACTTAGATTAGTTGTCTTAGTTGAAACATGGCAATGACAACGAACCAAACCAAAGAGATTGTGTTAAGCGGCATAGCGAGTAAGCTGAATCATCGCCGCATAATACCGCCAATAAGATGTACTTTTCATAAACCCAGGCGGCCGCTGGAAACGTGCTAAAGAACATGCCCCATCTACTGAAACGACACTAGGTAAACGTCCGAAAGCCACTACCACAAACGACCCTGCAAGCATCATCAATAATGCCTCAGCCTCCCGTCTCGGATCGTAAGATTTTATTTACTTTTAGTAGAGGGCTGCGGAGGCGTCCCAAACGTTCCTCCTCGAGTCTACTTTATCTCCTTCGAGACTATCTCGATAGGGTAGGTCGCGCAGTTGCACCGGCGGCTAGCACACTGGAAGAGAACACAGCTCAAGTGACAATATGCGTGCTCGGAAAGAGCCGAAGTGCCATCTTGCCTGTTATCAAAGTGGTCCTGTAATCACCAATGTCTTGTAATGACCAAAAACGACTACTTGCTGTGCTGAAAGTATGCGCCTAAACGGATCATGATAGAGTGTGTGGCACGATAAGCGCTCCTGTACCGCAAGGTAAATGCGCGGCTCGAATCAGGCTATATGAGTTGACCGTGGTGTGCGTGTGACTCTTATAATGCTTATCAGGACGCCACGAAAGGATGTGATGAACTGATGATTACAACCTTACCGTGAAGATAGCATTCCTATCTTCAGTGGACGACGACGGCAACAGATAGGCAGGTGTTTGTACTAGGTACATGGCTGCACAAAAGCGAGTGGTTTTCCAGCCAATCATAGTCGAATCTTGGCCTAACTGACGAAAGGAACTGCTTGATGACCTTACCCTAAGTGAACATTGCACTGCAGCTCCATCTACAGCAAACCTTTGGTAGTATTGCTGATAAACAAGCGAATTTCTCCTGGTCGGCAACGGGATCTGTTCGACGTTTAGCAGCGGCCACGAGATTAGTGTACTCATCTCACGCCAGAGATGTTTACACCAGGCAAATGTGACGGATTATGAAGCTGCTGATATCATTGACGTCTCATACAATACAAGATATACAAAGTCTTTTGGTACAAGAAACACATACAAGGGCAGTCGTTAAGGTCGTTATCATTGTTGCGGACAGCCTGCATCCATATCACCCATCATGTCACTCGCAGCGTTAACATCTCCAACCAGGTCTGGCGGAGGCGCTCCTGCTTCTTGCATCTGCACATTCGGTCAGCGTCTTCAGTTCCCATTTAGGACCTTGCTTGCCCACTCACCTTCTGCATCCTCTCGACAATAAATTCTCTATCCTCAGAATGTCCATCGCTATATCCAGGTCTCTCGAACCTCGCTACAATCTCACGTACTATATCTCTTTGCGTTCGATACCGTGTCGCATCTTCAGTCGACAACTTTCCGCTGTGTTCCTCTAACCACGATGGGAATTTCTGATCCAACTCTTTCATTGGTTCATACAGAATCTCCTTATTCGTCAACTGCTCCATCATGCCTAGCAGCATCTTGCTGAAAGACTCATCTCCTTCACCATCAGCACCGCCATTGGCTGCTTGCATCTCTTTCAGTAACGTTGCCATCATGTCGTCGCCCATCGCATTGCCGTCGGTATTTGCTGCAGAAGCTGAGTCGGAAGAAGCCTTCATGCGCTCCATAGTCTTGCGTATGGTCGTTTGGAAGTCCTTGTCTGCCTGAGGTGCTGCTGCTGTCGTTGTTGATGACGCCGCTCTTGCTTCCTTTTTAGATGTTGCGGCTCCTGCTGGAGGTGCTTTCGTAGCATTCGCCTGCCCTGGCGCAAAAGGTGGTGCGCCGAATTGTGCCATCATTGCCTCGAATTGCTTCGCCATGTCTGGATTCTGCTCGAGTTCTCGCAGCATATCTGCCATTCCTGATTGTAATTGCTTTGCGAACGCATCTTCTTCTTCCGTCGACTCTTCTACGTTATTTGTTGTGGGAAGTGGTCGACCAGGTCCTGAGGAGTTAGGTATCGTCGCAGTTGATATAGGTGCTGCTGCTGCTTTGCTTGCTTTGTCGTCCAACTTGGTACTGGAGAACTCATCGAGCATATCTGAACAAGTCAGCATGTACTTTCGCTGGCATGGGTATGAAGCTGCTGATACCATCAAGGTCATCGAGGTCATCTTCATCAGGATCCGGCGCAGTTGCGATCGGCTCAGATGCTCTGCTGGCGTCTTCGGAGGTCATTTTGCAGATGGAAGTATGTGGTGCGGTGGTTTTGTCGGGGTTGAATACAGTGTAACTCGCTGGAAGAAGCTGTATTGAGCAGAAAGTGTTCTAAAACAACAATGAAACTCACCGAGGTTCTCGACTCGCAGGTCACGTGGTGATACCACAACCAGGGTCCTCGTCGACAATCTGGTTCTCGATCTCTCACTTTCCATTTCCTCTTCGCTGTTTCTTCTTATTGACCTCTCGCTTCCAAATCCAGCGCCAGTGAATCGTCCTGCGAGTGTGCTACATCATCGCACAGTCAAACAACAGCGCAGCACGTTCTCGTAGTCGTACGACGCCGAAAAGAGCCCTTGATCGCAGAGCTCAACCCCTTCTCGTCTCAACACTGGACTCACATCTGATCGTCACAAACACAACATGTCTCTCTGTGTGAACCGCCTGCAAGAAGAGCGGTAAGTTTTTTCAAATGTGCTAGAGTATAATCCAATAAACAATTACCTTGTTCACTGATAGCGAGAATCAAGCGACTGATGATAAGATTCACAGCAAGCAATGGCGCAAAGACCATCCCTTCGGCTTCTTCGCAAAACCGGTCAAGAACTCAACAGGCGTGCTAGATCTGAAAGTATGGGAATGTGGTATCCCAGGCAAGGACAAGACAATCTGGGAAGGAGGACTTTTCAAGCTCAACATTGCCTTTCCTGACGGTATGTGGCAGATCTGGATGTACTTGGTCTCAAGATGCGCGAATGCTGATATTCATCCAGAATACCCTACGAAGCCTCCCAAAGTTCGTTTCAGCCCACCTCTCTTCCACCCAAACGTCTATCCTTCAGGAACCGTCTGTCTAAGCATCTTGAATGAAGATGAAGGATGGAAGCCTGCAATCACACTCAAAGATATTCTGCTTGGTGTGCAGTCATTACTCGACGAGCCCAATCCCGACAGTCCGGCGCAAGCTGATGCCTATACACTGTTCAAGAAGGATATCGAGGCGTACAAGAAGAAGATCAAGCAGGTTGTGCGTGATAACCCGGCACCATGAAAGGAACGTCAGCCACCAAAGAACTTTAGGCAGGAGAAATATGTACCATGAAGCCGAGTACCGCGATAAGAGGAAGCCAAGCGAGTAAAGTTTGATTTGAGGTTGGACGATTTCTCTTTCGGCTGCCAGGGTGAGATGTTCCATGGGAGTTCAAGAGCAGGTTCAGGCATGACTAAAAGAGCGGGACGGGCGCCAGCGCACAACGAACGGCATTCACGAATAACGAACAATTACCACTTTGAAAGATGTGGTCGGGGAGGTTGAGAAGAATAGGTTGCCTGAGCTTCTCGGCCTCGAGCAGAAGACAGCCGCCAAACTCCTACTTTTGATTGGGAGACAGAACTTGAGATGAGCAAGAGCAAAGTCATTCAATGCTTGAGGAGAAGAGAATGGAAGAATTTGACACTCAAGATCATACTATTGCACTGTGCCCTCGTAAATATGAAATGATGCATGTTTTGGGTTCGTTGGAAAGAGTCGCATACTGCACATAAGAAGTGCTCCTACTATGCATAAATCCTATGATATCTTGCGTACATTTCGGTCGCCACTACCAACACTTTCAGACTTATCACAGGATGATCCAGGTGATCGAGAAGCAGGACAACGTTCCAATCCGAGTAGTTGGAAGACAAGTAATGGCTCGTTCTGACCGTCGCCGTACATCCCAAGCCCATCTGAAGACTCCATTCGATGCTCATGCTGATAAACTGTACACGAACAGCCTACTCTGCTCTCCAACCACCCCCGACGAAGGATCAAGGACCTGCCTACACAGAAGTCTCCACATACCCCTCCCTCTCCAACTGACTCTGCACCCTCTCCAACTGCCTCTTCGCCATATGCCTCCCCAGCGCCTCCATGACCGGCTCCTTCATCTTCGGCACCGCCTTGCGATCCTTTAGAAACGTGCCTTCGCTCGTGCTCGGATGCTTTCTAGCCACGTTCCTCGCCCCCTTAGGCACCATCCGATCCGCCAACATCTTCATCCGCCTTGCCTGCTCGTCCTCAGCCTCCTTCATCGCAACCCACTCCTCATCATGCCTCTCTCTGAACTTTCCGTATCGATTCCTCAGCTCATCAATCACGCTTGTTGGCATCGGCGGGCGTAGCAAGGTCGGGAGAAACGTCGTTTCCTCCACTTGAATGCGCAGCGTGTCGGGCTTTTCGTCGGTGTGGATGTCGTCGCTGGGTGTGGGCCAGGGGATTGTGATATTCTGCGGGGAGAGGACGCGGTCCCAGGATTGGGTGTTGGCGTAGGGATCGAAGTGGGTGTTGCGTTTTACGAGGGTGGTGAGGATTGTGTCGCGCGGGATGCCGGTGAGAGGGTCGGGGAGGGGGTAGACTAGTTTTAGAGAGGAGAGGGGGAGGGGTTGTTCGGAGGTGTGGATGCGGGAGGGGAGGTTGGGGGTTTGCATTGCTGCTGGGATGCGTATGTCGATCTAGTTCGAGGAGGAGAGATGTTAGCCTTTGAGATTGCTCACTGTGGTTGTGGTGTTGGTGGTGGCTTGTCGAATTGACTGTCGGAGAAGCAATTGTTGCTGCTGCTGCCTCGTGGTTGGATGGACATCAAACTCACCATATTAATCCCCTCCAACGTAACCATCTCCGTCTCCTTATCCACAGCCTTGACGACTCCAATCTTCCCCTTCACCCCCTCCCTCCCCTCCACAACAACACACCGATCACCCTCTTTGATGAACCAATTCTCAACCCTATACTTCTCCGGCACCTTCGGCGGATTCAGCCTCCTCGCACTAAACGTCCCAAAGAACTCATCTCTCGCCGTCCCACTCGCTCCAGTCCCCGGTCCCGCACCACTACTCGCACCTCCAGCAACACCATCTCCAGCTACAGTAGCATAAGCAGCAGCAGCACGCCATGGCGCTATGGGACCTAGTTCCCAGTCTTCTCGTCGTGCTTTTCGTGCGTTGCGGATGGATTGTGTGGTTTCTTTACAGATGAGAGAGTTTTGCATACGGTATTGGACGCGGTCGCGCACGAGCTTTTTGTGGTCGAGGATGCGGGCTTTGCGTTTTGCTTGGGATTTCACTAGCGCCGTGCGCCGTAGTACTGCTTCCATTGTTGTGATGTAATGTGTGTGTCGGTATAGGTGTTTTGATAGTTTGAGGTTTCATGGACTTTTAATTTGGTGATGCAAAATTGCCGTTTTGGGATGAGTACAAAAAGGGGATCGGTTTTGGTGCTATATAAGACCGCCTTTGACTATCAATACAGCTGCACCCATACATGCTATAGGCACCAGTCCTACCGTGAAGGGGTTTACCCACCTAGTGGCTTCCGGCAGGGCAGCCTGCTCCATTGCCATATCGTCGAACGAGCCCCATACTGGATTCGACCTTCCTGCACCAGCATTCTTCTGTCCACTCCCATGCATACCGGTCGGCGTGTCTGCCATGTCCAATGTCTCCTCAAACAACGCCTCCAGTCCCGTGGTCTTCTGCAAATCAGCTTGTGGCCAGAATTTTGGATTGGCAATTTCCATTTCTCGTCTCTTCTTGCCAACTTTTCTTGTTCGTCCACCTTCGTCCTCAGTGGCTGTATCTTCGTCTGTTGTAAAGTCGTTGTGTCTTTGCTGCCTCGATGGTGTTCCTGTTGACCTCGAGCCGAAGCCGGAAAAGCCGGCGGAGAAGTTCTCCTTCTGCGTTTCTGATACTTTTCGTAAGGCACCTGGTTGTAACGCGGCTGGCTTTCGCAGTCGATGTGCGGGCGCTTGTGGTGCTGCAGGTAGTGCCCCGTGGAAAGGTGACAGACCCGTCGGTGCGCTGAATACTGTAGGTGCTGAACGTGTCATCACAGGGTTGAATGATGATGCTTGGGGTCTTGATGAGGGTGTCCAGTCCATGGCTTCACCATCGGAGTATCCGTCTTCCGAAGGCGGTGTTGGGGGTTTGTAAGGCGCTTGCCGGGCTTGTGCGTAGATGTTGTTCGTTGAGGCCGCGAGCTTATTTATAGGAAAGGGTTGGTGTAGCTCGACTCTGCGTAGTGGATGTGAAGAGTCCAGCGATGTGTTGTTACTAGTTCTTTCGGCAACATCCGGTAGAAGCGATGATTCGTCTATGGTAAAGCTGACCTTAGGTGAAAAATCCAGCTTGATAGTATTCAAGGACATGGCTGTGGTCTAGATCGTGTTAGCAGCATATTCAAGGAGGGGGTTCACTACGCTTACCAAAACCATGAGCATGATCACAAAGAGATGGCCTGCTTTGAGCATATCACCCGTCAAGTGTGGTGCATCTGGTCGCAAGAAGTACCAGCCCATTGTCCTTATTGCCAACGCGACGAATTGCAGAATATAATACTCCTTGATGCCAGTAGGCGAAGCACCAGATCGTGTATAGAGTGACCGGAGATGTCTATTCCACCATATAGTCATCAACGATAATAGCAAAACATATGGCATCCAGCTCGTAGCAGGTGCAACACAAGCCTTGTGCAGTTTCCTCGAGTTGATAGCTTGGTAGACACACTCCTCCAGCGTCGGCGCCCCCGCATATAGTGACTCTTGATACTCATCCAAGCTCCACTGTTGCGGCACACTCATCGCAGCCATAGCATGCCAGCACGCTTGCAGCACCATACTGAGCACCCATCCCAGCCCCGCAAGACGAAACAATACCCCATAAGCAATACCCAATGAAGTCCGATGACCTGATCCATGTCTCGTTCTATCCATCATCCTCCGCAGGTGATCTGCTTTCGCAGCATAAGACGTCTTCATGATCTGCTGTTTCACTTTGGGCTTGCACTCTGAGCATACTTGTGGATATCGCTGTTCCAGCTTTTCTCGATATTCGTCATATGATTTGAGGTAGGTGTCATACTGAGGGTCGTCTTCGGGCGGTAGGTATGCTGCTAGGTTTTCCTTGACGAGATGCTGATTCTTGAGACATGTCTGGCAGAAGATGCTGTCGATATCTGGGAGTGGAGGTGGTGAGGCTGGTCGGTCGGGGATATGCGCGAAGCGAAAAGACGAGGTTGTGCTTGAGATGGTGGAAGCGGGAGGATCTGTTATCTGCCCATCCTATGTGAAGAATATGTCAGTTGCATGCAACATGCTCAGTATACAGAAAGCGCTTACTTCGTCCAGGTAATTGACAGCTTCACAGTTTGTACATTGAAACTGTTGAGCTCTGCCCTCGGACTTGTGAGAAGTCTTCTGACCGCAGTAGAAGCAAGAGAGATTGCGTCGTCGCAAAGCAAAAGGCATTGTTGTGATATATGCAGCATAGAGTTGACAATGCTGAACTTATATTTACCGCCGGCGCTGGCTCCGCAAGTGACCCCTGAAGATCTGTTTTGTTTCAGATGAAACCTCGCACGTTTCAGATTCAGACAAGCGCAAGTCTCATCCACCATGGAACAACAGTAGCAGGCTGAGACTCCAATCCCGTCGTCTCACGCCTAGAAGCAGCCTCATCGGAGCAATGCCGTCACCAATGATCGTGCTTGTCAGCATTATTGCTTTCTTCCTGGCCTGGACCCCACTCATTGTCCTCCGTATCCTCAGCCTACGCCCCGACCAAGCTACACCACAGCCTCGCAATGCGGGCAAACCCACTCGCCTCTTGGTCATCCTCGGCTCCGGCGGCCACACTGCAGAAATGTTCTCCCTTCTGCACAACCTCGACACACTAAAATACACCCATCGCTCCTACGTTCTGTCGTCCGGCGACGCATTCAGCGCCACGAAAGCACAAGAGTTCGAACGTGGACTATACGACATCGCGAGAGCAACAGCTCATAAGGCCAGTAAAGAGCAGCGAAAAGCAGGTCCAGACGAAATGTCAACTGTGAGAACAAAAGAGGAATACTATGGTAGTTACGACATTGAGATTGTACCACGGGCGAGAAAGATATATCAAAGCATGTGGACGACACCATTCACCTCGTTATCTTGTCTACTATCGTGCTTTCGTATCTTGATGTCGACGTCAAGCAGCTCGGAAGTGAAGCTGGGTTATCCAGATTTGATCATCTCGAATGGTCCTGGAACAGGAGTCATTGTGATATTCGCGTCGTTACTGTTGCGGTTCATGTACTTGCCGGGAACGAGTGGGAAAATGAGGACGATATACGTGGAGAGTTGGGCGAGAGTCAGAAGATTGAGTTTGAGTGGGAAAATACTGCTTAGAGTGACGAATCGCTTTCTGGTTCAATGGGAGCGACTAGCGAAGGAGCTGGGGCCGAAGGCAGAGTATATCGGTGTGCTAGTATCAAAATGAATGATTATAATGCAGGTATACTACTCCAGATGTCTTTCGAATCATCTTCGGTCGACAGAAAGACGAAATGCTGTCTTATAGATGAAATATTCGTGGGGTATCGTACAATAAACGCCGTCTCTGCGTATACAATGAGTGTCTACCAAAATGGATGCGGAGAGACCGCAAGTCGATCAGTATCAGATCTAAATTCCTCCCCTGTCCCGAGTCTAAGTTGCTTCGCCAAGTCGCAAAGCTAGAAGTGCTCTGACGTCCGTCGTATGCTGTAGACCTTCGAGCAAAGGTATAAGATGTAATAAATTGTTGTCTTCAGGGTCATTGATCCAACCTTCTATCGGTATTGCATTATCCTCGTGGAAAATGTAGCTGACAGGACTGTTATCCAAGATCATCACCCTACTCAGATCAGGCTCCACCACACTCAGATCTTTCACGTAAGCACCAGCACGATAGGTGCAATGTTGGCGGTAATATCGGCCTGAAAAGTACTTCCGTTCTTGTTCGAGAATATCAATGACAGGATCTGCATACTCCTGCACGGATGCTGTGAAAATGATGAGGTTGTACCATTTGCTGACCTGATTCTCGCGTTAATCTCGAGGCTCTATGCATAACAGTCATGGCACTCACCTTTCGCAAGAACTCGTCACAATAAGGCCGCTTCAACACCCAGTAGAGAATGGGCACTTGAGGCCCTATCACTACACCATTGGCACCAACAGAGTTCTTGAGCTTGACCTCCACCATCTGACCTGTACCCATTCTGCCTCCCTTTGCCATACTGTGTATCAACGTCTCATCCAGGTCCAGTATCAGCGTCTTATGTAGAGGATTGAATAACGGCCCATGCGATGCGACATAAGATGGACGTCTTTGCGGGACAAGTGGTCGTGGAGGTGCTGGCGTCCGTGGATATCTTGTCATCCTTGACGTAGAGGTGGGACTAGATGGCGATTTGAGCGAGTCCAGTATTGACGGGGACTCCCCCGAATCCGACTTCAAAGGTTTCGGAGGCCCTCGCCTCGTCACGCGCTGGCGTGGTCCCTCTTGGCTTGCGGCAATCTTGATACGGGTTGATCTTCGCGGTGTCACCTCTTCACTAGCTCCGGCTTGCGTATTCGACTTGTCGATGTTCTTCTCTTTGTCAGGCTCATTCGAACTGCTTGAAAGGCCGCGTGATGACAGAACTGATCCTCCGAGATCCATGTCTCTGCTCAGCTCATCTTCATCGCTTATTGTTGACAGATTCGACCCGGCAGAGTCTCTCCTCGTCGATGATCCGGAGGCATACGACTTCTCGTCACTTTCTTGCGACCTGAGCTTGTTGGCCTCCCTCTCTTCAACCTGCGTCGGAGCTTTCCCTTCTGCCGGCCATGGAGATGACTTCTCCGTGTCGTTGTACAGTCCGGAGAGAACGTATCGAGGTCCCGACAATATGGCTGACAATACCATGTTCAGATACTCGACTAAGGTGTCCGCTAGTCGCTTCAGTATGTGGTCTTTGTTCCTGCTCTTCAGATTGGGATATGTTCCTGATTGTGCTGGAGCAAGGAGAGGCGCAGTCTCCATTTGCGAAACTACTCTATCGAAGAGGTGGGGCGCTTTGCAGGTAGAGCATACGTGGTGAGTGTGGTTCGCGTGGGTGGGTGCTTTGATATCGCGAGAGGAAGATGGTCAGGCTGCGTACAGCAGTATACACGGTCTTGCCGGGTTCCCTCAAGGGGAAGTGAGAGCGTGTGCGCAGATGATTGTACGTATAACGAATGATACAGTAAGCTAATGAATGCAAGGTCGCCTTTCCTAAGACGGGAATAAAGGTCTAGGCCCGAATGAAGGAGTGGAGGCCGCAGAGGCTGCTTGCGTTTGAAGGGCGACCAGAGGCAAAGAAGAAGAAGAGTAAGGAGCACTAGGTAGGATATGCAGAAACTAGAAGAGGAGAGATGTTGATCTGTTTCCAGCTCGGCGAATGCCTACCTGGTATAATGTGGGGAAGATGGAGAGCAACAAGGCTGAGGAGTCATCAGCGAGGAGCCCCTTTTTGGGAGAGCAAAGTGTTTGAATTTGATATAGGACAAGCCAGAAAAGTATTGGAAAGTATAGTAGTGCCAACATAAAAGCCAAGGCTGCAAGTAACTCTGAAGACCGCGCAACATGCCTGCTCAAGTCATGGCGGCCGCGCCTAATTTGTCCTCATACCTCAAGTCACTTAAACGACATACTGCAGATACTGCAGCCGAACAGCTTGCTTCGTGAGATATTTGGAAAGTCTTGCCATGTATCCATACTAATAGATCGCAGCCTGCTCAAGAGGCATCAAATCGCGGGCTCACGCCCATGCGCGATAGCCACAACCCATCTGTTTTTGAAGGTGGTTGTGGAGAGCAAACTCAAAAAGATCGATGATTTGATAGAACGCATTCGTGCCCTTGCTCGACGTCTCATTCATGCTCAACCGCGAGAACTGGTTGTAGCGAATATTGCTCGACGAGTGCTCGGTCTCATCCGAGAAGTGATTGAACCTGCGATAAAGGTCGACTCTGGAGCACCAACCCCGATGGCTATGACTCCGATGATCTCACTACTACCTGCAGCAGAACCACGCTTTCCTATCCATCGTATAGGTGAAAGTTCAGATGACAATACAGGCACATCGGTGGGCCCCTTGTCAATGAGGGAAATCAAGGAAGATGTACTCAATGGTTTGCGGGAGCTGTTGGATGAGATTGACCAAGCAGACGAGCAAATTGCGGCTTATGCGCTTGAGCATATCGCGCCTCAAGAGGTCATTATGACTTACACAGCATCCCTGACAGCACAAAAATTCCTTCTGAGCGCAGCAAAGAGACGCAAGTTCACTGTCATTCATGTCGAAGGCTATCCAAATCTGCATGAAGACACATATGAAGCTATTGTTAGAGGAAGGAACAAAACAGACGAGGAGAGTTTGGACACAGACGACAGATTGAAGCCTTTGACTGCTGCTGGTGTCAATGTCATCGTCGTCCCAGATTCGGCTGTATTTGCTTTGATGCCCAGAGTCAGCAAAGTCATCCTACCTGCGCATGCTGTAGTCTCAAATGGGGGTTTCACTGCTCTTGCCGGCAGTCGTGTCATTGCTCAAGCTGCAAAAGCTCATAGAGTACCAGTCTTCGTACTTGGTGCGGTGTTCAAGCTCAGCCCTATAACTCCGTTCGATGTCGAATCTTTGACCGAAAGGGGCGACGCAGGAAAGGTGAACGACTACAGAGACGGCGGCGTGGTGGAGTACGTCGAGGCAGTCAATCCGACATTGGACTACGTACCGCCTGAGTTGACTTCACTCTTCATCTCAAACATGTAAGTTGACGTTATTCTTAATTGTTACTCGACATCATGCTAACAAGCCTGCAGAGGAGCCCACGCACCAGCCTTCATGTACAAGATTGTCGACGACCACTATTACGAAGAAGACACTGATCTCTGATTGTCAATCGTGTCACGAATGTTGTCTAATTTACAATCAACTTGTTTGTCTTAGGTTGGCGTAGCAATAGTGGAAATCGAGAAAAGCAATCCTCATGGATTAGCAGCACGAATCCTAACGACCACATCACGAGGATACCGAGTAAGAGATAAAGCATGCTCTTGACTGTAGCTTCCTGCCCAGGTTGAAAGTCAAGTTTGACGCCACTGTACCAATTCGGTACTTTGTTCGTGACAGAGGTGCTTAGTTAGACCAGGCTGGTTTGATAATCCAATAAGAAGAAGGGTAGCAAACCCCCCGTTCTGGTCATAACTGCTCATATAAGTAGGGGCAATTTCCGCTCTGACAATTCTTCAATCTGAAACAACCACCACCACACCTGCTTTGACTCATCTCAACTCCTCACTACTATCCCTCATCTCTGTATTCAACACCCCCAAATCACAGCAGAGACCACCATTCCATCGCATCGCGACACTCTCACATCAAACACTCTTCTCACGCCAGCATCCTTTCTTCTCCCTACATTTTGCCACGAACCAAAAATTTCTGCACACAAAATGTACAATTATCCAGATGACGAGAACGTCGAAATGGAGCTTGACGACGACAGTCCTTCAGCCCAAGCTCAACCTGTGTCCTCTACTGATCCACAACATCATAATACTGGCCAGACTGGACCGCGCTACATGTTTGAAGTGTCATCAGATCCCAGGCAAAATGATGATAGAAGTGGTCGCAAGACAAAAGCAGATCCAGCAATATTCGTTCTTATCGACAGCTCAGTCGTCGACACACTACCACTCCTCTATCATGACCAAGCTGCTCCGATCAACCTCATGCTTTCAGGAAGGTTCGAGATTACGGAAAATAGATATCATTTCAAGCTCGAAGAGGCTAGTTCCGTCAGCTTTCTGATACTCAAGGACATTCTGTGCAGCGAAGAGGAAGAGCGCGAGATGACGGATGTACCTGTAGAGGAACTCTACTATTTCGCGTTGTTTACAACCAAGTACAATATCAACCACCAAAGCGAAGCGTTCCGCAACTGGCTCACCGCATGGTACATCAAGAACATCGACCTAGCAGACAACGCTTCAAAGCTGCCAAATCTGCTCTTCCCCTGCATGTTCTACAACCATCCGCAAGCATTCTACGACATCTCGAAAGAAGTTGTCCTCTCCGCCAACGACCGCATTGCAAACTACAATCCTCTGCGAAACAACAGCGTCTTCCTATCTCCAACTGTCATTCGTAAGTCATCTTCTTCGTGCCTCCTTGGTTGATGCACAGCACTCCACACACCATAGTTTTCCTTCAGTGGCCAAAGCTCATCAAAGTAACTTCTTTAAGATGTTCTTCACCGCATGCGTATCGAACTCCGTCAAAGTATCTACAAGATGCTTCAGGCTCCTTTTTGCGAAAACCTCGAGCGTGGCAGCCAAGCCCACATTGTTCAGATCCATAAGTCCAGCAGAGATTATCTAGGTTTGCTGCAACACCACGGACTCTGGCCAGCGAACCTCACGGAGTTGTGGAGCGCCAACGACATTCTGGATCGTCTTCAAGAGGCGTTCTCTGATAACGGTGCACAACTCACGCCGTTATTTGCTCCTGATACGTTATACCCACATCGGATACAAGAGGCCAAGGCGGAAGTACGCAACTACAATACCAGATTGTGCATACAGTGTATGAAGAATTGGCCGACCATCAAACCTACGGGCGTTAGGGCTGGCCAGCATTGTCCAATTTCACATCGTCAGGAGACTTGGTACTGGGGCATCAGGGCGAAGGACTGGGAGAGGGCGAATCTAGTGTGGGTATGCTTCACACCTAGTCTTTCTGGTTTTCCAGCCGCTCTGAGTCCACAGATCTCTAACAAGCATGACAGGGATTCGCAAGCATTGTGCGGAGGAGGAAGGTGGGATTGAGGTTATCGGTAAGCTACATACCCCGATTCCATTCGACCTAGAGACGAAGTAGCGTAATGAAATGTTCTTGGAGATTTCGAGACGACGGAAGGATTTGTGAGGTGTGGAAGTGCTTAGGTATGCTACACACTCCATTCTCATACTCAGCACACATCATAAAAGGTTCCAAATTGCTAACAGATCTCATTAGGATATTTTCTCCGGAAGACGACAAGTATGATGATATTTTACTGTAGGTAATCTCCTCACCCAATCTCCCAAATTCCACCACCAGTCCCAATCCTCGGATTGCTGACATTTTCCAATCAGGGATGTCAACATCGAGCTGCAGCTGAGGAGCACGATTATGCTGTGGGTATTCTCCCCGCCCCATAATCATCCAGTAGAGTAGATAGTATCAGAGAAATTGCTGCAATGATAACCTTACTCAAATGTGTCAACAAGTTGTTTACCGATGGTGTCTCCGAGTTATCCCCAAGATCGAGGCTGGAATCATTTCTACCGAACCGGAATCTTCCTTCATCTGGGACTACTAGCTACTATAACCTTGCGCATACCAAGCACCTACTCAGAACAACCGCCAAACCAACAGCTTAAACTATGGACCAACAAAGTACACCGACTAAGCGTGGGTAGATTCTAAACTTAGTATCGCGCTCCGACCGTTCATCCACCGTAGCTATATAGCGAGCGTTACCTCACCACTCCTTGCATTCTCCAACGAGCTCAAATCACCACAGAACGAAGGACAAGCTACTCCACAACGCAGGAAAAGGCCCGCTACCTCAACCCTCTCAAGCTCACCTCTCAAAAAATCACGCATAACGCAAAGCGCTAACAATAGCAGCAACACTCGTGGGTAGATTCTGAACTTAGTGTCGCGCTCACCCCATCCTTTAACCGTAGCTATATGGCGAGCTTTCCATTCCCACTAATTCCAATCTTAACGAGCTCGAATCACAGTTGAAACGTCTTGGCGCAATTCAGTTGAGATCAATCATGATCAATATCAATCATCATCAGCTATCAACATTTCAGCCATCGCGAGCTATCACTGATCAGATTGTATATTGTATATTTTGACCACTATTAGCAGTAAGTCCCCGACATTGTGATTGTCAACACAAAATAATCCTCCTTCGCTCATGCGAATCTCCAAGAAATGGCCTACAATTGAGGAGCTGCAAAATGCTGTCAACAATCTGGAAATTCCAAGATCTGTGTACCGGCAGAAAGTCGATGAGAAGGAGTGCGGAAAGACCAAGTGGCAATGCGACGACAACGGTGTGAACATAGCGGACAGCCAAAACATATAGTGGGCTGGCAGACGCTGGACCAAGACTGGGCAAGAACTGCTTTATATTTTGGTCAAGGGGTCGTCAGATTTACAAAGAGATCAGAAGCCTGCTGCAGGCGTTGCGTGGTGTGACGCGCATAAGGAAGGGAATTCGGATCACTACGATAGAGGGATGAGAAAACAAATGCTCTTTCGTTCACGCGTTTAGTGCTGAATAGTCAATGCAATACTTTTCGACAAAACACAACTATCAACCTTTAAACGCTGAATACAAAAACTTTTAATGCTAAGCTGCCTTCTCACGGTGCCAAGGCGCGATAACAATATCTTTTCTCATGCTGCGTCCCTTGTTCTCCAAATCCTAGTGGTGCACCTCCGCTTTTCCTCCTGGCAAAAATGTGTCTTGTTGCGGCTGCTAATCGCTTCCTTGTAGACTTCTGTGGCAGTGGTAGAGTCGCTGATTCTCCATCTCGTCGGGTCTGACAAAGCGGTAGCAATTTAGGTGATGTTATTGAAGTATTGATGTGGTGAGATGGCAATTTTGATGATTGTGGTCGTGATGGTATTGGAGCATTCCCAGCCGTTGCGAACTGGATTCGGTCTTTTATTTGGGAAAGTAGACTCGATGGCCTACGAATGCTACTTGTACGCGAAGGGAATGGCGTGCTAGCTTGTTTGACTGCTGCTCGAGATGTGGGTGGGTTGTGCTTGTTGAGGCTTGCCAGATCCGGACTCAGCTTGTTATCTGGGATAATGATATTATTGGACCATGTGTTAACCTTTGCTATATTGGGTGTAGTTGCTGGGGTTGATGAGGTAGGTTGTGATTGTGTAGACTGATTGTGACGAGACGATGCGGGTGTGAGAGTCAAGGGCATTGATTGTATGCCTCTCCTGAAGGAGTGGGCGCAGGGTTGAGAAGTATGTGGCGAGGGTTTCGAGAGTGGAGATGTTGGAGCGTCGATGATCGACGAACAAAGAGAGCTGTGTGCCGAGTAGGATGAAGACCGTGAGGCATCATCGGGTGATTGAGTGATGTAAGATGACTGTGACGAGAAAGAGGACGATCTTGATGTTGGTGAATCGAAAAGTGAGTCAAGAGATGTTTGTGACGAGTAAGATATAGATTTTGGCGCCAGTACAGCAAGAGCTGGTCGTGTTCTAGTTGTAGTCTGTCGTGGTTTCGAAGGTGTCGAGGTCCTCTGAACCTTCGACGTGGTCAAAGTTGATGCAGCCTCCCGTTCCGCAGCAACATGGCCCTCAAAAGCAAGTGCTTCAATTGCAGCAAACTGCAGCGTCAGCGTCAGCGCCAAGTAAATAAGTGCAAGTGTCTTGTCAAGTAATTGCTTCATTTGAGCCACAGTATCCAGTGGCAGATCTGCAAACATGGGAAGGATGAACATTTCGAGGAAGTAAATGAGGTCTGGTGGTGCCGGAGAGGAGTATAGGGTGGAGCACATGGCTTCGTATGTGTAGGGGCAAGATGTCATCGCTTCCATTGCGATATTGGACGAAGATCTTGTTTATAGCAGTAAGCCGAGACCGTGAAAGAGCTGTACAAATTGCGCTAGTGCTAAGACGGTACCGAAGAGACCAGAATAAGCTAGGTGACAGGCCTTCCTTTGGAGGTTCTTGCTTGTGCGGCGGAGGCTTGGTGAGATCGAGAGGGACATAAGAAAGGAGTATGAAGGAATGCTTATGCTTGGAGGAAGATTGACTGTTGTGGAGGAAGATGTTTTACTGGTGATGAGTATGCTCTGAATGATCTTCATTCGATGTTGAGGTCACACAGTCTTCTTATACACATGGCAAGATATCACAGTTCGAAGGGTTTGTCACTCAGCTCAGTGGACTGACTCCATCCTCTGAGTATGCTACTCCGGCACATTCCAAACACAGCTACAGCTAAACGAAAGCGAAGTGCAGCTTCGGAAACGATTGACTGCGCTACAACGGCACACACGCAATTCAAGCATTCGCACGAGCTCTAAACCCCGAGTTCACGAATATTGAGAGAGGAGTCTCCCATGCGCTGCCTGAAAGAGGAATAGCGCATTGGAGGAAGAAGAAGGTTGTTGCAAACGTTGCTCGTAAATCACGATGGGCTTTTCAGCTTCAGCCTTATATCTATTTAAGGTTGGCACATGGCAACATGGGAAAGTGGTAACGAGTGGATAAATTGCAGATTGATACTTCGACCAGAGGATGGCCTCTCATAAGGTGATCAGATGCAGATAGTCTTCAAGATACGCGAAGTGAGTAGGAGGGAGACCTGATATAGGAGAGAATGCTATGCTTGGAGTTATGCTCCAGTATTATATCATTACGGATTATGTTGCTTCCTTCGCAAGACTCAGCCATCTCAGCCATACTTAGGACGTTGGAGCATCAGCCTAAGGTTAAGTTAAAGCACAATCTTCCAAAGCTTCCAAAGCTTCTTCACCTTTGCTCGCTTTAGCATAGTGCTCAGTTTGTGGCATCAAAATCGTTTTCGGTACCAGAGCTTAATTCAGCCCCAGTAAAATCTCAATCTATCAAAGTGGAGCATCAGCTCTAGCTGAGCTCGCCATGCGATGTGATGACCTTGGTACTGTAGCAACAACCTCGTTCGCTTGCTTTAGCTGCACTCAATCCGATACAAGCAGGCAATAATTCCACCGTGACAAGTTTTTTCTTCGTGAATACGTCAAAAATGGTTTGCTATTCAACAATTTTTCTCTATGCCAACCAAGAGTTCACGGCATTTATTGCCATGTTAGAACTAGTGCAGAGATATATCGTGCTTGATGCTGTGGACAGCGTGGTACACATAGTGCCAAGCCTTGACACAAGGGTGAGTCCGACACTTCTTACACAGCGCTAAGAGCGATTTCCATCCCAGTTTGCATTGGGTCAGCGACAGTCGTGGCCTGGTCGCTTTCGTCGGCCTCCTCATACTACTCCTCGTGTGTGCTGGATGTTACTTCCAGAATTGAGACAATAGCGAAGGGCGATAGGTAGCAGGAGTCGAGCTTCCAAGGTATTAACAGTTTGTCCATGAGGTGAACAGTGAAGAGCTGGCTACTCGTCTGACCATACGTGAGCTATCAAGATCAGGACCGTACAGCAGCCTGCGGATAGCAATCAGCACGCGAAGTGGTACGACCATTGTTGACAAGCTCTTCGAGGCGCTCTACAACCGGACGGAGCGTTGTCGCACTGTGCTAAGCCATAGACAATGGCAATTGCAAATGTCTCCCGGCTTCTTAGAAGAGTGTTCGTTTCTCCGTTCTCATGTTAACGTTAATCCGTCCACTCCGTTGTCGGCCTTATCTGCGCCATCTACCTTGGTCGATGTCTCTTTGTTCGTGTTGTTACCTTTATCGGCCTCGTCAGCCTCATCTCCCTTGTCTGTTGTCTCGTGGGTCTTAAGGCCTGTTGCTTTTCCAACTAGACCCTGGAGTAAGGATTTGCCCCTTGATCCGCTCTCGTTGGTGTGGCGGGAAGCAGACGGAGAAGATATTTCACCAGATCCTTCAACTCTGCGCGTCAAGTACATCACAACGTCTTGGCCTCTTCTTTGCCTGATACGTCTGACCTCACCATTGTAGGCAGCTGCAAACATATTGTAACCAGCAGATGGTGGCGATTCACTGACCACAACGACGTGGTCCTCGGTCTGAGCAGGCTCCGCAGACTCAAGAGACTCTTCTATCCCATTGATAGGCCCAGAACCAATGTCGAAGAAGAGGTGAGTTTCGGTAGGGTCTTGGGCATGTCCACGACCAGCTTCCTGAGTATGACCAATAGATGAAGAATGACGACCGTGGCCCTCGCTGACTGCAGGAGAGCTTGCACGGGATGCAGAGTCGCTCATAGGTCGTTCCTCCAAGTCGGCACTCGAGTGACTACTGAAGATGCTGTGCAACAAGCGACCAGCTGCCTTACGGTTGTCGTTCATTTCGGTTGCGCCTCTTGCCATTTGTGAGCCGGGCCCGAAAAAACTGTCCATCAGATAAGGCTTCTTTTTCGCAATCAGGAATTTGAACTTGCTAACCGCTCTCAGCACAACTAGTGTGCGTGTAAGGTTGCTCGTGATGGCTTCGTTCTTCTCTGCTTCAGTTGGTGCAGAAAGGATTTCTGGACAGTTCTCGTTCTTTGGCATCAGCGGATCTTCGCCATTCCTGGTCACCCAAGGATGTTCGCGTAGAACGTCCATAGTAATGCGCTTGCTAGGCTCTTTCTCCAGTAGCCGTGACATAAGGTCTTTAAAGTTTTTGTCCTCTTCACTTTCAAGATTGATCTTGTCCTGTGAAATTGATTGATACAGATCAACGATGTTGGTCTGTCTAAACGGCACAGTGCCATACCGAAGACAGTATAGTGTCACACCCATAGACCAGATATCGGTCGGTGCTCCCATGACATCGCCCTGTGCTCCTCCAACCAGTTCTGGTGCCATGAACGCTGGTGACCCTGCTGATTTTGCAATCTTCATCTCTTTATTCTTGTCGAACATCTCTGACACGCCAAAATCCACGATCTTGAGGGTGTCATCTTGCGTGAGGAGTAAATTGTCTGGCTTGATATCACGATGGACAATGCCTTGAGCATGCAAATACTCAATACCTAGGACAAGGTCTCGAAACCAATGGCGACAGCTCTCAGGATCGTACGGCTCTGCCTCATTCTCGAGATCGACCTTCATTATTACACCTTTTTTGCAATACTCGAGCACCATGTACAGGGAGTCCTCTTCAGGATCGTCGAGCACTTCAATCAGAGATACGAGGTTGACATGGTCTAGTTTCTTCATGACTGCAATCTCCTCCTTAATCAGATCGAAGGAGTGCTGGGTATCGGCGAGATTCTTCTTCGGTACATCGCGTTTCAGAACTGGTGGTTTTGGCAACGCTCCTCCATGCGAGCTGTTCTGACGATTGCGCCGCAACAACTCAGACATTGCTCGCTTCCGTAACCTTGATTTGGAGAATTCTTTTACAGCATATTCCTCATCATATTGATCAACAGCCAGATGTACAGCTCCGAAACTTCCCCTGCCAATCTCCTCTTTGATCATATATTGATTGATACGCCGTTGTGATGCTCCATCTTCCTCATTGTTACTGTATTCTGCTCTTGCATTGCTAGTCTCTTTCACTATACGATTCGTAGATACGCCGCGTTGGTGATGGCGCCAAGGGCTTTGACGACCTGGACTTTCTGTCGGTGATAGTGCGTTCCTGGGTGAAGAGGGCTCTGAGGGCGCCATGGATGATGGTCGAGACATGGTGAGTAAGTGGTGGCTTGCGGTCAACCCCGCAATTGCTTTTGCGCCGGCAATCTTCAGATGAACAGCATGGGTCGGGTCAAGAAATAAATCCAGGATCTAGGGCGTGAGTGTATAGATTTGTAGAGTGGAGCCAGGCCTGCTAGCAATGCTTCATAGGTAAGTGAGAATAGTGAGAGATGGACTCGAGCAAGTTGATCGACAGTAGTGTTATCTTCCCCACAAGGCAGCCTCGGAGGCATTCTCCGAAATCCTGAAACGTCTTGAAGAGAGAGAAGCATTGAACGTCAACATCCTGAAATACATCTCATCTACGCAATGACCGTCTACTCCTTCTACATCTTCGACCGCCACACCGAATGCATATACCAAAGACGCTGGGTACGACCACCCACCACTGTCGTCGCTGAGACCTCCTCCACAAAACCAGCTGCTAGCTCAATTGCGCCGACCACTGGTGGACATCAGCCAGTCAGACGATCAAGAAAGGTCAAAGAAGCAGACGATGCGAAGCTGATCTTCGGTGTCATCTTCTCGCTGCGAAATATGGTCAAACGACTAGGAGGCGAAGACGACGAGTACGTCCACAGTGAAGAAAGAAGTGACGAAAGAAGCAGCAAGCTAATTGGCATCAAGATTCATTTCGTTTCGTACTGGCGAGTACAAGCTACATTATTACGAGACACCTACAAGCATGAAGTTCGTCATGCTCACTGATGTCAAAACCACGAATCTTCGTGTTGTACTACACCAAATCTGGGCGACCTTGTATGTGGAGTACGTTGTGAAGAACCCTCTTTCTCCGATCGAGCATCCCGGAGGTGTTGGTGTCAATAATGAGCTGTTTGAGCTGGGTCTTGATAGATTTGTGGTATGTTTCGAGCAGCAACGGATGCCGTTCGAGGCGTGGATACTGACAGCTTTTCTTAGACACAGGTCTTCAATCCTCCGTCGTGATAGCCGTCTCAGAAACCAGCATCACTAGTGGCATCGTACATGCCCAGTATCTTCAGCTTGTGGAAGCTCGAACCGTATCGCCGGATTACACATCTTTGCCGTCCTCCTTGGCCAATGCTTGTTTCCAGGCACTTTCCAGCTCATCAGCCGGTTCCTCTGGGATGGGCGCCACGGTCTCGTGAGTGGACGCAGGCACGGTGGGTTTGGGCAACTCATCTGTCTCAATATGCTCATAATCAAAGTTTGAGCTATACACCACTGCCGAAAAAGCTTTCAGATCAGGAACATGCTCCATAGCAGCGAGATATTCATTTGGCTCCTTTCCAGGCGACTGTGGTAGACCAGGAATCTGTGGGAAGTCGCTGTCAGGAGTGCCAGCAAGACTGCCACCAGTTCCAATCTCATGTGCTTGGCGAGTGAAGACTGCCAGCACGGTCGCCAGCTTGGCAGTTCTTTCCTTGTTCAGGTCCATTGTAGAGGCTACAACACCTCCGGATACTTCTTGAATTTGCATCTCATTCGAAGATTCTTGTAAGACTGTAGTCTTGTAGGCTTCTGGGCCAACCTTATCGTCGACAAGGACCGAGAATGCTGCGTCCAGAACACCAGTCAGCACTTGACCAAAAGTTGGCGAATCTACAAGATCAGCGGTCTCATCTAGTAGTCTTCGCAGTATTTGGGATATCTCGTAGATATTATGAGTAGGCGGACTTGTTGGTGGTGATTGTTCAGATGAGACACCACTCTCCCGCAGTACCACTTCTTCGTCACTCGGTGATGGCAGTACGAAAGACAACCACTTTCTCTCCTTACGCTCGGTATCTGTGGCGCCTTCCATCGTCTTTCGTACTTCCAGAATGAGCTCTGATAGCTTAGCGAACGATATGCTGTCATTCGGCTTGAGTGGTCCAAATGCTTCTTTCGTGGCTTGTTCCACTTTCTGCATGATATCATTCCACCCTCGATGTAATAACCACCAACTGAATGTCAAGTACTTTCGATTCGTCTCAAAATCATTGCCACAGTCTTGATCAGGATTATCATCGTCCCGATTCTCCAGGCTTATTCTTGAAGAGTCCACTGGAATCGCTGCGAGTGAGATGACACTGGAGAGATAATTGCGACGTCCGAGCAGATTAAGCTGAATGCGAGTGAATATCGTCAGAAGTGCGAGCGTATAAACCAGCGTCAGAGCTCTTGTTATCGAGCTAATCTTGAGGTCGTTCCACAACTGCACCTTCGTCTTGCCTGCGCTGATATCTGGTCTTGTGGCATCTCGTCCTTCCACGTCAATCTGACTTGCGTGTATGAAGCTTGAACTACCCAGACTTTTACCTTCCTCGTCTATTGTGGAGGCTACTTCGCTTGGCGCGATCTCCGAGTTTGCTGTGCTACTTCTTGCTATCTTCTCTGACTTCCTTTGCTGAAGTTCTTGCAAGATGTCTTCCACGGGTAATGCTTTGAGCACGTTCTCTGTTGCTGTTGGTAGTAAGGCGAGGGTGGTGTAGGTGCAATCTTCTTGATTCTGGGAGAAGCGTCTCCGGAGACTGATGGAAATCATTAGCTAGGGGATAACGCAGGCTGAGTAGGGATAGTGCTACTTCTCTCTAGCAATCCTGTCGTCTGTCATACGTTGTCTCGTCTCGTTGATCTTGCTGAGCGTCCATTGCGCGGCGAGGTAACCAACACCAAGCAGTCCAGCACCTATTGCTAGTGGTGTACGATTGCGCTGGAGCCAGCCTCGCGATCTTTTGAACATCTTGACTAGACTTCAGCGCATCTTCTTTCGTGATTGAACAGTTGGACCAGCACGCTTCAGTGCCAAGACCGCGGTCCACGATGCGGGATGCGGCCCGACAAGATAAGATAAGGTTGATGACCTGCATGTTGTGGGTGAGTCCAGCGAGGCATCCGTATGACTTTTACCTCTGCTGAACAACCCCTGCCTCCAACCTTCTGACGTTCTGCTTACTACGTGCTCTTGCTACTATATGTGTGATTGTGATCGTTTGTCAAGCTAACACAATGGACACCAGCAAAGCCGAGTTCGTGGTTGGCATATTTGCGGATTCAGCTCACATCAAGGACATGATTAAAGGTAGTTTTGCTTATCCTGCAGCAGAAATATATGCTAATATCAAGCAGGAATCCTTCATACCATCTTCTTCCACCGCACCTTCGCCGCCGTCCGGCCCATCGATCGTGACATCCTCGATATTACCCTACCAGCAGTAGACGACGTCGATATCGAAACCCTCATAGACCAGCAAGCGATTGCTCTCGTACGGCAGATGGACAACGGCTCCTCTTACTCCGGCTACAGCAACGGCAACGGACGTGGCCAGCTCGCAGTCCAATTCTTCGAAAGACGCAAGAATGAGAAACAGCCGCGATTGTCCTCCTGGCTATACGGCAAGGTCGAGGAAGATGTATGCTGGGAACAGTGGACGATCGACGTGACACTTGCAAGGCCGCGGACAGAGACAGAAGTCGAAAAGGTCCGGGATGCCATGGAAGCAAGTCTGCAGAAGGCAGTGATGAAGATCTTGACGCACGCCAGTGAGGAGAAAGAGCACATTCCAGCTATTACGACGACTGAGACGCATCCGTTCCCGTATAAGATCGTTATCAATCCGAGAGACCAGAGTCGTGGAAGAGGCTTTGGTGTATTTTAGATGTGAGCAGTACTCAGTGACCAGTCCACTCGATGTCGTAGATGACTATTCCGCGTCTACCAACAACACGAGACAGTGTTGGTAGGACGCCATCGTCGCCGAATTCCACGTCATCAAGATTAAGATGAGCTTCTGTGCTCCACCGCTTTCTAAGACTCAGGCAGTTTGCAGTTGATGTATCATTGTCTAGGAATTGGTCAAGGAATGTGGCAGAATAGGGAGCCACAATGACTGCCTTCCTGTCGAGACCTAGAGCATGCTGTCTGTACCAATCACATATGTGGTCTTCCAGCACAGCTGATTTCAGACCCATCAGGTCTTCAGTGGTTAGGTTGTGGTTTCGATCTCCAAGGATCCAGGTTGGTGGGCTATATGTCTTCCACCAATATGCGAAATTGATATCAGGCTGAGTCCGAAGGTATGCCTGACTCTGAATGATACCACCTTGATGATATACTCCCATCAAGATGCCCAACAAGGAATTGAAGATGATCCAAGACGTAATCCAGGCACGTCTGCCACGTCGAGGAAGTTGCACCGAGGACAATATCAAGGGTACGGCAGGCAGAAGGAACCGAGCTTCTTGATGTGGGAAAACTGACAAAATCAGAGTACCGACAAGTGCTGAGATTAGGGTTGTGTTGAATATTGGTTGGACGAGAAGCAATATCGCAGGGCCAAGGAGCTGTGGAAGATTGACAGCGAAGTGCTGCCAATGAGGATGTGTGCCGTGAAGTGCTAGATTGGCGCTTTGCGAATTATAGAGGAGGCTGTTTAGTGGCGTGATCACAGGTTGACGGATGATATCGAGCAGAGCCAGGCTGTGGCCTTCGGCGTAGAAGTTGGTGTCTACTACGACTGCAATCGATGTTATAGCAGCGCCGAATGCTGCCATCAAAACTAGGACTCCAGGTCTAATGCAGAGTCAGCATGGGCAAAGCAGCATAAGGAGGGTTATATGATGAGTCCTACCTCTGTATTGCAAGTTGCAGCAAGGGCACCAACACAAAGGCGGGAAAGGTGATGCGATTGAATGTGCCAAAGATGAGCAGAGCAGCAAGAACAGCAGAAGTCTTGATAGTAGAACGATATGCCTATTCTCGAATAAGCTACATATTTCACATGCATGAAAAGGCAAGCGCACCTCGAATCTAGCTAATCTCTTGATAAAAACTATGCTCCAAAGTACTACAATGGCTTCTATCGCGTTCGAAAAGGTATGAGCTTGCCACGTCCATGTCACATAGGATGAAGCGACCAGCATCAGAGCTACACGTCGTTGCTGGCGCGACTCGACAAGTTCATGTATTGCCCAATCTTCCAAGATGAAGCTCAACAAGAACATGACGATACGCAGACCGCGAAACATTACTAGTGGATGAAAAGAATCACCAATGAAGCCAGCTGAAAGCCATCGAAGGACGATCATTGGCAGACCGTAAATAGGCCAAAGCGCAAAGGCACTCCTGATTGGAGAGGACGAGGTGAACTCCCAGCTTTCGTGAACTGGAAAGTCAAATGTGCGACCTGGGAGAGCACGTTTGAGCGCAGTTATCTGACAAGTTCACATCGAGACTTACCAGCAATCACCTCGGGACCTTGAAAGTGCTCATCTGGGTGCAAATAGCTTGGTTGTAAAGCCAGATAGAGGCGAACAAGCGCAAGCAGGAAATAGACTCGGCGATACATCTTGGTTCTCGCTGTCATGCAGAGTCACACGCCGATGATCCTCATATGTGTTCCGTTTGTGTACTTGAGAGTTCTCGCGTCAATGTCGCGTTTTTGGTACAGTGGCAGGTTGATCACCAAGAGAGATGTCTCACTTGCCCGACGGCAGAACAGTGTAGACAATGGTCAATCTGCAGTCCAGAATAGACACTCTTTACGAGCAATAAATTTGGAAAATGTATTGTTATTGATTGCTGGAAGATTAAAGCAATGTTGGTAGCGCCGAAGCTTAAGGCGTCTGCACAGAACCATGCCAAGCTTGGACTTCAAATCGGCACGTGACAAAACGGTTGCCTGGCCCGCCCGCCCTGTGACATCGTCGTTTGGTTGCGCTTCACTTTAACCCTTCACTATTACTCCCTCTCACCTTCCACGCTCGGATTTGTGACCCAATTCATATTCTCTTATAAGTAGCAGCATCCTCACCACTGGATAGTCATCCCAGAACATTCACAACTTCAACTCTTTCAGCACACTTTATTCACGCCCCAATCTAATTATCACTCAACCAATCACCCCCAATCATGTCCGCAGAACCTCAAGTCACTCTCCAGTCCAAGGACCAGGTCAACATCACTGTTGGTATGTCTTCTTCAGCCGAAATGTAGCTATGTGTTATCATGCTGATTTCCTCGCAGACCGCAAGACCGCCGAGCGCTCAGTCCTCATCAAGAACATGCTTGAGGATATGGGTGTCGAGGGTTCTCCCGACGAGGCTATCCCAATCAACAACGTAAGCAGTTTTCTCTCAGTGTCATTCGAATCTCCTGATCATCGCTAATTCATCATTCTATCATCTCAGGTCAGCGAGGTTGTCTTGAAGAAAGTCATCGAATGGTGCGAGCACCACAAGTCCGACCCCACTCCTACCGCCGACGACGACGCCGACAACCGCAAGAAGACAACCGATATCGACGAGTGGGACCAGAAGTTCATGCAGGTCGACCAGGAGATGCTGTTCGAGATCATCTTGGTAAGCTTTAAATTCTGGACACAAGAGCTTTGAGCACCCAGACTAATATGATACCCCTAGGCTGCAAACTTCCTCGATATCAAGGCTCTTCTTGACGTTGGTTGCAAGACTGTCGCAAATATGATCAAGGGCAAGTCTCCCGAGGAGATCCGCAAGACCTTCAACATCCAGAACGATTTCACTCCTGAGGAGGAGGAGCAGATTCGCCGCGAGAACGAGTGGGCTGAGGAGTAAGTTCAATACGAAAATTATCATGCCAGCAGCACAGGAAACTAACATCATCGCAGCCGTTAAGCGAGTCTTTGCCAACTTGAGTTGAATCGAATTGTAAAGCTTAAGTTCACGTCAACGATGCATGCATTAAGGAAGGCGTTTTCAAGGATATGGACAACATCAGGACAGGTATTAAGGGTTGTCAAATGGTGAAAGAAAGGATAGGATCCTCGGACAGGATGTGTGTTACAGGACACATATGCAAATATGATAAGCTCAAAGGAGCTCTTCTTACATGTTATGAAGCCTCAAGATAGGTTTCGAAGGCTTCTAATATAGTACTATGACTGAATCAAATGATCAACTCTGAAATGATCAACTCTGAAATTGAACAACTCTTCATGTGGGTTTTATCTTTTCGTGTTGTGGTGTTATATGTTGTGCTCATTTCTGGTCTTCTCAACAACGACAACGAAGCACTTTTACCATGACATAACACTACTTACAACTCTATCCACTGTATTTGCTGCTTACGCCCAATCTGCCTCACTTCACGCTGCCACCGCAAGCATGATCACGTGACGTCATGTCTTTCGTCCAAAAAAGTGACTCAAGAAAGCAACCAATATCATATTGAGTCAACATCTGACTATTTGATGCTGTTTCTTCGACCTGCTCTGAAATCAAGACTTCTGCCGTCGTTGAAATACGCAAGACTGCCAGTGACTTTGCTACCACAACTAGCACGAAACAACTTTGTGATTGCCCAAACAAGACAACAAATAAACATGACTACTAACACAAGCTCCACCAATTCACCACTAGATACCACAAATAACTCAACAGGCATGACGACGCCAGCCTCAGAGAAGGAGATGTCGAGTCTAAGATATATTGATGTTGGTCCGCCGTCACCTTTTCCCTTATCACAAAACTCCACAACTCACTTCAATATATTGACTATTTGTATGCGAACAATAGATCGGAATTAATTTCACCGACTCGATCTACTCTGGGATATATCATGATAAGCAAGCTCATGAACCGGATCTCGATGCCGTGATTGAACGAGCACTTGCGGCTGGCGTACAAAAGTTCATGGTTACGGGAAGTGATCTGGAGGAGTCGAAGAAGGCTGTTGAGCTTGCGAGACGATATCGTGAGTTATGCATACATGATATCGAGGCTATAATATTTATGTTGCTAACTCGTAGCTTCCTCCGTTCCAGCTGGCGTCTGCTACGCCACCGTCGGTGTCCATCCTTGTAATGCAAAAGCTTTCATCGAGCACACGGCCGATGCAGACGACCTGCTCAAACAGTTACGTGAACTAGCAATAACAGCATCGCAAGAAGGGCTTTGTACAGCCTACGGTGAATTCGGCCTCGACTACGACCGTCTCTTCCTAACCCCGAAAGACACGCAACTCAAATACTTCGAAGCCCAGCTCGACCTAGCAGTCGAGTTGCAACTCCCTCTATTCCTACATTCTCGCGCCGCAGCTGACGATTTCGAGCGTCTGCTCGCCCCGAGACTTCCTCGTCTGCTTAAAGGCGGCCTCGTGCACAGTTTTACAGGCACAGTGGAGGAGATGCGGCGGCTTGTGGAGTTAGGACTCGATATTGGCGTTAACGGGTGCAGTCTCAAAACCGAGGATAATCTGGCTGTGGTTAAGGAGATACCGCTTGAGCGGTTGCAGCTGGAGACGGATGGGCCGTGGTGTGAGATTAGGGCTAGTCATGCTAGTGCCAGGTTGTTGAAGGAGGGGAATAGTGAGACGCCGCCGGAGATGCCCAAAGCGGTCAAGAAGGAGAAGTGGAGTAGAGAGTGTATGGTTAAGGGACGGAATGAGCCGTGTACTATTGGGTTGGTAGCGTGTGTTGTGGCGAGGGTGAAGGGGATTGCTGTGGAGGAGGTTGTGGAGGCTGCTTGGAGAAATTCGGTGAGGATGTTTGGGCTTGGTGAGGAGGTTGGGCAATCATGAATCTAAAATCTTGTGCATATTCGACAATGATGGAGAGTCTTGAAGTCGATGCGGAGACATTGGTAAAGCAATCATCACAAAACACAGTTACTCTCCTCGCAATGCCTAATATTATCAAGCCTAGATACGGCATAAAGAACTGACCGCTGGAGGAATGCTACTATATAGAGAGCAGCCGGCTTCGACAGTGTGAGACAAGTACATGCCACAAGCTTGCTAAGCATGGGGTACAGACTTTGGGATCTTTTCTGGATAAAGTTCTATGATGAGTCAAAAAGTCCTCCAGCACTCTTCACAAATCTCGAACCTTTGAGTTGGACATACTTTTCTCGACAAAGTTCCCAGATCAGTTTTCGTGGGACTTATGAACTTACCTACCAACTTTGTCTTGGAAAAAATCCCTCCAGCACTCTTCGCAACTTCTCAAATTTGGAGTTAGGAATTGAGAGTGTCAAATATGTTGAGCCAAGTCTTCAGGGATATGAAGTCCATCACTTCATCTCCTACCATGAAAAGTGCGTCCAGCTCTCTTCGAACCTTCGTCCAAGACTGTGTCGACCAGGACAAGCTTAATCATCTGAGCGAGCTACGAGCAACATCGGACGCAACCTGGACGTATTTTGAAGCGCAGAAGGCTGCTGTAAGCAACGGCCAGAAGCAAGAGCGTCTCAGACTCATTCCTGCTCTAGAGAAATACTACAAAGCGAAGGCTGCGGAGGTCAGATTTTGTCATCAACTGGTGAAGCAGGTGCTGAATGAAAATCAATTCAACTCGACGATTCAAACGACCTTGCAGGAAGCGAGTGACGAGCTGCAGGCTGCGAAGTATACTCCTCTCGGTTTTCTCAAATCCCTTCGAGAGCGCCGCGACATCTTTCAAGAGTCAGCCCTGTCGATGGAGCCGTCCGACGTTGACCTTTTTCTCCGTTCTGCACTGGCGAGGTACGGTCGTAAATTCAGAAAAAAGTCTGGTCATACTATGAGAGCCGAAGCTATTGCCTGGCTCGGATTTGGTGAACAATTCGACCCGTATAAGCCAAGAGATAGTAGACAGAAGGTGCAAAACTTTGCATTTTGCTGGTGCCCGGTCAATTGGAAGTACGTCCCTAATACGCTAATTGCAAGTGCATACCGTGTCCCTGCTGCTCTCAGCGCAGAACAATTAGGCAAGTTGCTCGGCAAGAAGCATAGCATCGTGGCAAAAGACAACTTACTTCCTATTAGCACGACCATGGAGAGGCTCTGGAACGAAAACGCTTTTACGATTGTTCCGCAAAAGAAATACAGTCAAACACCAGAACAGTACAAGATAATAGTCTTGCAGGACGACATTCCTAAGAAATACCGCTTAGCCGGTGACATGAGCCGACAGCCTACCTGGCCAAAGGATTACCATAACAGAAGCTTACAGTTCCCTTGCCACAAGAGGCCTAGCAAGACGTACCTCTACATACGACATTGTTGGCAATTGTTCTATATGGCTGACAAGGGTGGCCGACCCTGGGTTATCAGTCGCAACAACGCCTGGAAGTGGATAGCGCAGGAAGGTATATTGAGTCGTCCGTATATCAAATGGCTTGCAGCACAGATCAACAACCCCGATTTCGCGACTGTCTTCGAAGACGGCCTCCACGACGTCAAGGACTTTTCCTCGATGGAAGACTACGAGGTGGCTGAGTTCGCAGCGGCAGCTCTCCACAGATCGATCAGACCACTTTGGTTGAATTTGACTTCAAAAGTCCCTCCAGCACTCTCCACAACTTTTTTTCCTTCGAGTTAGGAATTGAGAACTTCAAAAGTTTTGATGCCAAGGCTTTGGGTTGTGATATAAATTCCACCTTCATAACTTGGAAGAAAGGCTCCAGCTTCATTCAGGAGCAGGACTGTTTGTCTACAGATAGGGTATGTGAACATGGAGAAGGCACGAGTTACGACACAGGAAGAAGCAGCATTCTCGACACTGATCCGTTGGAGGATTTATTACAACCTTCACGCTCCCGAACTAAGTCGATCCCGATTCCCTCGATATCTCTTGGGTCTGTCTGCTTTGATGCGCTCCGGATAGGCATTAGGCCCGTTTTACTGGTTTGCAGCCTTGATTCCTTCAACGCCTGTGACCAAGCACAGGAGAGATTCGTCCGACACTGATGACAACTAACCTCGCGTGAAGCAAAGCAAGATCATCACACCTGTTGATCTGAAGGATCAGACGGAGAGCATTCGTGCTGAGATTGAAGAGCCTCGATCTGCCGGCTAGGCACATGACTCTGATGATAACCAACCTCGCTTAAAGTAAAGCAAGACTATCGAGACTAGTAATGCACAGGTTTAGGTAAAGAACGTCCGTGCCACGATTAACGAGCCTCGATCTACGAACTTAGCACAGGATTCAGGCGACAACCAACCTCGCTTGAGGCATAGCAAGACTATAGAGATTGTCAGTGCGGAGGATCATTTAAAGGACGCCCGTACTACGATCAACGAGAATTGATCTACCGATTTAGCACAGGACTCCGGCGACAACCAACCTCGCTTAAAGTATAGCAAGCGTCCTCGAGACGAAGCTGTCTCTGTCAGCCCACCCCTTTCACTGAGGTACAGCACTTCTCGAGATCGCCAGCATACTAGTACCGGTGACGTCCACGATAATACTACACAGGATGGAGACAAGTCTGTCGAACCTAGCTCGAATTCCTTTACCGCAAGCAGTTCCAGCAGTGAATCCGATACTAACGAAGCCGAAGACAGCGACTCGTCCAACACTACCTTACCTTTACAAACACCGGCCATCACACGCGGTCCTCGAAGTCGTGTCACGATACGCTCTTCCCCAAGTCTGCCATCCACTACAAGTGCAGAGATCGTCCTAGTCGGGGCGTCGCGTGGGGCGTCGCGGGCCCAAAATCCTCTGGACTGAAAGAGACTTACAGACGCTCATACGTCTAAGAGAAGATGACTGGCCATATTCGACCATATCCGGGATATTCTTCCCCATCGCACCCCAGATGCGATCAAATCCGATTAGCATAGAGTACCTAACGAAAAACGCAAGAAGCTACGAGTTCCAGGACTCTTCATATTTGCAACCGGACTCAACTTTCTGCACGCGATCTGTCTATCGTTGAAGATATAGTAGACTGCTAGTCGTCAAACCTACGACTGTGGTTCTTAATTGTCGTCCTATGATTACGGCGATGTCCATTGCTCCTGATATCTTCGTCTTAAGTCAGCGTCCAAAGACTCAAGTCGAGACTTGTGAGGGAGCTCAAATGATACGATCATATGGGCGATATTCATGTTTGGCTACAATGTAAGATGTTCTTCGACTGAGTTGAGTAGCTCTTCAGTTTTTTGCTTAACTGAGAATCAGCATCAACACGACATGGGTACGAAGGTGCTATGGGTATGCGTTATACAAGAGCCTGTTCGTCCATTGGAGCAAGTAGGTGCAGATACTTCGATTTCACAGAGTTGATGTTTTCAGAAAGTGGTTACGAGAAGATCATGCTATTATTCTGCCGTCGTTTTTGTTCTGGGGTAGGATGACTTGAGCTCAATTTACAGTGTGTCGGCAATAGAACTAGCCACACGGTGATCTTCGGGTGATCTTTGGGCCAATACACATACAGAAATCTGCAAGCCAGCACAATGCAAGTTGGCTATGAAGACAGATTCCAAGGCCGCTCAAAGGATCAACGATGGTCGACACACCACTGATATTGTGTAATCAGCAGTAAAGACTGTAGAATATCTTCATTCTCCTAGATAATAGCCAAGACTGTTCTATATGTGCATCTCCTCTGCATGTCGCAGGTATATAACCACCATATCATAACTCCACTCCTGTAAATCCGAATAGTCCAACCACATCAGGCATTAAACACTAAAAATAGACCGCACCTAAGGACGAGCAATAGCGACAACAAACACACAATCTCAGACGGAAACCAGCCCCATCTTCGACATGCCTTCGCATCCCTGTCACCCTCCACCCCCCTCAACTACCGAGTAGCAGCCTGCGCAACCTTCTTCTCCACCTCCTCAACCATCTCCCTCCCCTTCTTCTCCGTCACAAGTTCCTTCAACAACTTATTCTCCATCTCCAACGTCCCGACCCTACCCTCAAGAAACCTCAACTTCTCACTCATCTCCTTTGCCGACTTCTCCAACGCAGCCTCTCTCTGCTTCTTCTTGACGCGGAAACGTGCGGACGCGGCTGTGTTGCGGCGACGCTTGTCTTCTTCGGCGGCGATGCGGCTGGGGTCGTCTTCTGCCAGCAGAGAGAAGTCTGTGGGCTCGACGGAGGGGGAGGAGGCTTCCATAGCTGCGGCGGGCCGTTTTAGAGAGGTGACGGCGGGAGAGGGCATGGTTGAGGAGGAAGTCTTGACGGCTGGGGCGATTTGCGGGAAGAGGTGGGGTTGGAGGAGATTGAGTGGGAGGGGTGCGGGTCGTCGTTGTTGTTGTGGCAGTTGCTTGTGCTGCTGCGGTTGCTGCTGTGATGTCGGGATGTTGTTTGCAGGCAGGGTGGCGAAAGGGATGTCAAAATCTGAAGGCACCGCCGAATAATCTATTTGCTGCTGTTGCTGGTTCGTTGTTTGTTCCATATTCAGCATGCCGAGGACGTCATTGTTGTCGCCAAAGTGGGCAGCAGCGGGGGAGTTATTTTCAGTGACAGTGCCCATGTCAAAGTCGAAAAGCTGCGTGTTCATGAACATGTCCAGATCTGCTTGGACATCGTAGCCTTCTTGCTGCTGTTGCATGACGAGGTCGTACTCGGACGGGATGGAGTTGAGGTGGGCAATGGAGGAGAACATGCCTCCATTGGATGGGTTGTATGACATCGTTTAGAAGAGGGCGTATACGTGTAGAGCGAGAGCTCGTCCTGCTATCGTCTGTCCACAATGAATAAGGGTGAATGTGCTTAACGATGTCGTTGATGGTGATGGTAGCGCAAGAAAGAGCTGAGGTCAAAGAGTCAATGACGTTCAGTCGTACAAAAGGTCTTTTTCGATGCCTTCGTCCCGTCGAGTTTTGCGACAAAGCTTCTTTGTTCCGTATGGCCGATTATCGGATTGGGGTGAGCAGGATAGTCGACAGCAGAACGGAAGTTTAGAGAGAGAGTCTCTTTGTGTCTTTGTCTTTGTCTTGTCGTCGTCGGAACAGAAGTGTGGTGAGGGGTATTGCTGAATAATGCTGTTGATGGTGTAGTGTAGTGTTGAAGGATCTAGCGTGCCAAGCTCAGATCCGGCAGGGGGAGACTTGATCAAATCAGCCTGAAGGATCTAGCGGCACGCCTCGGAGGCATTAATGGCACGTTTAGTCAACGTTTGGGACACCAGCATCATCATTATGACAAATCCTCCCTCTTCCTTGTGTGCGAAACTCTCTTCGAAGAGCAAGCTCTTTGTGCAAATGACCCGCTCGAACCGGGATAGTAAGCGAAGGTCGACTCTTCGTCGTTCTGTGACTCTCAAAGCAGACAGCAACAGCAACAGCAACAGCACCAGCAACAACAGCAGTGAGGAGTCCCCAGCGCGGCAAGGAGAAATAGTCCTATGCACGCCAGGCGCCGCGCCAATTATAAAGTTGTCAACTAGGTCTGTTCAGGAAAAGATATCCGGCCGTCACAACTCGGTCCTAAGCATTTGAGACAAGTTCACTGCCAAAGTTATCGCTACTCAAGATCAGGACGCTGTATCATATCATGCCATTCTCACAGTCTTCCATCGTACTCAGCCAACAACGTCTCCCAGATTTCACGTCTCGTAAACCTGCTACGTACAGGTACGGCATTATCATCTTCTTCTTTGCGCTTGTCGACCTATGTATGAATTGTTTTGATCGACGATGTATGGAGCAATATGGCAAACCGCCAAGTGTGACAGAAACGCGACAACAGTTGTGTGATACTCCTGTTGAGGTGTGATAGTAAGGATCTCCAACATCAACTTGGGCGAGCAGTATCGAAGCTATACTTGTTCCAACCAGAAGTAGTGCCCAAGGAAAGTCCGTGGTGCCCTCGTCGCGGGTTATCAATTTGCCATCACTCTCGGTCTCTTGTTGGCTTCCATTGTCGACTACGCCACTGAAGGTAGTGCCAACGTGCTCCCAATACATATGCGGTCTTCAGCGCCATGCAGCATTGCTTCTGTGAAGGCTGCCTTGGTATGAAAGACTTTGCAGGCAAAACAAGCTTGATGATAGGGTATAGGCGGGAAGACCCGTAGCGTATACCCGTAATAACTAGGGGGGAGCCAGTAATCTCCTTTCATGGGTAAAACCTGGTGTGAGGAGTGCTGGAGTGCTTTAGTATTAGCTAAACCCCCTCCACTTTGTCGCACTCTTAATAAGCTAGGTCCTGCGATAGGTACTGATAGGTGCCTGTTAGAGTGCGAGATCAATTCAAGCAGCCAACAACTCCCGTTCTTCCCCCAGGAGCCTTGATTGCTGGAAACCAACCGCAACACAGCTACCAACCTCTACAGCTTCTTCTGGTCGTCACGAACAAGGAAGGATGAGTACTACCTTAACGCGTTATAAAGCGCGACGGCTGCCCCGGCTGCAATGCCGGCGTGGTCGCCGTCACTAGAACATATCTCCCAAATTTCAAGTCTTGCCATGTAAGCGACTTCGATCAACTCCACAAGCCTCTCCAGGTTGTCCCATAGATCGGATGATGTAGAGATCCATTGGTCGGCTCGTCGATTGGATTGTGCGCATATGAGATGAAGCGACGCCTTCCTAAGTTGTGAAGACTGCTGATGAGGATTTTCTACTATCTCCTCAGCGATCGGCCTGTGGTCGAATTCCATAGTATGAATTGGGCGCTTTACACGTTTCTTGTTCAGCTTTACTTTGTATTTGGGCGGCTCTTCGCTCGATAGCATGGTAGTCATCCAGAATAGCCAGCCCTAAGGCACTTGCTTTACCGTCTCCGTGCACATCTCTCCATGTGGCTCGGACGAAGAACACGTTCATAATCTTGTGATTCAGGTTTTCCAAGTAGTCGTCGAAACTCGCTGCTGGCAGATCGCGTCTCACCTAAAGTAGGCGCTGTCAGCTTACGTAGAGTCTGATACGGTAATAATCATTCGTTCTATGGATTTCCTTATGACCATCTTTAACGTCCACATTCCTCCTGCTGCCACTCGCGTCTCACCAAGCATAACCAGCCTACTCCGGTGTTTTCAAAGCTTTTGTTTGACAAGGCCGTTATTGTCTGCTTTCATATCGTCTTTGATCTCTGGATTCATCTCCTCGTTTGAGACGGTGCAACTTGCTTTCTGATATTCTTCTTGTACCCAATGTCCTCCTGATCATGTGCTCTCTTTCTCTTTCGACTGACGAGATCTCGCTGGTCCAGTCCACTGTCGAGCAAGATGTAATGGAGCTGAGGTATTCACATTGGAAGAATCGAGATTACGGCCCAAGGCTGCATGGTTGGCTGATCGGAGGCGTTCAAGCTCGGCGACAATACTCTTGCGTATATCCTTTGCCTTGGTAGGTTTGCTTGGTTTCATATTGCAATTGGCATATGGCTTCGATGATACTGGCCATCAATTTGTGTACAGACGATAGGCACAACTCCAGACAAAAACCTCAAAACGAATATAGCAATACCATTGTACAACACAAAAAGACTACCTGCTTGAAATCTTCGATACCAGCCTTACATAGACCCCAGAATGGAAATATGCGCGCTCACTTCATTCTACTCTGATCCCACCTCAGCAGCCTCATTCACCAAGCCTTCATAAACCCATCCATGACTTCCAAGATCAATCATCCTAATCTTCTCGCAAACCTCCACAACCTCCCCAACCCAAGCTACGAACTCTGCCATGCCCATCACACCAATTCCCTCACCAGCCGTAGCAGCTAGTCTAACACGTTCTGCTGATGACGACGCCAACAAGCGTGCCGAGACGTGCGACCGAAGACGTGCAAGGAGCAATGTCAAAAGCGGATCAGTCAATTGAGCAGCAGCTTGACCATCCCGGTTATTAGCAACGACAGCATTCGCAGCACCGAGGAACCTCGCAATCATTGATCCCAGCTGCGCACTCGCTGCCGGTGGGACAGCTTTGCCACTTTCCACAGTCGCTAAAATCCTTGCTGTCAAGTCGCCGTTGGCATTATCATACAACTCACTTCCTTCGAGTAAGTCGGAAACACGCTTAGCCTCACTCTTCCAGTGGACACGAACGTCGCGCTTGAGTAGGTTCTTGGCTGTTAGGAGTATAGCGCTGGTGGTTATGACGCGCAAAGTAGTCGTCCGCAGGTTGGAGAGGCGGACTGCGTCTAGTGCGAGTGTTTCGGGTAGCTGTACTGGGTCTAGAGGTGCTGGAGTCAGAGCGAGGTTCAGGAGGGCGTGTGTGTAGTTTCGTATGAGGGGTGCGGGGGTTGATGTTGCTAATGAGGCGTTTGAGCGACCTGATGGTAACGACTCTGTAGCCAGAGCTAGAGTAGCATCACGCCAGCAACGTTTAGTCCATTGAAGACCATTTGGATTAGCTTGCAGGTCGGCGGCGAACATGCGCTGCTCGTAGCCGAGTCCTTCGCGTATCAATGTAGGCGCAGCTTGCTGGATCATATAGTTTGTATAGTCCAGCGACATAAGATCGATCATGTGAAGAAGTCCAAAGAGCTTCTCGATCATTACATCCACGTTGCCATTGTTGTTCTCTGATTTGAGAATGATTGACAGCTCTCGCACTTCTGCATCGCGGAATGGTGCACAAAGACGTGGTAGCAAGTCTGCCATGAATTCGAAGAACTTCGCGTAGGAGAACATGCCTGCTCGACACTGATTACGGATGTGGTCCGGGTCAAGAGCTTCGGTCAGCATGGTATGCAAGGAGTTGCCTGGTTGGAGTGGCTTGAGAAGACGAGTCCGTATGTTCTCAGCAACAGCTACAGTCCAAATCTCGCCTTCACCAGAAGAAATACCTTGCCGCATGTTCTCGCAGACACAGCGATTGATAGCATTGCGGATATCTGATTGAGGCGAGACTTCAATCTTATAATTCGGATCGACGAGAAGTTCATGCACAATGATTCGATTGTGTGGAATCACGGAGAAGACGCTGCTCAATTCGTGCTGGGTGCTCTGTGTCGACAACTCTTGTTCCGGTAGCTGTGTGGCACTAGTTGGTGCAGAAGCCTCATCTGTGCCTACAACGGGTCGAGGTCGAATATCTCCTTGAGGTATTTGTCTAGCTCGAGTCCGCCTGCTCTCACGTATTGCTTTCTTGATTAACGTGTTCGCACGCTCTGCTCCAGCCAATTTCTTGATCTTTGCAAGCAAGATGACCTGATTCTCACGTATGCCATCTCGGTATTCGTCCGCGACTTGACCATATGTATCGTCCTTGACGGCTTGCCAAATCACGTCAAGTGCCACGAACTGGTCGATCATGGTAGCTATCAGTACACTGGCATCGCGCTTCTTCCAAGCTTCGAAAGCTGCCACATATGTTGTGTATGCTTGTTGCAAGGACGAAAGATCTTCTGCCGACTGTGGTTGGCCTTCTGTTTGAGAGTGTAGAGATACAACGGACTCGAATGACACTAACATTTCTTTAGCCTTTTCTATCAGATCCTGCTCCTGCTGGCCGTTACTGCTAAAAATCTCGTTAGGATGTCCGAGGATCATGTATGCACTAAGAAAAGTCCGGACTGCAGTCTTGTCGTCCTTCGCTCCAGTATCCAGATGTAGTGAGTCCAGTGTCTTCCTCGTATGCTTGATCATCTCCTCATTGCATAGAAGTTCCGTGGCTTCCATAAAAGCAATATGCTGTACTCGCTCAATCGACAATTGTAGTCCTTGGAACTGCCTTGCGGAACGAGCACTTCTTGTGCGTCTCCATGCTCTTTGCACCTTGATCACAGCTGCCTCCTCTTGACTGACAGTGACCTCTTTCTCTTCTGCCCTAAGTAGCTTCAATGTCTCTGTGGGGGGTGATTTGCTAAACCTTGACTTCCGAGGTGTGTTGAGATATTCCTGTCGGCGCCTCTCTGCCTCCGCATGTTTCTCCTCAATATCTGCACGTAGCTTCCTCTCTTCTGCCGCTCGTTTCTCCTTCATTTCCTCCACAATCTTCTTAGCACGATTAACCTCATCGGCACATGCTGCAGCAACCTTGGCTAGATACTGCTCGCGAGCGTGTTGTGCTGCTATGGCCTTTTCCTCTGTATTCGAGACTCGCGGGGCGGCCTTGGCAAGTGCAGCTCGTAGTCTTACTTGTTCTGCGTGGGCGGCGCGGTCCTGCAAGCGAGCACGCCTGGACTCGATGATGGAGGCACGGCGAAGGTGTTGGGCGACATGGTTGCTTTGTGAGCTGTTTCGCAGGTGACTATTCGAATGTTGTGTATGATGGGAGTGGGAGGAGGAGAGAGAATTGCGTCTCGAGGATGCAGCGGAGGAGCGGCGACGATTGGTAGCGCGGGAGGCAATGCTAGGTCCGTTGTGTTGTTCGAGTATAGGGTCAGACCATATAATGAGATCAGGACTCTTTAGTATGTTGGGGTCGGCCTGGAGAGGAGGAAGCTGGTCCTCTCCCTCGGAGGTTTCGTCACGAGGTCGCTGGGTACTCATCTTGATAAGGAGTTGTTGGGGATGTGGTTGGGCGGACGTGTGGAGGAGAATCAAGAGTGACGACAAAGGATGGAAAGGGCCATGGAGGGGAAGTTGGACGAGAACAAAGAGGAGATATACTCGGGGTGTGACATGGAGGCCGGAAAGATGATGGCTTTGTCTAATCTGCTTGCGAAAGAGGCTGGCTGCACATCAACCTTGGCCGTCATCCACGGTTCACTCTTTTGATGTTGCCTTGCTCATTGTCTCATGTGCACACCACCTTGATCATATATCCAGTCATCTGTACATCTAAAGACTTGCAAATCGATGCACCGCCTGTCGGCAGTCTCACCTGAACATTACTGCTAGCCAAGATTGAAGTATCACAGCCCAAACACAGCGACAGAGAAACAGGTATGGTTCATTGAAGCATTATGATTTCATTTATGTCTAATTTTCATTATCATTCTCAGGCATCGAGAAGTGCTCCCAAGCTAGCTCATTGCGAGTCTTCAGCTGGTGAGATGCTTGGCGCAATCATTCGCTCGGCCGGCAGGGATGGTCAGTCCTCTTGTGCTTATTGTTCCATTTTCGTCTCGTCATTCTTCATCCATGAACTTCGTGATATCATACATGACCTTGTATCATGCCAGCAGCGCCTTCACTTCTCGATGTGTCGTATTATACAGGCTGCGTGTGGTGTGTGAAAATGCAAGAATCTCATTGTCTCCGTTGTGGCTGAATTCTCCTCTCGTTGTGCCTTGTGATCAGAAAAACCTGTTGTGCGAGGCTGGCCAACTGAAGAAGCGCTTGATTGAAGCTTTTCTGCTTTCATCAGGTTGAGGTTGCGGTGCCACCTGAGCCATGGGACCAAGGATGTCCTCGGTGATGTAGATCTTGGGATCCTTCTCGGGAACAGGCTCGGCAGTAATGGGTGCAGGCTCTAGAGGTGTCATTGGCATTGCAATCAATCCATCTGCATGACCCTTTCGTGCAGCTTCCTCGATACATGCTTGCCACTCAGGCTCGATGATCTCTTTCCACTTCCTGATTGAGAGAGCATACTGCTTGGAATCAATTCCAAAGTGAGCTTCGGTACCTCTGAGAGTCTCCTCGAACTGTTGACGGGCTTGTAGACGGGCTTGTGTCATTTCGTTGATTGTGTCCATGTCGCAAACAACTGGAAGATAAGGTCTAGGCACAATGTCGAAGTCGGCGTGTCCAAGTTCGTTGCTAATAGGGTCAAGCTTTGCAGCGATGATGAGAGGTGGGATTTCCATTGCAGTAGACAGCAGGGTAGGTGCGCGAGAGCGTCCGAACGAAGCCATTGAAACTTGGGTTGAAAGTGGAGGCGATTCAGGGCCACGTAGCATTGGTGAGTTAGGCCCAGTCGCAGGCATACTGAATGGCGCAACGCTAGGTGACGTAAGAGGTGACTGAACAGGCTCGAAAGCTGTCGCATCATTCATAAGAGCAGGAAGGAGTGGTGTGGTGCTGCGTGCGATAGGATCTTCGACCGCACCATAAGTATTGTCCCTGCTTTCGAAGTATGAGGTCTCATTGAGTGAATAGAGCTCAGTAGGAGAGGACATCAAGTCGCCATCTTCAACAATGGTTCCGATTTGTGCTGCAGGTAGATGAGCATCCGCAGCGGAGGAGAAGCTTGAGTCTTTGGAGCGCGATGGCAGAGACTTCCTGAAAGAGCTAGCGCGACTGAGGATCTTCGGTGAATCGACCTGCTTATCGGAGAATGCTGATGGTCCCTTCTTGGTTGAAAGACGACGTTTGAGCGAGCTGAGGCGTGAGACGAGGCGAGCATGGTGATTGACAGGCGTCTCGATAGCAGCAGGTGTTGGCTCATCAGATTTTGAGTGCGCCGGGACGTACCGTTCGTGGGGGAAATACAGCTTGTCGTCATACTCAGTCGGAGCGTGGTGGAAACTGGTGGGACGGACTGGCGCCCAGGTAAACTCATCGCTGCCTCGAAGCGACTCGGGATTCGAAGTACTTGTGGTGGAAGTAAAAGATTGGTCAAAGTTGGAGGATTCATTTTCTTCTTCAACGTTGGGAAGAGCAGCTACTGATCTTTTGGTAGTGATTGGAAATGCGTCGGTCGCGTTACCTAGATGTGGTGAAGTTGAAGCGAGGGAGGAAGAGGATCCAGAACGGCGAGAGCGATTAGAGAAGGTAGTCGAGATTGGCGAGGAGTCGGATGTGGCAGAATTACCAGAAGATTGACGCGAATGCGCTTGAGTGTCGAGAGGATCGAAGTGAGTGCCAGATAGATGTTCTGCATTCTTCTGCATAACATAGTTCCAGTCTTTTGTGCTCACCGAGCGCATAAGAAGTCCACCCTGTTGCCCTTGCCCGTGCTGTCCCTGCCCGTCTTGCTGACCCGTGCCGTCCATCTCGAGCAAGAAACGCAAACGCAGAAAGAGCAAAGAAGCAAGCGCGTTTACCTTTACTCTTCTACGTCTTGAATGTACCTCGTCCAATGCATGCGATTGTGGTGTGGATTTCCCTGATCGAAGGAGGTCGTGCTTGACTGGTAGCTCGTGCTCGGGTGACGGTTGAAGGATCTTCGGAAATCGGACGGTGGGTTTGAAGGAATTTGATGAAATGCGCAGAGTGTTGAAAAGGTTGTGGTGATCAGAACGTTGATTGAGGGAGTAGCGCGTATTTTAACGAGTGTGCGTGTGAGTGTGAAAGCGTGGTCTGAGGGCGGGAAGGGCCAGAGCAATAAAAGAAGTGAAGTTGAAATGGGAAAGGACGAATGAGAATGCACCTCGCTTGCGCTTTCCTTCTGTCGGAAGAAAAGTAGGGTTGAATTGAACCATGGTGCAGGCCGCTACGACACATGCCGAGGTCACAGCGTACTCTCACTTGCCGCAGGGAAAATCATCCCGTCGTCAATGGCGCCATCAACTAGCTAATTCGGAAGCTGGCCAGATCTTCGAGAAGTCGTTCGTCGAGGATTGTGTCTCCATGAGTCTATGTGAACTCCAGCACAATAGTTGCTATGATTGAGATATTGTGAAGATACGGCTTGCTAGATGCAAGTCCCAGGTTCTGGCAAACTCTCAAGGGCCGTTCCCGTTGGTCCCCTGTCACAGCCAAGGCACACGCGAGCTCAAAGCAAAAGCATAACTTTGCTGTTCATGATGCAGCTTTATCCTACTACTATCTCCCACTAGTCGTCACAGCGCCCAACGATTCTATTCAGGGAGAAAGACAGAACACTAGAAAGTGCTATGTGTTACTTGACGAGAGTGTGTGTAATCCCTGTAGCACGATTGCTGGTTGGGGAATTATGGCGTAATGAACATCGAGAGTTTAGCCTCTTGTGCAACCCGTCTGCTGGACTCGATCCGAAACTTTTGGAATCCCCCATCTTTTGGCTCTTTCTTTTACCACAGAACTGGTGAGAATATTACATGGGTCTTGTGTTGGGGCTGTATTCTAGGCTGGCTTGGGTGCTTCGAACTTGGTGGTTCTATACACACTTCCCGCCGCTGCTGGAAAACCGTTGACATCGTTCGTGCAGACTCCCTCGTTTTCCATGACCATGTGTCGGTTACACCACGGTATTGAAGCTCGGCTAGAAATCGAGGGTGTGTTTTTGTGTGTGTTCGAGGAGAGCTCGTGCAGCGTAAGTGCACCTGTACGTCAGGCAAGCCAAAGCAGAATGGGATCGCAAGATTGATCAAACTTGCCAGCCTCTTCCCTAGCGAATAAGCCACGTAAGAAAAGAGTCGGAACGCATTCCATTGCCCGACTGAACCGTCGCACAAAGTTTACAGAGCATAAGGTGGAGAGCCGTCCGTCTTTCGTCGTCTCTGCTAGCACTTCGGCTCGTTTTGCCTTTTACTGCGTTTTATCACGGCTCTTCCCGGTGAGAGGTTTCGAGACTAGCTGCTAACTCGTCGCTTGCAGTTGCGAAGACGTATTATTCAAGAAGTACAATCACCATGCACAATGACACCATCCAAGGATTTTAGCCACGCTTATACCTCAACGAATAGTTTCATGTTATCGCTGTACCTTTGTGCCTAGTCAGGAACAGTTTTGTAGCCGGAGAGGGCTTGAAAGTCGTCACATGGCGGAACCTTCTTCGTGCTGTCCGTTGGTCTGTTCGGCACATCGTTCAGAGTCCTCCCGAGGATATACCCTGAAGGCTTTCAGAGAAGGAGAAGCCTTCTGAAGATTAGACACCACGATACTGTACAGCAGATACAGGTTGATGTTTCTTGAAAAGGACATTTTTGGCTGAATCGTCAATTTCTGCA
>Ga0160427_10000090_pt1 | contig 68314 bp, 59 predicted proteins | sample SolpanmetagenomL_FD_108194 | JGI IMG/M metagenome (GOLD analysis project Ga0160427, IMG submission 108194) | Solar panel surface microbial communities from Lawrence Berkeley National Laboratory, California, USA - L | ecosystem: Engineered > Built environment > Solar panel > Unclassified ...
AGAACGCCTACGACCCCACCTCGGGCCTCGTGCGCGGCGAGTCGTCGTTTCTGGACTGGCGCGAGCAAACCTACCCGCGCTGGATGCAGCCGGTAGACATTTACCAGAGCGAAAACCTGGGCACCAACGCCGTGCATGCCCAGGCCAACACGGTGCTGGGGCTGATGGCCGCCCAGCTAGGCCACGCCGACGTAGCCGCGCAGCACGCGCGCACGGCCGCCGCCATCCGGCACGCCGTCAACGAGCACCTGTGGCTCGATAAGGCGGGCTACTACGGGCAGTACCGCTACGGGCGGGTGTTCCCGGTGGTGTCGCCCCGGGCCGAGGCGCTGGGCGAGGCGCTGAGCGTGTACTTCGGCGTGGCCGACGTGGGCCGGGCCAAAACGGTGGTGGAGAAAACGCCCACCACGCCCTTCGGCATTTCGTGCATCTACCCCCAGATTCCGGGCATCCCGCCTTACCACAACGACGCCGTGTGGCCCTTTGTGCAAAGCTTTTGGGCGCTGGCCGCCGCGCAGGTCGGCAACGAAGCCTCGCTCACCGAGAGCATGGCCGCCGTGTACCGCCCGGCCGCGCTGTTTTTGACGAATAAGGAAAACTTTGTGGCTGGCAACGGCGACTTTGCCGGCACCCAAATCAACAGCAGCAACATGCTCTGGAGCCTCTCGGGCAGCTTGGGCCTGGTGTACAAGGTGCTGTTTGGGATGCACTACGAAACCGACCGGCTGGTTTTCCGGCCCTTCGTGCCGCAGGCATTTAAGGGCGCCCGCCAGCTCACCAACTTCAAGTACCGCCGCGCCGTGCTCAACATTGAGCTAACCGGCTTCGGCAACGAAGTGCAGGCCATCACCCTCGACGGCCAGCCGCTGCCCGGCGCGGCCGTGCCCGCCACGCTCACCGGCACCCACGCCCTGCGCATCGTGCTCCGCAGCCAGGCCCCGGCCGAGGCGAAAGTCAACCGCGTAGCCAACCTGTTTAGCCCCGAAACGCCGCAAGTCACCCTGGCCAACGGCCAGCTCAGTTGGCCGGCCATCAAGGGTGCCCAAACCTACCGCGTGCTCAAAAACGGCCAGCCCGCCAACGCCAGCGCCGCCCTTACCTACGCCGTGCCCGCCGGCCCCTACGCCGAGTACCAAGTGCTGGCCATCGATAGCCAGGGCTTGGAGTCGTTTGCCAGCGAGCCGCTGCCGGTAGGCGCCCCCGCCGCCGAGGTGCAGCTCGAAACCCTGGCCCCGGCCGCTGCCTACGCCTACCAGGGCTTCAGCGGCCAAGGCTTCGTAGAAGTCAGCACCACCAAAAACCCGCGCCTCACCCTGCCGGTAGAGGTGCCGGAGGCGGGCCTCTACGCCCTCGATTTCCGCTACGCCAACGGCAACGGCCCCATCAATACCAATAACAAGTGTGCCATCCGCACCCTGCGCAGCGGCCAGGGCGCGCTGCTGGGCACCGTGGTGCTGCCCCAGCGCGGGGTAGAGCAGTGGAGCAACTGGGGCTTTTCGAACGCCATCATCGTGCCGCTGGCGAAAGGCAAAAACATGCTCACCCTCATCTACGAGCCCGCCAACACCAACATGAACGGCGCCGTGAACCAGGCCATGCTCGACTACCTACGCGTGCGCCGGGTGGGCAGGTAGAGAATAGTTGTCATTGCGAGCGCAATGACAAAGTACTACCAGGCACTATGTACTTTTGCTTTCCATGAACGACGCTGAATTTGACCTGCTCGACGAGCTGTATTTCGTAACGCCTTTTCGGGTATTACTTGAAAAAACCGGCCTGCCCGCCGCTGAGCTGCTACCCATCCTGGGCCGCCTGTTGGAGCGTGGCCTGGTGCGCTACTACTGGCCCGACCCCGATACCGAGCTGGCCTACGAGCCCACCTCTTTTGGCGCGCTGGGCCAGGATGCCAGCTACCTCGCTTCCAAGGAGGGCCTGCTTCAGCACAACACCCGCTAGCCGTGGCCGCGCCCACGCTGCCCGCCGCCCCCGACACGGCCGTGGTGGTGCCGCCCCCGGCGCGCACCCCCGGCTACTACGTGCGCCAGCGCCTGTGGGCCAACCGGCCCGCCGTGGCCGGGCTGGCGTTCATCGGGCTGTGCGCGCTGGTGGCGCTGCTCGGCTACTGGGTGCTGCCCGACAACTCGCCTAACGCCAACAACGGCTTGGTGCAGCTGCAAAAGCAACCGCCCGGCTTCGTGGCTACCCTGCGCCAAGTGCCCGACCCCAACGCTGCCCCACCCGGCAACGCGCTGCAAGTGTGGCTGCACGGCCGCCCGCCCCAGTCCACAGAGGAAGTAGCAAGCCCCAAGCAACCGACACCACACACCGCGCCCCGCATCACCCGTACCTACTGGCTGGGCACCGACAAGGCGGGCCGCGACGAGCTGAGCCGCCTGCTGCTGGGCACGCGCATCTCGCTGGGCATCGGGCTGGTAGCGGTGCTTATTTCGCTGGTCATCGGCGTGGCGGTGGGGGCGGTGGCCGGCTACTTTGGCGGCTGGGTCGATAGCCTGCTGCTGGGCCTTATGACCGTGGTGTGGAGCATTCCGGGTATCATGCTCGTTATCGGCATTTCGCTGGCGCTCGATAGCAAAGGCGTGTGGGTCAGCTTTGTAGCCGTGGGCCTCACCATGTGGGTCGATGTAGCGCGGGTGGTGCGCGGGCAGGTGCTGGGGCTACGCTCGGCCACGTTTATTGAGGCGGGGCGGGTGCTGGGTCTGCCCACCAGCCGGCTCATCTTTGTGCATTTACTGCCTAACCTGCGCGGGCCGCTCATTGTGCTGGCCACTAGCAATTTTGCCGCCGCCATTCTGCTCGAAGCCGGCCTGAGCTTCCTGGGGCTGGGCGTGCAGCCACCGGCCCCGAGCTGGGGGCTGATGGTGAAGGAAGGCTACGACCTGCTGGGTACCCAGGCCGGACTATGGCTTACGGGGCTACCAGGCTTGGCCATCAGCTTATTAGTGCTGAGCTTTAACGTGCTGGGCAATGGCCTGCGCGATGCCTTCGACCCCAAAACGCCCCTGACTTGACGCCCAGGCCGCCTACTCAGGCGGCTGGGCGTATTATTGTAGCTCTTTCATTCACCTCACCAGCGCCCGGAGTTTTTGGTCCGGCGCGCGCTTTTCTGCCTCATGTCCGAAGCCAACGCCCTTGCCGGCCTCGAAAAACGACTCTTCTTGAAAGAGCGGGAGCTGGGGGCGCTGCTGGAAATCACGCAGGCCATCACCCACAACTCGGCCGAGGTCGATTTATATAAAATCTACCAATTCACGCTCATCGGCCAGTTGGGCGTGCGCCGCGTGGCCCTGTACGTGCTGGATGAGGGCGCCTTCCGACTCAAGGTAAACTTCGGCAATAGCCTGCCCGCCGACTCGCACTTTGCGCCCGCCGAGGTGCTGAACTGGTGCCCGCATCCGCCCTGCCCGGTGGCCGAGCTGGGCCTGGGGCCCGCCTGGCAGCACTTCGAGCTGCTGGTGCCCGTGCGCCAGCAGGAGGCCGTGCAGGCCCTCGTGTTTGTGGGCACCATGCAGGGCGACTACGCCAGCACCGAGGCCCTGTCTTTTCTCGAAACGCTGAGCAACATCCTGCTTGGGGCCGTCGCCAACCTGCGCCTGGCCCGCCAGCGCGAAACGCTGCTGATGGCCGAAGCCGCCGTGCGGCGCGAAATCGAGATTGCCCAGCAGGTGCAGCAGCTACTATTTCCGCAGCATTTGCCTAACAACAAGCATTTTGCGCTGCACGCCACCTACCAGCCGCACACCGAGATAGGGGGCGATTATTACGACGTGGTAGAAATTGATGCCCACCGCCTGCTCGTATGCGTGGCCGACGTAAGCGGCAAGGGAGTGCCGGCCTCGCTGCTGATGTCGAACTTTCAGGCCGGGCTGCGTACGCTGCTGCGCCAGGCCGCCGACCTCATTACCACCGTGCGCGAGTTGAACCACCTGATTTTTCGCAACTCGGGCGGCGAGAAGTTCATCACGGCTTTCCTGGCCATTTACGACCGCCGCACCCAGGTGCTGGAATACGTGAATGCGGGCCACAACGACCCGCTGCTGCTGCCCGATGCCGGCCCGCCCCAGCTGCTGCACGAAGGCACCGTGATGCTGGGCATCATGGACGAGCTGCCGCGTTTTAAGGTGGGGCTGGCTGCCATGCCGCCACACTCGCTGCTCTTTACTTACACCGACGGCCTCACCGAAGTATTCAACGGGCAGCAGGAGGAGTTTGGCGAGGCGGGCGTGCTGCGCACTCTCACCCGCAACCGCTACCTGCCGCTGGGCCGCCTGCACCACGAGCTGCTGCACTGCATCCGCGATTTCAACGTCAACGGCGACCGCTTTGCCGACGACGTAACCATGCTTAGCCTGCGGGTGAAGTAAAGGCGCGGCTGATTACCCACGCGTCGCGAGCCGCAACTAGCTAGCCTCCGATGCCGCGTTTTGCTCCTCAAACACGACCGGACTTTCTTCCAGCCAGGTGCCGCAACGAATGAGCATAGCCAAGGCCACGAAAAAGACGGAGCCGATTTTATCCACCTCAATCAGCTCATTGAGAAACAAGTGGAAGACGATGATGACGAGCGTCATCGTAACGGCCAGCACGATGCGGCGCACCTCGGGCCGGCCGGCACTGGCGTGGTAGAGGCGCTGCGCCTGCATCATGGTGACGGCGATGAGCGTGCAAAACAGCAGGAAGCCGGGTACGCCCTGCTCGGCCATTTGCAGCAAAAAGTAATTGTGCGCCGTGGAGTGCTCCACGTTGTTGCTCACGTAGGTGCGGAAGCTTTTGATAGTGTAGCGCTTGTACTCGGGGTAGAACGTGGACGGGCCGGTGCCCGTTACCGGGTTGGCATCGACCATGCGGGCGGCGGCCACCCAGCGGTACACGCGCTCCATGCCCGATACGTCGCGCATTTTGTAGGTCGATTGCAGGTGGGCCAGGAAGTCGCCCCCGTGCCAGGTCGTCTTCTCGTAGTCGGGCGCAAACTTCATGAAGTTATCATTGGTCACCAGGTAGGTGCTAATGCCCGTGATGCTAAAAGCCAGCGTCAGGAGCACCGTGCCCGCCAGGCGCCGCTGCATGGCCCAGTAGAAAAACCACGCCACCGGCAGCGAGAGCAGTGAAGCGCGGGTGTAGGAAGTCAGCAGTCCAAAAAAGATAATGCCGGCGGCTACCCGCCACCAGCGCCGCTGCCCAAGCGTAGTGGCCCGCTGGGCCAGGCCCCAGGCCAGCGGCAGCAGCAGCGCCAGCGCCGTAGCGTAAATAACGTGGTTGAGATATAGCGGCTGAATAGCCCAGTTGACTTTGGCGAAGCTAAAGCCCACACTGGCGTGACGCGGCAAAATCCAGCCCAGCCCCACCACGGTAGCGCTCACGTAGCAGGCCGCTACGCGCCAGAAATCGGCCGGCCGACGCAGCAGCAGCAAGCTGCCCAGCAAGAACGGAACCAGGTACCAGCACTTGGCCAGCAGGTACTTGGCCGATTTCAGGCCCGCCGTGGAAAAAATGCTGTCGACAGCCGACCAGCCCAACATGATAACGGGGATGAGCAGTAGCGGGTGCAGCCACTCGCGCTGCGCAATCTGCCGCAGGCTGCCGGAGCCCAGCAATAGCGCAATGGGCACGCACACCAGGAGCGCCAGCATAAGCGGCTCGGACGGGATGTCCATGCTCAGGCCGCCGGGCAGGTTAATCTCGTGCGAGAAGGGCAGCAGCAAAAACACGCCGTAGTACAGCCACTGCCAGCGCGTGAGTACCAGCACGGTTGGGATGACGAGCAGGGCCGGCACCACCAGCGCCGGCATTTGCAACAGCACCGCCAGCGTGCCACCCAGGAGCAGCAAACCCAAAAATCCCAGAAATACCCACTGCGTGGCATCCACGGGCCGCAGGCGGAGCAGCAGCTGCCTCATACTACTAGGCCGCCAGGCGACGGGAGCGGCGGTACAGCTCCAGCAGCAGAATGAGGGCAATGGACAGCGCCAGCGTAATCACGACCGAGCCCAGCACGATAATCGTGCGGAAAGGCTTGGTTTTGCGGGTGGCGGGATAGGCTTTTTGCACCACGTAAAGCGACGAAACCCGGCTGTTGAGCGAGCTTTGAGCCTGCTCAAAGGCCGCTTGCGAGCCCACTACGCGGCCCTGCAAGTCGGCCAGGCGCGAGTTGAGCAGGTTTACCGAGTCGGCGCCCAGCACGTAGCTCTCAATGTTGATGAGGTTGCCGCCGTCGGTGCGGGTGAGCGCGTGCAGGGCGCGGCGCAGGCCAGCTACGTTGCCCGAGCCCCCGGCCTCGGCAATGCGCAATTCCTTTTCCGTATCGATAATAGCCTTACCCAGGTAGCGGCCCTGCTGCTCCAGCCCAAAAATGCCGTAGCGCAGGCGCGCCGCGTACAGTTGGCGGCGGGTGGCCTCGTAGTCGCGGCCCAAACGCACCGAGCGCAGGCGGTACAGCTCCAGCACGTTGCGGCGGTTCTCAAACGTCAGCTGCTGGTTCACCGAGTCAATGGCACTCACCATCGCATTGGCAATGGTGGCAGCCAGCGTCTTGTCGCGGTCCTGAAAGGTCAGCTCAATGGCATCGCGCTCGTTGTGTACGATGGTGAAGTTGCTATTAAACTCTGCCAGCACGTTATTCTCTACCACATCATTGCCCGGCTCGCCTACCTTGTAGTGCTTGTAGAGGTCAAACTTGCGAATCATCTTCTCGGCCAGCGGCAGCGACTGCCCGATGGTGAGCACCCGGTCCAGGTCCTCGGTGCGCACCCCAATTTCGAGCTTCGAGCCTTCTACCAAGCGGTCGGGGTCAGTATTCTGGGGCGAGGTAGGCAAAAATACCGATGTTGAACTGTAGATATTCGGCAGCAGCAACGCCACAATAGTGCTCAGGACCAGCGCCGCTCCGCCCGCTAGGGCCAGCAAATGTTTCCAGCGTTGATAGATGGCTTTCAGGCCAGCGGAGGAGAAAGGAGGAACTGAATTAGGCAACATAACTAGAAAAAAGGAAGCCGCTAACCGCATTAACCTGCGTAAGCAGCGGGCAAAGATAAACTGCTACCGGCCTGGCAATGGCTTTATCTTTGCATTTTCATCGACCCCGGGCCGGGCCCGTTTTCCGCATCAAACGCTTTCTTGGTAATATTAGTCTGGCCATTCTGGTCAATTTATTGGTGAAGCCCGGCTGGGTGCTGCTCGAAAATGTAGTGCAGGACCGCCTGGGGCACAGTGCCTTTGGCTTAGTGGCCGCTTGCTCGGCGCTGGCCATCGTGGTAGCTACCTTCGCCGACTTGGGCCTCACGCAATTCACAGTGCAGCGCCTGGCCAGCGACGCCACTTTTGCCGACACCCATTTTGCGACGCTCTTTCCGGTGCGGGGCCTGCTCACGGCCGGGGCGCTGGCCGTGCTGCTGGCCGTGGGCTGGGGTGTGGGCTACCGCGGCCAGCAGCTTTACATCTTGGCGGCCGTGGGTGGGGGCATGATGCTGACGCAGTACGGGCAGTTTTTGCGGGCGCCGGTGCAGGCCCGCCAGCACTTCAATACCGACGCCCTGCTCTCGGTGCTCGAAAAGCTGCTGGCGCTGGGCCTGGTCTTGTTGCTGCTACTGGGCAAGCAGCTGGGGCTGGCCAGCTACGTGGGGGCGCGGCTGGGCGCGGCGGCCTTCACGGCGGTGCTGTTTCTGGGGCTGCTGCGGCGGCTGTTTGGGCCGCTGCCCCACCGGTGGCCGGGCTGGCAGCCGGCCGGGCAGTTGCTGCGCAGCAGCATGCCGTTTGCCTTTATCGCCCTGCTTTCGGGCATCAACGACCGCATCGACATGGTGCTGCTCGAGCGCTTGTCGTCGGCGCAGGAAGCCGGTTATTACGCTGGGGCCTACCGCTGGATGGAGGCCATCATGATGTATACCTGGACGGTGCTGCCGCTGTTTTTTGCCCGCTTTGCCCACGCCGCTGCCCGCCCGCGCGAGCTGCGCCAGCTGCTGTGGGTGGGCCAGCGCGTGGTGGCTATTCCGCTGTTGCTGGTGGTGGCCTTCGTCTTGTTTCGGGGTGAGGTGCTGTTTTGGCAGTTCAGGCACAGCTCGGGGGCCGAGCTGGCGCAGATGACCATGTGCCTGCGGCTGCTATTTCTAAACGTGCTGGTAAATGCATTCTTTGCCGTGTACAGCACCCTGCTTACGGGCACGCACTATCAGCGTCCCGTGAGCTGGCTCGTAGCCCTGAGCATTGTCTTCAACCTGGGCCTCAACCTGCTGGTGCTGCCCCGGTACGGGGCGGTGGGGGCGGCGGCCACTACCTTGTTTAGCGCCGTGCTAGTGGCGGGCGGCTACCTATGGCTGGTGGCGCAGCGCACGCCGGTGCCGGTGCCCTGGCACATTTTGGCCCGGCTGGCGCTGGCTTTTGGTCTGCTGTGCGGCGGCTGGTACCTGGCCCGCACGTACCTCGGGCTGGCTTGGTGGCTCGAAGCCGGGCTGATGGGCCTCGTGTTTGCGGGCATTATACTGCTTACCAAGCTAGTGCGCATCCAAGAGCTGCGCAAGCTGCTGCCGCGCCAGGCCTAGCAGGCGGCTTCTCCAGCGCGGAGCAGCCCTGCGCTTTAGGCTGCCACCCCGGTCCGTAGGCGTGCCGGGGCAGCCCCACATTACTTGCTATAGAAAACGAACGCTGACTTTATGCACATTGCCGTCACAACCCGCTTTCTGCTGCCCGGCGGGCACCTCGAAGGCCTGGGGCGCTACTCCTACGAAACCCTGCGCTGCCTGGTGCAACAGCATCCCGAATGCACGTTTCACTTCCTGTTTGACCGGGCGTATGATGCGCGCTACCTGTTTGGGCCCAACGTGGTGCCCCACGTGCTGCTGCCCCCGGCCCGCCACCCCTTCCTGATGCTGGCCTGGTACGAGGGCGCCGTGTCATTGTGGCTGCGGCGGCACCGGCCGGCCGCGCTGCTCTCGCCCGAGGGCTTCACGGTGCTGGGCACCCAGGTGCCGCGCGTGATGGTGCTGCACGACCTCTCGTACCTGCACCGCCCGCAGGACGTGGGCAAGCTGATGCGGCGCTACTACGAGTACTTTTTGCCCCGCTTTGCCCGCGCTGTCGACGAACTGGTGGCCGTGTCCGATGCTACGCGCCAGGACATTGCCCAGCAATACGGCTTGGCTGCCAGCCGCATTTGGGTGGCGCACAATGCCCCGGCCCGGCACTTTGCCCCGCAACCGCCCGAAGCGCAGGCCGCTACGCGCCAGCGCTTCAGCCAGGGGCAGCCTTATTTTCTGTTTGTGGGCGCGTTGCAGCCCCGAAAAAACCTGGCCAATCTGCTGCGGGCCTTTGGCTTGTTTAAGGCGGCTGGCGGCGCGGCGGCCGAACCTCTGCGCCTGCTGCTAGTGGGCCGCGAGGCCTGGCAGACGGGCGCCATTTTCGAAGCGTACCAGCAGTTGCCACCGGCCGTGCAGGCTACCGTGCAGTTTACGGGCCGCGTGAGCGAGGCCGACTTGGGCTCGCTCTACGCCGCCGCGCTGGCCACGGTGTATGTGCCTTTTTTCGAGGGGTTTGGCTTGCCCGTAGTGGAGGCGCAGGCCAGCGGCTGCCCGGTGCTCACGTCCAATATCTCATCGCTGCCCGAGGCGGCGGGGGGCGCTACCGCCGCCGTGCTCTGCGACCCCCACCAGCCCGCCGCCATTGCCGAGGGCCTGCGCCAGCTGGCGCACGACGAAGCCCTGCGCGCCCGCCTGCGCCCCGCTGGCCTGGCCAATGCGGCCAGCTTTTCCTGGGAGCATAGCGCGCAGGTGCTGTGGCAGGCTGTGCAGCGCGCCGTGGAAGCAAGGCCGCAGTAGGCAGGCCACCGATTTACCTTTGCCCGCCGCCGGCTGCTACCCGCGCCGGTGATTATCCATTGACTTACTGCTCACATGGCTCGCCCGCATCCGCACCATTTCGCTTACACTATGTTGCCGCAGCTGGTGTGGCGCCGCCCGGCCGCCGTGCGCCGTGAGCTTACCGACCCGCTGCTGGCCCGCGAACTGCTGCTCTACGTCTGGGATAAGGCCGCCGAGTCGCTAGCTCCGCGCGACCGCGTGCCGGCGCGCGGCCTGCACCTGAGCTGGCACCGGGTGGCCGGCCGCGCCACGGCGCTGCTACAACTGCCCGCCCCGCAGGCCACCGGCGAGGCCCACCTGGCGGCTATCGTGTATGAGCGGCCCGAAGCCGACCCCAACGACCACTCGCACATCCCGACCGAAGACGAGGAAGACGACGACCCTGACCCCGACCCCGCTGGCAGCGAGGCCCAGCCGCGCTATTTCCTGCTTGAGGCCACCCTCGGGCGCAGCCCCGAAGAAGCGGGTACGCCCACTTTGGTAGGGGAGCTGCGTGGCGAGCAGCACCGCCACCACGCCGTCGGCCCACCCGCCGGCCGGCCCGATACGGCCGGCCGCTTCCTGCAAGCCGTAGCCGACCTACTGGGCCCACTGCCCGACGAAGTACCCTTCATGCGCATCGTGCGGAGCTAGCAGGCCCAGCGCTCAAGGCTGGTAGTCAGGGCTTAGCGTTGGCCCACTACCGTAATGTCATTGCCCGTTTCGGGGAAGTCGAAGTGGCCACCCACGGCTTTTTTGCCGTTTACGCGGCACTCCCAGGTGTAGCGGCCAGGTGCAGGCTGAGCGGCCAGGCCCGCCGAGTTTTTGAAGTAGTCGGGGTCGCTAGGCTCGGTTGGGAATAGGATATCTACGCCGCTCTCGCCCTTTGGCACCTGCTTGGTAAGCATAAATTCTTGGCCGCTACGCTCGCTTTTTACGAAGAAGGTAGCCGTGTAGCCACCCAGCGAATTGTATTTGTCCAGCACGCCCAGCTTAATATAGGGCGTGGTCGATACCATCCAGGTTTGGGCGTGCGCGGTAGGGGCGGCCAAGCTCAAGACCAGCAAAGCGGCCCCGCTTACAAGGCCCCGCAGCCAACAAGTGGAGGAGGAGGGAGGAGTAGATACTAGCGCCATCAGAAAAAAAGTAAGGAGTTTGAGGAAGAGAAAGCAACTAAAAAATCCGTGGACGCTTTAATCGGGCGCTACGAAATCAGCGGTCAATATAGGGAGCTAATTGGCGTATCCGCAACTCACTTCGCCAAAATGGGGTTATAATCAGTCGGCTGCCATGCGTTCGACGTTATATTTTCCACCCGACCCCCTACTCTTTTAATGCGTCGCCGCCAGCAGCTCCAGCAAGCCATCGCCGAGGCCACGGCCCGGGCGCAGGCCAGTGCTGCTCCCCAGTGTAGCCTCTGCGAGCGGGCTGTGCAGCACACCAGCCGCCACCACCTTGTGCCGCGAGAAGAGGGCGGGCGCTACGGGGCCGTGGTAGATTTGTGCCAGCCCTGCCACAGCAGCGTGCACCGCTTCCTCACCAACCGCGAGTTGGCCCAGCGCTACCCGACCCTCGACGCGCTGCGCGCTGCCCCACCCCTGCAAGAGTACCTGAGCTGGATTCGGAAAAGCCGGGTAGAAAAAATTCGCAATCGCCGTGGGCAGTAGCTGCTTGTACTATTATGAATGACGTAGAAAGCCCGGCGCCGGCGCGCGCCTTTGTGCCCTTTAGCCAGCTGCGGCGGCAGCCCACCATCGTGGTCGATAGCACGGGGCTGGGCGCCGCCCTCACGCTGGCCCACTGGCGCGGGGCAGCCACGCCCCCGGCCCTGCGCGATGATACCAGCGCCGGCTCGTGCCTGCGCGCCCTGCACGCGCCCGCCACGCCGGGCCTGGCGGCGCAGGCCGTTACGGCCAATCACTTTGATATTGATGGCTTTATCGGCGTGTGGGCGCTGCTGCACCCCGGCCTGGCGCTGGCTCACGAAGAGCTGCTGCGCCTGACGGCCACGCTGGGCGACTTCCGCGAAATCGATTGGCAGCACCCGCTGGCCGACCATGCCCTGCAACTGGCCTGCTGGCTGAACGCTGAGGAAAAAAACCGCTTCTACGAGCCCTTCGGGGCGCCCGCCCGCCGCCGGCGCGAGGATGAAGCCTCGGCCGAGAAGTTTGCCTGGTTTCTGCCCCGCTTTGCCGATATACTCCAGCACCCGGAAGTGGGCCGCGCCGCCTGGGAACCTGAATACACGCGGGTGCGGCAGGCCGTGGCCACCCTGCAAGAAACTCATACGCAACGCACGGTCTACGCTGAAATCGGGCTGGTAGTCATTCGCACGCCGCAGCCGGTGCCGTACTACGCGCTGTTTGGTCCCACGGCGGGCTTCGACTGGGTGCTGAGTTTGTACGACGGCCAGCGCTACGAGCTGGAAGGCAAATACACGACCTGGATTGACCTCGAAAGCCGCCCTACGTTGCCGCGCCTGCCGCTGGCCCCACTCGCCGCCCGGCTCAACGAGCTGGAAAGCAGCCCCTACCGCTGGGGTGCCGACCCGCTCACCGATACGGGCCCGCTACTACGCCTGGCCGGCCGCCCCCTCCCCAAAGCCGAGCGCTACGCCGACCCCGACGGCCGGCCCATCTATGCTTCGAGCCTGGCGGCCAGCCAGGTAGAGCAGGAAGTAGTCGCGTTTTTGCGGCAAGGATACGCCGGCGTTCATCCCAAAAAATACTGGACCTGGGCTGAGGTGCGGGCGGTGAGTAATGGCTAGTATTAAGGACATCATCCAAACGTAGCGGAGCATTGCTACCACGCCGTTCAGGACAACTAGCGGTAGCGCTGCTCCACAGCGTTTAGCATGATGTCCTTATACTAGCCACTACCCTGCGCAGTCGGTTTCGGTGCCCACCACATCTACTACGCGCACAGTGCTGTTGCCGCCGGCGCCGGGCTGCACCCGTATCTGGGTGCCGATGCGCTCCTTGAGGTCGGCCACGTGCGAGATGATACCAATCATCTTGCCCGAGTGCTGGAGGCGCTCTAGCGCATCAAGCGCCGTGTTGAGCGAGTCGGGGTCGAGCGTACCAAAGCCCTCATCAATGAACAGTGACTCAATGCGCGCCTTATAGCCGGCCAACTCGCTGAGGCCCAGCGCCAGGGACAGGCTCACGAGGAAGCTTTCGCCACCCGAGAGCGAGGCCATTGGGCGCACGGTATCGGCCTGGTCATGGTCGATGATTTGCAGCTCCAGGTTGCGGTTGGGCGTTTTGAGGATGGTGTAGCGACCCGTGAGCTGGCGCAGGCGCAGGTTGGCCAGCCGCGCCAGGTGGCTGAGCGTGAGGCCCTGAGCAAACTGGCTAAATTTGTCGCCCTTAGCCGAGCCGATTTGCTCAGCCAGGTCTTGCCAGCGCTGCTGCTCTAGCTGGCGAGCGGCCAGTTGACGCAGGCCCTCGGCCTGCTGCTGGCGGGCCTCGTCGTCTTGGGTGAGCTGGCTGGCCGCTGCCCCGAGGCGCTGGTGCAGCCGCTCGTTTTCGGCCGTCAGCTGGGCCAGCTCGGCCGTGAGCGCGGCGGTGGTGAGTGGCGTGAGGGCCATTTCGTGGTGGTGGGCCAGCTCAGCGGCCAGCGTGGCATGCAATTGCTGGCTGGCCTGCTGGTCGGTGAGGTGGCGCTGGTGGCGCTGGGCGAGCTGCCGGGCTTCGGCCTCGGGCAGGCGTAGGGCCTGCGCCTCGCCAGCGGTGGCAAAGCCGGCGACGGTGAGGGCGGCAGCCAATTCCGTTTGGTGCAACTGATAATCAGCCTGGTGGCGGCTGAGGTCGGCCTGGCGCTGAGCTATTTTTTCGCGGGTGCCTTCCAGAGCTAGCTGCTGGCGGGTGCGGTCGGCATCGGCTTGCTGGGCAGCTTGGCTCAGCTGCTGCGTGGTTTGGTGCAGGCGCTCGGCCTCGGCGGCGGGGTCGGGGCCGGCGTAGCGCGCCAGGCGCGCCGCCTGCTGCGCCTCAATAGCCTGCTGCGCGGCGTGCAGGTCGGCGGCCTCGTTGGCAAGCCGGGCCTTAAGCTGGGCCAGCGCATCGGCGCGCACAGCCTGCTCTTTTTGCAGGCCTGCTACGTGCTGCTCGCTTTTGCCGAGGGCCTGCGTGCGGGCCACGTACGTATCGGCGCGCTCGCTCAGGGTCGCCAGCACACCCGAGTAGGGCTGCGAGGCAGCAGGCAGGGCCAACCCGTGCGGCACCAGCAGGCTCTGAATAACGGCCCGGTAGTTGGCAGCTTGCTCACGGGTGTCGGCCAGCTCCGCAGCGAGGGGCACCAGGGCTAGCTGCGCCTGCTGCTGGCGCCTCTCGGCCAGCTGGCCTTCTTCCAGCGCCTGGGTCAGGCGCGCGCCCGCAGCCGTGTGCGCCGCTTTGAGCTGCGCCAACTGCTCGGTGAGGACTGCCAGGCGACGGCGGGCCTGACCGGTAGCTGCCTGCTCTTCAGTGGTTTTCTTTAAAAGTTGGGCGATGGTGGCCGGGTCGGTCGCATCGGGCAGGATAGGGGTAAGCGTAGCCGCCAGCTCGCTGGCCTGGGCTTGCGCCTGGGTGGCCGCCTGGGTAGCTTCGTCGCGGCGGGCCAGGCGCTGCTGCTGGGCATAGCGCAGGCGAGCCAGGTCTTGCCCGGTAGCGTTCATTTCAGTGATTAGCTGCGCCAGCGCGGCTTTTTGCGCTGCTACGCGCTGCTCCTGCGCATCCGCATCGGCCGCAAAGTCGGCGGCAAAAGCGTGCTCGGCCGCCCCGCACAGCGGGCAGGGCTGACCCGGACGCAGGTGCTGGCGGTGGGCATTGAGGTCAGCCAGGGCTTGCTGGGCGCGCAGTTCGCGCTGGTAGCTTTCCAGCAAAAGCTGGCTATCGGCCTGGCGCTGTTCGAGGTAAGCAAAAGCTGTTTCAGCGGCCGCTACCACGGGGGCTTCCTGGGCATGTTCCTGGACTAGAGCCAGAGCGCGGGCCGCGTGGCCGTGCGCGGCCTGGGCCAGGGGCAGCACCTGCTGCAAGAGGCCCAGGCGAGCCGTGAGTTCGGCGTCCCGTTGGGCTAGGGCATCGTCGTCGGTGCCTTGCAGCAGGGCCGTGCGCTCCTTGTTGTGGGGCCATCCCTGCTCTTTCAGGGTTTGCTGCTGCTGGCGCGCCTCGGTGGCGGCCAGCGTGTGGCGTTGCTGGTCGGCGGTGGCATCTGCCAACTGTCGGAGTTGGGCTTTTTGCTGCGCTTCGAGGGTGGCTAGCTGGGTATTTACAGCCTCTAGGTCAATGATTTGCCGGTTTATCTCGGCTAGTTCGTTGGGCAGGTCGCGCTCGTGCTGGTGGGTTAGCAGCCAGTCGGTCAGGGTGGCTTGCTGCTGCTCCAGCTTGGTAAGCTCGGTGGTTTGGGTGTGGTGCCAGGCGGCCAGGCTGGTTTCGTAGGCCAGGTGGTCGCGGTCGTGGGTGGCTTGGTCTTTCGCCAGCTGGCCCTGGGCCGCCCGGATAGTCGTATCCTGGGCCAGCACTTCCTGCAACACCGGGCGCAGGCGGTCGGCCTCGGCCTGGGCAGTGGCATGGCTGGCGGCGGCGGTGGCATGGGCTACCTCGGCGGCCTCCTGGGCCGTAAGCAGCGTTGGAAACTGCTGCTCCAACTGGGCCAGGGCAGCGGTGTCGCGGCGCACTTCTTCGTGGGCCTGCTCGCTCAGCACCAAGGCGTTGGACAAGGTGGGCGTGCTCGCCCGCTCGTGGTCGGCGAGGCGCGCAAATGTGGGTTGCAGCGCCGCGTCATCGGCTTGCAGCTGGGTTGCCTGCCGGGTGGCGTCGGCTAGCTGCCGGTCGAGCTGGTCGAGGATGGTGCGCCAGGCCAGGCCGGTACTCAGCTCCTGCTGGTGCTCGTAGGTCATTTCAGCCTCGGTGTGCAACTCGTGGAGGAGGTGCTCCAGGCGCAGGCGCTCTTCATCGGGCAGCAGGCGGGTGGCGTGCAGGGTGGCTTCGAGCAGCTTGGTTTTCTGCTCTTCCTCGCGGGCTTTCTCAAACGCCGCCACTGAGAGCCGCGAGTAGATGCCCACGTTGGTCATCTTTTCGAGCAGGGCGCTGCGCTCCTTCTCCGGGGCGTGTAGGAAGCGCGCAAACTTGCCCTGACTCAGCAGCACGGCCTGCTCAAACTGCCCAAAATCCAGGCCCGACAGCTCGCCCACCTTGGCCGGTACTGCCTCCTTCCCGCTGATGATGGCCTGGCCCGAGGGGCTGAGCACCAGCGTCATGGCATCCTGGCCGAGGCCACCTTTGTCCTCGCCGCGCGTTTTGCGCTTTACCTCCCAGCGCGAGCGGTAACGCACGCGCTGCGTGTGGCCTGTATCGGCGTTGGTTTCGTGCACTTCAAATTCGACCTCCGAAAAGGCGGCCGGTGCGTGGCGGCTCACCATCTCGCCCACCTGGCGGTCGTGGCGCGGCACCCGGCCGTAGAGGCCCACTGCGATGGCATCAAGCAGCGTGCTTTTACCAGCGCCCGTGGGCCCCGTTATCGCAAACAGGCCCGTATCGGCCAGCGGCGCCGTGTCGAACCGGATGTGGTACGGCCCCGGCAGCGAGTTGAGGTTGGCAAAACGCAGGCTGATAATCTTCATACCCTAAAATTACGCCCCTACCTGCCAAAATAGCGGGTAAGGGCGTGATTTTAGCGCAGTAGGCCTGCTCTTACTTGGCGGCCAGCCGGCGGCGCTTATCCTCGGCCAGGTATAGCTTGAACTCTTGATGGTAAGCCTTTTGGTCCCAATTGGGTCGGGCCGAGTCGATGTACCTGATGGCCGCCCGAATGGTAGCCTGCCGCTCGGGTGGGCAGGTGGGGCTAGCCGAATCGGCCAGCAGGGCGGTGCGGCAAAGAGCCAGCTGGGTTTCAAGCTGCGCAATGCGGTCGGTAGCATCACCGATGAGCACGGCTTCGGGCGTGCGCTTCATCAGGAAGCTTTGGCCCCGATAGGTAGCGGTAGTGGTGGTTTTGGCGGCAATATCGCGGTTTGCTGCATTTTGGGCGGCAATTGCGCTTGCTAAGCCATAGGCTCCCATGATGAAGGAGGCTGCTTGCCCGTGCGCTGGGGCTACCGGATAAGCGCCTAGCAGCAGGGATAAGCCCGCTAGCGCAGGTAAATGTTTATACATAAGGCAGAAAAAGGTGAGGCAGGAGGTAAACGGCAACTAGCAAGCTGTTGCCTGGCCGAGCTAAAAAGTCTAGTTGAAGCTTAGATAGAATTCTTCTGGAGTGCCAGGCTCACTTGGTATTTCCCTTAAGCTTTTGGCCTTGTCCTGAAGAAGGTCAGGCTTAGCGCTAAAATGGTCGTTGGGTCATCGGGCCGGCTACTTGGCAGGCGCAGCGGCTGCCTGTTGGCGGCGCGCATCCTCGGCCAGGTAAAAGGTGGCTTCCTGCTGGTAAGCAGCCAGGTTTTTGCTCGACTGGGCCCGCGCCAGGTTTATAATGGCCGTCTGGATGGCCGTGCGCTGCTCGGGGGTGCAAACGGTACCCGTGGGGCTGGCCACCAGGGCCGTGTGGCAGCGGTCAAGCTCGGTTTCCATCGCCACAATCTGCTCGGCGCCTTTTTTGGGTAGCTGGTCAGGGGCTGTGCGCTGCATCGGGAACGACTTGCCTTCGTAAGTGCCAGTAGTAGCTGCTGCGGGCGTGGCAGCGGTGGCTCCGTCCTGGCCCTTGCTCAGGCGCCTGGCCAGGATGGCACTGTTCACACCCAAGCGTATCAGGTTTACCTGCGCGTGCGCCGCTGGTGCGGTGCTCAAGCCAAGCACAAGGCCAGCCAACGTGAGTAGGGGTGCTTTCATCAAAAGAGCATTAGGAGTGGAATATTAAAATGGGCTTGCTGTAAAGCGGGTCAAGATAAGGGCAGGCGCGCTTATTCTTTCTCGCCGCCCCAGGCCAGCGGGTCGGCCTGGGCCAGCAGCTGGCGCAACTCCTGGAAGGTAGCCGTGAGCGCCGCCGCCCGCTCGGGCGGCAGGCCCGCTACGCGCCGGCTGAATACGTCTTCCACCGTCAGCTCGTGCAGGTGTTCGAGTGGGGCATCGGGGGTAGTCCCGGCTACATCGGGCGCTAGGGTGAGGCGGTGGTGGCGTGCCCCACGCGGGGCCAGTACGTGGTCGCGGCGCTCCTTCAGCACGGCCTGCACGCGGCGCTGCACCTCGGCGGTAGGCTCGTCGGAGTGCACTGCCACATCGGCCCAGGCCACGAGGCTAAAGGCTTCGTTATCAAAAGCCAGAATGGCCGCTTCCACCTCCTCCAGCCCGCCGTGGAAGCGCTGCAAGCGCCGCGCTACCGGCACGGCCAGCGGCGTGATAAAGGGCGGCCCGGCCCCCGCAAAGTCGAGCAGCAGCACCTGCTGCTTGTCGTCGGCCTCAGTGAACGATAGCGGTACCGGCGAGCCCGAGTAGCGGATGCGCGCCTGCCCGCCCACCACCTGCGGCCGGTGCAGGTGGCCCAGAGCCACGTAGTCGAAGGCCGCTGGGAAGTGCTCAGCCGCAATCACGCCCAGCCCGCCGATGTGCACGTCGCGCTCGGCACCTTCGCGGGCCTCGCCGCCGGCCGCGTAGAGGTGGCCGGTAGCCAGCACTGGCACATCCTGCTCACGCAGGCCGCGCACTAAGTCGTGCTCACTCAGAGCGTGGTAGTGGCCCGCGATGCTGTCGCGGATGCGCAGCTGGCGCTCGTCGGGGGTTTCGCCGGCCACGGCCAGGCGCAGGTCGCGGTCGCGCAGGAAGGGCACCGCGCACACTACCAGACCCGGCCGGCCGCCGGCGCCGGCCAGCGTAATCACCTGCTCGGCTACCTCGGCGGGCACGCCGCCCACCACGTGAATGCGCAGCGCCCGTAGCAGCCGGCGGCTGGCATTGAGCAGGGTGGGCGAGTCGTGGTTGCCGCCTACCACTACAATGTCGCGGCAGCCGGTGGCCTGCATCCGTACCAGAAAATCGTAGTACAGCTCCTGCGCCGCGTGAGAGGGCGTGGTAGTATCAAACACGTCGCCGGCCAGCACCAGGGCCTCCACGCCTTCGGCCTGCACGGTGGCCAGCAGCCAGTCGAGAAACGCGCGCTGCTCGGTCAGGCGTTCTTGGCCGGTAAGAAAATGCTGGCCTAAGTGCCAGTCGGCAGTGTGCAGTACGCGCATTGAGCTAAAAAAGGAAGGTAGTAAAATTACTACCCGCTGGTGGGCTTGGCAGTGGTGCCGGGGCAAGCTGGCTCTCGGCTACCACCGCCGGCACGCTGGCCGCCCGCCAAAAGTTTTGAGGACAATGCCTTGGCTGATAGTGCCTACGGACAAGCGAACGTGCGGCTAATCCAGTCACTGGCTGCCAGCGGCGAGAAGATTGTCAGTCAAGACGTTGAAAAAAGCGTAAGGGTAGTAAGTTCTTGCTACATGCAGCTTTAAACCTGCCTTTTCCACTTATCGCGTATGAAAACTTCCCAGATTTTTGGTCTTGCCCTGCTTGGGCTGGCCAGCAGCTTTTCGGCCCACGCCCAAACGCCCGTAGTGGGTGCCGGCGCACCGGGCGCCACAATGGGTACGGGCGCGCCGGGCACCATCGGCGCACCGGGCAATGTGATGGCGCCGGGCACAGCTACCCCAGGCGTGGGCACCGCTATGCCGGGCCAAAATACTACCCTTGGGGGCACGGTGCCCGCCAGCGCCACCACGCCCATCGGCTCGTCGGGAGCCATGTACCCCAATGGGACGCCCACTCGCAACATGGATGGCGGCACCCAGCGCGCCGACCAGCCTATGGGCGGCAACCCCGCCGTGACCGGCTCGCAGCAAACGCGCAGCCTCAACCGCAACCGTACGACCAACCGCAGCACCGGCGCCACGCGCCCCTAAACGCCGCCAGCGCCTTGCTAAACCACAACGCCCGGGCCGCTCCACTAGAGAGCAGTCCGGGCGTTGTGCGTAGAAGCAGCGGCGGGCTAGCCAATTTTCTGGCCACTCATGGCCTGCTTGATGGAGATGTTCATCACGCGCTCGGCAAAAGGGCGGGTTTGCTCGTCCAGCTCATCCATGCGCTTGAGAATCAGGTCGCGGTCGGCGCCGGCCAGGGCCTGGCGCAGCAGGTCGGTGTGGGTGGTGGTGGTGGCCACTTCGGCGGCTTCGAGGTGCTCGGCGTTCTTCTTCAAAAAGCGCTCGACCTGGTACAGCAGCTGCTCGGCGGCGGTGCGGGCCTCGATGAGCAGGCGGGCGGCCACATCCTGCTTGGCGTTGAGGAGCGAGTCCATCAGCATTTGCTCTACCTGGTCGTCGGTGAGGCCATACTGGGGCTTTATATCGACTTGCTGGCGCGTGCCGGAGCGTAGCTCCACGGCTTCCACGCGCAGGATGCCGTCGGCGTTGAGGAAGAAATTAACGTCAATCTTGGGCAAGCCCGCCGGCATGGCCGGAATGCCGCTCAGCACAAATTCGCCCAGCTTGCGGTTCTCGCCCACCAAGTCGCGCTCGCCTTGATACACGCCGATTTTCAGGTTTACCTGCCCATCCACGCTCGTGGTGTACTGGCGGCCTGCCTTGGTCGGAATCTTGGAGTTGCGCGGAATAATGGCGTCCATGAGCCCGCCCAGCGTCTCGATGCCCAGCGTGAGGGGCGTCACGTCGAGCAGCAGCACGTCGCGCCGGTTGCCGGCCAAAATGTCGGCCTGAATGGCTGCTCCCAGCGCCACCACTTCGTCGGGGTTGAGCGAGTTATTGGCCGGCTGGCCGAAGAATTTCGATACCTCGTCGTGCACCAGCGGCACGCGCGTAGAGCCGCCCACCAGCAGCACCGCGTTGATGGCGGTAGCGGGTAGCTGGGCATCGCCCAGCGCCTGGCGGCAGGCCGCGATGGTGCGCGCCACCAGCGGCTGAATGAGGCCGTCAAACTCGGCCTTGGTGAGCGTAACTACGGTGATATTCTCTTCGCCGTCAATAAGCTGGGTCGTGAAGTCGTCGTGCTGGCTGAGGTAGCGCTTGGCCATCTCGGCGGCCAGGCGCAGCTGCTGTTGCAGGGCCGGTACCTCGTGGTAGGCGGCGGGCAGCCCAAATTGCTGCTGCCAATATTCTACCACCGCGCGGTCCATGTCGTCGCCGCCCAGCCAAGTGTCGCCGTGGGTGCTCAGCACCTCAAAAATGCCCTGGTGCAGGCGAAGAATGCTAATATCGAAGGTGCCGCCGCCGAGGTCATATACGGCCACGGTTTTCTCCTCGCTGGGGTCGAGGCCAATGCCGTAGGCCAGGGCGGCGGCGGTGGGCTCGTTCACAATGCGCAGCACCTCCAGGCCAGCCAGGCGGCCGGCATCGCGGGTGGCCTGGCGCTGCGAGTCGTTGAAGTAAGCCGGTACCGTAATCACGGCGCGGCGCACCGGCGTTTTGAGGGCGTGCTCGGCGCGGTGACGCAGCTCACGCAGAATGTCGGCCGACAGCTCGATGGGCGAGTAGAAGCGGTCGGCTACGCGCACCTTCACCAAGCCCTCGGTGTCGTCGTCGATGACCTTGTAGCCAAGCTGGCCGGCGTGCTGGCCCAGGTCGCGGTAGCTTTTGCCCAGCAGGCGCTTCACCGAATAAATGGTGTGGGCGGGGTCAGAGAGTAGAAAATCCTTGGCCTCGCTGCCCACCAGCGGGCTGCTACCATCGGCCGGAAAGTGCACCACCGAGGGCACGATGGTACCGCGCCCCAGGTCGTTGATGGCCGCTGGCTGGCGCGTTTCGGGGTGCACGTAGGCCACGAGGCTGTTAGTAGTGCCCAGGTCGATACCCACAATGAGTTCTTCTTGCTGGATGGCCCCGGTGGCGAGGTTAATGGCGACTTTAGCCATGAGAGAGTGAAAAGGGCGAAGGCGCCTAAGGCAGCCGAAAAATAATGTAACAAAAATGCCGGGTGAATGGCCTGGCAAAAGTAGCCCTGCGCGCGCGGGCAGCGGCTTTCACGCAGTATAGCTAGCTGCTTATTGTACAAAATTTCGGTTTTATTTGAAAACGCTAAAACCGCTCCTTCCTCAACCGCGTAACTGCCTGCGAATGCTCAAAAGGAACTAAAATCACCCAAAGTGTAACCAGAGCTTTTCACTCATTTAAGTTATTTACTTTCAAGTTCACCCCTTTTCCCCATCCTTCAATCTCATGAAGAAAAACCTTACGCGTCCCGTACTTCAGGTAGCGCTGGCTGCCGCTGCCGTGGGCGGCTTGCTAACCTGGAGCGGGCAAATCAACCACCTGGAGGCTTCTTCGCACCGCGAGGCTCCGCTCATCGCCGATGACCCGCTGGCCGACAACACCGACCTGTACGTGTTCCGCTCGCCCAACGCGCCAGCCAACGACGCCAGCGCCTCGGTTACGATTGTGGCCAACTACATTCCGTTTGAACTGCCGCAGGGCGGTCCGAACTTCAATACCTTCGGCGAGAACATCCGCTACGAAATTCACGTGAAAAATAGCGCCGCTACCACCGGCGACGACATCACGTACCGCTTCACCTTTACCCGCACCAACGAGGACCCGACTACGTTCTTCCGCGTTCGCCTGGGCAAGGAAAACCTGAAGACTACCTATAAGCTGGAGCAAAGCATTGGAGGCGGTGCCTTCACGACGCTGGTTGCCGCTGGGGTGGTACCCGCCCCGAACATCGGGCCGACGTCCATCACCAACGGTGCTGGTCTGGGCAGAGCTAACTATCAGAGCTACGCCGAAAGCACCATTCAGCAGAACGTAGGGGGCCAGGCTGGCTTCAACGTATTCTGCGGTCCGACCGATGATGCTTTCTTCACTGACCTGGGCAGCATTTTCGACTTGGGTGGCGTACGCTCGGCTACTTCGGCCCGCGACGGCCTGGCCCGCAAAAACGTGCATTCCATCGTGATGCAGATTCCGGTGGCTAACTTGGTGAAAGCCGGTACGCCGGTTCTCTCGGCTAGCACCGACCCCCTGGCTGGCACGCCGGCCACCGGCACCACGGCCGCTTCGCCTGTATCGCCCTATACCATTGGAGTGTGGGCTTCGGCCAGCCGCCTGTCGCTGCGCACTATCAACGCCGACGGTACCCGCGCTGAATCCGGCACTTACGTGCAGGTATCGCGCATTGGCATGCCGCTGACTAACGAAGTTATTCAGCCCATAGGCATGAAGGACGCTTGGAACACTGCCTCGGCCTACGGCGTAGCTACGCCAGCCAACGGCTCGGCCCAGGCTATGTTTGAAGCCAACTTGAAGAACCCGGAGCTGGGTCTCTACATGGCTGACAACACGCCCAAGAACGGCGCCGCCACCAAGCCTGCCAACCAGACTTACTACGGCGAGGCCGTACCCGGCTTCTCGTCGCTACGTATCCAGTCGAAGTCGCTGGCTGGCCTGCTGCCTGCTTCGACGGGCCTGTCGGGTGGCTTCGACTTCCGTAACGGCGCGGCTGGTCTGAGCCCGCTTTTCAATAACGCCCTTACCGCTAACACCGCCTTTGCTTCGTTTGCCAACGGTGGCTTTGGGGAGTACCTGCTCAACAATGGCCAGGCTGGCTCGCCCCGCTCGGCCGACTTGCTGCCCATCTTCCACACGGGTGTGCCCAACCTGCCGCCCTACCAGCTGGCTACCGGCAAAACCGGCGGTAACCCGCTTTCGGCTGGCAAGCCGTTCATTAACAACTTCCTGCCGACGTTCGGCGACATGATTCGCATCAACACGGCCGTGGCGCCTACCTCGCGCACCTCGGCTGACTTCAGCTCGGAAGGCTTGCTGGCTGCAGCCAAGCTCGGCCTCACCGATAGCCGCTACACGGCTTCGGGCGCTGCTGCCCAGGTTATCCCGAACATGGATGGCTTCCCTAACGGCCGCCGCCTGGAGGATGACGTGACTCGCATTGAACTGCAGGCTGTAAGTGGTGTAGTACTGGCGGCCGTTGGCCTGTGGTACGATGACTACACGGTAGGTACCTCGCCTTCGCCGGTAACGGCGCAGCTAGGTGGCGTACTGGGCTTCACCACCAACGTGGAGAAGAACGACACGACCTTCCGCACCAGCTTCCCCTACGTGCAGACGCCTTGGAGCGGCACCACTGCCCAGCGCGTAGCCTTGGCGCAGTTTACTCCCGGCCAGACGCTGGGCCTCGGTGCTACCGTAGCGCAGGCTAGCGCCTACCCAAACCCTTCGACCGGCCTCACGACCTTGCACGTAGAGCTAGCTGCTGCCACCAACTTGGCCGTGCAGATTCGCGACGTGAAAGGCCGTCTGGTTTCGACCATCGCCGCCAAGGATTACCCGGCCGGCGTGACCGAAATCAAGTGGCAGCCCAATGCCTCGGTAGTAGCGGGCCAGTACATTGCCTCGCTCTACGCTGGCAAAACGTTGCTGCAATCGGTACGCGTTGAGCGCCAATAAGTAAGTGAAGCCCCGGCGGCCACGTTGGCCGCCGGGGTTAGGTTAGTAGAGCCGCCGGTTAGCTTATCGTAGCTGGCGGCGGCTCTTTTATCTTCGCAGCCGGTTGCCTGGCGGCGCCTTCATCGTTCTATCAACTTCCTTTTCGTGCAAAAAAAGCTATACCCTGCGTTACTGGTGGCCTTCGGGCTGGCGGTAGCGGCCATTATCTTCTTTAAAAAGCCCGCGCCCACCGGCTTACCCGAGCCCAAAGAGCGCGTGGGCAACCTGGCCCTCGGCGGTGAGTGGGTAAATACGAAAGCCTCAATGGATGGCTTGCTGGCCAAGCTCCGCACCGACCCCAACGACCAGAAAAGCCGCCTGCTGCTGGCCGAAGCCTATATGCAGGAAGGCCGCGTTACCGGCAACCACCCGTATTACGATGCGGCGGCTATGCAACTGCTTCAAGAAGTACTGAAGGCGAACCCCGAAAACTTCGAGGCCCTTTGCTGCCAGGCTTCGTTGAGCCTCACGCAGCACCACTTCTCGCAGGGGTTGGCGCTAGCCCAGCAAGCCCAGGAGCTAAACCCGCAGAGTGGCTACGTATATGGCCTGCTCACCGATGCCAACGTAGAGCTGGGCCACTACGACGAGGCTGTGAAAATGGCTGACAAGATGAATCAGGTGCGCCCCGACCTTTCAGCCTACGCCCGCGTGAGCTACCTACGCGAAATCCACGGCGATTTGCCCGGCGCTATCGAGGCCATGCAGATGGCCGTGAAAGCCGGCTACTCTGGCTTGGAGCAAACCGAGTGGAGCCGCGTGGCTCTGGGGCATCTATACGAAGTAAGCGGCCAGCTCGACAAGGCACAGGGCTACTTTCAGGAGGCTTTGGCGCTACGTCCTAACTACGCCTACGCGCTGGCTGGTTTGGCCCGCGTGGCCGCGGCCCGTCATGATTATCCCACAGCCATCAAGAACCTGAACTTAGCCCGCGCCACCGTAAAGGACTACGCTTTTACCGATGAGTTGGTGGATGTATACCGCCTCGACCACCAGCCCGATGAGGCCGACAAGATGGCCCACGAGTCGGTCAACATGCTAGCTGAGGCGGCCCAGCAGGCCAACGACAACGAGCAATTCGGCCACTACACCGACCGCGAGCTGGCCTATGCCTACCTCAAAACCAATGAGCTGGATAAAGCCCTGGAACACGCTAAAATCGAGTATGCCCGCCGCCCCGATAACATCGATGTTAACGAAACCCTGGCTTGGGTGTACTACAAGCGCGGCAATTACCCGGAGGCCCAGAAATACATGACGGTGGCCCGCCGCACCAACTCGCAAAACCCGGTGCTGCTCTGCCGCGCCGGCCTCATCCTGACCAAAACCGGCAAGGCCGCTGAAGGCCGCGCTCTCATCGAAAAAGCCGTAAAAACGGCCCCTTACCTCAATCCTGAAGTTACGGCCGAGGGCGAAACCCTGCTGGCTGCCCGCTAGGGGAGGGGCTACTGCATGATATTCCTTTCCGCACTCCTCACGCCCGGCCGCTGGCCCTTGCGGCGCGCCGCCTCGCTGCTACCGGTGCTGTTGTTGCTAGCGCTGCCCGCTGCCGCCCACATCATCGATGCCGACCTGAGCAAGCTCTCGCGCACCCAGGTGTTCTGGACCTACATTCAGCTGGGCTACGAGCATATTCTGAAGCTGGGGCCCAACTACCTGCCCCTAGGTCTCGACCATATCCTGTTCATCGTCAGCCTCTACATCCTGGAGCCACGCCTCAAGCCCGTGCTGTGGCAAGCCACCGCCTTCACGGTGGCGCACTCCATCACGCTGGGTTTGGCCATGTACGGGCTCATTCAGCCACCGAGCAGCGTGGTTGAACCTATTATCGCGCTCTCCATCGTGTTTGTGGCCCTCGAAAATATCATTACCCGGCGGCTGAGTCCGTGGCGGCTGGCCATCGTATTCGGCTTCGGCCTGATTCACGGCATGGGCTTCGCCAGCGTGCTCACCGGCCTGGGGCTGCCGCGCAAAGACTATTTCGGCTCGCTCATTTCCTTCAACGTGGGCGTCGAGTTGGGGCAGGTCACGGTTATTCTGCTGTGCTGGCTGCTTATTGGCCGCTGGGCGGCCGACCGGCCCTGGTACCGGGCACGGGTAGTCATTCCGGTGTCGGTGGCAATTGGGCTGGTAGCCGCCTACTGGACGGTAGACCGCCTGCTGGCCTGATTTTATTTTCGAATAAAATACTAACAATGGCCCTTCGGGCATCAGAACACTGATTTTGAGGCGACTTTTGCAGCGGAATGGCTGCGCTTCGTCCCCATTCCTACTTGCTATGTCGCGTCCGTTGCTCACTTGGTTTTGGCTGCTCAACTACCTGCTGGTAGTAGGGGCAGGCCTGCTCGTGAGCCGCCCGCCCGCGCCGCTCTACACCGCCGCGCATCCCTACGTGCATAGCAAAGACTGCCAGCAACATAACTACTTGCGCCTCGACTGCTTTGAGCGTTGCAACGGCGACCAGCACGAAGTGCGGCGCCATGTGCCTACCGGCACGGGCCTGCACTACTTAGCTCAACTCAAGGGCCTCGATGTGCATTACCCGGCCGCTTTGCCAGCCCGCCTGCCGGCCCCTTTGCGCTGGCTCCGTGCCCCGCAGCGGCTAGCTACCCGCCGGCTACCGCTGCCCGCTGGCTTTAGCGGGCGCGACTACCCCCCGCCCCAACGCGCCTAAAGCTACCCGCCCCCGGCGGCCGCCCGGCCGTGTGGGTGCCCCCGCGTAGCCCCTGGGTTAGCGTGGCGGGCCGGTGTATGTTTTAGACGGCCGCGTGCTATCTGCCTTTACCGGGTGGGTTGCGCGGCGTGAATGCGTTGGTATGCAAGCTCTTTATTGGCAAATAAAAATACGTTTGGGTAAGTGCGGCCGCCTGCTGGGCTGGCTGTTATTGCTGTGTTTAACCACTACAAGGGTTCAAGCCCAGGCGCTGGCTACGCTGCGTGGTACTGTGGCCGACTCACTCTCGGGCCAGCCGCTGGCGGGCGTGAGCGTAGGCCTACTGGGCCAGCCCGGCGGCACGGCTACCGATGCGCTGGGTCAGTTTCAGCTAGCCAAGCTGGCACCGGGTACCTACGAAGTGCGGGTAGCTGCGCTGGGCTATCGTGCCCGGCAGCAGCGCATTACGCTATTGGCCGGCCAGGTGCGCGGCTGCACCCTGACGCTGACTTCGGCGGCGCTCAGCCTGGCCGAGGTGACCGTGAGCCAGCCCCGCGACCTCAACCAGACGCTAGCCGCTATCTCGCACATTGACCAGACGCTACGGCCCGTCAACTCGGCCCAAGACCTGCTGCGGCTCGTGCCAGGGCTGTTTATCGCCCAGCATGCGGGTGGCGGCAAGGCCGAGCAGATTTTTATTCGGGGCTTCGACGCCGACCACGGTACCGACTTCTCGGTGAATATCGATGGCATGCCGGTGAACATGGTGAGCCACGCTCACGGCCAGGGCTACGCTGATTTTCACTTTGTTATCCCCGAAACGGTCGAGCAGCTTAAGATATACAAGGGGCCGTACACGGCTCGCTTTGGCGACTTTGCGACGGCCGGCGCGGGCGAGTTCAGTACCAAAACCAGCCTCGACCGCAACCAAGTAAAGCTGGAAGTAGGCCAGTACGACACCCGCCGCGCCCTCGTAATGCTTGACCTGCTGGGTCATCACCACCTGCTCAGCAAAAAACCGGAGAGTGCTTACGTAGCGGCTGAGTATAACTTTACTAATTCCTACTTCGACAATCCGCAGCACTTCAAGCGCTTCAACGGCTTGGCCAAGTACACCGGCCAGCTATCCGATAAAACGTCGCTAGTGCTGCTGGGTTCCCACTTCCAGTCGAGTTGGGATGCCAGCGGCCAGATACCAGAACGGGCCGTGAGTGAAGGATTTATCTCTCGGTTTGGCAGCCTCGACCCCAGCGAGGGCGGCCAGACGAGCCGTACCAATGCCTATGCTATTCTTACTACGGCGCTGCCCCACGAGGCCACCTTGCGGCAGCAGGCGTACTACTCGCGCTACTACTTCAACCTGTACTCCAACTTTACCTTTTTCAAGGATAACCCGGTGGATGGCGACGAGATAGACCAGCGCGATACGGGCCGCAACCTTTACGGCTATACGGCTACTTACGACCGCGACGACCACCTAGGTGTGCGCAACCTGCACTCCACCCTCGGGCTTGGTACCCGCCTGGACGATGGCGGCCTGCTGCTGCGCCGCGCCGTGCGCCGCCAGCCCACCGACACTCTCGATACTGGCCGCCTGCACGAGCAAAGCGTGTATGCCTACCTCGACGAAACCCTCGACCTTACCGACCGCCTTAGCGTGAATGCGGCGTTGCGGGCCGACCTGTTCGTGTTCGATTTTCGGGGGCAGATTGCCGATTCAACCGGTAAGTTTGGGCCGCTGGGCGGGCGCGTTACGGCGGCCCGCGTGTCGCCCAAGCTCAACCTCTACTATCAACTGTCGCCAGCGGTGCAGTTGTTTGTGCGCTCGGGTTTCGGATTTCATTCCAACGACGCACGCGGGGTAATTCGTGAGCGCAATGCCAGCCAGGCCCTGCCGCGCGCCACCGGCGCCGAGGTAGGCAGCACCTTCAAGCCCTTGCCCGACCTCGTAATAAACGCCGCGCTGTGGTACCTGCGCCTGCAAAACGAGTTGGTGTTCTCCGGCGATGAAGGCACCACCGAGAGCGTGGGCGCCACCCAGCGTTTTGGCTTCGATGTGTCGGCGCGCTTTCAGCTCACGCGCCGTCTGTTTCTGGATGCTGATGCCAACTACAGCCACGGCCGCCTGCTAGAGCGGGCCGAACATGACAACTATATTCCGCTGGCGCCTACCTTCACCAGCATCGGCGGCCTTACTTGGAAAGCGCCTACTGGCCTGAGCGCCAGCCTGCGCTACCGCCACATCGATAGCCGCCCGGCCGTGGAGGACAACAGCATTCGCGCGCACGGCTACTTCCTGCTCGATGCCGTGCTGAGCTACACCCGGCCGCGCTACCAGGTAGGCGCCTCGGTACAAAACCTGCTGAACGTGAATTGGAACGAGGCTCAGTTTGCCACCACCAGCCAACTGCGCACCGAAACGTCCCCCGTCACAGAGCTAAATTTCACCCCCGGCACGCCCTTCTACTTGAAGCTGAATGGCAGCGTGTTCTTTTAAGCCTGCTTGCCCAACTTACGCTGTCAATCAGCCGTAGCTGTAGCCAGCTTACCATTCGTAGCTATCGTGTCGCGTTCGCTTCTCACCTTGCTTTTGCTGCTCAACTACCTCGTGGTGGTGTGTGCCAGCGTGGCCAGGCCAGTGAGCGCGCCGCCCATGCGGGCTTACGCCTACGTGCACCGGCCCGATTGCCAGCAGCAAAATGCCTGGCGCGGCGGTGCCTGCTTCGACGATTGCAACGGCGTGCAATACCACGTGCAGAAAGGCCACAAGCCCGTGCCCCTCCAGCAATTGCTTACTATGCTAAAGGGACTGGATTTGCATTGCCTGCCCACCACGGCCCGCGTGGCCCCCGCGCCAGCCTGGTGTGAGGCGATAGGCTGGCAGCAAGTGTGCCTTGCTCAGGTGCCAGCTGGCGTGCGGGTTTGCCCCGATGCCCCACCCCGCCGGGGATAAGCCACCCGGCTGCCTGCCCAGGCAGTTGGTCCAGCTTATTTCCCACTTGTGGCCCCGGTGAGTACCGGCTGGCTGCCTTTGTTTCAATTTCGTGGATTTCTTATTTGCCAAATTCCCTGCTCCGGCGGGGATTACGGTGGGCGTGCGCCTGCCGCAGCCGACTGCTATCTTGCCAGCGGCCCCGCTACTTTCCTCCTTGGCTAAGCCCTTGCCCGTGACTTCCCCGCCCGTAGACAAGCGGGCGCGGCAACGGGCCGAGCGCGCCCGCTACCACGCCCAGTGCCGCATGGTAATGGCCTTTTAAGCCGACCTTGGTTTTCTAAAACGTAGTGGCAATTTCTCGTTCCTGCCCTCACCATAAAGGCAGGCGTACCAATGCTGAAGTAGCGTTGGCGCGCCTGCTTTTTTACCTCCTGCCAGGGTTTGGGTGGCCTGTTGCGGCCTAACTTTGAGTAATGAGGCATTCTGTAGTGCAGTTGGCAAGGGTATGCATTCCGGCCTTAGTGGGCCTTAGCAGCTGGTGGCTGCCGGCCTGCCAACCCTCAACCGCCCGCTTGGCGCCCCCGGCGCCTGCCCAGTCGAGCGCCCCGCCCGCGCTGGCAGTGCTGCCCGATTCGCTCCAACTCACGCCGGTAGCCCCGGTGGCCAACGTGCCCGATACGCTGCGCCAAGTTATTGCCCAACTGCATCAGGCCCTAGGCCCGGCTGCCGCCGACCTGCGGCCCGCCGTGCTGGAGCAGGCCTGTGTGGGCTACCTCACGCTGCACCCCACTGGGCGCATTGAGCGGGCCGGCCTGCTGGCTGTGGCCGACATGGACCTGCCCAATACCACCGAGCGGCTTTGGGTTATCGACTTGCAAAAGGTGCAGGTACTGCACCGTAGCTTGGTGGCGCACGGCCAGGGCTCGGGGCATCTGCGCGCCCGGCGCTTTTCCAACGTGGAAAGCTCGGCCTGTACCTCGTTGGGCTTTTACCGCACCTCCGGAACCTACGACGGCATTCACGGCTATTCGCGGCGGCTCGAAGGGCTGGATAAAGGCGAGAATACCAACGTGTTTGACCGCTACATTGTGCTGCACGCTGCCGATTATGCCAGCGCCAACTACCTGCGGCAGCACGGCCACCTAGGCTATAGCCGTGGTTGCCCCGCGCTGCCCCCTGCGCAGTATAAAGCCATCATTAGCACGGTGCGCACCGGCAGTATGCTGCTTGTGAGCGGGCCCGGGCTGGTTTCGCGCTGGCTCGATGGCCCGGCGGCCGGGCGGCGCTTTGCTCGGCGTGGCTGGCGCTAGCCCCTGAATTTTTTTGCCCACGGCATTGTTAAGCATTACCTTGGTGTAACGGGCTGCGTATAATAGCCTTGAAGCAGGAGCCCTCGCGGAAGCGCGTGTTTCTCTGGTTCACTACTAGTAAACTTGTCATGAAAAAGCATCATTCCAGCGTAGTACAACGTCAGCGCGACGGTCGTCGTCGTTCCCAGCGGTTGATGCGGCGCGTGCTGCCCTTCGTAGCTTCCTTGTTCCTGGCTACGCCACTGGCCGGCCCGCTGCTAAAGTCGTCGGCACACGCGCCGACTGCCACGGCCGCAGTAGCTGTTACGCCGCTGGCCCGCTTTACAACCACGCTGCACCAGACGTACGCCCGCTTGGGTGCCGAGCAGCAGGGCTTGCGCTTTGAAGTATTTGAAAAGGCCATGACTGGCTACCTTAACCTGCGCGAAACTGGCCATCTTTCCGAGGCACAGCAGCACCTTACTGTTATCGACTTTGACTTACCGTCCACTGAGAAGCGTCTGTGGGTGCTTGACTTAGCCGCCGACAAAATTATTTTCCACACGCTAGTGGCTCATGGCCATAATTCGGGTGAGAATGAAGCCAGCCAGTTTTCTAATACTGATCAAAGCAACATGAGCAGCCTGGGCTTCTACGTGACAGGTCAGGAGTACGAGGGCAAGCATGGACATTCGCTGCGCCTGCAAGGTCTTGACGAAGGCTTCAACACCAACGCCGCCGTGCGCTCGGTTGTGATGCATGGTGCCGACTACGTAAGCGAGGACTTTATTCGGCAAAATGGTCGTCTTGGCCGTAGTCTGGGTTGCCCGGCGTTACCCCTTGACCAGTATGCCCAGATTATCGATGCCGTAGAGGGTGGTAGCTGTCTTTTTCTCAATAAGTCGAACGCTGGCTACACTTCTAAGTATCTTGATAAAGACGCTGCGCTGGCTGCCCTGCTGCCCACCGCTACGTCGGCTTCCTAAGTAAGCGTGCAAGCAATTATGCTGCAAAAAAGGCCCCTGGTACATAGCGTGCCAGGGGCCTTTTTTAGAAATATTGGAATCAACCGACTACTTCAAGTCAACAGGCGTTTAGCAAACGGCTGATACTTTTTCTCCAGCAGGTAGGCGCCCCCGACGGAGAGAGTAATATAAGCAAAAAAGCGTCCGGCAAACGTAAGTGGCGTGCCAGAGAATGCCTGCATTTGGGTAAAGCAGCATAGAATGGGGAAGTGTATTAGGTAGAGGCCGTAGGAAATACTACCCGTTGGCACAAGCTTAGCTATAAATACTCTGGAAATGCGTTCCAAAAACCGCCGTAGTAAGTAAACGCCAAGGCCAATAGCGTAAAAAACGGCTGGTAAAATCCAAGCGCTATCCGTGGCGTAAAGGTGGTGCTTAAAAAATGAGTAGTACGTCAGCGCTGGGAGTACTATCAGAAAAGCTACCAAGTACTTTCTGAATGGTATAGCCTTGCCAATAAACACGATAATGGCGATGGTAGCGTAAGGGAGAAGGGCGTAATCCTGAAAGGAAATAATGTTCTTCGCCCACGGAACCGATGGTGGGAAGTCCAGTCGAGTGCCAAAAGCCACGGTGGTTATTTTACGCAGCAGGGTAGCCAGCACGTTAAATTTCTCGATGGATAAGATGATGAACAGCATACTCACCATTGTGGCAAAAGAAGTATGCGTTGCAACTCTCTGCAGATACTGCGCCAACCCTAGCCCAACCAGCCAAAAGGTAAAGCCGAAAGTGTAGCCCGTTAAAAGCGGAGTATGTAAATAAGGGAAAAAGTACGTGTTTGCAATTCCAATAATTGTGCAAAGAGCAGCTAATAGTAGCGGATTAATTCGAAAGTAAGAAACCGGGATAAATAGTAGGTAAAATAAAATTTCGTAATTCAATGACCAGACGGCATCAATTTCTTTAATTGGTTGAGCAAAAGTGACTTGTGTTAGTGTGAAATGACTAATGATAGTTGAAAATCCGTATTGCGTGGGAGCAATTATAAAAGCAAATGCGAGGCAAATTGCATAGATGGGATATATTCTGACAATTCTCTTCTTGAAATAAGGTATAATGCCCGGCTTAGTGATAGGCTCTTTATTAGTTAAGCCAATAACGTAGCCGGATAAGATAAAGAAAATCAGGACGCTAAGGTGCCCTGGAGGATTATAGGATAAAATACCCGTTGGCGAGTAATTTGGGTCCAAATAAAACTTATGGATAATTGTATGGTGCCAGGCAACCAAGATAGCCGCTACTCCGCGCAGACTCTCAATGTGATAGTTGAACTCCTTTTTGGCTTGCATAATAAGCAATAGCGCGTCTTAACGAGATTTAAAACCTTTAATTTGCGTCAAAGTAATACGGCCGTATCATTACTTATATAATAAGGAATACTCGGCCATCTTGTATGTATTTTACTTGGTCATGTATAAGCTATTCTGCTGCTTATTTTTAAAGGTGAAGGTTAAGAGTGCATAGAGTAGAATGACAAAACTCCAGTTAACTGCTAATGCTAATCGGGGTAATAAAAATGAGTATGCTACGTGAAATATAAGTAAAATTAAGAATACGAATTACCGAGTAGCTTTCCAAGCTGCTAAATCCTGGACATTGCCTTGTTGCATAAGTGAGGTAGCTGCCTGTAAATCAGCCTCGGGCCAATCCCACCACTGCAACTGCTGCAGCGTAGCAATATCGGCTTCACTATACCGTTTCCGAATTTCGCGAGCTGGCACACCACCCACAATAGCGTAGGGTGCTACATCTTTCATCACAACTGCGCCTGCTGCCAAAATAGCGCCATTGCCTACCGTCACACCACTTTTTATAAATACATTGGCACCTACCCATACATCATGGCCGATAAAAGTTGTCGGGCTGCCATCAAATAATTCTTCGGTAGCAAAAGTAATTCCGCAAATATCGTGATGAGAATAAAAAACCGGGCTGGTGCTCAACATATAGGTTGGGTGATTGCCGGTACCGCAGGACAGGTTTTGAGCGATAGAGCAAAACTTACCAACTTCTGTGCGGTCCAGCCCACAGCCTTTACCCAAATAGGAATAAGAAAGTATTTTTGAAGTAGTAATCTTCGAGCTTGGTCCTATAGATACGTAGCTAGAAATCAGCGATTGGTGAATATAAATATCACTCCAAAGTTTGCTGTTGTGGCCCAGAGTTGTCTGCCTTACTACTGTATTTTCCCCAATTGAAACATTCGGACCGATGGTTGAGGCAGCGTCAATTTGGGAGTTTCTTCCAAAAGCATTAGCCAAGCTAGGCTCACGGGCGATAATCGCTTGTCTAATTTTTGCTTGTGCAAGAGCAACAGAGAAAAAACTCTTTAGCTCAGCAACAATAATGCGTATGAACTGCGTAAACAACACTGGATTAAGCTAACGGTGAAAATTACTTATAAATGCCGACGGCGTGAAAAATGCGCTTCTTAAGCACATCGTACCACCGCTGGTAAAGGTGGTTACTTGGGCCTTCCAAGTGCCATTTATTATCGTTGTTATAATAATTAAGCTCACTGCGGGTGTACAGATAAGAGTCGATATTTTCGTTGGCGGAATAGTCGAAGCCATTAAAGCCGTTCTTTCTGGCTTCGGCCCGTACGGCTACCCGCTGTTTGATTTGGTCGAGCGAGCGGTATTGATAGTGCCGGAGCCTAATGCGTCGATTATGCATTATGCCCATGTGGCGAGGGCGGTCCAAGGTCGAAGGCCATTCCATGCCTGGTCGATGACGAAAAAACCGGGTTTCACTCCAGGTTTTTTTATCATGATAGCGAATGTCTTCAATTCCGGCTGGCGATTGTCCATCCAAAAAATCCTCTTTAGTCAGGCGGAACTGGATAGTATCTGTTACCACAAAATGGTGATGAGCAGGTACTTCTGCTAAAAAATTTGCTGGGTTATCGATGTAAAACTCGTCAGCATCAAGCCGGAAACACCACCAGTCGTCCTTTGTAGCCAGTTGATTGAATTCTTGAAATACCTGAGCCCGAATACCGTCGTAGAATGGGGTAGTATCCTGCTTCCAGGGAATTATCTTATCCGAGGCCATTGATTGTACAATTTCCCAGGTGCCGTCAGTGCTCCCATTATCGAGAACAAATATTTTGTCAGCCCATTTGCTTGCCTCCTGTAGACTTTGAGCAACAATATCAGCCTCGTTTTTCACAACGGATATTGCAAAAATCTTCATGATAGCGGTAGAAAGAAGAAATACGAACCGGCATTTAATAGCAGGTGCTATTCAGTGCGTAATCAGGTAAGAATTAAATTACAGGGAGCGTTAGCGGCTGTTGATTCAAACTATTGTGGTGTAACTACCCCCGCCAAATGGTCCAGCTTGTCCAGTATCTTATCATCAACCTCAGCGTCGAACTTACGGGCGTAAAGACACGGACTATCCGCCAACTCACGGATGTCGGTGGCAACAAAAGTGGCAGGCCAGGGCCCGGTGGGCCGCATAAAATTAACGTAAGTGACAGGTGAGCCAATATTGGTAAAGTTATTGGCCACTACAGTCTGAAAGAATATCTCGTCGGAGAGTAGGGTGTAGTTATTGAAGTCCAGAAATTCGGGCTTCTCCCGCACGTATTGATTGAGAAACACGACCGTTTCATGGGGCAATGCCCACCACTGCGACCCCGCAAAAGGCCGCAGGCCGGCTGGCATCCTACGTTTGGCCAACAGGCGCACAAAGTTGGCGGGTTGGCGCCGCAGCAGTCCTAACGCATAGCGGGCCTTTTTCGACTTGAAAAAATCGCGCGAGAACAGGGGCGGAATCGTCACGTTATCTTCCCGCTTCTGCGATAGGAAAAAGGTGTAGTGGTCGAGGCGATTCATCCCGCCGTTTGACCCATACTCGGGATGAATCCAACTCTCGCGGCTCAGGCCGCCGTGAATGCTGGGGGCTGTGTGGGGCGTCACAGGTAGCGGAAAGCACTCAATAAAGTTGGTGCCATAGCCAGCCTGAAAAAACTGCTGAATAGCTGCATTATCCTTGAGCGGATAATCCTGCCCGCTCACTAGGATAGTGTAGCCGCTACGCTGCTCGGCTAGAATCTGCTCAATGCCAACCAACGCAGCCCGCACGGCGTTAACATGGCCCCACATTGTGTTGAGGCGCTTTTCACCCCTCAAAAACATGCACCGCGGATGCTGGCCCAACAGCGCTTCGAAAGGCGCTAACTCAACAGGAGCATCAATATTAATATAAAACCGGGAATCTGGAGAATCGAGCCGGTTTATCATACGGGCAATCTGCGCCGGATTCTTGTGGGCTAATACTATGTAATTGAGATGCATCAGGGGAAGAAGCGCAAAAACTGGATGCTAAAGGTAAAGCTAAATCGCCCAAACCATGTGCGGCCGGGTCGAAGCAGCTACCTGCATGATGCCCAATTACAGCGTATCTTTGCAGGCCCATATGCCCACCGCTGAAAGGTACCCAACTGCCCCGACAACCCATCTCATCAACGGGTTTGCTCACTGCCTTAACTGCTAAATTACCGCCGTCTCGAATAGCCGCAAAATATAGAATTGGCTCTTCAAAGAGTGAGTTAATACGATTTTTATGAAACAAGGAATAGTACTGCAATCGCTTGATAGCATCCGCTTTTATTTATCGCCCCAGGATAAGCGCAAGGCAATAGGAATGCTGTTGCTGCTGCTGCTGTCGTCAGTGCTGGACGTTTTCGGTTTGGCCTCGCTGGTTCCCGTCATTATGGCCGCTTCGCACCCGGGGTCGGTAATGGGCAATAAATATGCCTTCTGGCTGTATCAGCACCTAGGTTTCAGCACGGAAAAATCATTTCTGGTTTTTCTAATTAGCGCTATTTTCTTCCTGTTTCTTTTCAAGAACGTTTTCTCGACGTTCATCAGCTACCAGCAGGTAAAATTCACGGCCCGGCTAGCTTTGCAGGTTATCTCTAGTCAATTCCAGAAGCATATTAACCTGCCTTATCTGCATTTTAATGAGATAGGCTCGCCGAAGCTAATGGACAGTACGCTCAACATTCCGAACGCGTTTGTAAATGGCATTATTCGGCAGTTGTTTATTTTTTTCTCCGAGATTATCATTATTATTTTGGTGGTGCTGGGCATGCTCATCTACCAGCCCATTCTGTTTGTTATTCTGGGGATTGTGCTAGTGCCCAGCATGTTGCTGATATACCGCGCACTGCGTAGTCGGGTGCATAAGGTAGGGGTAGAACTGAGTGCCCTGCGCCCAGCTTCCTATGGCTCGCTAGTCGAGTCGTTTATTGGGTTTGTGGAGTTGAAGCTGGCTGGCAAGCAGCAAAAGTTCAAGCAGCGGCTCGTTGATAACCAAGATGCCATTCAGGACCTAGAAGCTGATTCCTATCTGTACTCGCTCATTCCGCTGCGCCTGATTGAGATGGTCGCCATTGCGGCCGTCGTGCTCATCTTCTTATACGCCCTGCTTTTTGCGGATAGCACGACCAATATTGTGACCATCATCGGTTTGTTTGCGGCGGCGGCTTACCGCCTGATGCCCTCCATGAACCGCCTGCTTTCGGCAGTAGTGTCGCTGAAGCAGCACACGTATGTGACGGAAAACCTAATTCAACTGCGCGAGTATCTCACGGCTGAAAAGCCTGCGCCGCAGCCGCTTACCTTCCGCGACACGATTGATTTCAACCACCTCTCTTTTACGTTTCCCGGTGGGGCGCAGCCAGTGCTCGACGATGTGACGCTCCACATCAAGAAAGGGGAGAAAATCGGTTTTGTTGGCAGCTCGGGCTCGGGCAAAACCACGCTCATGAACTTGCTGCTCCGCTTTTATAATGAGCAGAGTGGTGCGATTGAGGTTGATGGAGTGCCGCTATCGGAAGCTAATCAGAGTGCTTGGTACCAACTAGTAGGCTACGTGAAGCAGGATACGTTTTTGATGGAAGCCACGATTGAAGAAAATATCACGTTGCGCGACGAGCAAGTAGACCCCGAGCGCATGCAATACGCGCTGGAGCAAGCCTCTCTGAGCGACTTTGTGGCTTCCTTGCCGCAAGGTCTGCAAACCCCGATTGGGGAGCGCGGCTCGCGGCTGTCGGGTGGGCAGCGTCAGCGCATTGGTATTGCCCGGGCGCTTTACAAACGCGCCGAGGTGCTGGTGCTCGACGAGGCCACCAGCGCCCTCGACAATGAAACAGAGCGCGAAGTGAGCGAAGCTATTGGCAAGCTCTCGCACACGAGCATGACCATTTTCATCATTGCGCACCGCCTGACTACGTTGCAGGATTGCGACCGCATTTTTGAGTTGAAAAACGGCAAGCTTTGGGCTGAATACACCTACGCCAGCCTGCAACAGCAGCACGCCTAAGCGGCCGGCTGGCTAAGTGAACTAACTGTAACACACATGCACGAGGCTGATAATTCGTACGTCAGGTTTCTTCAGGAAGAACTGGTTCAGACGCGCTTGCAGCGCCAGCAGCTGGAAGAAGATTTAGAAAAGCACACGCGGGCCGGCGAAGCACTACGGGCCGCGTGGCAAGATGTGCGGGCCCGCGTGCTCAACCGGGCGCGCCAGTTCTACCACTCGTACTTTTCGGCCGAGCGCAAGCAAATTCGGCAGCGTCAGCTGCCGGGGGCGGCCGACTATAAGCCTTACGCTATCAAGCTGCGCGAGCCCACCGTGGCCCGGCGCCAGCGGGTGTTGCACGTTATCGCTTCCTTCGCAGTAGGGGGGTCGCAGCAATTGATAGTAGATATTATTGAGGGCACAAGCGACCAGTTTGAGCAGGAAGTAGTGCTTTTCAACGACTACGAGTGGAAATACTATACCGGGGTGCCCATCAAGGAGATGGCCTACACTGCGGGCCCCGATGATGTGACGGCCGTGCTGGAAGCATTTCGGCCCGACATCGTGCATATTCACTATTGGGGCAACCGCATCAATGGCTACGAGCACTGGCGCTGGTACCATTGGTTTTTTGAGGCATCTTTCCGCTACGGGGTGCCGGTAGTAGAGAATTGTAACAATCCAATTGTGCCCTACCTGCACGAGAAGATTGCCCGCTATGCCTACGTGAGCCAGTACGCGCAGGATTATTTCGGCGTGCCGTCGCCCAATAACCGGGTGGTATACCCCGGTTCCAACTTCGGCCTCTTTACCCGGCCCACCGACGAGCAGCCGCCCCTCGACTGTATCGGCATGGTGTATCGCCTCGACCGCGATAAGCTCAATGCGGAGTCGATTGACGTATTTATCAAGGTAGTGCAGCGGCGGCCCCAGACCCGGGCGCTCATCGTGGGCAAAGGCTTTTACGACGAGTTGTACCGGCAAAAAGTGGCCGAAGCCGGCGTAACCGATAAAATTGAGTTTACCGGTGTGGTGCCCTATACGCAGCTGCCTAGCTACTACCGTCGCCTGTCGGTATTCGTGGCGCCCGTGCATAAGGAAAGCTTCGGGCAGGTGACGCCTTTCGCTATGAATATGCGCATTCCCGTGGCCGCCTATCAGGTAGGGGCCTTGCCTGAAATCCTGGTGAGTGAGGATGTGCTGGCCCCCGCCGGCAACAGCGACGCGCTGGCCGATACTATCATTCGTCTGCTCGATAACCCGGCCCGTATGCGCGAGCTGGGCGCCTTCAACCAAGCGCGGGCGCAGCAGCTCTTTGCCCTAGAGGCAATGGTGGAGGCCTATCGGGCCATGTATACCGAACTGCTGGCGCAGCCCAAACTTTCCGTGTAATGCCGACTACCCAGCCGCTTATCAGCGTCATCATTCCGTGCTACAACTACGGGGCTTACATGCACGACGCTCTCGATAGCATCATCGCCCAGACTTATACTAACTGGGAAGTGCTCATTGTGGACGATGGCTCGAAAGACAATACAGCCGCCATTGCCCAGCAGTATGCTGCTCAGGATACCCGCATCAGCTACCATTTTCAAGCCAACCGGGGCCTGTCGGCAGCCCGCAATACCGGGCTGGCCCTAATAAAGGGCGAGTACGTGCACCTGCTCGACGCCGATGACTACCTGGCCCCCGAAAAGCTGGCGCTGCACGCCCAAACGCTGGCAGCGCAACCGACCGTAGCCCTGGTTTTTGGCGATACCTACAATTTTCAGCACTCCGACGACCCGGCCGCGCCGCGCCAGTTCGTGCCGCTGCACCTGCGCATGGGCCCCATCACGGGGCAGGGGCAGGCGCTAGCCTTGCACATGGCGCACGACAACATGTTTTTGCCTGGCAATCCGCTGTTTCGCAAGAGCTTGGCCGACCAGATTGGGCCGTTTGATGAAACGCTGTTTTCGCTCGAAGACTGGCATTTCTGGTACCGAGGGGTATTGCAGGAAGCCGCCTACGTGTACGACAATCGCCCCGGTACCGAATTCTTTGCCCGCACCCACGGCAGCAACATGTCGGGCAACCGCCATAAGATGTGGAAAAACAAAATTCTGGCCCGGCACGCACTCATTAAGCGCCTCCGGGAAATGATGGCCGCCGGTACCTCCACTAAGCTCGACCTGAACGTGCTGCTGGCCAAGCATCTAGAATTGCTCTACGAAGAACAGGCGCGCTTCGAACTGCTGTACCACAGCCTCGGCAAAGGGCTGCTCAACTCGGTGCAGTATTTCCGGCACGGCACCAAGCCCGGCCACATCTGGTACGATAGCGTGTACTGGATTAAGGAGCGCCTGCTGGGCCGCAACAAAATCAACGCCTAAACAGGCGGTAGCTTCTATCCGCAACTTCGGAACAGGTATGATTAAATGGCTAAAAGGCTACCGGATACTGGCGGATGGCGCCGTCTTCCAGCACCTGAAAGTGGTGCCTGAGTCGCTGGTCAGGACCGGGCAGGGCTACATTCAGCTGCATAATTGGAAAGGGCTGCTGCAAGTATGGTGGCGCTTTCGCAAGCAGCGGCTACCGGGCACCACGCCCTATGTGAGCGTGCACAACTCGTACCGGGGCTACTACCACTGGCTGCTGGAGAGCGTGCCGAAGCTGCTGGAAGCGCAGCGCACCATTCCGGACTTTACGCTTTTGCTGCCTGCCGATTATACCGAGGCGTTTTATGCCGACATGTTGCGGCTGCTCGGTATAACGAAGCTGGCCCGCTTGCAGCCCAATACACTATACCAGGTACCCACGCTGGCGCTTCCCCACGGCGAGGAGTCGATGGGCGACTACGCCACCCAGGCACTGGCCGAGGTTAAAGCAGTGTTTTTGCGCGCCGTGCCTGCTACGGCGGCCCCCGGGCCCGAGCGCCTCTACATCAGCCGGCGCAAAGCCACCCGCCGCAAGGTGCTGAACGAAGAGGCCGTAGAGCAACTGCTAACGGCGCACGGTTTCACGGCGCTATGCTTCGAAGACTACACGTTTGAAGAACAGGTGCGGCTGTGCGCCAACGCTAAAGTTTTGGTGGGCATCCACGGAGCGGGGCTGGCTAATATGGTCTTTTTACCTAGCATAGCCACTGTGGTAGAGTTTCGCAAGTTTGACAACGGGCATAACTACTTCTTCACGCAGCTAGCAACCACGCTACAACTGGACTACCATTTGCTGTACTGCGCGGCGCAAGACGAGCAGCAGTCAGTGCAGGACGCCGATTTGTGGGTCGACCTGGCCGCCCTGCAAGCCGTGCTGCCGCCCGCCGCCGGCTAGCTACCCGCGCTTTTACCCCCTAAAGGCCATGATGACCGCCAAGGTTTCCGTACTGATTCCGGCCTACAACGCCGCCGCCTACATTGAGCAAACGCTCGATTCGGTGCTGGTCCAGACGTGGCCCAACCTGGAAGTAATCGTGGTGGACGATGGCTCGCGCGATGACACCTACGCCCTGGCGCAGCGCTACGCCAGCGACCGGGTGCGGGTGGTGTCGCAGCCCAATGCGGGCGCCAGTGCTGCCCGCAACCACGCCTTTGCTCTATCCACCGGCGAGTATATTCAGTACCTCGACGCTGACGACTTGCTGCACCCCGACAAAGTGCGGGCGCAGTTGGAATGCCTGGAGCAGCACCCGGGCGCGCAACTGTCGGGCTCGGCTTGGTCAATGTTTTACGACGCGCCCGACGAGCGCAGCCTGCGACCTACCATCCTCTGGAAAGACTACCACGACCCTGTGCAGTGGCTGGTCGATGCCTGGGAAAACGGCGTGTGGATGCAGCCCTCAGCGTGGCTCACGCATCGGGCGCTCATTGCGGCGGCTGGCCCCTGGGACGAACAGATTTCGCTGCACGACGACGGTGAGTTCTTCAGCCGGGTGCTACTGCAAACCCGCGAAATTGTATTTTGCGCCGCAGCAAAGTCCTTCTACCGCAAGGGTATCAGCGATTCACTGAGTAGTATTCGCAGCGAGAAGGCTACTCGCTCGCACTTGGCCGTGTGCCAATCGTACGAAAAAAACCTGCTGGCTGCTCGCGACAGTGCCGAAACGCGGCGCGCCTGCGCCAATAATTACCAGCGCCTGATTTACGAGTACTATCCCGAGCACGCCGAGGTGCGCGGCCAGGCAGCGGCCCGGGTGCAGGCGCTGGGCGGTAGCACCGCCCGGCCGCACAGCACCCCAGCCTTTCGGCTGGTGGATAAGGTGTTGGGCTGGCAACTCTCCAAGCGCCTGCAAGATGTTGTGTATCGCTACAAGCTAAACCCAGCCGCCTGGCTGGGTCGTCGTTAAAGCAAGTTGTTTGTCAAATGCCTAGAGTTTCCATCGTACTGCCCGTTTACAACGTCGAGGCCCACATTAAGGGCACGATTGAAAGCCTGCTGCGGCAAACTTTTCAGGATTTTGAGCTGCTAGTGCTCGACGACTGTTCGACCGATAACACCGTGGAGCAGGTGCGCACCTTCCGCGACCCCCGGCTAAAGCTCATCTTGAATCCGCGCAACCTGGGCCGGGCTGGCACCGACAACGCGGCCGTGCCGCACATCAGCGGCGAATACGTGGCCAAGATGGACGGCGATGATATCTGCCACCCCGAGCGGCTGGCTCGCCAGGTGGCCTATCTCGACCAGCACCCTGAAGTAAACGTAGTCGGGAGCTTCATGCAGAACTTTGGGGCCAGTACCTACCTCAATCGCTACCCGGCCCAGCCCGCCGATGCTCAGGCACTTACCTTATTCACGCTGCCCACCGGCAACCCATCGGTGATGCTGCGGGCCAGCCTGCTGAAGGAGCAGGGGCTGCACTATGATGCCACGCTGCGCCAAACTGAGGACTACGATTTTTGCGCCCGTTACATTCGGCAACTGCGCATTGCCACCATCCAGGAGGCGCTGATTGAGTACCGCGTGCCGCCAAATGTGCGCAAGAAAAGCATCCTCAGCGAGCGCGCCAACGTGTCGGATGTGGTGCGCGAGCAGCTTCTGCGTGAGTGGGGCCTCCCGTTTACGCCCCGCGAGCTGCACGTGTACAACAGCCTGGCCATGCTCGACCGCCCCAAAGGCGACATTACCCTGCGCGAGGCTGAGGCATGGCTCCAAAAAATGCTGGACTTCAATACCAAACAGCCGCTTTTTGAGCAAGCCGCCCTCCAGCGCCTGCTCAGCGAGCGTTGGTTTGAGACGTGCTACACCTATCAGCAAGCCCGGCTGGGCGGGCTGCTGGCGTACCGGCGCAGCCCGCTGGCGGCCCACTGGGCGCCCAGCGCCCGGCAGCAGCTGGCCTTCGGGGTGCGGGCGCTGCGCAGCTTCTAGACAGTTGCCAGTGCCCAGCCTTATCCCGACCCCTGTGAGAATCAGGTAGATTTGGTGTACGCTGTCGTATTTTTAAGCTTTGGTTGCCGGCAAAATTTAATGGCCGGCGCTGCGAAAGCAGAACGCTAACCCTATACTGCCCCGCGAAAAGCTTCGGCTGTCAGCGGTCTGCTGCTATCACGCCTGTGGCTGGCCCGACGTTCGGGAGGAGCCACCAACTTTATAGTACTTTTTCCAGAACCAGCCCAGGGTTCAGCCACTACTTTGCCTGCTATGGTAACTGCTAATACTACTCCTACTAGTGCGCCAGCGGCTACTGCGGCTACGCCGGCCCGCAAGGTATTCTTTCCTAATCTGGATGGCCTGCGTTTTCTGGCTTTCTTCGCGGTGTTCTTGTTTCACTCCTTTTACACGGCCGACCCGGCCATTAAGGCCAGCATCTGGTACCGCATACCGCAGGAACTGACGCGTCACGGCGACTTGGGGGTGAATTTTTTCTTCGTACTCAGCGGGTTTCTCATTACGTATCTGCTCTTGGACGAGCAGCAGCTCAACGGGCGCATTGCCATCGGCATGTTCTATATGCGCCGGGTTTTGCGCATCTGGCCGCTGTACTTCGTGATTGTCTTTTTGGGCTTTATCGTGTTTCCGGTAATCAAAGCCCACTTTGGTGATAACGCCTTGCACGAAACTGCTCGGCCCTGGTACTTCCTAACCTTCCTGACCAACTTCAATCACCTCTACTACGGTTGCCAGACGCCCACCCTCACCGTGCTCTGGTCGGTGGCTGTGGAAGAGCAGTTTTACTTGGTGTGGCCGCTGCTGGTAGCAGCCGTGCCGCTACGCCGCCAGGGGTGGCTATTTGTGGGTGTGATTGTGGGCAGCCTGCTCTTTCGTGCGCTGCATCAAGATGATATAAAGACGCTTAACCTTCACACCTTCAGTCTGGTAGGCGATATGGCGATGGGTGGCTTGGCGGCTTGGCTCTGCTTTCGCGACAACCGCCTGACTGCCGCCGTGGCGGCCCTGCCGCGCTGGGGCGTGGCGGCCGGCTACGTAGCCGGCGTTGCGCTGCTAGCCGGCCGCACGGGGCTATTCGGCGTGCCGGGCTACCTCATCATCGACCGCCTACTACTGGCCGTCTTCTTCGCATTCGTGCTGCTGGAGCAAAACTACGCCCAGCATTCGCTGGTAAAAATGGGGCAGTTTAAGTGGCTTAGCTACTGGGGTAACTACACCTATGGGCTGTATTGCCTGCACTTTTTGGCCCTACTGGTGGCCTACCAGCTATTGCACCGCCTGCACCTCAATACCACCGTGTTTGGCACCGTGGTGGGCGACAACGTGGCGGGGCTGCTCATTGCTATGGCTATGAGCTGGGTAAGCTTTACTTTCTATGAAAAGCCCTTTTTGAAGCTCAAAAACCGCTTTTCTTTCATCAAAACGCACTAGTTCGTAGTGAAGCCGTTGCCCAACGTATTGATAGTCGACAACTCGCGGGCGGTGACCGGGGCCATGAACGCCATGCGCCACGCCACCAACCCCCTGCGGGCCGAGTTTGGCTTTGCCTACGTGCTGCCGCTGGGCAGCACGGCCCGCCCGGTTTTAGAAGCCGATGGCTACCGGGTGCACGAGCTGCCGTTTGTGGAGATAAGCCGCCGCAAGGGCGACCTGCTGCGCTACGTGCCCCTGCTGCTGCTCAACGGGTGGCGGCTGCGACAGCTGGCACAGCGCGAGGGCGCTGATATCATTCACCTCAACGACTTTTATAATCTCACCGGCTACGTAGCAAAAGCCCTGAGCCTGGGCAAGCTGCGCGTGGTAACGCACGTGCGGTTTTTGCCGCAGGTGCTGCCGCAGCCGCTGGCCCGCTTGTGGGGCTGGCTGGGCCGCACGCAGGCCGCCCGGGTAGTGTGCGTGTCGGAGGCCGTGCGCCGCTACTTCGGGGCCGTGCCGCAGGTGCAAGTAGTGTATGACCCATTGCCTGGCCCGGAGCGCCACCCGCTGCCCGCTCACCCGGCGCGGCCTGATGGCACGGTGCATCTTTTGTACTTAAGTAACTACATCCAGGGTAAGGGCCAGGACTTGGCGCTGGCGGCCTTCCGCACGGCGTATGCCCACGACCCCCGGCTGCGGCTGCGCTTCGTGGGCGGCGACATGGGCTTGGCCAAAAATCAGGAATTCCGGCAGCAGCTGGAAGCCGAGGTAGCGCGGCACCAGTTGCAGGCCGTGGTGCAGTTCGACGGCTTTGCGACGGACGTGGAAGCCGCCATCAAGGAAGCCGACATGCTGCTCAATTTTTCGGAAGCCGAGTCTTTTTCGCTCACCTGCCTGGATGCGCTGTTCTACGGTACGCCCCTCATTGCCAGCGACTGCGGTGGCCCGGCCGAGCTTTTCGAGCACGGTAAGTCGGGCCTGCTGGTGCCCAACCGCGCGGTGCCGGCCATGGCCAGCGCCATCCAGCAGCTTGCTGCCGATGCCGGGCTACGGGCCCGCTTTGCCGAGGCCGGCCGGCAGTTTGTGCGGCAAAAGTTTGCCCCTGCCCACACCTACCAAGCGCTCGCCGCGCTTTACCAGCAAGTGCTGGCCCCCAGGGGGTAGGGGAGAAGGTGTAACTTTGCAGTCTTCCTTATGGCTGGCCAGGCAGGCTGGCACCGCTGGCTGTGCGCATTTTATTTCTGACTCCTTACCCGGCTGGGCGGGCCCCTTCGCAGCGCTTTCGCTTCGAGCAATACCTGGACACGCTGACGGCCCACGGCCACGAGTACCAGCTAGCCTCGTTTCTGGACGAAGCAACTTGGCGAATTCTCTACCAGCCTGGGCAGGCCGTGCAAAAGGCGCTCGGCATCTTGAAAGGCTTTGGGCGGCGGCTGGGGCACGTGTGGTCAGCGCGCACCTACGATTTTGTATTTGTGCACCGCGAAGCGGCGCCGCTGGGCCCGCCCGTGTTCGAGTGGCTGCTAACCAACGTGCTGGGTAAGCGCGTTATCTACGATTTTGACGACGCCATCTGGCTAGCCAATACTTCGGAGGCCAACCGGATAGCTGCTGGCCTCAAGTTTCACCAGAAGGTGGCGAGCATCTGCCGCTGGGCCTATAAAAACAGCTGTGGCAATACGTACTTGGCTGCCTATGCCCGGCAGTACAACCCGCGTACCGTGGTGAACCCGACCACCATTGATACGGTGCACCTGCACAACCAGGTGCGCGACCAGCTGGCTCCCGGCCCCTTGGTAGTGGGCTGGACGGGCACGCACTCTACCCTTAAGTACCTGCTGCCGCTGGTGCCCGTGCTGGCCAAGCTGGAAGCTGAGGGCGTGGCATTCGAGTTTCGGGTTATTTCCAACCAGCCGCCGCAGTTCGACCAGCCGCTACGCTCACTGCGGTTTGTGCCGTGGCAGAAAGCTACCGAAATCCCCGACCTGCTGAGTTTCCACATCGGCCTGATGCCGCTCGAAGACGACTTGTGGGCCAAGGGCAAGTGCGCCTTTAAAGCCCTGCAATACATGGCGCTAGGTATTCCGGCCTTGGTGTCGCCGGTGGGTATGAACACGGAAGTAGTGCAGGACGATTACAACGGCTACATCTGCCGCACGCCCGCCGACTGGGAACTGCGCCTGCGCCAGCTGCTAACCGATGCTCCGCACCGTCAGTCACTAGGCCGGGCGGCCCGCACGACCATTGAGCAGCATTACTCAGTAGTGGCCAATACGCCCAATTTTCTGGGGTTGTTCTCGTAGCTGTGCAAACGCTCTGAGCCAGCCGCACTCCTCCTGCTCAGGCTAGGCCAGCTGTGGCTGGCGCCGCGCCTGCTGCTTCACGCTAGGCTTGGTGTGAACCTGCATAACACTTTGTAAAATATACAGGCCTGCCAGGTAAAAGGGCATAAGCGGAATTTTATAACGCACCAGTGTGCCAAAATTGCCGCTCGAAATTCCTACCGACATGGCGAAGATGAGGCTGAAGACAAAACACAGCGTCAGCACGGGTAGGGTGGCAATGGCCCTTAGGGAGTTTAAAAAGCCTGCCCGGTAAAAAATGCGCAGAGTAAGGAAAATGAAGTAGCTGGACTCCAGCGCCGAGAGCAGCATCGTGGGGTTGTGGGCCTCCCAAATGAAAGGCCGGAACAGCGCTACCACGATGGCCTGCGGGGCCAGCTTCACCATGCCACCAAGGCTGCCATCCTGCTCCCCAATGTTGTAGCCCGAGCCCTGCTCCGTCTTGCTTACGCCTTGTAAGTAATTGGCAGTCAATTTGCTCTGCTCGCCAATTTTGTCGAGGTTGAAGCGAGCATCGGCGGCGGCGATAGCGCTCATCGCATAAATGGCCACCCCCATCCCAATGGTCAGCAAGAGGGGCTTGGCTATCCAGCGCATGAGCGTTGACTTAATGCGCGCCGTATTTTCGTTGAATACCCACAGGGATGCCGGTGGCACGAAAGCCAGCAAAATATACACCTTCATGGCGGCGATAACCTGAACGGCGGCTACGCCGATAAGTAGGCAGCGGATAATATTCTTTTTCTCAATCGCGCCCCGGTAGAAAGCGTAGAACAGCCAGCCGAGCGCCCCAATGCAAAGGGAGTCTTTGAGCAAGCCCGAGCCCCAGAAGAAAACGGAGGGTAGAAAGAAAACTGCCAAAGCCAACTCTTTATACACCTGAGGCCGAATCTTGGCAAACGTCATGTACATCGCCCACATGCCGCTAAAGCTTAGTACGGCGAAGAATAGGGTCGTTACGGAGTACGTGTTGAAGCCTAGTAAGGCGCCTACGGCGGCCACCCGAATAACAAAATACTCCTTGCTATCGGCTCCAAACCAGACCATTCGGCTGACGTAGGGCGCGATGTCTGGGGTAACGGTGCCATTGGTGGTAACCAAGTGCAGGCCAGTGCTGAACGAGTGCCCAAAGGCATCGTAAATGATGGAAGCGTGGTTGAAGTAGTTGTTGGTATCGCCAGCGTAGATGGTGTGGTAGAGTACACCCAATGCTAAGCCACCGAATAGTTTGAGCGATAAAGCGGGAATGAAGTACTGCTTGGTGTAGCGGTTGGTTACCATCGGCCGGATGCCGAAAGCCACCGCGTAGAAGAAGGCCAGGTAAAATGGCGTGAGCAGATAATCTGATAATTCCATGTTAACTGGGCGGGCTTAGTTTTTAGCAGTCTTTTTCAGCCAGGCTTTCGCTTCCTTGTACTGGTCCGACTTGTGGTCGGCCTTGTCGGCTACGGCCTGGTAGTAACGCCGCGCTGTGTCGAGGTCATGCTCGCGGTCGGCCATGCGGGCCAGGTTGGCATTGGCGAACAAATAAAAACCGCCATCCGTTTCGCCGTTGCTTTCGGCAAACACAATGCAGCGCTGGTAATAGTCTTTAGCCTTAACCAAGTCGCGGTACTTGTACTGCATCAGGTAGCCCATAAAGTAGGCCGCGTAGCGCCCGCTGCCAGCCTCGTAGCCGGGCAGGCCCACGTTTATCTTGTCAATAATGTCGCGGCTCACGCGCTCACACTCGGCAAAGTCGGCCTGGTCGAAGCAGAGCAGGGCGTAGAAACGGGCGAAGTACCCGTTGTCGGGATACTTAAGGGCCAGGCCCCGGGCAATGGGCATAGCGGCGGCCGTCTGGTGCTCGTCATTGTGCAGCAGCTTCATTAAGAACACCTTGGCCTCGACGGCGGTGTAAAAGCCGTTGTTGGCCACGGTGCGCAGCTGGGTGAGGCCGAGCTGCTTGTTGCCCTTGGGGAAAAAGAGCAGCACGGGCTTGAGCAGCGGGTAGTTGTCGGGAATCCAGACGGCGTAGTAATTAAACAGCGCCTCCCCAAACAGAAACTCGGGGCTGAGTCCATTGGCCTCGCTGCTTTTTTGCAAGTAGTTGAGTGCCTGCTTACTATCGACGGTGGCTTTGCGCCAGTTGTGGCGCTCGGAGTTGAGCCGGGCCGAAAAGCCATTGGCCGCCGATAGGAAAAAATAGGCTTCGTAGTTGTGCGGGTCGGCCTTCACCAGCCGCTCGCTGTAGGTGTTGGCCGTGTCCATGTACGCGAAGAACGTCTTGTCGTACTGCTTGGTGTTGAAGTTGGTGGGCATGATTTTCCACCAGGTACTCAGGCCCAGCAAAAAGTAGGGCATGGGATGATGCGGGTAGCGGCGGCGCAATGAGCGAAATTGCTTCTCCGCCTTATCATACTTGAAATTGTAGAGGTTTTGTACGGCCCCATCCAGCTCCAGCTGGATATCCTTGTCGAGTAGCAGCCAGCCCTTGGTGTCGGCCACAGTTGGCAGCACATTTACGGTATCGACGGCGATGGTGCGCATGGCCGGCACCTGTCCCATGCGCAGGCGCGCGGTGTCGGCTGGCGTGCGCTGCGCTAGGGTAGTGCCCAGCGCGCCCAGCAGCAGCAACAACACTAGCGAAGCACGCGAAAACCAGAAAAAAACGGACATACTAACGAATGAGGCAGAAAAAGGGCGGCGGGCACTTGGGCAAGTAGGAGCTTCAGCCCTACGAAAGTACGGCAGCGGCTCTAGCTTTGGCTGCATAACCATGTTAGCCAGTGCCTGATGCAACTCTTGAAAACTCTTTGCCAATTTCCGGCGCCTTCGGGCGAAGAAGCTGGCCTCACCCGCTTTATTAAAGACTATGTGCAGCAGCACGGTTCCGGCTGGCGTCAGGCTCCGCTGGTGGTGCACGACGAGGCCCGGTTTCAGGACTGCCTGCTGCTGGTGTTTGGGCAGCCGCGCACGGCCGTTTTTGCTCACCTCGACAGCATTGGCTTTACCGTGCGCTACGGCCGCGAGCTGGTGCCCATCGGGGGCCCGGACACGAAGGCTGGCTACCAGCTCGTGGGCCACGATTCGCAGGGCGACATCGCGTGTACGCTGACGGTAGCGCCGGCACCCGACGACCCGGACGACGAAGTGCTGGGCTACGAGTTCAGCCGCGATATCGAGCCCGGCACCAGCCTCACCTTTGCCTGCGACTTCCGCGAAACCGATACCACGGTGCAAAGCTGCTATCTCGACAACCGCCTGGGCGTGTGGGCCGCCTTGCGCGTGGCCGAAACGCTGGAGCACGGCATCATCGCCTTTTCGTGCTGGGAAGAGCACGGCGGCGGCTCGGTGCCCTACCTGGCCCGCTTCATCTACGAAACCTACGGTGTGCGCCAGGCCCTGATTTCGGATATTACCTGGGTTACGGCCGGGGTGCGGGCCGGGCAGGGCTGCGTTATCTCGCTACGCGACTCGCTTATTCCGCGCCGCGCCTACGTCGAGCGCATCCGGGCCATTGCCCGGGCCGCCGGCGTCCAGCATCAGGTGGAAGTGGAAGGCACGGGTGGCTCCGATGCCAAAGACTTGCAGCGCAGCGACATCCCCTGGGACTGGTGCTTCGTGGGCGCGCCCGAAGACCACGTGCACTCACCCGATGAGCTAGTGCACAAAGCCGACATAGCCAGCATGGTAGCCCTCTACGAAGTGCTGCTGCGCGAGCTATAGGCTGTCGTAATTTGCTAATTATCAGAAGTTCATTTTCCATTGGTCTTCGCGCTGTTTTGGCCCTGGCTTGTGCACGCTATCCTGTACCTGGCGCCCGCGCTTAGCCTGCGAGGTAGCCCACCAAGACGCTGCTACCGAGGGTAGCAAAGTAGCCCTGCCCAGCCAGCCGTGCACTGGGTGCGTAGCGCGGCCCCGGCGGCCCCTTGGCGCTGCCCGCCGCTGGGTACCCCGCCCACAAAACAGCTGAAGGCCGGATGAACCTAGACCGCGAATAAATAGCCCCGCCCCCAACGGGATGGACGCGGGGCCTTACCTTTGCAGCCCGAAACGGCTGCGCTGGCTGTTCTTACCTGCATGGGTCAACCCCTTATCACGCTCCACGACAAGGCTTTCCGGCCTTATCTCTCGGCTTCCGAAATTGCCACGGCCATCGACCAGGTAGCCGCTCGCCTCAACGCTGACTACGCCGGCCGCCGGCCGCTGTTTGTGGTAGTGCTCACGGGCGGGTTCATGTTTGCCACCGACCTGCTCAAGCGCTTCACCGGCGACTGCGAAATCGTCTTTATTCGGGTGGCTTCTTACGAAGGCACCGGCACCACAGGTAAGGTGCAGGAAATTATGGGCTTGCGCGAAGATGTGAGTGGCCGCGACATCATCCTCGTGGAGGATATCGTGGATACCGGCACCACGCTCAACCACCTGCTGCCCACGCTACAAGCCAACAACCCGGCTTCCATCGAGATTGCCGCCATGTTTTTCAAGCCGGAAAGCCTGCGCTACCCGCTCACCCTGAACTACATTGCCTTGGAGATTCCCAATGATTTTGTGGTCGGCTACGGGCTCGACTACGATGGCCTGGGCCGCAACCTGCCCGACGTGTACGTAGCCGTCTGAGTTGGTTCTGCGTAGGCCGCTTATCTCTTCCCGCCCCGGCGCTCGCGCCTAAACTCCTGTTTTGACTTATGCATAATATCGTCCTCTTCGGCCCGCCCGGCGCGGGCAAAGGCACCCAAAGCCAGAAGCTAATTGCCAAGTATCACCTCGTGCACCTGAGCACCGGCGACCTCCTGCGCGCCCAGATTGCCGAAGGTACCGAGCTGGGCCTTAAGGCTAAAAAGCTGATGGACGAAGGCTTGCTCGTGCCCGATGAAGTAGTTATCGGCATGATTGGCCACGCCCTGAGCCACAATAAGCAGGCGGCGGGCTTCATCTTCGATGGCTTTCCGCGCACCACCGCCCAAGCCGAAAGCCTCGATAAGCTACTGGCCGAGCACGGCACCAACGTGGCCTGCATGATTGCCCTCGAAGTAGGGGAGGAGGAACTCGTGAAGCGCCTGCTGGAGCGCGGCAAAACCAGTGGCCGCGTCGATGACCAGGACGAAACCAAAATCCGTCGCCGCGTAACGGTCTACAACACCGAAACTGCCCAGGTGGCTGGCTACTACGCCGCCCAGCAGAAGTTTCACTCACTCAATGGTATCGGGGAGATTGAAGGAATCTTTGCCCAAATCAGCAGCCTCATCGACCAGCACAAGCCGGCTCAGGCCGAAGCGCCCGCCGAAGCTACCCGCGAGGTAAAAGCCTAGGCTGCGCCAGTTAGGAGTTAAAAGGTATGAGTTATGAGTTTCGGGCACTCTGCTCGAAACTCATAACTCATTTACGTTAAGCGCATCGGCTGCCGCTCCACCAACTTATAACTCATGACTTTTAACTTATAACTCCCAGAAAGGTGGCTAGTAACAACTTCATCGACTACGTTAAAATTACTTGTCGCTCGGGCAAGGGCGGCGCGGGCTCGCACCACTTCTTCCGGGCCAAGGGCCTGCCCAACGGCGGCCCCGACGGCGGCGACGGTGGCCGCGGCGGCCACATCATCTTGGAGGGTAGCTCGCAGCTCTGGACGCTGTTGCACTTGCAATACCGCAAGCACCTCTTCGCTCAGGATGGCGAGGGCGGCGGCAGCAACCTGCGCTCTGGCGCGCAGGGCGAGGATATCGTCATTCAGGTGCCGCTGGGCACCGTGGCTCGCGACGCTGAAACCGGCGAGATGAAGCTGGAGATTACCAAGGATGGTGAGCGCCAAATCCTCACGCCCGGCGGGCGCGGCGGGCTAGGCAACGACCACTTCAAGACCTCCACCAACCAGGCGCCGCAGTACGCCCAGCCTGGTGAGCCGGCCATCGAGGAGCAGGTAATTCTGGAACTGAAGCTGCTGGCCGACGTGGGCCTCGTGGGCTTTCCCAACGCAGGCAAAAGCACGCTGCTTTCCGTAGTGTCGGCCGCCAAGCCCAAGATTGCCGACTACGCCTTCACCACCCTTGTGCCCAACCTGGGCGTGGTGGCCTACCGCGACTTCAAGTCGTTTGTGATGGCCGATATTCCGGGCATCATCGAGGGCGCGGCCGAGGGCCGGGGCCTGGGTACCCGCTTCCTGCGCCACATCGAGCGCAACTCTATGCTGCTCTTTATGATAGGCTGCGACAGCAAGGATATTGCGGCCGAATACCAGATATTGCTGGGTGAGTTGGAACAGTTTAATCCCGACCTGCTAGATAAAAAGCGCCTGCTGGCTATCACCAAGGCCGACATGTTGGATGAGGAACTGGAAGCTGACCTGCTCGCCTCACTGCCGGCCGACTTGCCACCCACGGTATTCATCTCTAGCCTGACTAACAAAAACATTCAGAAGCTGAAGGACATGATTTGGGGCGCACTGCACGAGTAAACTATGCGTTTGCTGGTTTACGCAGGGTATATACAAAGCCAAAGTCTTCCATTAGCTTTCGGATTTTGGGCTCTTCTTCAAGGAAATCCTCGGCATCATAGGCCCAGCCTGGGGACCCAACCAGTAGTATCAACGCGTTTGATTGAAGGGCGCGGGTGCGGGTATGACGAAGTAGAAAGTCAAAGTGCTTTTCATCTGGTGTTACTCCCGTTTCTTTAAGTTCTGCTACCGGGGCAAGAATTGCGACTGCATTACCGCTACTAGTATTGACATATAAGGGTGTGCCCAAAGCTGTAATTGCTGTAAGAAAAGGTGACCATTTTAGAGCTAGTGTTACAGGTGCAACAGGAACAAAAACAGCTGGTATCAAGTCATGGTTACCCAAGAGCATATATTCATCTTGTGCTTGGTCCTCAACATCATATTGGAACGACATTTCTATGCAGGCTTTCTCAGCTTCGTGTACAAATGGATTAGTTGGGTCTTGGAGTACCAACAACCAGTAAGCAAATGTGCTACACCAAGACTCATTATCAGCACTTTTATTGAGTGAGTCAAAATCAAGTTCTTGCATAAGGGAGCAGGTAATTAAAGTTTGAATTTACAGGATTGTGTCAACTTGGCAGCCTCCTCGCCTTTGGCAAACTCCTTGCGCCCGACCCGGTACCCGTATGGGAAAGCCTTTCACTAGCCGATTCCGCCATTTTTTCCAGAAAATGACCGACGATAAACATATGAATCCCGACGACCAGCCGCTGACCGACACGACCGCCGAGCACACCGCCGGCGAGCAGGACTTCTCTACCGATGCCACTGCACCCGAAACCGGTAGCAGCCGCGCCGAAACCGAGCTGGCCGACCTCAAAGACAAGTACTTGCGCCTAGCTGCCGAGTTTGAGAACTACAAGCGCCGCACCGCCAAGGAGCGCACCGACCTTTTCAAAACGGCCAACCAGGAGCTGATGGTAGCCCTGATACCGGTGCTCGACGATTTTGACCGCGCTCGCCTGCACACCCAGGGCACGGCCGACCCGGCCGCGCTGCAAAATGCGCTCGATATCACGTATAATAAGCTCAGCAAAACCTTGCAGCAGAAAGGCTTAACGGCGATGGATGCCAAAGGTGGTGCCTTCGACGCCGAGCTGCACGAGGCCATCACGCAAATTCCGGCGCCCAGCGACGAGTTGCGTGGTAAGATTGTGGACGAGATTGAAAAAGGCTACTACCTGGGCGACAAAGTTATCCGCCACGCCAAAGTAGTGCTGGGCCAATAAGTTAACCACGCACGAACGTCAGGCCACCGCTGGCACTTTTCAGCGGCAGCCTGACGTTCGACTGTGACATATATCTGCAAAAATGGCAACTGTAAAGCGCGATTATTACGAAGTATTAGGGATAGCTAAGAATGCGGAAGGCGACGTTATCAAGTCGGCTTACCGCAAAATGGCTATTAAATATCACCCCGATAAAAACCCCGACGACCCCACGGCTGAGGACAAGTTTAAGGAAGCCGCTGAGGCCTACGAAGTGCTGTCGGATGCCGATAAGCGGGCACGCTACGACCGGTTTGGCCACCAGAATGGGGGCGGCGCCGGCCACGCGCAGAACATGGAGGACATCTTCTCGCAGTTCGGCGACATTTTCGGTGGGGGTGGGGGCTTCGAGGGCTTCTTCGGGGGCGGCGGGCGCGGCCAGGGCCGCCGCGTAAAGAAGGGCTCCAACCTGCGCATCAAGCTCAAGCTTGACCTGGAAGAAGTTGCCAACGGTGTTGAGAAAAAAATCAAGGTGAAGCGCTACGTGGCTTGCCAGCCGTGCAGCGGCACCGGTGCTAAGAATGGTACCGAGCTAAAAACCTGCGCCACCTGCCAGGGCAGCGGCCAAACCAAGCGCGTGGTGAACACGATGCTGGGGCAGATGGTGAGCGCCAGCACTTGCCCCACCTGCCACGGCGAGGGCAAAACCATTTCGGCTACCTGCGATGTGTGCAAAGGCGAAGGCCGCCAGTTGAACGAGGAAGTCATTCCCATCAACGTGCCGGCTGGCGTGGCCAACGAGATGCAGCTGAGTATGAGCGGCAAGGGCAACTTCCCGGAGCGCGGCGGTGTGCCCGGCGACCTGCTGATTCAAATTGAGGAGGAGCCGCACGAATTTCTCAAGCGTGATGGCAACAACATCATGTTTGAGCAATACATCAGCTTCGTAGATGCAGCGCTGGGCGCGAGCCTGGAGGTGCCTACCATTGAAGGCAAGGTGAAAATCAAGGTCGACCCTGGCACGCAGCCTGGCAAAATCCTGCGCCTGCGTGGCAAGGGCATCAAGGACCTGAACGGCTATGGCCGGGGCGACCAGCTCATTCACCTCAACGTGTGGACGCCCAAAAACGTGAGCAACCAGGAGCGCGAGCTGCTGGAGAAGCTGCGCGACTCGGACAATTTTACGCCGCACCCCGGCAAGAATGAGAAGGGCTTCTTTGAGAAAGTAAAAGAGTATTTCCAGTAAGCGCAGCTTAAAGACAGATTTCGCAGATTTCTGCGGCGTTGGTGTGCATTTGGTGCCCCACTTGGCTATTGGCCGGGTGGGGCTTTTTATTTTCGGGGAAGGCTGCTTTTGGTGGGCAGCAGGCGGGGGTGTAATGCGTGGTAAGTTTCGGCGATAGACCTTTCTGAAACTGCTACCTCGAACATGAGCGCTGCCCCGTCTGCCGATTTTCTGGCCGCTTTGCACGACTACCAGCCGATGGTGCGTCGGGTGTGCCGGCTCTACTGCCAGGATGCCGATGACCGCCAGGACTTGTTTCAGGAAATAGTATTGCAGCTATGGCGGGCTTGGCCACGCTACGTGCCGCAGCCCGATGCCAAGCTCAGCACCTGGCTCTACCGCATTGCCCTCAACGTAGCCATCTCCAACCTGCGGCAGCGTACCCGGCGGCCGGCCGCCGTCGATGTAGAAACCGAAGCCTGGCACCTAGCCCAGCCCATCGAGCGCAGCGCCTACGAGCCGGAAGAAACGGCCGCCCTCTACCGCGCCATCGACCGGCTCTCGGACGTGGATAAGGCGTTTGTGCTGCTTTACTTGGAAGACCGGCCTTACGATGAGATGGCCGACATCCTGGGCATTACCCAGAATAACGTGCGCGTGAAAATGCACCGCGTGCAGGAAAAGCTACGTCGCCAACTGGTTCATAATTAATACATAAAAGTGATACGCTATGGAGCTTGATGATTTGCGCCGGCAGTGGCAGCAGCCCGGCCCGGCGGTAGAAGCCCCGCTATCAGCCACCCAATTGACGGGACTGGTGCAGCAGCAGCGCCGCACGCTGCTAGACAAGCTGCGACGCAATACCTATTTAGAAATTGGGCTGTCGGTGGTCGTCATCCTGCTTTTTGCCCTAAACCGGGACTACCGCAAGCCCCTGCACGTGGTGGGCACGGTGGTGCAGGTAGGGATGCTGGGGCTGTTGCTGTACTACTATTATTATCGGATATGGCGCATACTGCGGCAAATGACGGAAAACAGCGGTGCCGTACGCGGCCACCTCACCCAGCTTTGCGCCGGGCTGCGCCACTTGCTGCGCCTGTACTACCGCTTTTCAATGGCCGCTGTGCCGGTAACGCTGGCCATTATGTACAGCTACGTGGTAAGCAGCTCGTTGGCAGGTACGAATATCATCCCGCGCGGCGACTTGGGGCTGTTTGGAATCTGCATGTTACTGCTAGGGCTCTTCCTGATGCTACCTATCCACTTTATCACGCCTTGGTGGCTTCAGCGCCTTTACGGCCAGTATCTCGACCGCCTCGAAAGCCAGCTGCGCGAGCTGGAAGACGAAAAGCCCAGCTAGCCACACCTGGCTGCCCAGGCGCGTTTTTTACCGCTTGGGGCAGCTTTTTGGCTGCTTAAGGAAAGCCGGCTGGCCGGCACTACAGCCAGCCGCTACATTTACTGCCCTACTGCTTCTTTCACTTTCCTCTTTTTCATCATGCAACAAGTCAACTCCCGGCCCATCCTGGAGGCGCGCGAGGTACGCAAGCACTACGCCGCGCACACCGCCCTCGACGGCGTGAGCCTGGCCGTGCCCGAGCGCAGCATCTTCGGCCTGCTCGGGCCCAACGGTGCGGGCAAAACTTCGCTCATTCGCATCATCACCCAGATAACCGGGGCTGATTCGGGCGAAATTTTATTTCGGGGTGAGCGGCTGAATCCCAGCCACATCGGCCAGATTGGCTACCTGCCCGAAGAGCGTGGCTTGTATAAAAAGATGAAAGTGGGCGAGCAACTGCTTTACCTGGCGCAGCTGCGGGGCCTGGGCCGCGCCGATGCCGTGCAGCGCATCAAGGGCTGGCTCGACCGCCTCGACCTGAAGCCCTGGGCCCAGAAAAACGTGGAAGACCTTAGCAAGGGCATGCAGCAAAAGGTGCAGTTTGTGGCCACCGTGCTGCACCAGCCCAGCCTCATCATCCTGGATGAGCCCTTCTCGGGCTTCGACCCGATTAATGCCAACCTCATCAAAGATGAGATTCTGCGGCTGCGCGACGAGGGCGCGACCATCATCTTCTCGACCCACCGCATGGAATCGGTGGAGGAGATGTGCGACAGCATTGCCCTCATCAACCGCTCGCACAAGGTGCTTGATGGGCCGGTGAGCGCCATTCGCAATCAGTTCAAAACCAATACGTACGAGGTAGAAGGCCAGGGCCGCCTGCTGGTAGTGCACCCCGATTTTGAGGTGGTAGAGCAGAAGGCGCGCGAAAACGACCACTTCTACGCCCGCATTCAGCTGCACGCCGGCGCCACCCCCAACGACCTGCTGCGCTTCCTCATTGGCCAGGTGCAGGTACACGCCTTCCGGGAGCGCATCCCCAGCATCAACGAGATATTCATTCAGCGGGTGCGCGAAACCATGCCCGAGTCTTTAGTCGAAGAAACTGCCCGCTAAGCGGCTGGCCCTCCCTATCATGGATAAAATCTGGCTCATTCTCCAGCGCGAATACCTGACCCGGGTTCGCAAAAAAAGCTTCCTCGTCATTTCGCTGCTCGCGCCGCTGCTGCTGGGCGGCACCACCATAGCCGTAAGCAAGCTCAACGCCGCCGCTGGCCCCGATGTGGTGGCCGTGCATGATGTTAGTGGCCAGCAAGTAGCCAGCCACCTGGTCGATACCGACGAAATACACTTTGTGCCGGCCGCCCCTGGTTCGCTGGCCGAGGCGCAGGCCGCCTTCGAAAAAGCCAAACCCAAGCAAGCCGCGCTGCTCAGCTTTCCGGCCGGCTTCGGGCTGGATAGCGCCAAAGGCATCCAGATTCTGGCCAAAGGTAACGTGCCGCTTAAGCGCCGCGAAACCATTCGCAAGGCGGTAAATAAAGCCATTGGTGAGCTAAAAATGGCCCGCTCGGGCCTCCGGCAGGAAACCATCGACAACCTCCAGGCCAAGGTAGACCTGGCGGCCATCAACCTCGACGAAGTGGGCGGCAAGCGTAACGACGTGGGCACCACTACCGCGATGGCCTACGTATTGTCCATCCTGGTGTATATGTTCATCTTCATCTACGGAGTGCAGGTGATGCGTGGCGTGAGCGAAGAAAAGGCCAACCGCATCATGGAAGTCATGATTTCGTCGGTAAAGCCGTTTCAGCTCATGATGGGCAAGATTCTGGGCATTGCGGGCGTCGTGCTCACCCAGTTTGCCCTGTGGCTGGTGCTCTCGTGGGGCATCACTACTGTGGTAATGCCCCTGCTGTTGAACGCCGACAAGCCGGTGGCTAGCGCTCCGGCCGGCCCGGTGGCGGCCCCCGTCGCTACCACCGCCAGTCCGGCGCCGCCGGCCAGCCATACGGCCTTGGCAGCCCGCCCCACCCGCAACGAGCAGGCCGTGGCTACCCCGCAGCCGGGCCAGCCCTTCAGCATCTGGAGCATGCTGGATGGGCTGCCCATTGGCAGCATCATTGGCGGGTTCTTATTCTTCTTCCTGGGGGGGTACCTGCTTTATTCGGCTATGTTTGCGGCCATCGGCTCGGCCGTGGATGACCAGACCGACGCGCAGCAGTTTATGTTTCCGGTCACTATCCCGCTCATCCTGAGCTATATCGTGAGCATTAATGTCATCATCAACGGCGACCCTAATGGCCCGCTGGCTTTCTGGCTGTCGATGATTCCCTTTACCTCGCCCATTGCGATGGTCATGCGCCTGCCCTTTGGCGTGCCCGCCTGGCAGCTGCTGCTTTCGGGCACGCTGCTCATTGCTGGCTTCGTAGGGGTGACGTGGATAGCGGCCCGCATCTACCGCGTGGGTATTCTGATGTATGGCAAGAAGGTGACCTACGGCGAGCTATCGAAATGGATGTTTTATAAGGGCTGAACAACCGCCCGCGCCTGGGCGTTTGGGAGGGCGAGCCGGTTGAGTAGCAGCAAAGAACTGCGCAACCGGCTCGCCCTTTTTAGCATGAACATGACGAGAAAACTGCTTTTTCTTTTCCTGTTGCCACTGCTGGCCTTCGTGCCAGCCGGCGACCGGCCGGCTTACCGCCTGTTTACGGCCCAGGGCCAGGCAGCCGATTACGACCAGATGCTGGTGCAGCTGGCGCAGGCCGACGTGGTGCTCTTCGGCGAGCAGCACAACGACCCGATGGCCCACTGGCTGGAGCTACAGGTAGCCAAGGACCTGGCCCGCCTGAAAGGCCCCGGGAAGCTGGTGCTGGGCCTCGAAATGTTTGAGCGCGACGTGCAGCCGCTGGTGGCTGAGTACGCCGCCGGCACGCTGCCCGACTCGGCCTTTGAGCGCCAGAGCCGGCCCTGGCCCAACTACGCCACCGACTACCGCCCGCTGTTGCAATGGGCGCGTGCCGAAAAAATAACCGTTATCGGCACCAACGCACCGCGCCGCTACGCCCAGCAGGTGGCGCGCGGCTCGCTCACGGCCCTCGACAAGCTGCCCGCCGACGAAAAAAAATACCTGGTGCCGCTGCCGCTAACTATCGACTATGAGCTGCCGGGCTATAAAAATATGGCCGCCATGTTTGGCGGCAATGCCTCGGCCCACGGCGGCGGGGCGCGCAACATCATTCAAGCGCAGGCCTTGAAAGATGCCACCATGGCCTACTACATCTGGAGTAGCCTCGGGCCTGGGCAGACGCTGCTGCACCTCAATGGCTCGTACCACTCCGACCACCACGACGGCATTGTGGCCTACCTGCGCACGCAGGTGAAAACGCCGCTACGCATCAAAACCCTGAGCGTGGTGACGCAAGGCCAGCTTCAGCAGTTGGATAAGGCTAATATCAACCTGGCCGACTACCTTATTGTGGTGCCCGACGACATGACCAAGACGTACTAAGCGGCGCTCGGGCCGCTGACCTGCCAGTTGCAAAATTTTGTGGGTGGCGGGAAGCAAAGCTGTCCAAATTTTGTAGTAGTGCCAGCGGTTGTTTTGCTGATGGCCAGCGGCCGCCGCTTTCCTTGACTTATACGCGTTCTGATTATGGCACCCCTTCGCTTCAAAACCACCATCAACTGCGGCAACTGCATTAAGGCCGTGACGCCCACACTCAACCAGGAAGTAGGCGCCGGCAACTGGCAAGTCGATACCGCCAATCCCGATAAAGTTCTCACTATCACCTCCGGGCAGGTAGTGGTAGCCCATGTGCTGGCGGCGGTCGAGGAAGCCGGCTTCCAGATTACACCGCTCAACTAAGCCGGTCGCTACTGGCAGACACTAAAAAAGCCCGGCTAGCCGGGCTTTTTTAGTGTCTGCGGATGGTGGGGCGGCTCAATCCTCTGAGTCGTCGCGCTTGATTTTTTGCAGCGCACCGGTCAGCTCCTGCCGTAGCTGCTTGCCTGAGTCGGCCGGCAATTGCTCGCCGATGTGATACTGCTTTTGCAGGCGCTCCCACTCCTCAATGGGAATAAAAACCCCGGTCACGTTGCCCTTGGCGTCGGATAAATACTTGATGTCCATGACTCTAGTGGGCAAGGAAACGAAGGTGGTAACCAGGCAGGCTAAGCCGAAAACGACGAGCCGCAGCCGCAGGTGCTCTTGGCCTGCGGGTTGTTGAAGGTGAAGCCGCGAGCATTGAGGCCATCCTGAAAATCAACCTCCATGCCTAGCACGTACATGGCGTGCTTTTTATCCATGATAAGCTGCACGCCATCTAGGTCGTACACTTCGTCCTGCTCCTTGGCTTTATCGAAGCCCAGCAGGTAGCTCATGCCCGAGCAGCCACCGCCTTGCACGCCAATGCGCAAGCCGTAGTCGGCGGGCACGCTTTTTTCCTGAATAATATTTTTAACCTCATCCAACGCGCGGGGCGTGAGGCCGATAGGCGGCGCTAACGTGGTAGTAGCCATAACGGGCAAGAGTTTAGAATGAATGTAGATAAGGCAAATATACGCCGGCCAGCGGGTGGCCCGCGCATCTAAACAGGCGGGGGGCGGCGGCGGTTCACGGTGTAAGTTTGCAATACCTACCAAAAAGCCTCTGCGGCCTGGGGCCCGCTCTTTCCGTTTGTATGGATACGACCACTTATCTCTTCGACCTACTCAAAACTATTCTGCCAGCCATCATTGTGGCGGGGGCTATTTTCTTTCTCTTTCGGCAGTATTTGGAGAAGGAGCAGCAGCGCCGCCTCATCGAGCTGCGGCTCGATAGCAGCAAAACCACGCTGCCGCTGCGCCTGCAAGCCTACGAGCGCGTGACGCTGCTGCTGGAGCGCATTTCGCCCAATAATATCCTGGTGCGCCTGGGCAGTGCGGGCCAGAACGCGGCCGACTACCACCGCCTATTGCAGCAGGAAATCCGCAACGAGTTTGAGCACAACTACTCGCAGCAGCTTTACATGAGCGCCGAGGCCTGGGGCCAGGTAAAGCAGGCCAAGGAAGACGTGCTGACGATGATAAACCGCGCTTTTCACGGTCTCCAGAATCCAGCCCAGCAGCGCGGCACCGAGCTGGCCAAGCGCATTTTGGAAAGCCTGATGACCGACGCGGCCGACCCCACTGCCCAGGCGCTAGTGGTAGTGAAGCGCGAGGCGGCGCAGTTGTTTTAGGCGTAGCGGCCGAACTACCGACCAGCCCGGCGGTTGACTTTAGCGATGACGACAAAGAAAATAATTGCCATTGACATGGACGAGGTGATGGCCGACTCCATCGCCCGGTTCCAGGAGTGGTACGGCCGCGACTTTCAACTGGACCTGACGCTGGAAAACCTGCGCGGCAAAAATCCCCACGAGGCGGTGGCGCCCGAGCACCAGCCGGCGCTGCGCGCCTATCCCAATGCCGAAGGGTTTTTTCGGGACCTGTCGATTATCAAGGACAGCCAGCGGGTTATCGAGGAGCTAACCCATAAGTACGAGGTGTTTATCGCCACGGCGGCGATGGAATTCCCCAATTCCTTTCTCGACAAGTACCAGTGGCTCCAGCAGCACTTTCCGTTCATTCACTGGCGCAACTACGTGTTTTGCGGCGATAAGAGCATTCTCAACGCCGACTACCTTATCGACGATAACGCCTATAATTTCGACGGCTTTCGGGGCGAGGGCCTGCTGTTTGACGCGCCGCACAACGCGCACGAGACCCGCTACCGCCGCGTGCACAGCTGGCAGGAGATAAGTGAAATTTTGCTGTAACTGCTTGTGCAGGAAGCCTTGGCTAGCCGCCAGGCCGAGGTGCGAATACCCCCCCGGCGGCTAGCCAACGCCTACCGCACACCAGCCAGGGTAGCCAATTGGGCGGCGCGCTCGTAACACTGCTCGTACAGCGGCACAATGTTGCTGACGGCAAACTCCTCGGCGCGGGCGCGGGCAGCAGCCTTGAAGCGAGGTAGATTCTCATCGTCGAGCACGTAGAGAGCGTTTTTGACCATGTCTTCCACGTCGCCGATGTTACTGAGCATACCGCTCACGTTGTGCACGTTTAGCTCGGGGATGCCGCCAGCGTTGGTGCTCACCACGGGCACTTCGCAGGCCATCGCTTCAAGGGCGGCCAAGCCGAAGCTTTCGTTTTCAGAAGGCATCAGGAATAAGTCGCTGACGCTGAGGACTTCCTCCACGGCTTCGAGCTTGCCCAGAAAGCGCACATCGCGCTGGCAGTCGAGCTCGCGGGCCAGCTTTTCCATGCGCGTGCGGTCGGGGCCGTCGCCCACCAGCAGCAGCTTGGCCGGAATAGTCTGGCGCACGCCGGCAAAGATGCGCAGCACATCTTCGACCCGCTTTACCGAGCGGAAGTTGCTGGTGTGGAGCAGAATTTTCTCGCCGTCGGGCGCAATGGCCGTGCGGAAGTGGCTCTTTTCCTGCTTCTTGAAGCGGTGCAGGTCGATAAAGTTGGGGATAACTTCAATCTTGTGCTCGACCGGGAAGTACTCGTAGGTTTCGCGGCGCAGGTCGGCCGATACGGCCGTGACGCCGTCGCTCTCATTGATGCTGAACGTGACCACCGGCTCGTAGCTGGCATCCTTGCCCACGAGCGTGATATCGGTGCCGTGCAAGGTTGTGACGACGGGCGCCGTGATGCCCCGCGAACGCAGAATCTGCTTGGCCAGGTAGGCCGCCGAGGCGTGCGGAATGGCGTAGTGTACGTGCAGGACGTCAAGCTTTTCATTCTGCACAATATCGACCATCTTGCTGGCCAGAGCCGACTCGTAGGGCGGAAACTGGAAGAGTGGGTACGTAGGCACGTACACCTCGTGGTAAAAGACGTTCTCGTTGAAGAAATCGAGCCGCACCGGCTGGCTGTAGGTGATGAAATGGACCTTGTGGCCGCGTTGGGCCAGGGCCTTGCCCAGTTCGGTGGCAACTACGCCGGAGCCGCCGAAGGTAGGGTAACAGACAATACCGATGTTCATGGAATAAAAGGGGAGGGGCGAGGGGCTAACCGGAATGCACGGCGGATGTTGGCCGCAACCTCGCTGGTGGCGCGGTGACCTTAGGGGAAAGGTGCCGCAAAAGACGCAGTAGGTCGGGTGAGGGCTGCCGCGTAGCTTTGGACTGCTACTTATTCTTGATTTGTTAATGAAGCACTTTTTACTAGCTGGCTACCTGGCCGCCGGGCTGGCGGGCCCGGCGCTGGCCCAGCCCACGCGCGCCAAGGCGCCCCTGGCGCGGCCGGAGGGCTCGTCGCCGCTAGCGGCGCTATTTACTAATTATTGGGAAGAGCAGGCGCGTCTCTACCCGCTGCAAGCTACTAGCCAGGGCGATAATCGCTACAACGACCAGCTGCCCAACTCGGGCACGGCCGCGTTTCGGCGCCAGCAGCGCAGCTTGTATGAGCGCTACCAGGGCCAGCTGGCGCGCGTGGACCGCAGCCGGCTCACGGCCGCCGACCAGACGAGCTACGACGTGTTTCAGTACGAGATGACGAGCCGGCTGGCCAGCCTCCGGCAGCCGACCTGGACGATGCCCTTCACGCAGTTCAGCGGCATGCCCATCGACTTGGCGCAACTGGGCGCGGGGACCGGGGCGCAGCCCTTCAAAACCGTGCAGGACTACGACAACTGGCTGGCCCGCGTGCGGCAGTTTCCGGTGTGGGCCGATACGGCGGTGGCCGACTTCCGGCAGGGTATGCGCACCGGTGTGGTGCTGCCCCGGGTGCTGGTGCAGAAAATGATTCCGCAGCTTGAAGCCCTAGCCGTGACCGAGGCTAGCCAAAGTGTGTTTTACGGCCCCATCAAGCAATTGCCGGCCAGCTTCTCGGCCGCCGATAAACAGCGGCTGACGGCCGCCTACGAGCAGGCCATCCGCACGCAGCTTGTGCCGACCTACCAGCGGCTAGCCACGTTTTTGAAGAACGAATACCTGCCGGCCGCCCGCACCAGCACCGGCATCGCGGCCGTGCCGGGCGGCGCCGACATGTATACCACGGCAGTAGCGTACTGGACCACCACCACGCGCACGCCCGACGAAATCTACCAGACTGGCCAGGCCGAAGTAGCCCGCATTAAGGCCGAGATGGAGCAAGTGCGCCAACAACTAGGCTACACCGGCGACCTAAAGGAACTGCTCGCCTCGCTGAGCACCGACCCCAAATTCCGGCCCTACAAAACGCCCGAGGACGTGCTCAACGGTTTCCGTGCCATTCAGGGGCGCGTGGCGCCGGGGCTGCCGCGCCTGTTTGGGCGCATGCCCAAAACGGCGTTTGAGATTCGGCAGACGGAGGCGTTTCGGGCGGCCACGGCCAGCGCGCAGTACAACCGGGGCGCAGCCGACGGCTCGCGGCCGGGCATTTTCTACGTGCCGATTCTGGATGCCACCACCTTTAAGACGCCGGGTATGGAGTCGCTGTTTTTGCACGAGGCCATTCCGGGGCACCACTTCCAGGTGTCGTTGCAGCAGGAGAATACCAATTTGCCCAAGTTTCAGCGGTTCGCCTTTTACTCGGCTTTCAGCGAGGGCTGGGCGCTGTACACCGAAAGCCTGGGCAAGGAGCTGGGCATGTATACCGACCCCTACCAGTACCTGGGTGCGCTGAGCGCCGAGATGCACCGCGCCATCCGCCTAGTGGTGGATGTGGGTATGCACGCCAAGGGCCTCACCCGCGAGCAGGCTATTGAGTACATGCTGGCTAACGAGGCCACTACCACGCAGGGCGCCACCGCTGAAATCGAGCGCTACATGGCCTGGCCCGGCCAGGCGCTGGCCTACAAAACCGGCCAGCTCAAAATCCGGGAACTGCGCACGCGCTACGAAAAGCAGCTGGGCGCAAAGTTTTCGCTCAAAGCGTTTCACGACGAGCTGCTGCTGGATGGCGCCATGCCGCTGGCCGTGCTAGAGCGAAGGATGGACGCCTGGGCGGCCCGGCAGAAATAGCGCGCAGGGTAGCCCTGCGCTAAAAAACGACCACTTACTTCAACGTATGAAACATAAATTCTCTCTCCTCGCCGCGCTCGCGCTGGCCCTGCCGCTGGCTAGCCAAGCCCAGAAAAAAGCCGCGCCTGCCACGACTACCGCCAACGCCGAAAGCGCCATCAAAGAGTCAGACATCAAGCGCGACTTGTTTGCGCTGGCCGGCGACCACTACCGGGGCCGTGAGGGCGGCACACTCGACGAACTGAAGGCTTCGGTGTGGCTGGCCGACCAGATTCGGGCTACCGGCATGCTGCCCGCCGGCGACGATGGCACCTACTTCCAGTGGTTCAACCTCCAGCGCACCCGGTTGAGCAAAAGCAGCACCCTGCGCATTGGCAGCCACGAAATCAAGCTGGACCAAGACGGATTGGTGACCGCCCCCACCAATGCCAGCGTGAACGCCCCGCTTGTGTACGTGGGCACCGGCTCGGCCGCCGAGCTGGCTAAAGTTGATGTAAAGGGCAAGGCCATAGCGGTGCAGATTGCGGGCGCGCCCACCGACGGCATCAGCTACCGGCGCTACGTGTTTGGCAAGTTTGCCGGGCAGGCGGGCGAGCTGACCAAGGCTGGCGCGGTAGCGGTAGTATTTGTGTCGGACCCGAAGCAGCAGGCTCTCTACGACCACTGGAGCCACGTTTTCGAGCGTGGGCGCTATAGCCTGCCCGGCGCGGCCAGCACCCGCGTGGTGAGCACGCCGCCCGTGATGTGGCTGCCCGCCAGCGCCGCCAGCTGGGTGCAGCAAGCCGGCCAGCAGCTCACCGCTGAGCTTAAAGTGGAGAGCTTCCAGTACCCATCGGTGAACATCGTGGCCAAGCAGCCCGGCACCGATGCGCAGCTGAAACAGGAATACGTGCTCTTCAGCACCCACCAGGACCACGACGGTGTGCGGGCGCCCATCGCGGGCGATTCTATCTATAACGGTGCCGATGACAACGCCACCGGCTGCGCGGCGCTGCTCGCCATCATGCGGGCCTTTAAGGAGAAGCCGGCCCGCCGCTCGGCGCTGTTTGTGTACCAAGGCTCGGAAGAGCGCGGGCTGATTGGCTCGACGTATTTCTCAGGCCATCCCACGGTGCCGCAGTCGTCCATCGTGGCGGTGCTCAATGCCGAGATGATGGGTCGCAACGCCCCCGATTCAGCTGCGCTGTTGGGCTCAACGCCCCCGCACATGAACTCGTCGGACCTCGTGAAAATGGCTCTAGCGGCCAACCAGGCCGGCCCCAAATTCAAGCTCGATACCGAGTGGGACAAGCCGACCCACCCCGAGGGCTGGTACTTCCGCTCCGACCACCTGCCGTATGCGCGCCTGGGCATCCCGGCGATTATGTACACCTCGCTGCTGCACGTGGACTACCACACCCCGCGCGACGAGCCCCAGCGCATCGACTACCACAAGCTGCTGCACATGACGCAGTGGATGTACCTCACCGGCTGGGCCGTGGCCAACCGCACCGCGCCGCCCGCCCGCGAGCCC
>Ga0160427_10000092_pt1 | contig 68071 bp, 42 predicted proteins | sample SolpanmetagenomL_FD_108194 | JGI IMG/M metagenome (GOLD analysis project Ga0160427, IMG submission 108194) | Solar panel surface microbial communities from Lawrence Berkeley National Laboratory, California, USA - L | ecosystem: Engineered > Built environment > Solar panel > Unclassified ...
ATATTACTATTACTAATTTAAAATTAAGGGCTAAGAGTTATAGTAAGTTACTAAAACACCTTTAAAAGGCCTTACTAAGGCCTCTTAGAATATAATTATAGAACTCTTAGTAAATATATTAAGTAATCCTATAATGTTATATTTATAGTCTTTATACTAGAAGATCTTTAAAAAACATAGGTTCTATTACTTTCATCTTATAGCCTTTATATGTATATGCTACTACTACTAACAAAAACGCTAAAGTCTATTATATAAGATATCTAATTACTAATTCATAAAGTAAAGACTTTAGGCCTAACTCTTAATAAGGCCTTTTAAAGCCCTTTAAAAGGCGTTTAGTTAAACCGCTAATAATAATAGCTTAATTCTATTAGAGTAATACTATTAATTTGTTTTGTAGAGCTTATAATATTAAATTACTTATAGAATATCACTAAAGTCTAACTAATAGCGACAAGATTAGGATTTTACTATAAAAGTGCTGTCTAAATTAGTATCTAGAAGGCTAGGATATTAAAGATGCATAGTAGTATTAGAAGTTCTAGAAGACTATAAGTAAAAGGCCTTTTTATAGCCTTTATAAGCCTTTATAAGACTATAGGATTATATTTAGTATATTAATCCTTCTAAAGGTTCTAAGCTTATAGTATATATACTTAAAGAACAGGCTAAGATGTTCTTATAATAAACAAGCTTTAAGGTTAATATGTTGTTTAAAAGACTCTAGAGAAGTGACCTAAATAAGGTTATCTTTATAGTCTTTAATAAGAGATAAGGAAAAGGTAAGTAGCCTCTAAGGGCTTTTAAAGGCCTTTATACTAACTTATCTTATAGTTAATACGCTTGCTCGTGCATTTATAACTAGCTATTCTACTAATTATTATACTATACTATTTACTAAAGTTTTCGAAATAGTTAAAAAGCTAACTAGTTATAAGTTATAATAGAAGTATATACATAGAAGAGGTATTATAGCTATAGCTTTAGATATAAAGGCAGTAGTTTTAGGAAGTAAGACCCCTTCGGAAGGCCTTTTAAAGTCTTATTTAAAGTCTAATATTTCTTAGGAATTAGGAACTATCTTTATTTAATTAATCTATCTTAAGCTTTAGAAGTACACACGCGTTTAGTTACGATATACTACTAAATACACTTTAAACGAGGTGTAAAAGAAGTCTTAGGTAACATAGAAGATAATACTAAGCGCGAGATACTATACTTAATACTTAATGCTTAAAATAAGGGTAATTACTACGAGATACTAGGATAGATTAAAGGTAAGTAAAATCGAAGCCCTTTTAGAGGCTATACTAAGGACTTTAGAACGTTATAAGGATTTACTACGTATTGTTAGCTAGGCACTTTATAAAGGACATATAATTATTATAGCTAGATTAAATAAGCATTATTTGCTAATAGAATAAGCTGACTTTGCTAGTATAAAAAAGCATACTAATGCCGTAGAACAATCTACTAATAAGTCGTATTAAACAGGAAAAAGACTTAAACTTCTATAAGTAATAATAAAGTAATGCCCTTTTAAAGGCCTTTATAAGGCCGTTCCGCTAATTTAAAATATAATAGTATCTTTATCGTAGATTAGCAAGATGTCGATTAGTATAAGGCCTTTTATAACCTTTCCTTATCTTATACATATCGAAATACGTTAGTAAAAGCTTAAATTAATCAAAAATTCTATAAATAGAGTAAGTAAGAATACGATCTTTATAAAGGCCTTATTAAGCCCTTTAAAGATATATTATAGAAAAAAAAGATAGCTACTAGTTAAAAGCTTTATAAGAGGGCAACATCGTTAGGAGTTATAAGACTTAACTCTACTTAAGCTAAACGACAGATTAGAGAAGCATAAAACTAAGCGGACTTCGAAAGGCCTTTAGAACGTCTTAATGAAATAGTAATACTTCGTATATAGATTCTATAAGAGGAGCTACGTAAGAAACAGCTTATAAATAAGGAACGCTAATTAGTACTAGATAAGAGAAGACATAATAAAATCTAAGAGGCCTTTAAAAGGCCGTTTAAGAGTTATATAATAATAATACTAGAAAACTTCTACAAAAGTTCTTAACACATAACTTACTTAGAATTTACATTATTAATATAAATTATACGCGAAAATGAAAGGCCTCTAAAAGGGCTTTAATGTTTAAAGGCCTCTAAAAGGCCTTTAAAGGCTGTCGCAAAACTTATTAGATTTTAAATTAAAAAAAACTAGAAATAGAATTCTAGTAAGAACTTTGTATTTATTTTAATTAGAAACTTATTAAAGCCCTCCTAAAGGCCTTCTAATTATCTGCTATACTAGTAGTATTAATATCTAAATCTTCTTCTTTATACTCTCCTATAATCTACGTATTTATATTAAACTAACTTACATAGACATACCTACTAATTAGTGTTAAAGCACATGCTATAGATATTAGTATAGTAGCCTTATAAAGGCCTTTTAAAGGACTTATAGCGCTTTAGAGTGCCCTCGTTTTTTTTCTTACAAATATTATAAGGAATTTTAGCATCTTTATTATTCTCACGTATAGCCTTGTATATACGACTAAGATCAAGCTATAAATCGTCATAAAGGTGTTTAAAAGGCCTTTAAAAAGACGTGTAAAAGCTTACTTAGTCTTTGTTTTTTCCTTTAAAGACACGAATAATAGTAAGGACATCTACGCTATTATTAGAGGCGTCGTCTCTATCTACATAAGTTACTTTATGTTCTTTTATAACTTTTTTAAAAAAAACTAGAAAAATTAGTAAAAGGCCTTTCTAAGGCCTTCTAAAGGACTTACTTTTCATATCCTTAACTTGCTTAGCTCCTAGTTACCCTTAGTTCTTTAATAGCGCAAACTTAAACAGTAGTTAGAATTAAAGCCCTTATTAAGGACTTTAGTAATATACCTCTTTTTCCTAGTCTTTTTTAACATAATAATGTAATTTAATATAATTATATAAAGCTCTAGTATCTCTAAGTTTTTTCTTTAAAATAATTAACAAAACACCTTTAAAAGGCCTTTAAGAGGCCTTACTCCGCACATTATATCCTCTTCTCTATTAATACTATAATAGTAGAAGACTTCCCTCTAAACGATATAGATTAATCTATCTTCCTCTTAAACAATAATTAGTTAAAGGCCTTTAAAAGGCCGTTTAAAGCATACTAGTTTCTATGCACGCATTCTTACTAGTAGCTTCTTAAGAGTAAGGTATTTTTAATATAGTTCTTAAAAAGATGTTAAAAGGCCTTTTAGAGGCCTCTTAAAGACCGTTTTCAAAATTTATCTAACTTACAAAATTTTTTAGTGATTTTGACATTTTTGATAGTATATAGATATCTAGGAAGGGCTTAGAAAGGTGTTATTAAGTCGTTTTAATCAAAAATGTACTTACATAAGATATTATATAATTAAAGAAGAGAAAGAAGTATAAAACAAGAGAAGGATAATAATTCACTTAATCTACTAACTAAGCTCTCCTAAGCTTATATAAGCTTATGTAACACGAGATTATGAAGCTATTTTTAATTCACCTACACTTCACTTATAATTCACTTGTACTTTTTAAACTCACTAAAACGCCTTTCGAAGCCCTTTCCAATTTTAGGTGTTTAAAGGTGTTTTAAAGGGCTTCTAGACTACTCACTAGCATAATTGCTTAGTCGACTAAGCTGTTAAAGTCTAAAGCTGAGTCGACCAACTTTAAGGTTCCCCGCATTTCCCCGTATTTTCGGGTCGACTCAACCTTAAAGTTGGGTCCGCCGAGTTACATCCTCCAAACTTATTTTGATTACGAACCACTCTCAATTAGCCGCCTTTGGAAGAGAACATGGATCTTGGAAAGCGTACGTCCACGATGATTCAATGTCAAAATTCGACATTGAGGATCATTATGGAACCTTTCTGGGATCTTGAAAAGAGAATTTGTGAATGGTATGATGTGACTTTAACGACGTCGATTCGAACTCACTGAGTTTCTGATATTGGATTTTCGATTTTCTCCACATATTGTGAAACGAAGGTATAAATTCCAGCCTGTTCCCCTTCGAATCTGACTTGACATGGCTTCACCAGCATTTTGGGTCGAATTTGATTCTTTTTACAATTTTTGACTTATCAGGCTTGACTAGAGATTCGACCTTGATTAAGATCGCACATTGACAAAACTATTGTCTATGAGATTTTCGACCTTTGACTAGATATCAAGCATCATAATCAGATTTCTCTGTTCAATTTGGATCAAGTCATTGATTGGAGCGCATAAGCGGGAATACTTGGTCGTAGTATCAAATATCAAGATTCTCTGGCGACATGTCAAGTAATGAAAATCCGGAAAAAGATTTGACTAAACGTATGAACCAGTGGAACAAGCAGTTAGAAAAAGTGCTGAGATTGCCGTTATACTGCATCATTCAAAAGACAATGGACGATGTTTTGCAAATCGTCGACGAACTTCCAAAGTTGAAAAAAGACATTGAAGCGGGTCTCTTTGGCGCGGAGGCACTGGCAAGGGACAAGGTTTACTTCGATGCACTTCTGCAGAATCTATGTGCTTGCGCACAGCGGATGTACAAGGCTATGTGTGAACCATATATTCTTAATAGTATCAGATCGTTTGAGACAGCCACAACGGCTCATATTCTTGCCGATGAAGATCTCTATGGGGAGGGCAGGAAAAAGATAAGTAAAGAACTGCGATTTTATGAAGTCAGACCGTCAAAGCCAAGCAGAGATGAAAAATTAATGATGATCCAGAACGAACTCGACAACTCTGTACGAAGCATCAAATGTAGAATTCCCGAAATGAGTGCCTCGACTACAAGGTGGATGGCGTTTCATATGGAAGAATGTATGAACAGGCATCGGATCGCAGCAGACACTCACATGGCCATTGGTAAGAAGCATGAGTCTGTCGAGGCGATGGTATCCACAACCGAGGACATAATTGCTAAATTGAGAAATTTCATTCCAATTGAGCTCGAGGAGGAAGTGTCGCACGACCCAGTCTCAATTCAAAATGAGTCATAACGGTTACTAGTTCATTCTGGATTGTATAGAGAGTGTATTCCTGATGGGCCAGTAATATTTCATCCTTTATTAAATCACACTAGAATATTTCAGTTTTGATGGTGAGTCGATAGCTCTGCGCTGAAATGGGACGACTTTCGTGGAAATGAGGGCCTCGGTGACAAGTACCACAGCTCATTGGAAATTCGTCTCTAAAATATACTGGGCCTATGATATAGCCATATTAGTTTCGGGAAATCACAATAGTCTACTTCTAAAATCCATGTCCAATGTTGCATCTGAGTGATGTGCATCATATTTGATTAAATGATGGACACGTCGGTCCCACAGGAAAAGCGCTCGATAATGCGTATGTGACAGTGACTAGTAACATAATCATGCACTGGAAATATTGGGATTGTTTTAGGTGGTTGAGCAATGATAATACAAAATTAAAAAATGTTGGTTTCTATTTTTGGTTCTGGGACCCCCGGAAATCGAAATTTTGGGCGACTTTCCCTCTTCCCGCGTTTTATTTTGTCTTTTTTTGTTCGTATATTTATTTAGCCTGAATAATAAGACGGAGGCTCGCGCAGTGACAATTCCGTTGGATGGTTGAAGGATGCTTAAGTTTGTATCAAAGTTAGAGCGGTCAGGTTATGTTGTCCGATGTCGCAAATCCAACATTTCAAAGAGAGAATAGACAAGTTAGAAAAATCTCGCAGGACAATTCTGGACCGGACAATCCTAGCCGTTACAGGAGAAGTGATAGAGGATATTGTAAAACATATGAAAGACCTCGATGAATTAATATATGAAATCGACAAAGAGAGAAAGAAAACTGTGTGCGATAAAGAGCCTTCGGAGGATGCGGCATATGTTTTCAAGTGCTCTGATGACACGTTTCGCGACTTGGGTCTTCACTGCGGATCAACTATTCGTAATTCCGTACGTGAGCTGCATAGACATAATCTGTCAAACTTCGAGCGGGAATCCCGCAGGCACTTGATCGCTGGCGGGAACCTCCGACGGTCTGTATGCACTAGCTTTGCTGAGCTCTCCAAACCGTGGAAAAGGTTCCAGTCGCTTATTCCAGCTTCGAATGGCGACGTTGCAACCCGTACTGATAAATCAGCGCACTTTGCATCATTTGCTACCATTCTTCTCATAGAAAGTCTCAGTCCGAAGAGTAAGAGTTTGTTGGCTCATGTCAAAGCAGATCTATGGACAGAATATAACAAATCAAAGAAGCGGTATGAGGACGCTGAAGAGGAGTGCAAAAAGACAAAATCCCAGCTTCAAAAGCTGGAGAAACCATACGGTATCGCGACTCGACTTGCTTTTCGCGTTAAACATAGAGTCTAAAGTCTGACAGATGGCGAATGAATTCCGTCGGCCAGCTAATGGACGGGCGCCGTTCATTATCTGAATCTAATCTCCAATGCGACAACAAACCCGCACCATAGCGTTTGAGAGACCGTATTAGCTAGCGAAGTTTCATCGGTCATGAGCGTTGCTCGCAAAATCCCGAGCTTCACTGAGCAGATAGTAAGTGTACTCTATATATATCGTATTAGATTTGGTCGACATGATGTTGTAGAATATTGAAAGGACTTGGCAAGCTAGTCCTGAGTATAAGAGTACTTGATGATCAACTCATTGATCAGATCATGGCGTGGACGAGGCGATGTCACTGTAGTACAGTTCACATATCTTATGCAACATGGAAATTGAAAACGGGAGATGCGAGAGTCAATGACGCGAAACGCTGCAGCTATGAAGAAGAGCTTTTGCTATCTGTGGATAGAGACAGGCATATGCGATTTATTCCAGGCTCCAGAGTTCTAATTATAACTCATATCTTGATACAAGTAGGTACTATTTACTTAATTGCTCGTTCCACACGAAGTGGCATAGTTGGCGCTGTTAAGTTTGGGATTTCAACAGTTTACCAAAACATAGAAATTCATCGAAACGTTTTCGGTAGACACTCTCACTAACAAATCAGCAATGGGCGCTACGTGTGTTCGAGAGTTCCATGATCACATCCAAGACGTATCTTTCATTCACTGAAGGCTTCGACGTAATTGCTATCAGATCTCTAGCAAAGTCTCGTAACACACCAGTTGAATTTCTTTTTGCACGCCATAGAAACTGCAGGAAACTTTCCTTGCTGTTGCGCGAAAAAGAGTCGAAGAGGATGTCTAGCAAAACGGCACCATCGCCTCGTAGTGACCGTGCACGGAAGGTGATTTGAAAGAGGGACGGTTGTAACTAGGTCAAAAACTTAATTTATTCTATGACATCGTTTCTAATCTTTCTTGCACGAGTGCATGCGAGTCTCAAAGCGTGAGTAGAACTCTATTTACCAACAGCCTTTTCATTTAGAAGCTCCTCCATTTCGCTTATGGAACGACAGGGGGGGAAAATCTACTTAACACCCTGAGAGTTCCTCTGTCTTTTAGTACAGTACTTTTTATATCGCGATTCTGCCTTAATCCCGTCGATATATTTGACTTTCTATACAATTTCGTTGGAATCGTAATACTTCTTGAGAAATTACCATTTCACAACAACAACAATGACAGGACACGAGCGTTTTCCCGAGATTATGCAGACGCACAAGCTCGAGGAGCTCATCAAGACTCTAAGGCAGAACAATGATCCGCTCACGATGTTCCCGAACTGGGCCATTACTATAGGGCAGTACAATGAATCGCTCACGAGCGTATCGCAACGGGCTGGTACTTTGGCTGGTACTTTGGCTGGTGCAACTAAACCGCCGGAACATCTTAAGGGTGGAGTTGTTATACATGTACATGAAGCGCGTACGGCACTCGAGTGGATTCAGGAGACTACCAACTCAATCAATAGCACGCTCAAATTCCTCATGAGCGATTGGATTTTTCAGGATGATCAAGTGCATGAAGCTATAATTGTTGTGAGAAGACAAGCCATAAACGAGGTCATTCCCAGATTTTTGACATACGCCACGCATATGCAAAAGAGATCCGTGGAAGAATGCGATGAGCAGGAGAGAGTTTGCATTGAGAAGAGTGAAGAATTCCATAGTAAGGCCGCTGAACACGATAAGCAGGAAGAAGAATGTGAGAAAGTCGAAAAGAAACTTTTACATGCGAAGAATCCATCGGCCAATCACTCAGGTGGGTATGCAACGTTAGTCAACCCCTGTGAGGAAGTCGAGCACTTGACCTATCAATCTCTCTTTCTCTGCATGTCATCCGAAGTGGGGAACTTGCTGGAGTTGGCCAAAGGATTTACACAATACGTAGAACACTGGAAAAATTACTGCAAAAAAACAAAAGAAGACGATAGGAAAAACTACCCACTTGCACATATATGGAACGACAAATCTAGCTAACAAGGGGCGCGAATGTTTACACTGCTACACATATGTAATGAACATCCGAACTATTAGATATCCCGCAATTTAATGGTTCTCTAGTCCTCCATTTTTATTTCTGTATTAGTCAAGTGACGACTGTAACCAAGTTTCCCAGAGACAGGCAACCCCTGTTCCATCTGTACTAAGCCTGTGATTTCATGAAGCTGAATTGATGCCAGTGTTGTCCAAGAGCAAGCACAAATAACCATGTGTTGAGTCATGAGTTTGAAACGTACTTGATTCAATACATCTTTGATTGCATAGATGACGCGTAAAATCATGCTGAAAGACGAGGCGTGAGCCATCATAATAACGTGGGGAAATCCCTCACCCCACAAAACTGGACTTTCAGTTAGGATTTCAAATGCATGACATCGTTTCTAGTTACCTCGCCGGCGAATTCAAAATTTGACTTTTCGAATTCGAAAAGCATGACATCGATTCTGGAGATTCGATTTTGGGTTTGAAATCCTCCAATGCAGAATGACCTCGTTCAAGTCAATGTCACACTGCAAACGGCATTTGAGTGTGGGGCTGGATGGATGCGAAAACTCTATGCACACGGTTTGCGAATTCTAGAAATCTACGAGTTCTTTTCTTCGCGGGCAGTAAATTTTTCGGAAGGCGGGGCATGACGTATTGGAAATTCCTTCGAATCTGTATCGACGTGCGGCTTTCTTATCTCCGTTTGCAAAATTGAACCTCCGTCGAATGATATGGGTGAAAAAACCTATAAGCACATCCTGCACGATTAAATCTAGGAATCACTAGGTCAAGGAGACAAGAAATCTGTACCCAAACCTGACTCTAGACGAACAAGAGACTGGAGGATGGAAACCCATGACTTTCCAAGACACGTTAGAACTCGTGCGTCGCCAGAAACATGTTGCGGAGTCAACTCCTATGGCCATCACAAGGCTTTCTGGAATGCCCATCAGGATTTGGAGGTACATATGCGGGGTAACTCGGAATTCCACTTTGGTTTTCCTACATTAATACTAGCTTCTTGACCAGCTCTGTATTACTTTGTTCGACCCATCCCATATCTCCTCTGCCAGACTTGTCTCCAACCGTCAACCGTCAAAATGAGTTTCGTAGCGGTTTCACAACGCTCACCTGGCCATCCTATGGCACGTGGAGTATATGAAAAGCAGCTAAGTAGTAGAAATCAGGACTTAGACGATATTCTCAACGCCTACAAAACCAAGTCCTGCGATGAACATCGTCTACTGACTCTCGAACATATTGATCACGACCAGCTTCTAGGCAATTGGGACGTTCTCCGGCAAGTCCAAAGGCTTCTTCACCGAATGCACCATCAAGCTGGTATTGATGCTGGAATGCAGAAACAATCTGAGGCTCTCATCAAAAAGTGTGAGCTTATACGAAACAAACATATAAAACCATATGTGCAGAAAGTCCTGACAATATTAGCCGAAGCGATAGGGAAACTCACGAAGTCAAAATCTGCCAAGAAGATCGAACATGACGAGACTGAAAAGGATCAATATCACGCTTGGCATGTTGTAAGCTGTCAACTTTCAGGGATCGAAGCGTCGATTAAACGAAATCCCATCTTGTCCGGCAAGTTCGAAGGAAAGATCGCACAACTGTCACAGGCCCTAAATCTTTTCGGACTACACATGTCGCAGAATCATTACACGGACCAGCATATTAATGTGAACATTGAAGATAGTGTCAAGAATATGGTAGGGGTCTTAAATGACGCTCGTAAAAAACATCTCAAAATGGAACAGGAATTAAAAGCTATCACCAGCGAGATTGGGAAATTAGAGATACTCAATCAGAAGTATACGGTGGTCTCTGTAAGTATCGATTTTGCCATCGCTGCCATGCTGTAGAACAGAATAGGAATGTGTGGCTTAGATACGAATAAAATGCAAATACAGTTCATATCATGAACAACTCACGTGTATTTAAATTATAGTCGTAAAATGTAATTGAAGTTCTCACTAAATTTGTGGATGTGGTGACCATCTCTACACGTCGCCCAGCAGATGTTTCAATTACTATATAGTTCCTCCGCATTATCAATGAACAGTCGTTCATTACCAATATTCCCGTACTTCCAACAAGATCTGTTCGGCTAATTCAAGTCTGAGCGTATGCCAAGACTCATGCATTCTTACCTACATATCTGACGTGAAAGGTAAACTTCGCATGAGCATACGATCAGATCTTCTGAAGTACAAATGAATGTGAAACTTAGGACACGGTCACACCACTCGAGTTGTAACCTCTCACAATTTCTAGTGAATGAAAACACCTCTTGCTGCCGTTACTGGTTCAATATTGTGAGATTAATGAGACGGGTCTGAGCACTCCTCGAATGGCGTAACTAATTAATGCGTGCAATTACCCTTTTTAGTATGGTTTAGACTAGCAAGTTTCGAATCCTTGATGAGTATACTCCTTCGGAATCCAGGCAAATAGACTCCGAACCTTATTCTCAGCCTGTAGATGGATTTTGTTGGAAGCTTCTCCTCCCCCACCCGCTTTCGGGGCTGAAGATCCCTCCAATTCTGTTTTCTCTCTTCTTCGAATACTTCGACCACTTTTCAGTTGGTTCGAAAATTATCGTTTGGATATCATGCCTCGAACTACTGCCCATAATGCACTATCTATGGCCAAAAAATTACCGACCACTGAAAGTCTGCATCACGAGTGGCAGGAGTTGCAAATTCAATTCAATGAGACGAGTCATTCCGAAATCAGCTACTTTGAATCCCTTGTTGATGAGCTACATCAGATTAGTGACGACTACAAATCTATCTTGAAAATACAGAAAGTAGACGCCGACGCCGCGCGATCAGACCAATGGTCAGCCTTCAACCAGACATTCAAGTCGACAGAGAGAGATTTCACAGCTTTTCGATCGTGGATCAAACACACCGTCAAGAAAGAATTTGATCGTCTGGCTACAACTGTAAGCGTCAGTGAAAAGAAGACACGAGAGATAATGCAACACAAATCGCAAGTTATGTTTTATGCGAATACGACCTACCTCCACGCAAGTGACTCAAGACTGAAGCAGATAGATGAAGAACTCGGGCATACTGAGCGGTCGGGTGGGCATGAGGTAAGAAAAGACAGTGAGTCATTGCAGGCCGAGCGATCCATAATACATCAACGTGAAGGAAAGCATTTTAAAGACCCAAACATTCCTTTTCGCAGGGATAACAGTAACGTCGCACCTGGCGAACTTAGGGATGAATCGACTGCATGGGCTGAGTCAGAGCAGGCTAAAGGGCAAAACGATGAGGCTGGAGACATCCTACAAGTGGCTGTGCATAACACGTTGGTGGTATCAAAGCTGAGAATAAGCCTCGATGAGCTTATACTCAGTAAATCAAGATTATGTTAGTGCATTTACTGATCGCTGTTTGAGTCTAAGTAGTAGCGAATATAAATCGATGAAAATCTAATTGACTCCATGTTTCGATCAATCTTCAACGTGTCCTATGGGACAAAAGAGCCAAGCTTCTAGTGTCGTTGCATGACATGCATGACTGAACCATGAAGAATAAACAAAGTAGTCTTTTACGTTGTGGGGGGAGGTTTTGGCAAATGATAGTAGTATAGTGTATATGCATTTGTTCTTGACAATCAAAGTCGAACCAGCTGAGGTCTGATTCCCAAATTCTTGACTTTGGGTTCTGATACTGATATAAAAAGAGTAGACTTGGGTTTCTTACCTGCGTGATTTCGAGGAGGCTTTGCAACGTATGTGGAGTATTGTTCCAGCAGAATCAACATATGCCTCGGCGTTCCATGATTCTTGGAGCTGCCTACTGTGAGACTTACATGGTCGTTGCCGTTGCAGACGATGCAGTGGCTGAGCTTGGTATCACATAATCCAGACTTGTAAACTCAGGCACGATCTTCTAAACACGTCGGGTCGATAGAATGTAAAGCTTTGTACATCATATCTGTTTTGTGTTTTGTGTTTCGTGCTCGAATGCAACCCATGATATGATGTAGTGCGAATGCGATTAATGGGATTCAAGATCATCCTGAGCTCCCATAACAGAAACCGACGATAGTTTTGTCATGACTACGCTTTTAACGTACTTTGACAGTCCCACAGCACACGCTTTACTTGCTGTTTTTTCGGTTTGATGAAACATATTTCAGAAATATAAATGTATATATGAGCTTGAATTTCTGTCTTTGCGAGTGAGTAAATCCGAAAATTCCAATCTAGCGAAGCGAAAGACCCCGTTACCGTTCGCGTCACTCGAACTCTAGAACTTACCCCGGAAAAGAGATTAGGGTTCTAGCAGGCTAGGCTAGGTGGCGGCGAATCGTATGATGATTTTCAATGCGGGGACAACAAATTATATTATTTTGATTGCCATCACATCACTATCAAAGTTGCTTCTGAACGCTCAGTACTGCCCACCCTTTCTCTGATCCTGGTCTCTAGCTGATATTGCATTGTGCTATGATGAATTACATGTAAGTGACCTATCATGCAGCATAACAGTTCCTTCATTGACACTGCCACAGCAACACAACCGCAATTCTCGATCATGCCCTTCCCCACACAACAGATACATATTGGAATCAATACGAAGCAGTATCGAAATATAATGTCCAGCTCAACTTTTTCGAAAAGCTATGGGCAGCATGGTACGCATATATCGGCAACGATATTCTAGCTACTGGGATCATGTCGTTTGTCATGCATGAGGCTGTTTATTTTGGTCGATCATTGCCTTGGATGATTATAGATCGACTACCATATTTCAATAAATACAAGATACAGAATGTATGTCTTCTTCTTTAAAATCACATGTTCAGTAGATGTTAACAAAAAGAACAGCATAAAATACCGACAGCCAAGGAACAATGGGAATGTGCGAAATTGGTCCTTCTAAGTCACTTTACTGTTGAACTCCCTCAGATATGGTAACTTTTAATCCATCCTACGATAGTATACCCTGATTGACTTGTTTAAAATGATAGGTTGTTTCATCCACTAGCGCAATACTTTGGTCTACAAACTAATGTTCCCTTTCCTCCTTTATGGAAAATGGCGATACAAATCGGTGTCTTTTTTGTCATGGAAGACACATGGCATTACTTCTTCCACCGCGCATTACATTGGGGACCATTGTACAAAGCTATACATAAAATCCATCATCAATACTCTGCTCCTTTTGGATTAGCAGCAGAATATGCATCTCCAATAGAAGTTATGCTTCTTGGTTTCGGAACCGTCGGAGCTCCTATCATATGGTGTAGTATAACAAAAGACCTACACATCTTGACCATGTACATTTGGATCATCGGCCGTCTATTCCAGGCCATTGATGCTCATTCGGGTTATGAGTTTCCTTGGAGTTTACATCATTTCTTACCCTTTTGGGCTGGAGCAGATCATCACGATACTCATCATGAAAAGTTCATTGGAAATTATAGCAGTTCATTCAGATGGTGGGATCATTTACTTGATACTGAGAATACTCCAGAAGCATTAAAGAGGAGGAGACAGAAAAAGGCAATGGAAAAGGTCAAAAAGGCGCAATAGAGATTTTATATATATTTGTCATTGCCGAGGGCGGAGTTTTGTAAAAATAGCATAGATCTTTTGTGTTCTGCTCAAGTCATCAATTATAAGGAGATCGATCTGCAGCCTCAACAATTGATGCAGACTTTATAGTAGCGTCATAATGTTGTCTTTTCAACGGTAGTTTCCACTTCTAAATTCAAATCCTTATATTGTTGCATTTCTGAACAATTCGACCAAGCGCATCATAAACTGGTGGTATCATGTCTTCTTTTGTCTCTTGCGCGTGAGGTTTTTACCGGTTCGTTGATCATGTTCAGCTCGTTTGTGTCATCCCCGATTGTTAGACTGTAATTATTAGAATCGTTCGAAAGATGGGGGTTCTTCATTGCACTATCTATGAAACGACTCGAAAACCGTTTCTACGAAGCAGACAAGATAAAAAATGCATTTCACTAATGTCATCATACACTATATAATTCGCACAGTTCTGCTCTTCTTCGAGTCGTATGAACATATACAAATTTTGGTCCGCTTGTTCTAATCTAAATCCAATCCGTACTCAGCTTGCATTGCACCTTTTTCTGACATTCTTGACTATTTTCCTACTTATTGATTGGGGCGTAATTTGTAATGCCTCCTCAAGTCTGTTATCCAATTTAGCGCGCTGCCTGGCATCGCGAATATGTTCAACCCGTGCTTTGATCTGTACTCTACGGAATATTGGCTCACTCTGTTGATGATCTGATTCAACAACTCCACGCTCATGTCTTCAACGGTCAGCTTTGTCGGAAGATCTTTTTCTTCTTTGCCCAGGTAGTTCTTTATGAACGTCTTAATCTCATCATTGAAGAACTCTGAGATTACATCAGCGTCTGGCGTCGTGGCTTTAACGTGAGGCCGAGCACATCTCCTCATATTGTTACAAATTTCATGATTCTTCTCCCATTCGACTTTCCGCTCGTAAACCTCATCGGCTAATTTCTCTGCGAGATTCTTATCGGATATATAATGATTTAGCTCCAGCACTTTTATCAGCTTCTCAAATTCCCCGTGCCATTTTTGTACTTCACCTTGGGTATGCATGCTTTGGTGCGAGTCCTGTCTTGTCACAAATATGGAATGCTTTACTTTTTAGCGTATGGATGTTGTTCGTGATACAAGGATGAAACAAAGTATAGAACGAGCAGTTTGGAAAATATGATGAGTGAGGTGAGGAGGAAGTAATGGTTTTGAATGAAAAGACAGCGAGAAATCGAAGACGGGCTACAGGAATATGGGCTCATCTGCGAGTCTCGCATTAGCGCCAAAGCATGTACAGAATGTGCCGAGTTTCAATCGTTTGCGATTGTTGCGAGCTGGCTGCTCTCTTCTTCACAAGTATGGCATTTAGTTTATACTTGAAGCACATAGTCATACAACAAACGTATTTTGAGTATATGCGCAGCCGGTTCAGATCCTAATGTAGCAACAGCTCATGTTACTCATCGACTCCTTGAGACTCGCAACTTCAGATATCAGACTTCAAGTCAAGAAAAGCATATGCAGGAAATCCTGTCACGAAACCTTTTTTTGAAGGAAAAAGGCATGTTTGGAAACCTGAAAAGTACAGACGCGCAGACGTCCGAAAACCTTTTGACGCCAAGACCGCTAGAGTTTCGTGAAGCACCTCGATCATGTGACCACGAAAGTTCCGAAACACAAAGAGCTTTTTTTTCTTCTTGGTGGGATAGCTAAGCTCTATTACAACGTACATATCTTGTCATATCACAACACGTCTAGCCTAATACTTGCCCATTCAATAATAATGGCTGACTGTGGTGATCAATGCGCCTTGATGGATCATCAAGATCATCAAAAGCCACTTCTTCCACCACCAATTTCAACCTCGACAATGAATGTTTGGTTGGATGTTTCTGGTAATGAGAAGCTCGATTTAGTTGGGAGTATCATCAAAGCAGACGCTACAGCTACAGCTTTTCATGTCACATGTAATGACAATGTCAAGGATGATGTCAACGACAACGCCAAGAAACACGCTTGTTCTCATGACTTTTATGTTACGTATGATCAATGGGCCATTCTTCCAACTCCTCCTGTCACAACTGGAACTTGGGATGTGCATGGAACGGTTGCTGACATAGAACCTGCATATACTACCAGTCTTCACTGTCAGGTGACAGGTACTGTACCTCATATCTGTACATCAATCGGTTCTGGCGGACGAAAAAAGCCACTCATGGGTACAATGACTACAACTTTTAAAAAAAACGAATTCACCTTGACTCCTGTTCCTGTCAAGATCACTGCCGGTCTTGACAAATTACCCTCGACAACAAGTCTCATCACTATTAGCCCTACATCTACCAGCACTGCATCGAATTCATCGACATTGATTAGTTCATCAAGTAGTAGTAACGTCACCACATTTACAAGCACTTCTATTTCTGTAACCAGTTTTACATCTTCAGGTGTAACATCTGCTTCTACTAGTACATCATTGACTACTGTTACTACCACCAATGCCGCCGTGGCTGGACAAAGTTCTGTTGGTAATTTGGGTTTGTTAGGGATGTTTGTTGCGTTTTTACTCAGATGAGAAGACATTTTAAATCGTGATGAAGAACGGAATTAGTGGTAGTTTTTATGTTTCGCAACTCAAGTGATGGTTATAAGTAGTATAGTAGTATATATATGCCCTTCCCTTCAGCTTTGTAGCAATTATGTTTCAATGTTTACGTCTGTGCAAAATTGACTTCTATAGTCATCTGTGAAAACATGTTTGCGCTTTGATGACATGCAATAAAAGGCTTCAACATCAATACCTGATGCATTTAATCATCCCGCCAAATTATGATGTTCCTGCAACCACTCCTCTTTTATAATCGATAGAATCGTCTCTTAGATACAGTATCTTCTGTGCGGCAGCTGAACTGCTCTTGGTATAGTGACATGTCTTTCGTTGTCGAGTAAGCATTCATCAAGACCCGAAACATAGTAGCTTACAATCTGATCATATCAGCCGATTACAACGCATAGACGCGGATATAGACCGTACATACCTAGACTCCATATCTCCATTCTCTATCGGCACATCTTTGACGGTCACAACCCCTCCCGATGCAGCATCGTTATCAAGAATAGCAGCCATCAAATCAGCAATACAATCCCTTTCTATCGACCCTACTTCGCACAGACCACTGCTTTCACCATCTAGTATACGATGGTATCTTTCAATCCTCCAACAACCTCCCATTCATGCTGCCTCCTCACCTTATGAAAAAACAGATTTGGATAAATACGAATCAGGCCTTCAATACCTCCTTCTCACAAAAGCAGCTACTCAAATCTACGGTCTCTTGTTGAATAGGTTGTTGGATCAAACAGTGACTCTTGCGGATCAGATAACTTATTGGGATGAAGTGCTGTCGAAATGGCACTGGACGGCTTTATATTCGGCGCAAATGGCGCCTGTAAGAATCTATGATTGGACGAATGTTGTGATACAAGACGTAAGAAAGAAGAAGAATAGGAAGATGAATGTAAATATTAGACAGACGGGGAGGGATGTTGGTCAGAGTGTAAGTCAATCTTGGAAAGAGTTTTATGGGTTGGTCATGGAAGTTGTAAGAGAGAAGAGTTTGGACAGTTTTATAGGTGGAAGGGTTGTGAGGCCTATCATGAGGATAAGGAATGATGTTCGTGAGAAAAGAGAAGCTCTGGTGAAGTCGAGATTAGATGTGGCTGGCCAGCTGGGCATGTTGCTGAACAAAGGATTACAGGACGATCATGTCGGGGATCAAACAGCAAGCAGAGACGACGCCACACAAAAAAGCCTCATAAGAAACAACATTTCGATGATTGATTGTATCATGCACAACTTGGAAATAAAAAGTGATAAGAGTAACAATACAGCTAGTGAAGTGCATGATGCTAAAGACCCTATACTAACCGCTAAAAAACTGCAAGAAATGTTGACTGATGGGCTAAATACGCAGGAGACAAGATTCGTAAAGATACAATCCGACCATGGAAAGCCTTCACGAATCACGAGATACTGGTTGCCTGTATCTGTGGGAATCTTATCATCGAGTACAATTCTACGTATTATTGTCAATAGACAAGCAGAAATCATCACATGGATAGAGAATCTTGGAGCCACAATCATCGACTTTTGGTCGAATTGGGTAGTTGAACCGTGCAAAAAGATTATAAAAACAATCAGACATGACGAGGGAAGTGAAGTGTCCATCATGTCCAAAAGATCTCTAGAAGGTGATCGGAATAGCCTTGAAAGAATGGTTGTTGAATTTGCCAAGGACAATCCGGTTAATGGCACAGCACTTACCGATTTAGAACTTGCTGATCTACGTAATAAAGTCAAGGAAGGTGATTTGACTCCCGTACTAATGGCGTATGAAAAAGACTTGGCTCATCCTTTCATGGGCACAATCAAAGGTAATCTTATCCGAACCTTGCTCATTCAAGTACAAAAAACAAAAGTCGATGTAGAAGTGGCAATGGGAGGTATTGATGCACTTTTGAAGAGTCAGGAATTAGTGTTTGGCTTTGTTGGTTTGACGCCTGGAATACTCGTCACTTTTGCCATGTATCGATGGTTACGGACATCTTTTAGTGATAGAAGTGGGAATAAAAAGAAAATTAAACAAGGTATTATGATTCGTCAATTACGAAATATCGATAAAATCTTGAGTGATTGTCAGTCGAGTAATAGTAATGATAAAGACATGGATTATAGGGATTATGGACTGTTGATATCTGAGATGCATTTGTTGAGACAACAAGGGAATAAGCTTATGCCTTCACAAGTATATCGAGAATTTGTCGATGATCTTAATGAGCTAATTGATGTAAAATCTGGATACAAGAGACAGAAGAGTGTAGTCAAGAGAATTCGATGGGCTTATGCTAGATGGTTTTGAATCTCCTATTCTTACGACTGTATATAATCTAATGTGATTACTACCACTCATATTCATGCATAATAAAAATAAACTCAATCAGTTTGTCATTACGTCATTGTATATATTATTTTTAATCACGTGGTGAATTATAGCTCCCGACCGCAGTTTCATCACCATGATAACTAGTCTAACAATTATCGTCAGCCTTTTGTAGAGTGTTTGATCGTCTGACCCAACCAAAATATTCCTCGAATCAAGAAGAAAGCGCTCACGCGAATGATATTCATATATTGTTTAATCTCACATTCATAAGATACAATCACGTCTCGAGATTTGACCTTTTGACCGTTACGGCCGGCTTTTGTTCCTCAACTCCAACCGCTCCGGTCTAAATATCAAACGTCACACTTTTCTACATCTAGCAGTTTTTTCGCACATTTACCCTCTGCGTACTCTCTCTCATATAATATATCTACGCTTCAACCATGGCAGCAGCACGTAATTACGACTTTCTCGTAAATTTCCTCTTTTCCTATTTCTATCTTCTTTCATATCACTGACATTTCCACGTTTTAATTTAGATCAAACTCCTCCTCATAGGCGACTCTGGCGTCGGTAAATCATGTTGTTTGTTACGATTCAGCGAAGATTCCTTCACACCGTCCTTTATCACGACGATCGGAATAGATTTTAAAATCCGCACTATCGAACTAGACGGAAAACGAGTAAAGTTACAGATTTGGGACACGGCTGGACAAGAACGGTTCCGAACAATAACAACAGCGTATTATAGAGGCGCAATGGGGATTTTATTGGTCTATGACGTTACAGACGAGAATAGTTTTAATAGTACGTCTTAACCCAAAAACCCTTTGTTATTTAATGAAAAATACTGACGCAAAGCAGATATAAGAACTTGGTTCGCAAATGTAGAACAACACGCCACAGAAGGAGTCAACAAAATACTAATCGGGAACAAATGCGACTGGGAAGAAAAACGTCAAGTGTCGCAACAACAAGGACAAGCTTTGGCCGACGAGTTGGGGATACCGTTTATGGAAGTCAGCGCGAAAGGAGGGATCAATGTCGAAAAAGCATTCTATACTCTGGCGAGTGATATTAAAAAGAGGATAATTGATAATCAAGGGAGGGATGGAGGGGATGCTTCGAAAGGAGGGGTGAATGTTGGTGCGAATGGTCAGGCGGAGGTGAAGGGTGGATGTTGTTGATTTTGCTTGCTTCCTTTTCTTTCCCCCCTTTTCTTGCTTCCTTTTTTTTTTTTGGTAATGGGGAGATATAAACATGACGTTAACTTGCAGCATGGATTATTCATCATTTGTTTATTATTTGATTGTCAATGGTGAATGAGATGTGTTACCCTTTTTTATCATTTATTTTCTTTGTTTTACATCATTACAGGTCAGTGTCGACTTACATACGTCAACACATGAAATCACGCGTTTGATGAATGACCGTCATGAGTTGTTATTGTCAAATGCTGCTACTACTTGATTACTTCACGTAGCACATCTATCACAACAATAATTCTTGCCATAAAGTCAATGTAATAATATCACCATTATTCAACAATATATACAATCAATTCATGTCAAGTTATATCAACTATTGCTCATCTCTAAAAACCCCCCTGAACAAGTCCCTCATATCGACCCATCCCCATCCACTCTTATCCAAATACCCCTGGACTACACTTGCACAAGTATCCATTTTAGTTCTATTATACTGCACCAACGAGACTTTTTCTTCCTTGTTATCTGCATGTCTATCGTCACCTTCGAGTTTGATCTTTGTGATTTTGTCTTCACACCGCTTCATATCGAATAGTGAATAGAGGTACAATAGTTGGTTGTATATACTTTTGGCACCGGTTTCGAAATCGACTCGTCCTTGACATCCATGCGCGAGAAGTTTGGGACCAAGACATCGGTGGCCGTAGACGGAGATGGATCGCGTGCGGGGACAAGTGCAGGTCGGTTCGTCGCATTTTACCCAGCTGGAGTAATATGTTGAGATTGAGGATCTGAGAGTAGATTCTAATTGAGAAGTGAGAGACAAAAAAGGGAGAGAAGGACGTGAACAAGATATGTTAGGACATGATAGGCCAGAGGCAGAGATTGTTGCTTCTGGACATGTAGATGAAGAAGGTGATGCAAGAGGGATCAAACCAGAAAAGGAAAAGCGTGTCCGACATGTTGGACATAACAGAAGAAAAGGTGAACAATCCTTGAATCGTATATGATCTGGTATTTGTGATTCCAACGGAAAGATCTCGTGTTGATTGTTGAGAGATTGACCAGTTGATGAAGATGATTGAACTCGATATTTAGACGTATCAAGACCAAGACATTCTGCAAGTAGAGTTACATTTGTACCTTGTATAGGAGCACAAAGACGTTCTACAGGTGGAAGAATCTGTTTGTGAAGATAATAATCAATATCAGGCAACAATCCAGACTCCGAACTCAACACTTCATCAACAGGATATGCATTAGAAGCAGCTATATCAGCTTTCCCATCACATGATCCACAAATGATAAACGACATGACATCTTTTGCTTTTACTCTTTTCCCTCGAGATAAAAGTTTCAAAGCAACTTGTACCGCGGGCATTGATGCACCATTTGGATAATCTTTTGGTTCTTTCCCTAATTGTGTATAGATGGTATATTTATTTGCTGATATCTGTTGTTCTCTCATTTGATGGGCAAGTTCGCGAAGATGATCATGAACCTTTGTCACAACAGTCTCTGCTTCTTCTCCAGACAATAGATATTCGAGTAATTTACTAAATCATAATCAATATGACATCCAAGTCAGTCAATGATTTATAATGGACTTACCTTGAAACATCTTTACTCAATTGACAATATTCACGTCTTCTCATATCAAGACCTTTTACTTCAACCTTATCAACCCATTTACCATCCTTTTCAGTCATGTTTATAGCTGCATATTTCTTCTTTGCGTGCAGTAGTAATCGTCTAAATATATTATCAATATCAATCTCTAATAGTTCATATCTTTCATTAACAGCTTTTCTAAAATCATGACCAATCTTTATTGCATCGGCAAGGTTATCAACGTTAGTATTGACCATTACGGAATCAGTATCACCATAAATAACTCTCAGTCCATGAGTAGATTCTGCCAGGTCCTTTGTAGACTGTAGAATTTCTCTACCTTTTGCTGTTGTAAGTACAGCAAGCGGTCTGGCATAAAATCGGGATTTAACATAACCAAGACAACCATACATGGAATTAGCTGTCAGTTTTAATGCTTGTTGTTTAATGTCCCACGTTTGTATTTGATCACTCGTGGCAATCTTGTCCTTCATTAATTTCTTGACTTCTCGTCTACGATTGACTAGATTACGAATCAATCGGGGTAATATTCCTTTATTTGCCGTATCTGTTGGCACTTCTGGCACTTCATCACCATCTTCTTCTTTCACTGATCCATTTCTTTCTACAGTCGTAAAACAGATGTTATATTCCTGGATAATACTTGGATAAAGTGAGTTAAAGTCCATGACCAGCACAAACTTGTCGTATAATCCTTTTTCGGGTTCAAAGACAAGACCTCCCTTGTATTTATCTTTCTTTTTACCGACTGCTTCTCCTGCTGCCATGTCATCTCCTTCTATCGCTACAACTTCTTCTTCGACCGCTTTGCCTCTTGTCGTGTTTTTATCGGGACAAATGTATTTATTTCTGGAAAATTCATGAAGCAAAATGTATTCATTTCTCTCTGCTCTCGTTCCACTCAGTGTTCGAGCCCATGAATTACCAGCCAAGTTAGTAAGGACTTTTGACAATGGTAACAACTGCACTTTTAACGCTATTGCAGCGATGAAAAAAGTATCAACCTCGACTAATTTAACATAATTGATTAAACCTGCTCGACTTGTCGCCATTCGAAGAGCTGCGTCACCGTCGATATCTCTCCTTTTATTGTCTCCACCGAGAACAATTTCACACATTTCATCCAGACTCCAGGATTGACATTGTCTCATATTTGATTTACCAAACTCATTAGCTATGTCACAATGTAATCTACCAGCCGCAAGTTGTCTTTCAGCATAAAAGTTATTACCTCCTCGACCTAGATTCTTTGGCCATTCACTTCGTTTCAATCGACCGACACGGTGCCAACCTGGAGTTTTATATTCTCTCAATCTGTTTAACAACAAACTGAAATCCTGATCATCTAGTCGATGACCGACCAAAATGTCTGGGTCGGCCTTTTGTAATAATGCCATAAACATGCTCAACATTCCTTGTTCGGTCTTTTCCATTTTAATCATACCTTTATGCTTTTCTGCATCCAACTTGAACCCGAGAGGATATTCGCCGTTGGGCCGCATGACAGTGAATGTTCTCGAAGGAAGTTGCTCTGCGGGAGAAGTGTCTGTCAAAGCAATATTCTCATAAACTCGAGCACTCGCTACAAATAATTCTGCCTTATTCGTCTTTTCATTCATGATTGTTCGAAGCGCCAAACTCATGAGTGTCATTGGAGGTGCTTCCATGTTATCAGAATCCTTGTGACAACTGACAAGTTTCGCCTGATCAACCTGTAATTCTAATTTACACCAAGACGCATTGTTGACAGCCGTAAAGTTTGCCCCTTCGATTCTCAACCAGCAAGGTCCCATTATGTTTTTCCATAGAACAAATTGCTCAAACAGACTGGTATTCGTGCCAAAGACATGAGAGAATGTTTCACCTTCCAGATCTGTAGATAATGCGGGCTTGTCATATGGATAGAATAGTTTGAGATATTCTGATTCTTTCGGTATTCCGGGTAGTTCAAACGCATATTTTCTTGTACATGGTTTGATTTTGTGCATACTGACTTTGTGTCTTGACATTATAGCATCGACCTCTTGATAAACATCGCTCATGTCTACCTCATCCTCAGTCATCACACCAGCCTTTTTACGATATTGTCGAGGAAGAAAATATAACTTCCGCATCATACCATCAATTTTGACGAATGTACTAGCCCATGATCCATCTTTCCTGTTCTTGACCTTTCCAAACAGACAAAGACTACCGTTGACTTCCGTATAATCATACCAAAACATATGTAAACTTCCGTCATCCTCAACAGCATCAGTTGATGACAATTTACCGATTGTGGCAGTCTCTTTGATTGGACTACTGATCAACGTCAACTTGTCAGCAACGTTGGCCCAAGCAGGAGGCTCTGATAAATCTGTGATTGCTGCTGGAGAGCTCGCTGGTGGTGTTTGTATTGCTTCAGTCTTGATCAAGATCTTAGGAACAGGTCGACTTCCTCGCAAATTGACGCTTGGCATCGGCAAATCGACATGTCCAACAACCTCTGAGACTTCCAAAACATCGTCCATATCCGCATCGTCTACATCTGGTTCTGGCTTGACTGTATGCTCCTTTCGATTTATCATTTTTACGATTGGAGATGATGGCATTGGATTGTCGCTCATCGGTACGTCGTCGATCGTTGGTAGATCGTTGTCCAGCTCAGGTATTTCTACTGGTGGCGGTGTCTCGACTCGATTACCTATGGTATTTTGATTTTTCAGCACAACTTCATCCATTCCTGGAGAAAGCACTCTTGTCTTTCTTCGATTCTCCGACTTTATTGGTCGAGTCACGGTTCGACTTCTGGAGTTTACAGCATTGACATCGACGTTTCCCAATATATCAGCCATGAAAGCGTCATCTTCTACTGTCATAGTTGCCTATGATATACATTAGCAATGACTATGATCTTGATATAGATGGACTAACCTTTGGTTTTGTAGCCGCCAGCGTATTATTTGTGTTAAAGTACTTGTTGATACCGTTTTTTAGTTTCTCACGCTTGTCTGGATCTTCTTCACGTTTTCGCTTTCCTGCAGAGATATCAGCAACTGTCGTTGGAATTGTGAGTAGAATCGGTATACCTGGCCGTGTTGTTGTGGGTAATTCTGATTCACTCTCGTCTGTGTAATCTTGTCCTGCATTCTCGCCCCAGTCTTCTCGCCCATCATCTGCATAGCCAGCGCCATTATCATCAATCACAAAGTCGTCTTGATCTAATCGCTTTCGGACAACATTCTTATATCCTTCTTCGTCGACGGTTTCGTACAAATCCTCGGCTTCCTGTACCTCATACGTGGAAAAGCCAGTCTTTCCAGCCTTTCTCAACTCACGTATACGAGCTAGAGTATTTGCCTTTGACGACATTTTGGATATTCTGTCGTTATGATAGAATTACAACCATTGAGTGTGAATACTCTTGCATCGACCGAATATTACAAACTGGAGCGTATACTTCTTAAATTACGTGACGCGTTTTAAGATTCTGGGGAAGCGCGTTTCAATTAGCCATCGGGCCGATGTTCCGAATTGACTTCAATTGTCACAAATGTCAGAGCATGCCGAATATACTTTGATTTCAAAAATACCGCGAACCAAGAAAATTGCAGATATGCCAGAAAGCCAAAGTCGTGACCCGTTGGTATGGATAGACTTGGAATTGACCGGCTTACAGTCTACGGACACAATCATGGAAGTCGCGTGTTTTGTCACTGATGCTGATCTAAATTTAATGGATGAAAAAGGCTATGAATGTACAATTATACATACTCAAGCTCAGATGGAAGCAATGGATGAATGGTGTCGTACACATCATGGCGATAGCGGTCTTACAGCTCGATGTTTAGATCATAAACAGAGTATAACGATGGAAGAGGCTGCTGATCAATTATTGGCATATGTAAAACGATTCGTGCCAGAAACTCGAAAGGCTTTACTGGCAGGTAATTCCGTACATGGTGACAAGGCAGCTATGAAACGCTCAGCCTTTATATCCACCATCGATCACTTACATTATCGTATTCTGGACGTAAGTGCAATTAAAGAAGCTGCTCGACGTTGGGCAACCGAAGAATTCTTGGCGGATATGCCACAAAAGAGCTATGCACATACAGCGAAAAGTGATATCTTGGAAAGCATAGCAGAAGCCAATTATTATCGTCAAAAATTATTCCGAAATGTAAAATAACTGATGTGGTCAAGTTGTAAATTCATGCGGCACAATCCTAGCATCATTAATTATTCAGTATATGTGACCCTTTATTTGCCATTCATGATTAACTCAAACGATTATCAATGGGATTTACAAAAACTGTCTGTTTCATCATGTGGACCGCTTTCGTCCGGCGTTGTTACACTATATACCGTAGCATGGTTACTGGAGCATGGTGGGGTCGCGAGGGCGTGTACCCCGCACTTTGCCCTAACTCCTCACCCCACCTTTTCGTTTCTTGATAATGATTCCATAAATAGAACCATGACCTTTAGCTTCAACCTTTTTCTTCAACATCCAAGACTCTCATAAAATCCAAAATGAGTGTTCAAACAGTCAATGTCAAACCTTACAACGATCAGAAGCCGGGAACGTAAGTTCGATGAGATCACAACATTCTAAAAACACGATTAACGATAACGATTAGCTCCGGACTTCGTAAGAAGGTCAAGGTCTTTCAACAAGAGCATTATTCCGAGAACTTTGTTGCCTCTATCCTTCTCTCCATACCTGAAGGTGTTGAGGGATCTTTTCTTGTCATCGGCGGAGATGGGCGATATTGGAACCCAGAAGTTACTCAATTAATAGCAAAAATTGGAGCTGCATATGGAGTGAAGAAGTTGTTGATTGGACAAGATGGAATAATGAGTACACCTGCTGCAAGTCACTTGATTAGAGTCAGAAAAGCGACAGGCGGTATTTTGTTAACTGCGAGTCACAATCCCGGAGGCAAGTAAAACCACCAACCTCAAACTATTGTCCAACTCCTTCTGATGTATAATTTAGGTCCTGACCAAGATTTTGGTATCAAATACAATCTCGCAAATGGTGCACCGGCTCCAGAAAGCGTGACAAACAAGATCTACGATACCTCAAAGTCACTCACGTCATATAAGATTGCCGATATTCCGAAAATTGACCTATCAAATATTGGCACAAAAACATATGGCCCACTTGAAGTTGAAATCGTCCATTCCACTACTGACTACATCGACATGTTAAAGTCTATATTCGATTTTCCGCTCATAAAGTCCTTCTTATCATCACATACAGACTTTAAAGTTCTTTTCGATGGTCTATCAGGAGTCACTGGCTCATATGGAGTTGACATTTTCGAAAAGGAACTAGGTTTGAAAAACTCTACTCAAAACTGCATACCAAAGCCTGATTTTGGAGGCCACCATCCTGATCCCAATCTCGTTTATGCTCACAGTCTAGTCTCAGAAGTCGACAAACATAATATCCAATTCGGGGCTGCATCTGACGGTGATGGAGATCGAAACATGATTTACGGCGCCAATGCATTCGTTTCTCCTGGAGATTCACTCGCAATCATCGCACATTTCGCTACAGACTTTATTCCATATTTCAAAAAACAAGGCGTTTACGGTCTAGCGCGGTCAATGCCTACTTCTGGCGCAGTTGATCTTGTAGCCAAACGTAAAAATCTCTCGTCATACGAAGTCCCTACTGGATGGAAGTTCTTCTGTGGTCTTTTTGACGCAGATAAGATGAATATCTGTGGTGAAGAATCTTTCGGTACTGGATCGAATCATGTGAGAGAGAAAGATGGTCTATGGGCTATTATAGCTTGGTTAAACATTCTAGCTGGAATAGGTCAACGCGACAATTCTACTCCGAGTATCAAATCTGTCCAGGAGGAATTCTGGTCAATTTATGGTAGGACTTACTTTACTCGTTTTGACTATGAAGGTTGTGAAACAGATGCGGCTAGTAAAGTCACTGCACATGTCAAGTCTTTGATCAGTGATTCTTCTTTTGTTAATTCTACTGTCTCGGGAAAGAAAGTAGTAGAGGCAGATGATTTCTCGTATACAGACTTAGATGGAAGTGTTTCTAAGAATCAAGGAATGTATGTCAAGTTTAACGATGGAACTAGAATTGTAGTCAGACTTAGCGGGACTGGAAGTGAAGGTGCTACAATAAGATTATATATTGAGAAACACGAGAATGATAAGAGTACTTTCGGCCAGGATGCTCAAGAATATCTCAAGCGAGAGATTGAGATGGCGACTGGAATGTTGAAATTGAACGAGTTTATTGGTAGAACTGAACCTGATGTAAAAACGTGAAATATTGAATATCTACATAATATGTCAAATAGAACATATAGCATATCGATAGTCGAACGTATCACTCATTCGCTTTATCCTCTGTCGTCATCTTGGGTGAATCATTGAATATTTTGCTGACTAAGCCGCGACGTCAAATGACGTGATGGTACAATTTGAAGCTTTGGCGATTATTTATATTTATATTTGAACTTGGGTGATCTACATATGGCCGATATCATTTCCGTCCAGGGTGACCAAATTAGTCCACCATCATTTAGAAAACAATTGACGACGCCCAACCTTCAACCCGATCCTACCTTTGCATTCCTCCCTTTTCTAGCCAGGACATATGGCTTTGGTTATGCGCCAAAGAACGATCGACCATTTTGTGAAGCATTTCGACGAGGAGAATGTCCACTAGGTCCATCATGTCCAGATCAACATGTCATACCTATCAATGAGCGTTCAGGCATTGGCCATTTAATATGCAAGCATTATCAAAGAGGTTTATGTAAGAAGGGCGATGCTTGCGAATTCGCACATACTTTTGATTTACGAAGTGAACGAGAATGTAAAGAATTTAGTAGATTTGGAATATGTCCACAAGGAGATGAATGTGAGTGTGTTGTTACGATAACTAATTGCTGTCATGGTATTGATTGGTGTTCAAAACAGGTACATATATTCATCTGCCTCCGTCATCTCATCTTAGACTTCCTGCATGTTTATATTATGCTCGAGGTTTCTGTCCATTAGGTCCATACTGCGCGCTTCGCCACATCCGACACGTACAACATCCTTGTGCGTTGTACATTGCGGGATTCTGTCCGGAAGGACGAATTGGACCTCCTGATCGAGATGGTGTGGTATTCTGCTCGCGCGGAGCTCATCCTAGGTTCTTCGAGGATGGAGAAATAGAACTACCAAAGACGAGAAAAATCAAAACGGAAGAAGAAAGGAAACAAGAACAAGAAGATCGTGAAGAAGAATTCTTTGCTGAAGAAGAGAGAAGGAGAGAGAGGTTCGAAAGAGGTGAAGGCGGTGTTGGCAGAGGTTGGGGTAGAAGGAGGAGGGGAAGAGCTGGTGGTAATGCTGGTGCGTCTTCCTGGAGAGGTGGTCGTGCAGGTGGTTGATTAGTTTTCTTCATAGAATATATCAATATTGTAATATAGTCTTGTACTTACTAATTTCTCTGCCCATTTAATCGCCACTGTTACATATTACTATTGTTACCTTCTTCACATCTGGTAGTACAATGTCGTTGTTAACAATCATGTCATCTACAGTATACAGTAGTGATAATAAAGTTCTGTAACCCCACGGACGAAAGTTGAGTTCAGCCCTATGACAAATGCCCATTCTCGGAGACATGTCCGATTATCATCTACTGTAGTCGGTCTAATCTTTGATTGCATATTTGCACTTGTCTCAGGAGCTCAATCGTTCAACTATGTATCTCAGAGGTTGACCAGTCAGTTTGTCGATGCATTCCGAGGATGTTGACCGGCATGATATAATCTACAATACCATTGAAAATGATAAAACATCCACACCACCAGCAAATGCTAAAAATGAGCATAAATATGGCTTGCCACGTCAAACACGATATCATGGAGACGATTCGATGGCTGGAGAGCAAGGAGATAGTAGTGGATCTTCACCATCGACCACGGGCAAACGGGAGAAATGGAAACGATTCACAAATCTCTCAGTTCTGCGTAGATCTCTAGGTCGAGATTCTGAATCCCCTCCACCGCGAGATCACGCCGGACAAAGAGTTACAGATGGTTCTCATGACGCAAAGGCAAGCCATGAACTATTTGAACTGCAGTCTGCATCTGCAAATGAGAGATTATCACAACCACAAACCTTTCATCCATTTGCGGTCAACCAATCAGGAACGAAACGCGAAAGTCAAGATGTAAGAGATGGACCGCAAGATACAAATCTGGCTTTGAGAGAGAATCAATTACTCCCAAGTAATGTAGCTAACTCATCTGCATCATATAATTCAAGCACGACAGGATCGCAACGAAGTACCATAGATCCAACGCAACTTATTCAAATGGCACTTAGTCTCAACGAAGGCAGAAGACGAGCTAATAGCGAATTCTTTCCTTCTATAGGGCCAAGGATTGAACGGCGAGTGTTCTCGGGTCCATCCTCAAATGATTCCACAGCAGTAAATAATCTACGAAGTTCGAGATCTACAAAGAAAAGGGAAACTATGTTTGAGCAATCTACCCATGCAGTGGGTGATTTAGATAGACGAGATAATAGTGACAAGTATGAAATATCAGATGCTACTTGGAAAAGGACAGCTCGTGCCAAGGCTTATTTTGAGGCTGCTCATCAATATCGAAGATTGCTAGATTGCCAGCATAAGATATATCAAAAACGGCTATCGACCAATGGAGAAGGTGGATCGGAGTATAACTCTTTGCAATTTCTTCACAGAGTCAAATCACCATATAAAGATAAAACCGATACGATGTCACAGCTCACTGATAACATTGCCGATATCAAAGATTATACTGATGCTGTTGAAGAAGCCATTTCTTCGAGCGATGCATATGCTCTACCGAATCCAAACTCTTTTGACCTCTTCAAGGACCCGGTTCAACAACTCCCGCGGTCAGACACCTCAAAGTCTCTACATACATCGACGTTTGATTCGGTTTGGTCGATACATCCTCTGACCTTAATTGAAGACCTTGTCAAGATTTTATCGGTAAACACTGTAGATTCTGATGTGACAGGAAATCCCGCTAATAATGAAACGAAACTGGGAAAGTCGGTCACTATGTTGACTGACGAAAAGACAGACACTGAATTCAGTGACACACAAACTAGTAGTTCCGTTCATAAAAGACGTCCAGAACGTCATTTACGACGATTATTACCTGTTCATACAACTGAAAGCGATGGCCGAAAGAGGCTGATATTCCATCGACATCGGTCGAGAAGTCGCTCGACATCCTCGTCTAGATCGTCGATGGACGAGATTGATATCTTTGGCGAAAGTAAAGACGGTATCAATATGCCTTTACTTGTCAAGCAGATGGAGAATAAGCTGAAACGATTTAAAGAAAGTAGTAGTGACTTTAATGAGTTAAATTCCCTGCGCGACTCTAGATTGATCAGGAATGACACACAAAGTCTAAGGAGTCAAGATCTATCTGCCAATGGAGCCTCATTGAGTGGAAGAGCAAAATCTACGGGCGGAAGTGTTGATCTGAGTCAGACACGTATCAAGCAAAACAATGACAATAACAAGCAGTATGATAAATCAGCCATTCCGCCACCAGATGAGCTTCCTCCACAAGACAATATAATCCCAGAGAAAGAAGACTCTAAAATGGATCTTTTATATGACAAACTGCAATCTTCCAAGCTAATTCAGACATTTCGATCTGATAGAAAGCGTGACAGTATTGATTCTGACAGGTCGTTTACTACAATTGACAGGTGGTCTACAAAAGATCCTGACGGGACTTTTGCCATATCCACAAATCTTGATCAAGATGTCGAGAAACCAAGTAGAACACAGACTGCAGTATCGAAACTCAGAAATAGTCGTGTGGTCTATCTGATTAAAACAACAGCCGGATATACCGATGATGAGCAAGAGAAATCTGCTAAACCAAGGACTGCTTCGGGAGATTCGAACGAGCAGAATAGACTTGATGGGGATGAGAATCAGTCAACAAACAACAACAATAAGCAAGTAGGAAGTGCATCTCTTCTTCCAGCCTTTCAATTTCCTCAGAAAAGTATTCCAACTAGTACGTATTCACAAAAGTTAAAATCAATGGACAAGATAGAAACGAGTCCAAGTCGTAGAAAGACGGATCTATTACGATTACCTGGATCGAGGAGATTACAAAGTCTTTCCGTAACAAATAGTACAATCAATGGACAATTGGAAGATTCAAGATTCAAGACTTTAATGTCTCCAATAAGGCGTCTGAGATCTGCCACTAATCCCGCTCCATCCTCTAATCTGTTCATCAATCCTGTCAAACAGGATAATATTACATTGATGAACCTGGATGGGACTAGACCGATGGAGTTTCGTGTCGATCAAAAGGACTCGACTCGACCAGCTGGCCTTCGAACAAGACAATGGTCCATCGTTGACGGATTTGAACATCTTCGATCAAAACCCTTACCTTTTGTTTGTAAAATCACTGCATCTGATATCAACCGCGTCAAAACTCTATTGAATTGCACAGCTATAAAAGCAGCCGAACTCGCACGTCTACAACAATCTCTCGTCACTTCTTCTACCTGTACAATTCTATCGCAATGCCCTCTCCCAAAACCCGATTCTATCCCAACTCGTAAACGATATCAAGTTTCTACAGAACTATATTCTAACCTCTTGACCTCTCTATTATCTTCATGTCGAGCAGACTTGTCGAGATATACATCCACCACCATCCCTTTTTTGCGCGAAAAGCTCGTTTCGACAAGAACACTTACCGCGCAGACGTTACCTACGAAAGTTCAAAGTTCTTCTGACGAATGTGATGCGCTTATAGGCGAAATGACATCCGCGCAGACCTTGATGGTAAAGAGCGTTCACGACGGCTTAGACAGGATCATCAGAGCGCGAACGAGGAAGCGGAGATTACTGCGCGGTCTTGGCTTTGCGGCGCTAGAATGGTGCGTTTTGGGAGTCATGTGGTTGGTATGGTTTGTCGTGGTGTTGACAAGGATCTTTTGGGCTGCTATAAAGGGTTTGGGAAAGGGAATGGGATGGTTATTTTGGGTGTGATATGTATATATATTAATCACAGTATATTGTAGCTTGTTGTACAATTTTATTATGGAGAGTAATGTCAGACTCACCATGCCATGTAGTCTTTATCTATTAGCAAGCGAGACACCGGATCTAGGCATTTCCATTGTAGTCATTACTAGGGTAGAAATAGATCTATTCGTGAATATTTATATTTTACTTGAGATTCATGCGAGGTGTGTATAGAAATGGTCTGTGTGACTATACCACCTTACATACTTGAAAGGGAATCCACCAACTTACGTACATACTATATTAGACAAAAGATTCTGCGGATACTTTGTCGTGATTTTTTTAAGAATTATATCCACCTTTACAAAACATATAACATCCAATAAATATATAAATACGATTCTCATCCACGTATGTAGCGCTAATCAAGTCCTTCAAAAATATAGAAAAAGAGCTTTATATCTAGTAAGTATACGTACGACAAGTAAGTAGGTACGATGTATGACGGGGACACAAAATGATGTCGGTTAGGAAAAAAACAATGGATCTGAAGGGATTTGAACCCCTGGCTTCTCGCATGTTTCCGAAGTTGCAAAGCGAGCACTCTACCCCTGAGTTACAAACCCTGATATGACGAAAGTGAGATTTCTCTTGATTATATTGTTCATCGAGACGGTAGGTGGCTAGTTTTCGATCCCCGTTGACATCATTTCGATTCAATCTCATGTGCTGTGTCCATCAAGGGTTTCCAGCTCAATCTCGATGTTTGGAACATTAATGAGCGGTAGCCATTATAAGCAGCAGCTTGGAAATATAGTTGTATATTTGCTTAACTCGCGAATTAAGATGAAAGAATGTCTAGGGATGTAGCATTGGAACGATTTCGTGATGCTGACTTTCTTCAATGCTCTGCATATGTGAACTCTACAAGGCCAGATTGAGTACATGGACTGTATACCGAGTGATACTACAGTAAACGATCACGTCGATGTTTCGAGTAACAAGTGAGCAGTCTAAATACTTCTATGCCGTATTTTGGATGAGAATGTGACGAGTCGATCGTTACAAGGGAGGGCTACGAATCTGGATAGTCGTTAATTCACAGGTCATGAATCAGTCCCGTATCCTTCCATTTACACTGTGAGGATCACGATAATCGAAACAGTTCAAATCAATACAGCAGTGACGTGTTAGATTAATGTAGATTTAGCCATGACTACTGATATGCAGGGCTCGCTCAAAAAAATACTTGTTAGCAGGTACACAACCATTCGTGAGCAAACATTACAAAAGGTTCAGAAATGGCAGCATTTTGAAAAAAAAGGACACGGCATATTCATGTAAATCGTTGCATACATGCAAATCATACTAAACTTATAAATAGTCTAGATAAGATATATAACTCATCCTAAAAGCCAAGACCTCCTTGATGATTACCATTAGTATTATGATGTCCCAATAAACCAGGAGGTGAAATTGAAGGACCTATCGCGCCAAATGCATTTCCAACTCCATTTCCATTCCCATTCCCACCACTCGTAGATCTAGAACCAGTATTACCTACTCCAGGAATATAGTTTGGAGGTAAAGAACCAATATCTCCTAGTCCAGACATGTTAGGCATCATTCTACCTAATTGTGGCGTGGTATTGTGATCAATGAAATTATTATCGGTTTCGAATTTAATGGCGAAATTTTGGCCTGATTTTCGTAAATGAAGTAAGCCACCACCGTTGTATGCGTCGCCTTCTGTTTCGCAAATATCTTGTATCTCATCTAATTGTGGTAAAACATCCAAAGACTGACTACGATCGATTTGTTGCAAGATCAAAGCAACATCGTGAAACTCATTTCCGGTAGTGGAATTAGAAGTCAAGATACGACATGCTTTACACATTGCTAACCGTACTGATCGAGCTCGATTGGCATTATTACCTTGACGCATTGAAGGTGGAAACGGGTTCGAAGACCATGCAGAAGTAGTCGACGGAGAGTTGCTGGTTAGAGATGTACCCCAGTGATTATTATTAGTCATAGTCACGGGCGAAGGACCAAACGCACTTGTAGATGACCATGAACCAGAAACACTTCCGAAATTATCAAGTCGAGGTTGTACTAATTTCCCAGTAGGATATAGAGATGATCCACCAAATGGCATTGATCCAGAACGGAAATTACCGACAGGATTACTTGTCCTTCGTAGAGCAGCCATAGGAAACATTGGTTCATCATCAGCATCGTCTAATAAAGCACTACTACCAAGATGCTTATTACTTTCATCAATGTCAACTTTCGATTTGCTGACTAATATGTCTTGGTTCGGATTGACACTTGTTGGTCTCTGTATCGGTGTCGGTTTGGCAATTGGTAGTAAACTAGACTCTGACTGTAGTGGATTGATTTCGTCAATAGACGGTTGCCGGTTGTGGTTTGTTGGGGCACGATTTCTTGATAAACCTGGAGGCTGTAAAGGCAAACCAACATGTTGTTGTAAAGCCTGAAAGCCTGGTGGAACATCATTCACGCGAGCATTTATACTTGCAAGTCCTGTTATCGGAGATGCTGCTGAAAATGGTGCTCTGAAATGGTCTGCAGATGGCAAGGATGTTTGATGTTGAGGTGGAAATGGTGGCATCGGTTGACGTTCATATGGAAGGGGTATATTATTGCCATTGAATAAAGACTGACCAAATTCAGACTGAAACGGGGGAATCATGCCCGGAGCTGCTTGTAAGGGCATATGATGTTGTTGCTGCATCATTGTAGGTATTATAGGTTGTTGTAATTGATGTACATGGACAGATCGTTGAGGATTAGATGGCATGATTGGTAATGAGCGTTGATTATTAGAAGGCGGTGATTGTCTTTTCTGAACTGCTAGCAAAGGACTATTCACTGTCGGCGAGATTGTAGGTGCGCCATGTTCTGACATTTGTCGTGCTCGGCCGTTCAAAGTCACAGCAGTGTTTGCTTTTGGTAGAACAGGGGTAGCAATGGCCACAGAAGGTGATGCAGGTTTTGTATTTGCCAAGCCAGGAGGAAAGATTGGTTGTGAAGGACGCTTCAAAGCTTCTGGAGGAGACAATACCGGATTGGACTTATAGGCTTCTTGCGTCTGCTCTTCAACAACTTTCGAGTTTTGAGTGGCGGCAATGTCTTTGACCTCCTGCTCGTCTCGTTTCTTTTTTGATTCCTCATCTTTCACTCGTTGCTTTTCAAGCTTAGCATCTCTAGCTTTTTGTTCCTGTTCAGCCTGCTTCTTCTGCGCATCCAACTTCTGTTGTGATTTAGCCTGTTCTTTTTTGGCTTTCTCTTGCTCTTGTGCTGATTTCTCTGCCTCTCTTTTCTTCTTTGCCTCTTCCTTTCTTATCCTTTGCTCTTCTAATTTCCTATCAGCAGCTTCTCTCGCAGCCAGCTCTTCTGCCAATTTCTCTGCTTCCTTTTTAGCGTCTTTTGCGGCTTTCATTTGCTTAGCTACAGCCTTTTTGTTCTTCTTCTTCTCTGCATCTTTCACCTTTTTAGCATCTTTCTGTGCTGAAGCCTTGTCTTCTTCTTCCAATTCTTGTAATAATCTAGCTTGCCGATCACTCGCCACCTTTTCTCGATATGCTGTCAATACGCGTTGTTCAAACATTCTAGCTGCAAATATTTGAAACATTCTTCTTCCTTCTTCCATACGTTGTTCTTCAGTAATACCGCCCTATTATAAATCAGTATATCGACAGAAAGTTCAGCAAGTTGACATGGAAATACCATTTCATCTTCCTCTTCTTCTTCGTAATCTTCTTGACTATCATAATCGCCTTCGTCGTCATAAACCTCTTCATCCTCTAATGGTCGATCATTATGATGTTCCACCGGCGTTGGTTGTTGTGCAGCATATTCGACATCTCCCTCACGTCGCATTCTACGTTCAGCAAGCTGTTCCATCATTTCGATGAATCGTTTGCCATCATTCTTGAGTAAATCGTCGGCCACGGTAAGTATCCCATCTGCCGATTGTTAGCGACTAAACAATCGAATAAATGCTTTTGGGTATTTACCTTTTACAGTCAGGTTATTACCAAATTCAAAGAACCCTGACCCCATACGTTGAGGCAAAGTATCTTCATAATCCTCCTCTTCATCACTATATGGCAAATCTGAATCTGAATCTTCGTCATACTGCAAATCTTGCTCTTGTTCGTCCATAATTTCATGAACACGACTTGTACGGTGGTTTGATTGCGTAGGTGGTTGGGTAGATGCTCGTGGTGGTGGATCTGGCCTTTGCTGTGGCTGTTGTATGGGTTTGCGAGGAGCGAGAGGAGGTAATATCGCTTGACCAGGTGAAGTATGTTGATGACTTGCATAATGTGCCAACTCTTCATAATAAGCATCATACAACACCTCCAACTCTTCTTCTATCGCTGACCTCTTTCTTCCACATACCGTGCAACTACAAGAATGTTTTTGTTGTTCCTTCATCTTGTTCAACACCGCAGTCTTTTCAACCTTTAGCAATCCTTTCCTATCATTTTCACTCAAAGATAGCCAAAACTCTTTGATTCGTTCACGTTCTTCAAAAGTCGAAGTGTTCCATATTCGATCTTGTCTTAACATGCGGTTACTTGAGCGTAGATGAGGAGGTGGAAGAGGGGCTGTTAATGAAAAGTGGGATACAGCAGACGTAATCATAGCAGTTGGATCACCTCCGAACGGTAGATCAGGTGGGAGTGCATGGTGATGCGTTCGTTTCGTTCGCTTTCGACTGGTATTCATTGATGAAGGTGACCTGTCGTCTGGATGATATAATGCATCGTTATTTGTTCTGTAGTGCGCTTCGTAAGCCAGTCGGTCATCTTCGTCGCCACTAGAGTATTCATAACGATCTACTGGATCAAAGTGTGTAATTCTGTCAAGCTCAATGTTCTTTTCGTAAATTGCTCTACTAGCCGTATTTTGGTTTAATACATCCTTGACTTCTTTTGTGACACCACCTTGATCAGTAACTTGATCAACTGCTTGACGAGCGGCTGCTTTTGCTCTTCGCTTCGCCTTTTTCCTATTTCCTCCACCTGCTATATTTGTACCATTAAGATCGTTGGATTCTTGAGAATTTACAGTCTGCCTTGCTGTTGCAGACTGTGACGGTTCTGGCATTTCAGTCCGGCCTGCGGTCTGTTTATAATCCCGCTAGTATATTATTGTTGGGTGTATACAACACCTATGGGCCCTTGTGTGGTGATTAGGCTGGAAGTTCTAATTGTACCGAAAGAAGATTAAGTCAAGCACACAAGTCGCAGAAATTTATTACTTGAATAATCTTGCGATAAGAGATCAATCATGAGAATCTGTTATTAGATAAAATTGTGTCCAGAAGAGAAGAAATGTTGGACGCAAGGGGGGGATTTATATGCCACTCATTCACTTTTTAAAAACGACAATAGTCACAGCACAATAGCCAACATGGCGATATTAATGGCCTGTAAATCGTAAAAAAGAAAGTTCATAAATCACGTGATTAGCGGGACGGACCGCAATCGCTCCAAACTCAGCTCAGAATGCCTCCCCGCAGTTGAGACGTACAGAACTTGTTCGGCGAGAATTACAAACTGTTTTCGATCGTCCGAAAGTTTCCTAGACACATTTGCGATACGAGGTCTATTTATTTTTTACAATTTCTGTGTATGGTACGATTCAGAATTCCGGGCTGGCTCCGTTTGATTCGAGTAGCATTGATCGATTGCCCGAATTGATTGCTTTCAAACAATTAAGATGGGCGACGATTCAGGAGTGATGAAAAGGTATGACAATTCACTTTGTCCACTGCAGCACAGCCTTTTGTTACGTCTGAAATTACTTACAAGATCGATCTTAGAAAATTAGTGATTATTGGGGATGGAGCTTGTGGAAAAACGAGTCTGCTGAGTGTATTTACTCTAGGCTACTTTCCAAAAGTGAGCCATTTGTATTGTTATCTCTATTCGGACTTCGGTCTCACACATTCTTGGAAATAGCAATATACACCTACCGTTTTCGAGAATTATGTTACCGACTGTCGGGTAGATGGTAAATCAGTACAACTCGCGTTATGGGATACTGCAGGGCAAGAAGATTACGAACGACTACGGCCGTTGGCATATTCACAAGCACATGTCATTGTTATCGGCTTTGGATTAGATACAAAGGATTCTTTTGACAACGTAAAGATAAAATGGGCAGAGGAAGTGCGAGCAAAATGTCCAGGAGTTCCGATAATACTTGTTGGGCTCAAGAAAGATCTAAGAGATGACAGGGAAGCGATCGAAACGATGCGAAAGAATGCTTTACAATTTGTCACAGAACGTGAAGGTGAAGCAATGAAGGATGAAATAGGAGCTAGGAAATATCTTGAGTGTTCTTCATTAACGGGAGTTGGTGTCGACGATGTCTTTGAAGCTGCAACTCGAACAGCATTACTTGCTAATGATGGTGAGATTACGACTGGCTGCATGTGCTGCTCGCTTATGTGACGTGTTCGCAGTCATTGATTTTGTTTTTTTCAAGTCAATCCTCTAACTTGATCATGCTTATCACAACAATAAAAAGCAATATGTACATTATTTTACAATTCATGTTTATATATAATCACCTTGTCCATTCATGATTCCATCCATCACGACTCGGGCTATCAGTCTGAATTCTGGCGTATTCAATCGGTACTCCTCCCCATACTCCTCCTTTGTTCATTGCTATCCTGTATAGACGACCGACATCTTTCTCTTGACCATTCACATTCCATTCAACACCTTCTTTCACAGCATCTTGTTCCGTCATACCATTGCCGTCCATCAGCCGTAATTCCTCGCATGCTTCTTTCATACTAAGATATTGTCGTTCCAGTTCTAATTCCCGTGATTTTCTTATTTGAGATTGATATAACTGCCATGCACGGTGTATAGTCCAATGCCGGAGATATCGATTACGGCTAAAACGAAGAGGTCTTGGAAGTAAAGGATGTTGAAGAAAATACCGAATCAGGCCTTGGAAAATGGAGTGTCAGACTAACAATAACTACTGGGGCGGAACACCAGAAGAGAATCTGAATTGTGTTTTTAACAAACAGAAATTGAAATACTTACGAACTCTTCTATCGATTTTTGGTCGGCCTTTTTTCGCAAATAGAGTTGAAGTCGTAGAAAATGGATTTGCTAATATATGCGGTATACTAAACAAAGAAGAATATGTTCTTGGTATTATAGGTGCCGATAGTATCGAATTGCGATAACGCAAGCAAAAGAAAGACATGATTTTGCTATTAATGAACTGGAGTAGATGAAGTAGAACGATTGCTCATGATGGTGAGGAAATTGAATAAATTTACGGTGAGTCAGATATTCCTATGCGCAAGGATATATTTATTGGGAGCATCACTTGTTTCATCTCTTTGCTTCTATTGTGGTATATTATAACATCTTCAAGGCAGCAATGGAAGGACTTCCGACTGAGAGATCACAATCACATTCGGAGCATGACCTTGACCCACAAACTTCCACCAATGATACGACTATTACATCGACCAGTGACCAAAATAATTCATCGACAATTACGGGAGAACATGCTGGAATTGCGGTGGAAGAAAAACTCACGGGCTCACACAGCACAAGCAACGGGAATGATCATTATGAGGATGATGATGTGAAGAAGTGCTGGATTTGTTTTGCGGACGAAACAGAAGATCTTCCCGATTCAGCACCAAATTGGCGTTCACCTTGTCCATGTGCATTAGTCGCTCATGAAAAATGTCTACTAACGTGGATATCCGAGGTCGAAAATCCTAAAAAAGGTCAATTTTCAAATAAAATTCTATGTCCACAATGCAAATCACAAATACATTTGTCCGGAAGATCGGATCCTATTGTTAATATCGTCAGAAAACTCAGAACGGTAGCTAGCATCGGAGCATTTCCAGCGACACTTGGAGGAGCAGGCTTGCTAATACAAGGAGCTTTTAAGATGCATGGAGTACATAGCATATACATGATCTTTGGCCAGAATGATGCATGGCGAATATTAGAACCTTTATTACGTTTTCGATGGTATGCCGAAGGATCAAGTCTAGCAACAATTGGTCGACTTTATTTACAGCATTGGAGATTACATTTTGGTATTCCATTAATCACTCCGATGCTTATACTTTCGCGTACAAGTTTAGCTGATAAATATCTACCTTTAATACCTCTTGCATTTTTAGCTACAACTGACATTGGAAAGACTAGTGCGGGTCATTTTCAATGGCCATCAAGTGCAGCATGTGCTTTTGCTGTGTTACCATATCTTAGAATACTGTACAATCAATACTATGCCACAGTGTGGCGAGCGCACGAAAAACGGTGGATGGAGGAAGTAATGCCAAGTGGAGAGCAAGATGGCAATGATAATAATAATAATAATGACAATAATGATAACAATAATAATAATAATGCAGGTGTGGGTCAACCCGAACTCGTCATTGAAGCAGAAATACACATAGAAGAGGAAGATATCCCCAATGTTGACAATATCAACAATGAAAATGGACAAGCAGCAGTAAACGCTGATGAAAGACCAATACAACGAATCATAGCCAATCCCGACGTTGGTAGACTTGGGTTTCTTGCTGAAAATAATGCTAGAAGACGTGATCAACTCGAAAGACTCATGACAGAAGTGGACAATCAAGTTCGTGCGCGAGCAGAGAGACTAAGAACATCGTCAAATATTAATGAACTTCCACTTGATCCATTACCTGAACCTGGTCAATTATCTGCTCTCGAAAGAGTGGCTGTCAATCTACCTGCATCCACCGCCAATGAAGAGATGGCTGGGACGGAGGATATAAATGCTCGTTTGAATGAAGCCATGGATAATATGGATAATCAAGAACAAGAACTTCAACAACTCATGAGAAATGCAATGGCAAATGAAGCTGCAATGGCAGATTTAGCACAACAATTAGAGGATGGACAGCGAGAGATTGCCCGAGTTGCTGCTTTGCCTGCTGCAAGAGAGCTTCCACGAGCACGCGTCGGGGTGCCCGTCTTGTCCAGATTATCTGATGCCGTTATCGGCAGTTTACTATTCCCTACAATTGCATCAATATCTGGCGAATTACTAAAATTAGCTCTTCCAAAGACTTGGTCAACACCGGCCATATCTTTGTCGGCTTCTTCAATTCTCCAGCCGTTGTTTGGAAAGACTGGTAGAGAGAATCCTATTACTGCTATTCTACAGAAGAAATGGGGTCGAAGTCTTGTTGGAGGCTGTTTGTTTGTCGTGTTAAAAGACGTCATCATGTTATATGTCAAATGGAAAGTTGCAGTTCAACATCGAAATAGGAAGGTCTTGAATTATGACAAGGTGAAGAAAAAGGTAGTAGAATGATACTTATACGTGTTAGTGTTGAGACTCCATAGATACCCAAGCATAGCGATCATGATATATATAAGATTTATTTAGCAATAGTCAAGAGATCTGTTGCCTTTTTACTACCGTGAATGTCTGTATACTTGTGAAACGTTTGTGTCACCACTATACAACTTCACTTCTAAAGCTTTAAACAGTTCACGTCACTTCACTGATTAACCTCACAATAATGGGTATGCGCAATGGCAGATCAGGAAAGTAAGAGACCTGCTAGAAAACGAAAGTCTACAGTCAGATACGCAACAGATGCATCCGACCAAATTGATCTATCGGATGAGAGTGATGTACAAGTCACAAGACAGAGTAAAAGTAATAATGCTCGTAACAAACATGATTACATAGACGTAGACCAAGACGAGGAGGATGAAGATTATGAGTCCCTTGAACCACGGGTTGGGGAAGCTGATAACGATGACGATAATGAGTATAATGACGAGATGAACGTTGACGATGAACATGATGACGACCATAATAACAACGACAATGACGATGATGAAGAAGAACAACTCGACGCAGTTGTCAAACACCAACGCAACAAGAGCCGTGACAAACACAACGGTTCCAAAGACAGTACAGCATCGACTAACGCGCGCCGCGAACGGACGAATCACAGTAATTTCACGGCAAACAGTCGCGGACTGGTAGATCCGAAATCAAGTCTCGGAAAAGATAGTCTTCGCTACTACATTTTCGGACCGACTGATGAAGATCAAAACGCTGCTCTGCAAGGAATGTATCGCTGGAAAAACCAGCCTGTGTTGCCGTCGAGAAAAGCGGACGGGTCCGGGTTTGGAGGGTATCATAGATCGTATTTCGTAAAGGATGGGGATCGGAAAAAAGAGATGGAGATGGAGTGGAAGTGGTATGATGAGTATGGCGGTGATGCGTTTCGAAAAGGTCAATTGCTGGAAAGTATCGATGGGGAAAAAGCGACAGAGTATTTTGGAGAGAAGACGGGCGTTTGTGAAGTGGTCATGGGTCCTGATGGGAAGCAGGAAAAATATTCACTTCCGATTGGTGAAGCTGTGCATCTGAATTCGGCGTTTGAAGAAGGAAAGTCGAATAGAAATGGATGGTTGTTTAATCTGGGTGATCGAGTGAGTGATCTGTGCTGGCTTTCAAACCAATCTGGTCGTTCACAGTATGTCGCTGTCACAAGTAGTCCTTTACAGAAATCTAGCGTAGATTCATCAACGAATCCTGCGTTTCAGCCACAAGTAGGCGTCAAGTCTTGTATCAGGATATATGAGGTCATAGTTGGTGAGGATAGTCGTATCGACGATGATGAACCTCCAAGTCTATTCCTAACACTCTGCTTTGATTGGGGGCATGTCAAGTCACTAAAGTGGTGTCCTTTTCCACGGATATGTGCACGCACAGGACAAAAAACTGCTCTACTTGGTCTAGTCACAACAGATGGTTGTCTGCGAGTATTAGACATTTCCTTTGACGATACCAAGTCTCAATACTTATCATGCAACAAAGCAGCTTTTACCGCTAAGCCTTCTTTGTCGGTATATTCCTGTTTCACCTGGCTTTCTTCTCACGGTCTAGCAGCAGGAACTGCAAGTGGACACGTTGCCGTCTACAACCTTTCTTCTCATCTCTCGTCACCAATACTCACAGACGCGGTTCAAACAACATTCGCGCAGGTCCAAACAACTTTCATCACAAACATCACGTCCTGTGCTCCCTCACGTCCACATATTCTTTGCACGTCGTCCATGTCCGGCACGGTCTCCATCACAGACTTGACGCGCATGTCTGTCTCTACAGCATTCAATTGTTTGAACACAGTGTATAGTGCACGAGCTAGAATGGGAAAGACGGTCATGACATGGCACGACGCTTCTCAGTCGATCCTGACCATTGATGATAATAATCTCCTGCAAGCAATGCCTCTTAGGAGATTATTCAGTTCCAAGGGTCTGACAAGGTATAACGCTGGAGTGGCGAGTCTGGGTGTAAGTGAAGTCCATCCGTTCGTCATGGCAGGGACATGGAATGGTGATGTAGTGTCTACAAACCCTATGAGGAGAATGACGCAGCAAAAGGGTGATATATGGAATTTGAAATGGTTTAATCACACTTGGAGAAGGAGTCACATTCCGAAAATTGAGATACCGGGCCCAGCTGACGTAGAAGCAGCAAACGAGGGCGGGGATCGAGAGATGGTTGATGTCGATGCTGGTCAAGAAGGAGAAAAAGATGGATTAGTGAGGATAGTAGAAGGATTCAAAGCGGAAAATGTTATTTCATTAGCTAATCCAAAAGCTCTAAAATCCGATGAGAATCCTCATGGTGTATCTTATGTCACCATCTATGAACCTCAAACTGCAATTACCACTATTGCATGGAATCCAAATATACATGTTGGAGGATGGATAGCTGTAGGGACAGGAAGTGGTTTATGGAGAATCGAAGATGTCGGCGTCAACATCTAAGTCGGCATTTGTCGTTTTTGTAACCTCACCAAGTTGCTTCCTATCCAATCTATGATTTGCATCAAGTACATTAATAGCGTAATCTCGTAAAATCGCGGTGGTCATCGATGTTCGATTCATACATTTGACAAAGTATCATCACCACATTCATGTTTTTGACTACATCTATGTCGAAAGTTGTTGTTCAGCGGCCAATCGATCATGTTCATCAATATCACTGAGCAAACCTACATTAGCATTCATCTTGTTTCCTCGATAACAAAACATATCCCGATCAAACATACGCGGGAAGATTAGCAATGAAATAAACTTACATAGCCTCCCAAGGATAGCAAATCCATTCATCCCCAACCGTGACAGCCGCCAAATATCGATTCTCACTCAATACCTCTTCTGGCAAATGTCCCTTTTTCGTTTTATTCTTGTTATGCAATACAAAAATACTAAATTTTGTCGTCTCACCCTTTCTGCCCGCTCTTTCGGTCGCCAATTCCACATCTTTCTGCAACTCTCTCACGGCGTATTCGAGCGTTGTTCGTGTATCATCTACTTCATCGACTATCAATACGTTCTTTCCGATCAGATTTTCCATTTCCAGACTTGACAAGTCAAGCCATTGTGTGCGAGTAACTTGTGTTCCTACTTCTTCAATGTCTGTCTCCTCCGGAACGGCAGGTTGGGAAAGGGATTTAAGGTCAACTGCGGATGTAGATGTCGATGCATTCTTTTTCAAATTAGTCCCAAGGGTTTCATAAAGAGAAAGACCGATGGCTTGAATGGGTATGTTCGCCTGGCCGGTTTGCTTGAGGAACGATCGAAGGATTCGGGCTGGGACATAGCCGCCACCGCCAATGGCTATTATGAGGTTTGGACAGAAGGAGGAGAGAATGTGCGGGGCAGAGGTTTGACATAATTTATGGACCTGTTCATCGTTAGTCGAAAGTCTAGGATCTCGGGCAAGAAACATACTTGATTATATGTTACATAAACCTTTTGAACCATATTGAATAGATTGTATGGATTATATTAATGTTGAATCGATAATGTCGAGTAGTGAACAAGCTATTGGTGAGAAAAGTGACTGAGTCGTCACGTGTCAAGTTTTGTAGCGCGATTTTATAAAAATCACTTCATTGCTATGTTTGTATGGTAGTTGTCAGTGTGTCTTAAAAATCTGCAATGAGCCGATCGACGGTCGAGGATTTGACTGGAGATAACCATTATGCTAAGCTCGCTCGAAAATACTGGCTAGGATCGACTCGCGTGAAGAAAGTCCAACCAGATGTGATCAAGACCGAAATATGGGATGTCCTTGAAAAGGCTGGTTTTCTATTTCCAGATCTATTATTACTAGAGCAATTGCAATTGTTGGACAGATATCTTTGGCCTGGATATGGAGAAGAAGCATCTGACCAGCATGTCATATTGATTGCGCTTGTAATAATAGTAAAAAGAAGAGAGGATGTTCCGGCTTGGGGTAAGTTTCTTTTCTAACATGTTTACGGAGACATACTTACCAGGATAGCTGTTTTAACCTCACAACCGACTCTTTTTGGCATATTCTTCCGTCGAGTCCTTCATCTCCTTCTGGAACCCTCTACTTCTGTCAATATCAAGACTTATCTTCTCGAATTCACAATCGGCGCATTCCAATCTTTGGATGTAGGAATAATACGGAAAGAATGCGCAGCTCTGGTCTCAATTGGAATATGGCATCATATACCTGGCGATCAATGTCGGCAAAAGTATTTGGATAAGAATGTACAGTTGGGAAAAGCATGGAGAGCAGCGAATAAAAAGTATGAAGCGGCAGATAAAGATGGACAGGCTCGTTTGCGGTTCGAAAGATCATGGATATACAATCTGGTAATCGACTTTTGCCGTAACATTTATGACTCTGTTTCAAGTCAATCTAGTCCCATGTTACGCTATTGCGAGCGGATGATCGAATTGCTGTCAGATTTATTGAGTCAATTGCCGACACGAAGATATGTTAGGACTTTGCTGGTCGAGATAGATCTTCTTCCAATCATAAATCTATCGAATATCCACTCTGATGAGGAAAATATATTATTCAGAGATTCTGTGGATCTACTCAGACATTATCTGTATTTTCCTATTGATGATGTCAGTGGAAGAGAACATAGTACGAAAGAGCAAGAATCACAGCGAAATGCTTTATTAGGGTCGTTACAGAAAGTTGCTTTGAGCGATTTCAAGGATAAATTAACATTATTAGCGCTTTCTAATCATGGTTCTCTCTCTAGTCGTGATGATTTAAGTTCTCATTTCGAAGGCTTGACCGATGATGAGCTCTTGAAATTGTGTCAACTACTCACTTCTCGTACTGAATATCCATCACCTTCCTCCATCTTCAAAAATCGATCAATATCTCTAGAAACACTGTTGACAATGTATGAGAAACAAGACTTGTATAGAGATGTCATTCGCAAGGCAAGAATACTACCAACCGAAGTCCAACTTAATCTACCGGTATTCGCTCGGACCGAACAATATTCTGGATCTGAACCTCTCGCTTTACCTAAGCTCAACTTACAATATTTATCTATCAATGACTTTTTATGGCGATCATTCATTCTATATAGAACAGAAAGCTTCAGTGAAGTTAAGAAACATATAGAGGATCTCACAAGAAAACTACAGCCACGACAACTGGCCGATTCTATACGATTCGAAGGCTTTTCTAAGATGGCCATGCCTATCTCGAAGCCAGCCATTGTGAACGTGACACCGCCTCTTGTGGGTAAAGACTTTCCGGCAGCCGTACAGGCTGAAATAGATTTGGACATTAGTAGATTCACTCCCGAGGTTCGTCGTGAATGGGAATCTCAGAGGCCCGGTGATGTTCTATATCTAGTGAACGTCCAAGCATCACAAGAGAAAGTTACTCTCACAAAGGGTGGTAAAGAACAGCAATGGCCCATTAAACATCTAAGATGCGCAGAAATTGTACATGTCATGGATGAAGAAGGTCGTCCTTTACGTGATGCACAAATCCAACAAAGTAATGGTTATAAACCTGCTAGAAAGAGAAAGCTTTTAGTCAAGCTTGATGCTATGGCTTACCAAGCTGATATAAGCAATAAAGAAAACGTATATGATACATTAAATTTACTCATACGTAGAAGAGGAAGAGAAAACAATTTCAAGCCTGTTCTCGATGCCATTCGACAACTTGTATTATCGGATTCACCTGCACCAACGTGGTTACAAGATGTCTTTTTAGGATATAGTGATCCCGCAGCAGCTACTTATAAACGTATGCCTAACAAATTGAATAAACTCGATTATCGAGATACATTTCTGAATTGGTCACATCTTGTGGAATCTGTCGAACAAGAAATTGACCATGATCAATCTGTGAAAGACGACACTCCTCCTCCATATACTCTAGAACATATCACAAGTCAAGTTATAGATTCACGACCTCTCAAAAAGCGGAAACGAGAGAAAGACGAGGAATTGAAAGCAGAAACTGTAGAGAAAATTAAAGTGTCCACGTATCAGACATTGAATAAAGGACCATTTTTGACAGGCAATAATGCCTGCAAAAACAAGATTAGATTTACGTCAAAACAGGTCGAAGCAATAACATCCGGTATGCAGCCAGGTTTGACTGTTGTTGTAGGACCACCTGGGACTGGAAAGACAGATGTTGCAACTCAAATCATCAATAATATCTATCATAATCATCCCGAGCAAAAAACACTCATTATCGCTCATAGTAATCAAGCCCTAAATCAATTATTCCAAAAGATTATTGCTTTGGATATTGATCAACGGCATTTACTCAGATTGGGTCATGGTGAAGGTGAACTTGAAACAGATACTAATTATAGTAAATATGGTAGAATAGAGGCTTTGATGGAAAGATCCGTATCCTATCTCACTGAAGTAACAAGACTGGCGAATAGCATCGACGCGCCAGGAGCTCATGGTAATTCATGCGAGACTGCTGGATATTTTGAACAAGTATATATCAAACCTGCTTGGATAAAGTTTTGGGATCTTGTGGGATCAACTACTGATACAACTTTAATCATTAACGCTTTTCCCTTTTATGTATATTTCTCGAATGCTCCACAGCCTTTATTTCCATCAAAAGTTACATTGGATCAGCTAAAAGATATCGCTACTGGGTGTCAGTATCATTTAGATCACATATTCACAACTCTCGCCGAAACTAGACCTTTTGAAATCCTTCGTTCCCAAAAAGACAAGGCGAATTATCTTTTATCACATTCTGCCCGCATAATAGCAATGACATCGACTCATGCAGCAATGAATTTGGTAGATATATCCTCTCTGAATTTCGATTTTCAAAACTTGATCATGGAAGAATCTGCACAAATTACCGAGATTGAATCTTTCATCCCAATATGTCTATCTCCAGACTCTTCAACATCCCTTCAAAGGGTAATTTTGATAGGAGATCATAATCAAAATGCACCAATCATACCCAATCCTGCCCTTCGATCGTTTTCATCGCTCGATTCATCACTCTTTTCACGTCTAATTCGTCTTGGTGTACCGACCATAACTCTAAATGCACAAGCACGTGCACGACCATCAATTGCATCTCTATACTCATGGCGATATCCTACTCTCACCTCTTTGCCTGTTGTTTCTTCTGGAAATGAATTTATCCAAGCAAATGCAGGATTCAGATATACATACCAATTTATCGATGTACAACAATATAAAGGAAGGGGAGAATCCAATCCTTCATCTCATTTTGTACAGAATTTGGGTGAAGCAGAATATGCAGTTGCACTCTATCAATACATGCGGTTATTAGGTTATCGCTCATCATCAATTACAATCTTGACACCATATGCTGGTCAAAAGGCTCTTATAAGAGATGTCCTCAGTCATAGATGTAAAGGTAATCGATTATTTGGTCTTCCAAAAGTAAGTACAGTCGATAGATATCAAGGGGAACAAAATGACTATGTAATTTTATCTTTGGTTCGAACAGAAAGAGTTGGCTACATGAGAGATCTTAGAAGATTGACTGTCGCTTTATCACGAGCTAGATTGGGATTGTACGTCCTTGGGAAAAGGGAATTATGGGAAAATAGTCTCGATACATCTGTTGCTTTTGAAAAGTTGTTATCTGGAAATAGTGTAGATGGTGGAGACAAAACAGACGATAGACTAGCTGTCGTTACTGGAGAAATGCATCCTACCAAAAGAAGAGAAGATGATCAAGTTGAGGCTGAGAGGGTGACAAGGTTAGAAGGTGTTGAACATCTAGGTCAATATGTCTACGAAATGACAAAACTCAAAATGGAAGATGTACGGAATAATGGTGGTCATGTTGAGAATTTAGAAGATACGGTCAAAACAGGAGGAGATAGCGATGATGACGATCAAGAAGAGGATGCAGTACCGCAAGACGAAGTGGGTAATGAAGAAGATATGGTATAATCATTTAAATTCATGTACTCTATTTAATCCCTCTTCATCCTTCAATGCAATTCTTATATACTTTGTATGACTTCCTCTTGCGACTAATATGTCTTTTGAATTATAGAATGATATACTAGTATATGCAAGGGATTTACCAAATTTATCAACTCTAGCTTCCTATCTAATGTTAGTTTACCCTAGAAGATTGATAGAGGGTACTTACACCACGAATGACATCTCCTATCCTTCCTCCGCTCGACATGTATGTGACTTGTTCCCATCAGCTTCAACAGTAACACAATGTGAAAAGTGAACGTACCATTCAAATCTGTACTGACGCCTGTATTAAACAGACCTTTAGACGCAACAGCTAATGATCCACCTGTGTCGACTAGTGAAGCTATAGTGCCGCCATGCATGATTGACAAACGGTTCTATATACGACTCAATCTCGGCACGAAGGGCATATACATAGAAAGTGTGAGGACTTACGGTGTGATACTTCTCAATGGGTAAAGTAAACTTTACAAAACCAGGCTGGGCATGAATAATATCGAGCTGAAAGGGTCAATGACATTGAAATCTAACGTTCAGAATACATTTCTGTAATCTTGATACTTGACCTCCTTCGATTCCGAGATGTGTTTAACATTTGACAGCAGGATCATGCAATCAAAAGCAGGGAATATGAATAGCAGCACTCACTTTTGAAAATAACCTACCGTCTAATCAGTCACTTGTGCATGTCATGTTTAGACAAAGGGATTGGTTCACTTTGGTTCAAGACCGGCTTTGACGAGATAGTCTTGAAACACCTGCTCGTCATGTTAAATATATCTCAGCATGGGGTATGGGAGGACTACGGTTCTGACGAATGTTAGACATTGAGATTGCGCCATTCTACTATTTTAGTACAGATGATGTTGGCGGAAGTGAAATGTGGCAAGTCAAAAAACTTGACAAAATAATTCGAAAATAATGTAGTGACGTTGAAATTCTCTATGTGTATTTAATACCTTTTGCGACTACGACGAATTGAATCTCCGTTGAGTATTCGTCACTATGTTCAATACAATCCGATATCGAATATGATACGACCATTTCCAGCACACGATTGGCATCTTTGCCATATAAATAACCCTCAAAATGTCAGTCGCATCGAAACATGTTCTAGATTGGCTAGAAGGTCAACCTGGAATAATATTCAATCGACTATATCAACAACCATCTACAGCCTTGGCTATATTCCGACGTATGCTTCCTCATCTAGGTATATCATCACTCCAACATTTTGATCCCAATTCATGTTTTAATGACGAAAATATAGCTAAAAACATCGTCATGGCAATGTTATTCATGCCCAAACCTTTTGCAGTCAATGATCTCGATATATGGTGTAAATCCGACACTGATAGTCTGAGAGCAAAAGACCAATCTCTTAGTATACTATCACGACTGAAAATATTCGAAGACGATAGATTGGAAGATTCAAGAGCGGCGTATAAATTGACAAAATCGTTTCGAAAATCACTAAGGCTAGCGTTGACAGGAGGTGGAAATCATCGATCATTTGGATTACCCTGTGAGAATGAGGAAGAAAGAGGAATGACGGTGGAGTATTTAGATACATATGCTAGAAAACAATGGGAAGCAATATTATATTATGTGGTTGGAAGTGTAGAAGTTGGGAGACAAGCGATTGTAAATGTCAGTGCTGGGACGAGATCTATATTAAATACAGGTGGATTCGTCGATACAGTAGGACATAAAGCACAGATTACAAAAAAAGGATTCGAGTTTTTGTTAGAAGAAATTAATGCTCAAATATGGACTTTACTGATTGAATATCTCAAACTGACAGAATCGCTTAATATGGATCCTGTAGAAGCCATCTCCTTTTTATTTACTCTCGGATCACTGGAATTGGGTACAGCATATGATGCGTCAAACCTGACCAAAACCCAGAAACAAATGCTGGAAGACCTAGCAGATTTCGGAATTGTTTATCGACGAAACTCATCCTCAAATCAATACTATCCCACACGACTAGCAACGACTTTGACCTCTGATTCACCCGCTTTACCTCATAACTCCCTCACATCCACAACCGTTACATCATCAATCGCCAACGCATTATCAGAAGGTGACAAAGGGTATATAATTCTCGAAACAAACTATCGTTTATATGCATATACGTCCTCCCCCCTCCTCATCCAAATCATCGCGTTATTCGCATCCTTGAAAACGAGATATCCAAACATGTTAACAGCGACATTGACGAAATCATCCGTGCAACGAGCGATTAGTCTAGGAATCACATCCGACCAGATCGTCAGCTATCTATCCGTTCACGCGCATCCCATCATGCGGAAATCTCAACCGATTCTCCCTCCTACCGTCGTCGATCAGATCAGACTATGGCAGATCGAAGGCGAGAGAATGAAAAGTAACCCCGGCTATTTGATCCGAGACGTGGGAGTTCCGAAATCAGGAGATTACGAACGAGCAGTAAAACATGCTGAAACGCTAGGAGTCTTGGTTTGGAGAAATGATAGTAGAGAGTGGTTCTTTGTAAGTAGGTTTGAGCAGGTACAGCAGTATTTCAAGGCCGAGACGGCGAGGAAGAAAGAAGAAAAGTTCACTGGAGCTGCATAGTTGTATAAATTACCCTGCAGCGTTTATGCTTGTGGATTTATACAATGCCTACCCCATTATCTAAAAGGCTTGAAATCATACCAAAGCCGCCACGAGACCATGGATATTTGTATATAGCATATTTTTAAAACCAAAACAGAAACATCATGTCCACATATTCATCATTCAGACCTAGAATCGTGACATAACGCTTACTTGATCGTTACTTCGATTTAAATATCCAAAAGTGGTAAAAGTATTCTATAAGTTTGGAGGAAAAAAAGGTGCGTACGTGATTTGAACACGTGACCCTCGGATTAATCGGGAAAGATGCAGCTCAAAGCAACTGCAATCCAATGCTCTAAACCGCTGAGCTAACACACCTAGATTCGCATGAATGGCCTACAATATCAAATATATTACCATAATACTTTCCCCGCGCTTTTGGTCGCTCGAAACGAAATCATCTCTTCGATCGAATGTCAATTTGTCCTTCGATGTACTATCCTCGGCGATATGTGAAGTTACACATACTAATTGAAATGACAAGTTGTCACCAGCAGAAAGAAATAAATAGTCATCTCTTTGACATGTATGCTATTCTATATTCCACACTGTCGCGCATGATTACATGATCATATGATCTCGGACCTGTAGTAGAAATATCTACATAGAGACATTATCTCTTACCTTTTAGTTATGCGAAAATCAGATATAGAAGTATGGCTTCATAGCGCTACACGAGTCTCTTACACGTGGATACACCACGAAGTATAGATAATGGTCAAGAACATTTATTCTCTAACCTTATGCCACGACACTTTCCGCCAGAGATACGGTACGGGAAACGTATGTTGTAGAATCATTGATCTGAGACTGGAAAGGTGATGGAAGTACTGTTCGTAAGGTATGTTAAGGTTTAATTCGTGATAGGTCGGACTGAAGGTCATGCTATACTTCATTGCCGAATTGTATTGTTCGTACACATAACGAGCTTCATGATCTCGATGTAAAAGGGTTTGTCGTAATAATGTGTTAGGCAGCTCGCCAGAATATAGCATGACCCATGCTGTCACTCAGAGACGTCGTAAATGTGTGATAGAGCTGTTGAAAGTTAGGACTACCGAGACTTTATATTGCATGCAAGGAAATCCCGAGGCGGAAGGACACTTCAAGACTTAGCTAGCCTGGTCGGGAACTGAACGTAAATCGGCGGAATGCTAGTGCCGATTAAGGCATCTATAGTTCTTTAAAAGAAAACGTTGATTTACCCAAGGAATTTCGGCATATATGGGAGTCTGCACATCACTAGGCATGAATCATGTCACAAACGATATATGGCTTCTTCGTCATGACCGAGGAATCGCGTACGAGTGTTCGAGATTGATATTAGATCATCATTATACATTACATAAGATTATTATTCCTGTCATTTAGTTTAGAGCTGTACTAATCATTCTTCGCTGATTCAACACTCGGTTATCTTCAACAGCTTCCAGTGAGTGGGTTGCAGCCACGTATTGGCCTCACTCCGGAGGGGGAGGATCGAACCGTGATTCGGGTCCACGAATATCTACTATAGATCCTGCTGTTGAACCTTCTCTTGACTCAGTGTAAGGGTTGGCCTGTTTCACGCAGGGATTGATTGTTTTCTCTCCTAGTCGGGAGCCGTCGATGTTCTTTTCGTTGGGGTGAGTGCCGCGGTACGATGAAGTCGGCAACGAGTGCGAGTTGGTGTCTTTTCCATGCAAGTTCACTTCACTAGGACTGCACTTTGTTATTAGTTTGTGATACTTGATTAGCTGCTATATATCCTGTTATAGCTTATATATTTTGTTTTCACATTCAGGGATTATTGCGTAACATTCTAATCAAATCGTAAACTTCAAATGACACTGGTAAACTTAGTGTAATAGATAACATTTTTCATGGTTAGACGTTAATAGCATTGTAGTCAATTTTCTAAGAGCGCTTTTGCTAACATCTCACTACATGAGGTAATCATTAAGATCAGCTATTTTACGTGGTAGAACAGGTGGAAATTGAGGGAAGTCGATATCTTATAGGAGACTAAATGCACGATAATCAAACTATACTATGAGCTACCTCTATCATTTCGCTATTTTACCTTCAAATTAACCAATATAGTACGCGCGCAAATTGTGCGGCATCTTTTCTCGTATCCTTTCCTAAAATTACTGGCTCTGAGGATTCTTTGAGGTCACCCATGCTGAATAATCAGGGTGATTCCTACTACCTTCTTTTCTAGAGCGACGTTTGTCCAAGGGAGCTAATGGACGCCCAGGTTTTTTCGGAGTTCCAGACTGCGATGTCGTAGCAGATTCTCTGGCTGAACTCTGTGCGGCTCTAGTTCTAGCGGCTTTCTCTTCAGCGGCTTTCTCTATAGCGGCTTTCTCTATAGCGGCTTTCTCTATAGCGGCTATTGCGGCTTTTTCTCTAGCCTCTTTCTCTCTAGCCTTCTTCTCCCTAGCGGCTTTCAGCTCAGCAGCTTCCTCAGCGGCTCTCTTTTGAGCAGCCTTAGCGGTCGCAGCATATGACATCGGTACATGAGGTTTTTCAGGCGTGCTCTGTTTAATCCCTTTAGCGAAATTCAGCTCAGCGGCTTTCCCTCAGCGGCTTTCTCAACAATCTTATGGCCTTCAGCATGTCGAGCAGCTGCAGCAACTTCTTCCTCTGCTTCCGCTGCATCTTCCCATTCATCATATAGATCTACCTCAGGCTTTTCAATTTTAGCGTGAGACATGTTGCTGCGTTGTGTCAATTATGGTAGAAACGTCAAATATTTCAAAACTAAAAATCTTTTTGCGCTTATTAAGGATAAAAGAAAGAAGATATGTTATGAAAATATCTCTAAAAGGTAAAGCTTGTCGTAAAACGAGTATTTATACCTTTGCAAACCTCACGAAACTTCGAAGGATGTAATTTCCCGTGGCGTAGAAATCCACGCGGGATATCTTTTCCGCATTTTTCCTAGCACAGGTGTGTTGTGGTACGAAAGATGAAGGACGAAGGATGAAGGATCATGGTGTGTGTCGCGGCGCCTCCCGCAACTCGAAATGGAAGGTCTTCGCCGGGTGTTCCAACGTCATATCATTCTGCATGATTAGAAAACGGAAGATTTCAGAGAGCCGAGGCAAAGTGGCTCCTCCATGCGGGGTAGAAGTGGGCCAGCCTTGGTCTCATTACAATCCCGCATTTCAATTTCACTCCCCAACCTTTTGCTAGAACGTCTTATAGTACAATACTGTATTTAAATATATCGCTTGGAAGCTTGATAAAACTAGCTTTCACCAGATGTCATAATACGCTTTCAAAGCTTATGGTGAACGTGTTGAGGGCAAGTCTAACTTTCCGCTTCGAGGATTTCCAACGTGAACGGATATCCTGACGGGAGGACCCGCCGCGCTCAAAGGATTTCGGAATCCGCCAAGACTTGTCAAATCCTTGAGGAATTTTGACGGAACAGATCCATCAATCCTGACGCTCGATCCTGGCACAACTTCATTCTTGTGTAAACATCGTACATCCCGAACATTGCATGTTCGCGAATTTCCATCGTGTAAGAGTGTCCGTCGAGAACAAGTCGTGACTAAATACAATAGCGCACATTTTGATACATGTCACGGAAAGATCGGAATGAGAAGAGGATTGCGTTTCGCCTGCATTCCTTCGAAGGATTTTGCGGGGGTGTCACATTTTTTCTCACCCCACCTCATCCTACCAAATCCCAAATCCTAGCTCGGGAACAGCCGTGTGATATCGCTCGGGAGGAATGTGATTGATCCTTCTGGCTGTAGCCAATCACAGCACTGTATTCATTGGTGAGGCCTAGAAAGTGAAATGAGTGTAGCGCTCGATGATTTGTGCGTCGTATAGTCATGTATTCATACGTGCATAAAATTTACTCGCCATGATCGGGGAGATGCCAAAATCCTGCAAATCTCGTATCATATACGTGGAAGTTTGGATTATAGGCCACGATGCTACTGCGTACGTCACGTCTTGGGAATGAAAACATTAACGGCGTTAATGCCTGAAAGACTGGTAGAAGAGTATAGCGCAGCACATCCTACCCACACCGTTTGGTATATATTGTAATACGTACGACTAATGCTTGAAACAGAAGACGGTCGGGATCGCTACTGCTATGCTGATGAGTAGATAATTAGCAGCTTCATAAGCGAACTACAATTCAAGAGCTATAATTAGCAGTTTTCATGATCCGATGATAATTCACCATCATAACTGCAATACGCACGTTCGTTCAACAATAATAGTTAGGCAGCTCATGAATGTAACAATAAAGCCTATATAATCAATGTCCAATCTCCACATTCTCCTTCCAGCATTGTAAGCCCAAGAAGAAGTATACAGCAAAAGTTCCTTTTAGGAATTATTCATTTCAACGTATTCTAAGCCTGGTATAGCAAATAAGTAAGTTACTGATGCTATACACATCTGGAAGCATCAGAGCAGCAGCTGAAACTCGGGTGACTCAACAAAATTATAACGGATCGAGGTGAGCTAGAAAAGTGGATGAAGCCCATGAAGTCTAGAGATACATCGGGTGACAGCCTAATAATCAAGCAAATTCACGGTGATAGGGGCGCAAGTGGTAGATTTATAACATAGCCCCTTGGAAGATTGATGATGCACAAATGTGTACTTTTACAAGACACTACTGCGTTGGAAGCATATGAGTCTTCCAGTCACACATGGCAAATTCTATAGTCGTGTACTGCTTGACAATTTGTCGACGGAAAACATGGATCGGGTTCAAGACAATTTCGATTGCGTAATTTGCAGAGTCATTTAGATATCACCTGGGAGACTTCTGGAAATATGCTAGGGTCACAGGCTTGAGCAGTAAGATTCCAAGATTATGCTTTTATAACAGATCTAGGCCAATCAAGTCTGGCTACAGATCATTTTCTACTTGAATTAGCACCACTCGCTGCCCCAGATTGCATTGTCTTGAACTTCGATGTAACTTGACCTGCCTTTTTGGAGCTATAATTTCCATCAAACTGCATATTCCTCTTCGAGGATGCAGACTTCGATTTCTGGTTAGCTTTACCCTGTTGGTTCGAAATGGAACCTTGGTTGGAGCCAGAATTCGCTTGATTTGCCGGATTACTATGATGAACACGACGCGCCTTAGAAGTTTGTCCATCAATCTCTGTAGCAGACTCTTCAGCGACCTGCTTCTTCTTAGTGGCCAGCTCAGCGGCCGCCTCAGCCTCTTCAAGTTCTTGTGCATGTACCTCCCAATCGACCGGTGTTTCAGGTCTCTTAGGCTTAGCACTACCCATGTTGCTAGATAGACTTGATTATAAGTGGGAATTGAGGTAGTATTAAAGAATTTTCTTGCTCTTTCAAAGATAAGAAGTGTGAAATGAATATATTTCAGAGCGTAAGGGGTGTCTTAAAGCAGGTATCTATACCCTCGCAAAGCCCAAGAAGTTGTCGAAAGATGTAATTCCACCGAGGGGACAACTCCACGCCAACACTCTTTTTCCAAAACTTAAACCTTCATATTATGTAGTTATAGATGGGATGAAGGTTTGCGGCATGCAGCATGGCATTCTTCCGTAACTCAAAATCTATATCCCAGAACCTTAATGAGGGGTTTTGTGTGTGGTGCTTTTTTTTGGACGGATGAATTTCTGGAAAGTCACATGCTGCTGCTGAGAGTTTTTTGAATATTACACGCCGAGTAGCGCCGACGCCGAGGGGGTCCGTGAGTTGATACAAGATTCCTTCGAATCGTCCACGGACCAATAGCGTCTTGTGGGAAAAACTCCAACCAAGAAGTTTGAGATCAAGCTCGAATGCGGGATATATTTTGATTCGTTATCTTATGATTACACTATATCCAGATCATCATCGTCATCATCATCATCCTCGTTATCATTATCATTATTTTTATCAGTATCATCATTACCATAAGCAGATCGTTGTCCCCTCTCAACTGCAGTTGTTTCCAAACTGTCTACACCAGGAACTTTTATACCTTGACCAATCATAAATCTTGCCTTTTTATTTGGACTTGTAGACCTGCCAAGCATGTTAACATCTTGAGCAGTCCTTTTATTTCCCTTGATTCCAGGAGTGAATATAGAATCCAACGACGATTGTCCTTTTTCCAATTCAGAACCGTTATTATTCTCATTTTGTTTAGCTAGTAGTCCTCTTTTATTCGCGCCCGCCCAGCCCAGTGGTTCTCCAAGTTCATATATCGCTTTCTTCCGTCCTTTCACAGGTGACAACCTTACTTGATTGACTGTAGCTATCAGCCCTAGCGATGAAGCGTCCTTAAGCTCTTCCTTCCGCGTTGATGGTTCATGATGATTTTCTTCAGATGATCTGGACTCCTCGCCGTTGCCTGCTCGAAGATATTCTGCACCCGCACCATTACCCAATCGTCCTAACTTTGTCGCAATTACTTTCTCACGTTCCGCCTCGCGTAACTTCTTCCTCAATCGATCTCCGGCAAAAACCTCGTCAGAGTCAAGCAATTTCGCCGCCATGCCCGGACCTTGGACTTCTGGTATCATAAAATATCTTTCTCCGGTCTCTGCGTCCTTTCTTGTTCGGTCTAGGCTTCCCTGCCGGTTCTTTGAAGCATAACCCTCTCCATCTTTCACAACTCGGTTTTTCCAATCTTTTCTTTGGAAAGGATTCTCCCCGTTTGAAGATTTAGCTCCTTTACCGTCAGTGTATCGAAACAGACCATTAACTTCCATTCGCCCCGCACGAGTCTTGTCAAGATTTATATTAGTATGAAAATCACAATAAGCCGTTCGACGTTTATCGATCCAATCCGAGCATTTATTACCGTCTTTCTTCGTGGCGTGGCAGAAATCTAGATCACGAGCTGTACCAATTTCAAGTAATTCAGCGTCTGCAGTCATATCATCGACCTCATCAGAATAAGAAAAAGCATTTTGTCCCGAAAGTTTCAAACTAAACTTCCCAGAATCTCTTTGTTGAGGTCGAGGAGGCATAATCGATGGATTGAGGAGAGCTACAAGGGTACCAGGAGTCAACTTCCAGTAACGTTTGAAAGCTGCACCGAAAAGGAAAAGATCAATCTCCCATTCGAGATCTGTGAGTTTCATGACTAGGAATTTATTATCTCCGACTTCTGCATCTTCTGCCGTGGTCGAGTTCGAACCATGTTTTCGGGTATTTGCACCTACTTTCGTTTCGAGTGGAGTCGTTTTGTTGGCGATTATACCCATGACTATATAATCAGATTCACAATCCGGTGGATAATAATCTGGAGACTTTACTTCTTTCAATAGCCTAGGGAGTGTAAATATCTCTTTACCTTCCAATGCACGACTGACCACGCCTTCAGGAATAGTGCGTTTCGATACATGTAACCCTGAAAATGGCTCGATCAGAAGCGGATCATCAGTTGATGCAAATTGAGCCTTTCTCCTCGCCGGTTTCGGGACAATTTTGGTGACTTCACGAGCGGTGATGGCGTTGTCAATCTTTGACACAAATTGGCTACTAGACTTTGATACTGGGTCGTTTTTAGTGGTTGAAATCAAGCCGTAATCAAGTTGTACGCCAAAACCTTTCCCTCGTGCATTTTGAACTCGTTCTGCTTTGGCTTGTCGCTCGATCTCACCGTCACGGCTCTCTGCCAATCTTTCCGAGAAGGACTTGACTTTAGGGGGTGATTTCGAGACATCGAGTCTCGATGATATTCCCGTAGTTTGCTTCGGTCTTTTAAGTGATACGTCTTGAGCCCGTAATCCTTTGTCAATACCAAGTATAACTCTTGCTGGAGATGTATGTACAATCTGTGGTTGTATGACTCTGGTTGGCGATGCGGGTACAGCCAAGTTCTTATCGACTTTACGTCTTTTTAACGGCTGCTCATTTTCTTCTTCGCGCAGTGGACGTTGTATAGAATTAGTTTTGGGCGATTGTCTTTGCTTATCCTTTGATTGCTGTAGTCTCTTCAATTTCAGTTTTGTCTCGATCGCTTTGAGCTGGAGTTGTAAAGTCTCCTCATCCTCCTCGTCGTTCTCATTTTCATTATCTGACAGAAATGCCGAATCGAGTTGGATTCTTGGACTTCCATTGGTACGACGAAGGGGTGATGGAGAAGGTGTTCGATTGGCTGTATGATTCTGTCGATCTTGCCATTTCTTTCTTCCACTCGGAGAACTGAGCAGGGCTTCGTATGGAGATTTCGGAGGCCATTGCGCGAGATTCTTGTCTGGCGATACTGGACATTTTGATCAATATGAGACCATGACAGACCAACTCCATTACATACCTTTTGCATTGGGAGACTCTCGCACAATCATATCGCCAGATGGTAGACAATTCCAGATACAGTGTAGACCAATCAGATATATGAGTTAAAAGTTGAGGGCAAGTTTAGCCGCGTGCTAATTGATTTCTCGACGCGTAAACTTCGACGCGTCTTTGGAACGCGAGAATAATTGATAAAATAAATCCTCTCTAGCATGACAGCAGTACGAATGTGATTAGATAGAGGATGGAGGTGTTTGAGAAAAGTCAGACTGTAGACCCTGAAGTTCGAGCATATCTGTACAGTCTCGTCTCGGCTGTAAGTACTTTACTACTATCATTACCCATTACCGACTAATTTGGGTACAGATTGGAGGTAGCAGTGTTGCGGATGATGGCCGGTACATACTCGGAGACGATGCCTTGGCATGTCTGAAAGATATAAGAAGATGGCTGAAACTATATGATGGGCGACTTGAAAGATTAGACGTCAAAAGATGTCTCTCCGAGGCAAATTTGGTCAAAGGAGACCTCCTAGAAATACTGGGACAGTGGAAGAATGAAGATGAAACAAACATACTGAGACGGAAAGCTGCTTTAGGCTGTGTAGAACTGATAACAGAATTGACATGGCCGGTTATATTGGATCCAGAAAAGACCACTGTCAACCATGTACGACATCTACCGGTGATACAACTTGCGCAAGTCGAGTATAAAAGAGCGATATTACAGCATGATTCGGAAAGTATTCTCCACAAGGCTATTGCGACCGCTATACCGGCATTAACAATACCGCGACGACAGAGAACACCTCGAGATGAAGGCATCATTAGTCTTGTTCTCTATTTTCTTCGAAATATTGCTATGATTTCACAACCATTTGATCTGCCGACGAATGGCAATGAAGAGGATATATCACGTTCAGAAACTATCAATGCCTTTCAAAATCAGGATGTACTCCAACTCATATTGACCATATGTTCAGGAATGGGAGATGAGTTTGACGAGCAGGATGTCGTTGTTCTCGAGGTATTATTCCAGCTGTTGAAAGGAGTTGACCCTGAGAAACTGTTCAAGGATGATAAGCAAGTCATGAACGACAGCACACAATCTTTCAAAAGATTGTTACAGGCAGAGAGATCAATGCTCGCTAGTCAAGCCAGAACAGCTCCGACAAGACACAATCGATTTGGTCCAATGATTAGAGTCGAACAAGCTGATGGGAAATCAATGACCATGACAGGACAAGACGTTATCCAGAGTGAAGAGAAGACCCTCCAGAAAATGGACTTTACAAAAAAATGGAACAAACCCAAAAATAAAACTCGAGATGCGATTAGCATTATAGAAGACGCAGATTACCTTCCCACACAATTGAATAGTGTTGCAAGGAAATACTTACGTTCTTTTGTATCAGAATTCCTAGACTCATCATTCAATCCTTTATTTATACAACTTCGGCGAAGCATAGAAAGAGAAGTAGATCGAGTCAAAGAGGACCATTCTCGCCAGTATTTCTATCTTGTTGCTTGGTTTCTCAAAGCAGAGGAATCCCGCAGAGCATTAGCCCCCAAACAATCATCTTTAGAAGCCATATCAGACAGCCCGTTTGCATATATCGCTGGCGTCCTTGATCATGAAACATTCGCTTTACTTAACAGAAAGATGCAAAATTTTCTAGATGATAAATCGTGGCATGATGTTCACGCAACGCTATTATGTTTTACTCAAATCATGTTGAAAATCACAACTATGGCTGATTCACCTCTGGAAGACGATCAGGACATAGCAGAAAATATCCAAGCTCGTATATTTTACGAAGAACAGACTCATGATCGTATTCTGTTGATATTACGTAATTACCACGATGGTAGACAAAGTTTTGCATATCTCGATGCTTGTACTGAATTAGCGCATGTCTTTATTCGTTGTCTGGAGCATTATAGTAAAGTGAATGTTGATATGTTTGTCAAGTCAAAGTTGAGAGCAAAGAAGAGAGCAAAAGCCAAGCCTAAGGGAAACGCATCGATCGAAGGTATGGATGACGAACAAGAAGAAGAACAAGGCAGAGATAATCAAGGAATATCAGTGCATGATGATACTGCGGGAGTAGTACAAGCCGACACTGCTGCAAAAGAACGAAAGTTTGATTTTGATCGTTTCTCTACAAAGTTTGTCAACGAGGGTTCCATTTACACATTTGTAGCACTCTTACGAAAATACAACGACTTATCCACCGAACAGTTGAAAAGATGTCATAGATTTTTCTATCGTGTAGCTTTCAAAATGGAACGACCAATTCTGTTATACAGAGTCGATATATTACATCTCTTTCATAAATTAATGAAAGGTCCACACGGCCTTGATGGTCAGATGAAACGAGAAAGTGGTCAGTTCAAGGAATGGGAAGAACTCATCAAACAAATTTTCCGTAAGTGTATAAGAAAAGTGGAAGAGCGGCCAGAAATGATTGTCGAGATGTTATTTACAAAGATACCCAATACGTTATTTTATCTTGAGTACGGTTATGACAAGGAGATTGTCAAAGCTCTACCAAGAGCAGCTGCAGAACTGGAAATCAAGCCTGGAATGGACCATGAGCAGAAGATTGGTGTAGCTGTTGGTCTTCTTGTCGACAAAGGCAAATTAGATGTACTCACGTGGGTAAAGAATGTTTTGTCGAAAGGAATCGAGGAACGAAAGAGCTGGGAGGATTTGAATGAGGCTACATCGAACCTTACTTCTCCACCGGGAATAGACACCGAGACTGGAATGACAGAAGAAGGTGCCGGATCAGCTTCGAAAGAAAAACCATGTGGACCATTAATATCAATCACTCCTGACAATGAAGAACGGAAAACCGCAACCTTCAAGGACAAACACCTCCGTTTACTCTTAAGAACTCTAGCATTCGAAAGGTTGGGTCTCAGGGATGACCCTGACGCCATATGGGTCATTCCTTCGCGTCTGACATCCACAATCCTGACTGATGATCTTGACGCCATCCGTAGATTTGAGTTCGATCCGCCGGTCTATGACGATGGTAAAGCTGCAGAGTCATTCGTTCGAAACGAGAGCTCAAACACTCGAAGACAAGTGCACATTGATACTGATAATGACGATGAAGAGGAAGGCGCGTCTGATCTTGAGGAAGGTCTTTTTGTACCAGGAGGACCGACCGCCAGAACAAAGGATTGGGAGAAGACCTCATCCAAACGTAAAAAGAACAGACACGAAGATGAGGATGGAGACGGAATTAGTGAGGAACAACGGAAGGAACGTGCAGAAGCTCGTCGACAAAGGGAAAAAGCAAGAGATGTCAAGGTCAAGAGTACTTTATTTGTTACCGAAAGTGATGATGAAGAGGATGACGAGAGGAACGCTGCCTTTTTCGAGCTTGAAAAAGCTAGACGAGAACAAGCAATCAAAAAGTCGCTGATGGGTGAGGCTGCCAAGGTCGATGAACCATCGAAAAAAGGAAAAAGGAAGAGTAACGTGAATGAGGAGAAAAACAGAAAGGGCAAAACAAAAAGGCGAAAGACCATAGCTGGAAGCGACGATGAGGGTGATGAGAGTAATCCAGACGTAGATCGACAAACTGCATCCACAACTCAAATAACGCGGCATAGCACGCCTGAGAATGAAGACGATATTATGAGCGAAACTGTAAGCCCTGCAATAAGTATAATGACGAGTGACGCCGAACCACGCGATAGTCCCGCCGCTTTGAAATTAATTTCTGGTAATGGGAAGCGAAATAATAGAAACATTATTTCGGACGATGATGACGATATTCCAATCAACAAGGGCACGACACGAAGGCCCAGTCGACCGAACTTTATAATTGACGATGACGACGATGATGATTAGTTTAGAATAATATATGTATCCAGCATACCATAATGTAATAATAATACCCCATACAAAAATCAATCATTAAAAATTGAAAGCCATGTGGAACAGTTGTAAAGGTGTACTAACGCGACTTCCGTTTACACTATCACCACAGTCTAAACAATGTATACACATGCTTATCATTGAAACACTTGAGTTGGAGTCTGGGTATATTCTTCACTTTGTATTATTTTTCCACTTCACTCCAGCCACACCAATAAACTTCACCTCACCTCGGTTCACTCGACAGTCATGCTACAATCTTTGTTCAGATCAAATACCCCTCATCTCTGCCTTTTGCATAATCCACCACTATCACAAAGTGGAATAAGATCGAGTCCTCTGTGTGTGCATGATACTCAAGCAAAGATTCAAATATATGGACAAGACGAGTACTCGAGTACAGGTGAACTGAAACGAGTCAGAAGTAAACGGAATCTTACACCTTTCTTTCGCCGCAAAAGTTCGTCAGGGTGGACCGTCTCGCGAGATCAGACTTTCATATCGAACGAAACTGACCAGTTCAAAAACGAGATGACGATTGCACGAAAAGTGACAAAAGAAGATGTTACCGCTGTAAAGGAAAAGAAGGTCAGGCGTTTCTCTTTACTGCCAGTCCCAGAAAAGCCCGTACGACCCTTACCTTTAGATGAGGTGGTGAACACCTCAGGACGAAGAGTAACAGTGAAATCACCTGTTGTGAGAGATAATAGACGTTATGGGATGCTGGTGACACCAGCGCAGTCAACGCTATTCAAGCGTGCGGCTACCCTCGGCGGTGAGGCTGTTGCACAATCTAAAGCATGGAATCCTCACACGGACAAGAGCATCGGTCTGTCAAGAATTCCAAGTTTAACTCAGAGAGGAAAGGAAAATTTACGGTCCGGCACTACGTCAGCAAATACGTCCACTTACAACTCATCACCAGAAAAGTCCAACAAGAAGCATGATTTGATATGTTTGAAGATTGAAAAACGGCAAGCAAGTGTGTCCAACCAGCGAAGCAAGTCCAGATTAACTCACCGAAACCTCGAATCGTTACAATTCCTCGCAGAACACCTTATGACAATACGAGACTTGATGTGACACCCTCTATCCCACAAAAGGACTATGAAGTAGGAGATCTACATTCTTTACTGGTTCCAAGACCTTTGTTGATCCTACGAAGTCCACTGAAACATCCGAGCAGCAACTCTTTTGAACAACTCAGAACTTTTTTCGAAGATGCAAGTCCTCCAAGTTCTCCAAATCCATCTCCTGTCGCTCCGGTGATTCAGAGACCATTGATAAGTGTTCCAGTATATATTCCTACTACCGCTACTACTACTCTTCGTGATCCTGCAACTGTAGTCGAAGGACAAAGTTTGCCTTACTGGTGTGGAAGATTTATGGCTCTTTCAGATCGCGTCCGGAGCAAGGCTCTGGATGATAATGTAGACCCGACAGATGATGAGTTTGGAGACACAACTTATAATCGAAGAAACAGGTGCAGAAAAGTTTTTGCGGAATTATATTCTTGGTGTGATAACGATGAAGCAACATCAAGTCTTCAACACTTTCATGCCTTTTCCAAATCGATGCACGCTCGATCTGCAAGTGGGGACGAAGAATCAATAGCTGCGCCAGTGCCATGGTCGGATGTGTGTGCTTTGGGAGAATTGGAGAGGTCGCGGAGGTTGGGTATGTCGAAGCGCGGATCGTGGATCATGGGTGATGATGAGGTGTCTTTGAGTGCGGGGAGGAAAGCGACTTTGATGGGAAGATTGCTTGGACAAAAATGATTATGATTATGTAAGCAAGATTTAAATAGTTTGACCACAAATGAATGTTTGTCATCCGATCTCGTAAGTTGACAAATCAATGGCACCCTTCAATTCCAAGAAACCATCGCATTGAGCATATCCGTTCGGTGATAGATACATGCCTGGTGACCTAACTTTGCATCAACTGTAAGGTTACAAATTCTGAGTAACGACGGAAGAGTATTCGGGCCCCGAACGTATGGTGGCCTTACTGTCTAATGGAACCCATATCATGATAAGTCAGATGTTCGCAATACATTGTTTGTTTCTTTTGTTCTTCCTTTATGCTCATGTCCAGGAAGCAACTCGATTCAGAACAAGTCACCACTCGGACCAGCCTCAGCTCCTCTCATTTGATCTGATATGTATTAGTGTCACTAAAACGGTGGGAACATCTGTTAAAGACTGCTTTGTACAATTACTACGCTACAGGTTACAGAGTTCAAGGCGAGACGTGTCGAGTGAAGCATATACGTCGCGGTAACGATATGATCGCGCAAGAGTAGAAACGGCTATAATGTATAATATATCTAAACGATCGCTGACGAGATGATCTTGCCTATGCGGCCTGTAGCCAACAAGAAACAGCTCAATACTCGTGGTAGTTTGATTGTTATTCTGTAGGGACCGTTTGGATCATAAGTTCTAGGAACTGAATGGAATAGAGTATGAAAATACGCGTAGCATTAATATTGATGACAGACTCTATAAATGACAATTTCTATAAGCAACTACGGACAAAAGACATATTTGTGACCTGCACGAGATAGCGTGACTACCCATAACATGAACAATTCAGTGAGAGACCGTGGTATCATTGTTTTCTCGATTTAGGCTTGCGAGCTTTGGATCCCGCGCCCGCGCTAGGACTAATTTCCGCACGTTTGTGAGATGATCCTGACTGCTCTACATGCTGGGGCGCAGAACTAGGATTATTTCGATGCGCTAATTCGGCGCCATGGTGGCCGCTTGAAGAGTCGGTTGTTTCCCGATATTCAAAAGTCGGCACATCCTCGATCGGTGGCTGCTTCCCCGTTCCCGCTTGCAGCTTTTGTAGCCCTTCCATATATATGAGGAGCGGCCGAGACTGCTCCTGCGCTAGCGCTAGCTGCTTTCGTCTCTCTTCCTCGAATTTGCGAATCTCGTCCTCAGGGTCTGGGTTGAATTTATTCTTCCTCGCCTTCTCTAGAAGCCCCGGCAACGCAGCCTGGTATCGGGCGAGCTCGCTGACTGGGGTAGCTGTGCCTAGAGTCTCGACGCCGGGTCTCTGCTCCGTTACCCGCGCTAGATGATCCTGTCTCAATTCTGGGTTTTCTGCGGAAGCTGTGCCTGAAGTCGCAGGGA
>Ga0160427_10000093_pt1 | contig 67849 bp, 62 predicted proteins | sample SolpanmetagenomL_FD_108194 | JGI IMG/M metagenome (GOLD analysis project Ga0160427, IMG submission 108194) | Solar panel surface microbial communities from Lawrence Berkeley National Laboratory, California, USA - L | ecosystem: Engineered > Built environment > Solar panel > Unclassified ...
ATATGCAGGGAGTGCATTATTCACAGGCAGTCAGTAGCCCAACATTCTCATTATTATGGCTGTGTACTCATACGGCATCGGCGGGCAGGAGCGCAAGCTCGACAACGCGTCCGAAGCTATCTCCGACATTCCCCTCAATCGCACACTGCTCGTGCAGAAGCTCACTACTAATTCTCCCCTACGGGCGCAGATAGTGGAAGGCCTGAAAACCCCCGAGGCGGTATTTGCGCACTATAAGCCCGAGATAGCAGTCGATTTTCAGGACGAATCGGGCACCGTGGTACCCGAAAAGCTACATTTTGCTTCCCTCGGCGACTTTGGCAAGAAGGGCATCATCAACCAGAGCGACTTTTTGCGGGGCCTAGCCGCCGAAACTGATGACCTCAACAAGCTGCTGCGCCAACTGGAATCCAACAAAATCCTGAAGGCGGCGCTGGAAAACTCCGAAACCAAAGCCGCTTTCCTGGCCGCCATTGAAGCCATGATGGACGAGCTGGCCTAAGCCTGCGTCCGCCCTTTTTTTCGTTCTTCCGATTCCTTTTCTATATGGCTCTCGAACAGCAAGATGCCGCCGCCGGCTACCGGACGCGCGAGAATGCTCCTTCCCTCGAACAAAGCACGCAGGCCCTGCTCAAGGTCGGTGGCTTCGACTTACTGGAAACCACCATCGACGGCGCCTCCAACCTCAACCCCGAGAAAAAGGCGCGCAAAAAAATATTTCTATCGGAAGACAACAAGAAGGCCGACCGCCAGCAGCTAAAGAAGCGGTTAGGTCTGTGGCACAAGCTTTTGAGCGAAACCAATTCGGTAGCCGATGCCGTGGAGCAGGGCCAGCAGCGCGTGGAAGCTGCCGAGCAGCAGCTCACCGACAACCTGCGCACGGCCGTGGAGGCCACCCACGAGCTTGAGCAGGCCTACCGCTCAGTGGCGTTGTTTTTCAAGAATACCGACCTGGACGAGGTGAAGAACATCTCGATACTAAACGCCGACAAGGACCAGCTACAAGACCTGGACAACACCACCTTTATCGACGCCGTGTCGCAGGAGTTGGAGCAGAATTATGACCGCCTCGACCTGCGCGACAACTACTCGCTGCTCGTAGTGCCTGGCTACCTGGGCTCTAATAAAGTGGTGGATAAGTGGGCCAAAATCGCGCACAAGAATAAGGTGATGATGGTGACCGACTTCGAGCACTACGACACGCCCGAGGACGTAATGGAGCTGTTTGAGGAAGCTAACCTGACGGGAGCGGATGCCCACAAGGCCAACGTTATTATGGCCGCCAACTGGCTGGTGGGCCGGGGCAAGCTGGAAGAAATCGGCGAAGAAGAAGACCTCTACGTGCCGCCCTCCTCGGCGTTGGCGGGCCGCATATACGCCACGCTGGCCTCGCAGGTAACGGCCGGCCGCAAGCACGGCACCCTCAATGAGGTCGATGGCGTCAAGTTTCCGCTGCGCAAAAGCGAGATTTCTAACCTCGAAAAAATCGGCCTCGTGCCGATGGTCAATGAGTATGGCCGGGTGATGGCCTTTTCGGCCAAAACGCTTTTCAACGGCGACAACATCGGCTTGCAGACGTACTCGGTCGTGCGGGTGTTTGACTACGTGACCAAGGTGCTGATTGACTTCCTCAACCGCCGCGCTTTTGAGAACTGGGACCACAATATGCGCATGGACATCCAGGGCCAGATTGTGCGGTTCCTGGACAGCATTGCCGGGCCAGGCAAGCTAATTGAGAAATTCTCGGTTAAAAAGTTTGAGCGTGACCCCGACCAGAAGGACCGCATCAACCTAGACATTCACATGGTGCCTTACTTCCCGGCCAAAACCTTTCTCGTGTCGCTGGATGGCACCAAAGGCGACGACCCCGATAACCCGGACCGTGACTGGAACGCTGAATACGCGCAGCAGTAGTCGAGTTCTTTTTGGTTGCTATTTTAAATTCTAGGTTAACTTTATAAATAAAAGCGCTGGCAGACTAAACCCTAACTATCTGCTACCGTATGAATTTCTAAGGTTTTCCTTTTCATTTTTCCTTTTCCCATATGGCTTCTTTTAGTGCAGTTTTTGACGCTGCTGGCAGCGAAGAGTGTGAAGTAGTAAGCTGCAGCTACTCCTTCAACCAAACGACCGACGACAAGGGGCGCCCTTCTTCCGTGGTACAGGGTGGCACCATTAAGGTCACCATCGTATCGACTGATAGCGTGAAGCTTATCAGCTGGATGCTGGACCCCTACAAGCGTGCCGATGGTAAAATCGTCTTCAAGCGTGGCGACCAAGACTCCAAGATGAAGGAGATTGCTTTCAAGGAGGCTTACTGCGTGAGCTACGCCGAAAGCTTCGATGCCCGCGGGGCCGAAACCCAGGCGTCAATGGTGCTGAGCCTCGTTATCTCGGCTAATAAGATTGATGTGAACGGCGCTACTCTCGACAATAAGTGGGTATAGCACGCAACTAGCAGCAGCTAAAGAAAAGCCTTCCAATTAAAATTGGAAGGCTTTTCTTATAATAGCTCTGGCCTTGTTTAGTCTCCTACCGCAGCCAGTAGCTAGCATATCTATTGCCGCTCTCAGATGGCAGGCCAACCTAAACCGCCTTGGGTAAACCAGGCCCTAGTCATTACAGGCGATTACCTCTGGCTGCAAGCATAAGCTCACGGTAGGCTGCTAGTAGCGGCAACATCTCTCAGGAGAAAAACCGGCCCGGCACAGGCAGAAACGGCGTTGCTATCTGATGGGTGGCTGGGTTGAGCACCGCTTTAGCAGCTATTTTCAGCAGCACGATGGCCTTAATAATCAAGATGCTGCGCTTATCATCTTCCACCTCGCCCCAATAATTATGCGCCTAGCAGCTCCTGAAAGGCGCACTTTCGAGACGGAAAGCTGGCTATTTTGCTAACCAAGTACTAGCTCACCCGTTTAGGAAAGTCCGGGAAGTCAACGGCAGTTGCTCCACCGCTTTTCAAGCCCTAGCGGCCGGGTAGGAGCGTTAGCTGGGATGCTCGCTCACTCGCCGGGTGGGCAGTATTTCCCACGGACTAGTGAGCAGAGGCCGCACCAACGCGAGCATTTCGGGTACAGCCGGGTGCGTTGGATGGGCGGCCACGGCCGCGTCGTTGGTCCAGCCGGCTGCCAGCACAAACGCATTTGGGTCATCCGCGTGCGCGAACAGCTGGTAGTACAGACAGCCGGGTTCGCTTCGAACGGGGTCGATGAGCTTCAGCAAAAGTTCGCGCACGCGCTGCTGGTGCGTTGGCTGGCTGCGAACCGTCACGAGTAGGTGGCGTTCCGCCGATTTAGCGGGTGTTGTCATGGCAAGGGGGCGTAGGTTTGGGTACAGGTAAGGGCTTAACCTTCAGGCGACGGTGAGCACAATTTTGCCCTGAATATGCCCGCGGGCAGCGCGTTCGTGCGCCTGGCGTGCCTGGGCCAACGGAAAAGTGCTGTCGATGACGACGCGCACCGTACCCGCCGCCAGCAAGTGCCCGAGTTCGGCGAGTTGCGCCCCGTTTGAGCGCACCTGAGCCATAGAGACCGTGACGCCTTGCTGGGCCGCTGCCTCGGCTTCGGTAAAGCCCAGAAAGACCGGGAACAAGGCCCCACCCCGCCGGAGCGTGCGCAGAAAACGGCCCGTGGTAGGTCCGCTCAAGGTATCGAGCACGAGGTCTACCTCCTGTACTACCTCCTCGGCCGGGGCCTGAGTATAGTCGATAAACTCATCGGCTCCCAACTCACGCAGTAGCGCCTCGTGCCTACCTGAGGCTACGGCAACGACGTGCGCCCCCTGCCACTTGGCCAGCTGCACGGCCAAGTGGCCCACGCCGCCCGCGGCGCCATTCACCAGCACCCGCTTGCCCAGCAGCGGCACCGGACGATGGGGCGCTGCCTGAAACGGATTAGGCGCGGTGTGCCCGAGCTCAATCAAATACTGCCACGCCGTTAGCCCCGACATAGGCGCGCCGGCCGCCTGCACATAGTCGATATTGGCTGGCTTGTGGGCCAAATCCGGCGCCGGTGCGGCGACGTACTCGGCATATCCGCGGCTCTCCCCCACACTGGGAAAGCGAATCATCCCAAACACCTCGTCGCCAATAGCGAAACCCGTCACATCCGGGGCGACGGCTGCCACAACGCCCGACACATCCGTGCCCAGGATGAGGGGAAAGGATACGGCGGGCTGCCATTCGGGAGGTAACTCTTTGTAACCGTCGCGCAGATACCAGTCGGGTGGATTAAGACTCACCGCGTGCACGCGCACCAACACCTCGCCGGGCTGCACGACGGGCCGGGGCGCGGGCTCGTAACGCAGCACCTCGGGACCCCCAAAAATGTGCTGCTGTATCACCTGCATCGGTTTGGCTGCCGCCATTACGGGGGCTACATGGGGCGCGTAGTCGGCAGCCGACGGCCGTTTCATCTGGAGTTCTGGTGCCATAAGTGGGTTGGGTAAGTAACGGGGCGGCTAGCTTCCCAGTGTACTGGGTTTGTAAGGAGCCAACCGGCTAACGAGGGGCAAAACTACCGGGCATATGGTATATCTTTGTAACCAGTATCACCGAGTATACCAGTCCGCATGAAACGCTGCCCACCGCTTGGCGACCCTGCCGCCCTGCGTGCCCTTCAGGATGCCCTCTATGTGGTAGGAGGCAAATGGAAGCTGCCTATTGTCCAAGCCATTTGCAACGGCAACCACCGATTCCGCGACATTGAGCGCAGCATCCCAGGCATCACCACGCGCATGCTGTCCAAGGAGCTGAAGGAGCTAGAGCAGAACGGCATTATTTCCCGCACGGTCCACGCCGATATCCCGGTGACGGTCCTTTATGAGCCGACGGACTACAGCCAAGTGTACGGTCCCATTATCCTGGCCCTGATTGAGTTTGGCCGCGTGCACCAACAAAAGATAAAAGCGCAGTAGACATGCGTAGCAACCGCGGGGACGGGCAGGCCGGCGACAGCTCACGCCGGGGCTCTACCAACTACCTACTACTTGCGCTATGCCCGACGCAGGCTACTCTTGTCCGAAGTCTCGGTCGACGTCCTGCGCCGGGCCCCCGCTCACGGCCCTGCCAACCAAGTGTTCGCTCTTCGACCGGGGTGTGGAGGCAGACGGCGTGCTACAGCTCACCCAGGAGTTGGGCATCGGCTTTGTGGCCTACTCCCCACTGGGCCAGGGCTTCCTCTTGAGCGAGCATACCTAAGTTGTTGAGCCGACTAGGAAGTTCTGCCAAAGCCACCACTTACAACATATAAAGGGGAAGTATTTTCCCAAAGACAAACTGTTTTTTTCTTAAGCAAGTACTTAGGACGCCCCTTCCTGTCTCGTCCGGCAATAGGTTGACCGTTTGCCTAATCTGAAAACCTCACTTTCACATTTTGTGCAATTATTCGTTATTTACTTACCGGTTCTATAAGAAAATAAGCAGAAATAACACTTTAGTCTAATCGTTTAGCTTGTTGCTCGCCATGCTGAATTTTCGTCAGGCCAGTAATGCGACCCGTTTTAGTCGTTTGAAACAGAAGCTGTAAGTCGATAGTGCGCGCAAAGAATTTTCCGGCTTGATAGGGGACTAGTTCTACTTTACGTCCAAACGCTTCCCCATACAGCGTCAGGCCTTCTCGACGAATTACGAGGATAAAGTCCGGGGTGAATTGGTAGTGGCCCACGTAGCGGTCCAGCGTAGCCCCAGCTACCCGGATAGGCCGCGGATTTAATAGGGGTTCCTGCGTCCGCTGCCAACTGGTAGTGCCAGCGGGGGTGGCGGCGGTAAACCCGCTAATGGCGCCCTTTTTATCGCGGTGGATGGCCAGCAGCGTCAACGTTTGCGCCTCGTAGAATTTATCCGGCGCATAGGCCAGCAACGGCGCTTTGTCGCCGCCAAGCGGCATGAAGAGCAGCTGGCTGGCTTCCCAGCTAATCTTGCATCGGCCGGCCCCGTCCGCTTGGTAAATCCCGGCGTAGCCTTGCTGCTGGCGAGCGGAGAGGGAGACCATCGTGTGCGGATAAGGCTTCCCGATAGCTTGGGCGGCCAGCAAAAAGGCGGTGCGCTCAGGGTCCGGGGCCGGGTTGCAATTAGTCAACAGGCTGACGAACAGCTGCTGTTGAGGTAGGTAGAGCACGTACGTGAGAAAGCCATTAATGCGGCCGACGTGTTTAACAACCGGACTGCCTTGGAGCGTGCCTAGCTCCCACCCGTAGCCGTAGGCCGTGTACATCCCGTTGGCCAAGCGATACGGGGTTTGGGCCTGAGCTAGACTCGCCGCCCCCACGACCCGGCCCTGGCGCAAGGCCTCGTACCAGTGTAATAGGTCGTCCCCGTTGCTCAGCAACGAGCCGGCCGCGTAGGGCAAGCTCATGCTTAAGGCGGCCGCGTTCTCGTACCCAGCCGGGCCGGGTTGATAGCCGGCGGCCCGCTCGAGAATCACCTGTTCGGGGTGGTCATAGCCGGTATGGGTCATGCCCAGCGGCGTAAAGAACGTATCCTGTAGGTAACGCTCGTACGATTTGCCGGACACCACTTCGATGAGGTAGCCCAGCAGTACGTAGCCCGAGTTGCTGTAGCGAAACTGGGTGCCAGGCACAAAGTCCAGCGGCTGGGCTTCGATAAGCGTGACGAGTTGGCGCGGCGTCAGGTCTTGCCGCTGAAGCTGCGGGGTAAAGGTGGGCTGGTGCGTGTAATCAGGAATACCGGCGGTGTGCGTTAGGACTTGCTCGATGGTGAGCGAGTGCCCCTGGGTTGGGTAGTCGGGCAAGTAGCGGGTCAGCTCGTCGTGCACCGAAAGCTTCCCTTCTTCGGCCAGTTTGAGGATGGCGCACGCGGTAAACTGTTTAGTTAACGAGCCCAGCCGAAACCGGTACTCGGGCGTCAGGGCTACGTGCCGCTCTAAATCCGCTTGCCCAAAGGCGCGGCGGTACAGCACGTGCCCGGCCTGCGCGACCAGGACGGTCGCGCTAGGACCAGTTGCGGGAAACTGTTGGGTCAACAGCGAGTCCCACGCCGGGGCGAACTGGTGCGCCAAGCCCAGACGTGCTTGACCAAGTAAGCAGAACAAAAGCAAGTGAACGTGCCAGGTACGTTTCATGGGTAGGTGGCTAAGCAGGCGGTGAAGGCACGCGGTGGGCTACCCGCGCGGGGGAAGGGTGCGCAGGACGTAGTACGCCACAACTAGACTCACCCCCAGAAAGAAAAAAATGGTCACCGGGTACGCATATTCTTGGCTATTGGCCAGGGGCAAGGCCCGCAGGAAGGCCCCAGCCGCGATGCCGGCGGCCAGGCCCAGGCACAGAATACCCAGTAGCAGCAGCAAGGTCAGGTAAGCGCCCGGCCGGTGAAAGGCGGTGGGAGACAGCCCTTTTTCCAGCAGCGCCAGGCGCTCTTTGTGGCGCGTAGTGAGGTAATAGTAGCTAGTGCCAAATAAGACTAAGGCGAGGGCCAAGGTCATGAACACGGCGGCGGAGGTGGCTTCCATGGGTTGAGGTGTAGTTTTCCCTTAGACTACCGAACTGGCCAAGTGGTCACATGATGTGACCACTTGGCCAGTTCGGTAGTCTAAGGCAGCACATGGGTTTATTTCACACGCCATCCGCCGAAGACCAGCTTTTGCAGCAAGCCATTCAGGGCGAGCGGCGGGCGTTGGAACACTTGGTGCAGACACACCAAGCCATGGCCTACACGGTGGCCCTGCGGGTGGTGGGCAATCAGCAGGATGCGGAGGAAGTGGTGCAGGACGCCTTCTTGAAAGCTTTTGGGGCTCTAGCGCAGTTTCAGCGCGCCGCGAAGTTTTCGACCTGGCTCTACCGTATCGTGTACAATACGGCCTTGACGAGCCAGCGTAACCGCCCAGCCGTAACCAGCGACTTAGAAGAATCGCTGCCTAGCGCAGGGAGCGCGCACCAGGAGCCGAGCGGTTGGGAAGAGCTGGCGCAAGCGGACCGCCAAAAGTATGTCGCCTTGGCGCTGAACCGCTTGCCAGCAGACGATGCCTTGGTGCTCACGCTACATTACCTGGGCGAAAAAAGCATCGCCGAAATCTGCACTATCCTGGGCAAGAAAACATCGGCCGTTAAAATGCAATTATTACGCGGGCGGCAACAAGTAGCACAAGCGTTGCGCCAGTTGTTGCCCACCGAGCTTCGGAATCTATGATGAGCAAACGCCCTACTCCCCCGGAAGAAGCGCTGAAAACGCTGCTGCAAGAACACGGCTTGCAGTACCCGTCCGCGCCGTTTTCCGCCGCGTTAACGCGGCTGGTTATAGCGCGCTACTCGCCGCCCCCGCTCGACGCGTATCCGGCGGGGACTTGGGTAGGCAAAGGCATCCTGTGGGGGCTCGCCGGCACCCTCTTGCTCCTGCTGGTGGTCTTTACTTCGCCGACGCTCTTGTTATCCGCGGCGGGCCTGTCGGTGGGTGCGTTGGGGGTAGGGCTCGGCGCGCTCATCTGGCTGCTAAGGCAGGTAGATGCTACGCAACAGCCGGCCACGCTAAGAGCTGAAAATAACCCACTTTAGCGCCAATGCCAGGCCCGGCGCTTCCAATAGTCAGCGGTGCACAACTGCTGCAAGTCAGGCCGTACAATTTGCACAGAGACGAGCAAGTTCTAGGCTCCGAAAGGTGCAGTGGCTATTGCAGAACTCGACCTAAGCTCTCAAGCGCGGTTAACTTAAGTCTGCAAACGGCGATATTGCTGTCTTGGAGAGATATTTGGCTAGCCCAGCCCGTTTGGTGAGCAAGCATAAGGGTTGTGCAATAGCCACTGCACTTTGCTGGTTGGTGCCAGTGCGTTTGAGCCAGGTAGTGCAGAAGGCTTCTTTGCTGGCTGAACGAGTGGGCTCTGACAGGACGCGCTACCTGGCCAGGTAAGCTGACCTTTTGGTGCCACATACTGCGAAAGGAGACATTCTGGCAGACTGCTACACTTGCAATTCTTCTGGCTTGGAGGGATAATTCTTTAAAAACCAGCGGTTTTTCGTATTTTTGATTCACTCATAGCCGAACCGAAGCTCAGTGGGCTCCGCTGAAGGTTGATGTAGGAGGCGTGGGGAGCAGAAGCCTCGTTGTACTAAGACTGCAAAGAAGAGGGCTGCGGAAAGCTCAGTTCCAGCCGGAGCTGGGCTTTTTGCCCTTGGGTGGAGGCAGATTTGGTCGTGTAGGTTGTGCCAGGCAAGGTGTCAGAGGATTTGACAGTCGGTATCAGCGGTGGGCCAGTGGGCGCATCACAGCTCTCTCTTTGACCAGGGAGAAATCGAAGTCTTATTAGATAGCCTCGGCGCGCAGCGCTTGGCCCTAATGGACGAGAGCGGCGTGAATGTGCAAGTGCGCTCCGTGACGACGCCGGGCTTGCATAACCTCGACCCGGAGCCCAGCGTGGTGCTGGCTCGGCAAACAAACTACCTACTGGCCGCCACCATTGCCCAGCATCCTACCCGCTTTCAACGGCCCACCGCTTGCCCGACCCACGTGGCCGCAGAACTCGCACGCAGCGTGCGGCAACTCGGTTTCAAGGGCGCGATGCTCAGCGGCCACCCCCGGGATAAGAGCCTGGACCAGGCTGATTTCTGGCCGCTCTTTTACGAGGCCGCTACGCTAGGCGTGCCCTTGTTCATCTACCCCAAATTCCGCAAAAGGCGGTGCACGACATCTACTACTTATACCGACTCACCTCGTTGGGGCGGGTAGCTAAGCTGCAACGGCCCATTGCCGACTACTTTCGGCATGATCTGTACGTGCCGCCCAGCGGCATATGGAGTCAGGCCTACCTGCAACAGGTACTGGCCCTGCCGGGACCCGAACGCCTGCTTTTCTCCACGGACTATCCGTACCAGTATAAGCCCGGCCAACCCGGCCGCCGCTTCCTAGAGGAAGCGGGGCTCTCTGCCGACCACCAGGCCTTGTTCGCCCATGCAGCTGGGGGCGGCTTACGCAGGCAGCTACGCGGTAAGGGGCAATGGCTAGCATTGCTTCTTTACAGATTGTAAACGACCGTTTACTAACTTGTTATAAGCTCCTCTTTACTCATTTTCGGGCCAGTTACCAACGCACCCGCTATCTGGTAACTGAGGAGGGAAACCACAATTGAAACGCACTACCCGCCCCGGCCCCGGAATGAACCTGAATGCTGCCCTGGTGCAACTGCATAATTTGCTTGGCTAGGCTCAATCCAATACCGGAGCCGTGGGGGCGGGTAGTGAAAAAAGGAATAAAGATGCTGTCCAGCACGTCGGCGGGGATGCCACTCCCGTTGTCTTTTACCTCGATAACCACCCGTTCCTGCTCATCAAGCCAGGCCTTTAGACCGAGGCGCGGGGTAGGAATTTGCGTGAGCGCCTGCGCCGCATTGAGTACCAGATTGATGAGCACTTGCTCCAGCAGGTGGCCGTCGGCGTGCAGGGTGAGGTGCGCAGGTCGGACGCTAAGGGTAACCTCAATGCCTTGCGCGGTTAGTTGTTCCGCTAATAGCTGCCGGGTGGTTTGGAGCAGTTCCTGCACGTAAAGGGTGGTACGTTGCGGCGAGGCTAGAGTGCTGAAGTCGCGGTACACTTGGGCAAAGCGTAGCAGCCCTTCGCTGCGCTGCTGAATGATGCGAATGCCAGTGCCCACGTCGTCAAGCAACTCACCGGAAGCCTCCTGCTGCCGGGCGCGCTGCACGTGGCGGCCCAACGAATCCGCCAGTGAAGCGATGGGGGCGACTGAGTTCATAATCTCGTGGGTCATGACCCGGAGCAGTTGCTGCCAGGCGGCAGTCTCGGTGTCGGCCAGGGCCTGGCTCACGTTCTTGAAGGCTAAGAGGGTAAAGGCTTCGCCTCGTAGCTTAAACTGCGTGGCCGACACGAGCAACTGTACCGTTTGACGGCCCACGGTCAGCTTCACCACCGCGGGCTGGCCGGGGACCGCTCGGCAGATGGCCTCGTAGAGGGCCGGCTGCCGGGATTGCAGCGCCCGGATGTTCTTCAGATAAGGCAGGTGCAGCATCTGTTTAAATGCCTCGTTCACCCAGGCCACGGTGCCTGCCGCGTCGTAGGATACGATGCCGGTATCGAGCAGGGCCAGGATGGTTTGCAGGTACTGAAACTGCCCTTCCTGCTTGGCCCGCAGCTCCCGAAACGTGGCGTTCACTTGGTTGAAGGCCTCGTGTAAGGGCCGCAGCGACGCCGGGCCGGACTGCGCCGGGTACTGCCGCGAAAAATCCCGATACTGAAGGGCCAGGGTGAAGTCGGCTAGCGCCTGCTGGCCGCGCGTCAAATAGCGGGTCAAATCCAGGACCAGCACTACCAGCAGCACCAGGGCCCCTAGGGCTAGCCCGTAGGCATGGTGCAGCGTGGCGTATCCGCCCCCGGCCAGCGCGGCTACCAACAGTACTAATCGTCCCAGCAGGCGTAAATCCAGGCTATTAAATATCATGCTTGTCGAGCCGACGGTAGAGGGCAGTGCGCGTGAGGCCCAGTTCCTTGGCCGCTTTGGTGAGGTTGCCCTGATGGCGCTCAATGGCCTGCTGGATGGTGTTTTTTTCTACTTCCAGCAACGGCAGTGGATTCTCAGTTACGGTCGCCGCTGGCGCGGAAGCAGTCGCCGATGCGGGGTTTCGAAACGAGAAATCGGCCGGCTGCAATACGGGGCCGGTCCCTAGAATAACGGCCCGCTCCATGGCGTGTTGCAGTTCCCGCACGTTGCCGGGCCAGGTATACTCTCGAAGCTTGCGCAGGGCAGCGGCACTGAACTCCGGCACGGGTTGCCGGTTGCGAGCGGCGTACACCTGCGCGAAGTGCTGGGCCAGTAGTAGCACGTCGTCGTCGCGTTCGCGCAGGGGCGGCAGCGTGATTTCAACCGTATTGAGGCGGTACATCAAGTCCTGGCGGAAAGCACCGCGGGCTACCAGGGCGTGCAACGGGGCGTTGGTGGCCGACAACAGCCGGATATCCACCGGGACGAGGGTGTTGCTCCCCACGGGCACCACCTGGCGGTTTTGCAGGGCCGTGAGCAGCTTGGCTTGCTGCGGCAAGGCGATGTTACCAATCTCATCCAGAAACAAGGTCCCGCCGGTGGCCGCCTCAAACCGACCCACGCGGCTAGCCTGGGCATCCGTGAACGCGCCCTTGGTATGCCCGAATAGCTCGCTTTCGAATAACCCTTCGCTGAGCGCAGCCACGTCGGCGGCCACAAAGGGCCGGGCGGCGCGGCGAGACTGCTCGTGCAGGGACTTGGCGACTAGTTCCTTACCTGTGCCATTCTCGCCGAGCAGCAGCACGTTGGCTTCGGTTGGAGCGACCTTCTCAATGATGGCTCGGACTTCCTGCATGGCGGCTGAATCGCCTAGCAGGGCAGTAGTGGCGGCCGGCCCGACTACTTTTTTCGGGGTGCCTGCGCTTTTGCTGCTGGGTTTGGGTTGGAGGGCGGCGGCCAGCGTTTGCAGCAGCTGGTCGTTGTGCCAGGGTTTGAGCAGGAAGTCGGTGGCCCCGGCTTTGAGAGCGCGCACCGCCGTGCGCACGTCGCCGTAGGCCGTCATCAGGATAACGGCCGTGGTGGGGTCGTGCTCCAGGATGCGGCTCAGCCAGTAGAAGCCCTCGTTGCCGGTCGCCTGGCCGCTGCGGTAATTCATATCGAGCAGCACGGCGTCGAAGTGCTGCTGGCGGAGCAGGGAGAGCAGCAGCTCCGGGTTGCGCTCCGTCACGACTTCCCGCACCTCGGTCTTGAGCAGCAGCTTAAGGGCGAACAGCACGTCGGGCTCGTCGTCCACCACCAGAATACGGGCGTGCTTCAGAATCATGAAAAAAGGCGGGGTAAAACGTAAAAGTCGGGGTAATTTGGCACCCGTACCAACCTAGGCCACATAAACCGTGCAAGCCTCAGAAGATACTCGTTCTCAGTCGGCCAAGCCGTTTGCTACCCGTCAAATGAGTTGCACTGTATCAGAACCGTACGGTCAGCTGTATCGAAACCGGACGTTCGGCAATAGCTGGCTAGTAGGTTTTTAAAGCAGGCTATTGACTAGCAATGGGTTGTGAAAAAGGCACCGTTCTTGGCATCTCCGGTTACTAGCTTTTTGTGGCTAGTGCCTGCGCCGAGTTAAATGGATGTCCTGATACCGAAAAGAAAGTGGTCGTTTGTTACCCGCTGGTGGTGGCTGGGGGCGCTGCTGCTGGCGGGCACGGGCGCCGCCGGCCTCTACTGGCCGAAGCCCGGCCAGCGGCTGCACGTGGCGGCCAGCCGACTGACCATCAGCCCCGTCACGCGGGGCAACTTTCAGGAATTTACGGCCATCGACGGGGTCGTGCAGCCGCTGCACACCGTGTACCTGGACGCGGCCGAGGCCGGCACCGTGCAGCAAGTACTGGTGGAGGAAGGCATGACCCTAACGGCGGGCCAGCCGTTGTTGCGGCTAGCTAACCCCGACTTGCAGTTGGAAATGGTAAACCGCGAAACGGCCGTGTACGACCTGATGAACAACCTGCGCAACACCCGCAACCAGCTGCTGCAAAACCGCATTCTGCGCCAAAATCAGCTCGCCGACATCGACTTTCAGATAGCCGAGGCCAAGCGGGTGTTCGACACCAACCAGGTGCTGTACAGCCAGAAGGTGATTGCGCGGCAGGACTATTTGCAGAGCCAGAACGCCTACCGCTACCAGCGGCGCCGGCGGCAGCTGACGCAGCAGACCCTGCGCCAGGATTCGGTGGCCATGCAGCAGCAGCTAGGCACCATGCAGGAATCGGTGCAGCGCATGACCAGCAACCTGGCCCTAATGCGGCGCAAGATGGACGACCTGCTACTGCGGGCCCCGGTCGGCGGGCGCCTCAGCTCGCTGGCTGCGGAAGTGGGCGAGGCCAAAACCCGGGGCCAGCGCCTAGGGCAAATTGACGGACTAACGGGCGTGAAACTGCACGCCGCCGTGGACGAGTTCTACATTGCCCGCATCGCGGCCGGTCAGGTGGGCGAAGTGGTGGTAGATGGCCAGGCATATGCCTTGCGCGTGACCAAAATCTTCGCCCAAGTGGCCAAAGGCCTGCAAATCGACCTGGCCTTTACCGGCGCGCCCCCACCGGGCCTGCGGCGGGGGCAGACCCTACCCATCCGGCTGGCGCTGAGCGCGAAGGCCCCGGCGGTGCTGCTGCCCAAAGGCGGCTTTTACCAGCAAACCGTGGGCAACTGGGCGTTCAAGCTGGGGGCCGACGGCACCCGGGCCCAGCGGGTGGCCATCCGGCTAGGGCGACAGAATCCCGACTATTACGAGGTGCTAGCCGGCCTGCAGCCCGGCGACCAGGTCGTGACTTCCAGCTACGAAGGCTACGCCGACCAGCAGGAGCTGCTGCTGGACAAGGACCGTCCCTAGGTAACTAAAATTGACCATCAACGCATGAACCTCATGATTAAGACCGACAACCTGGAGAAGGTGTACCGCACCGAGGAGGTGCAAACCAAGGCGCTCAACCACGTCTCGCTGACGGTGGAGCAGGGGGAGTTTGTGGCCATCATGGGCCCCTCGGGCTGCGGCAAATCGACGCTGCTCAACCTGCTAGGCCTGCTCGACGAGCCCGACGGCGGCAGCCTGCAACTGCTGGGCACCGAGACCAGCCGCTACTCCGAGCGCCAGCGGGCCGAGCTGCGCAAGCGCAGCCTGGGCTTCGTGTTTCAGAGCTTCAACCTGATTGACGAGCTGACGGTGTTCGAGAACGTGGAGCTGCCCCTGCGCTACCTAGGGGTGGGAAGCGCCGAGCGGCGGCAGCGGGTGGAACAGGTGCTGGAGAAAATGCAGCTGTTGCACCGGCGCAACCACTTTCCGCTGCAGCTCTCGGGCGGGCAGCAGCAGCGCGTGGCCGTGGCCCGCGCCGTGGTGAACGCCCCGCCGCTGCTGCTGGCCGACGAGCCCACCGGCAACCTTGACTCGGCCAGTGGCCACGACGTGCTGGGTTTGCTGACCGAGCTGAACGAGGCGGGCACCACCGTGCTCATGGTCACGCACTCCGAGCACGACGCCCGGTACGCCCGGCGCGTCATCCGCCTGCTCGACGGGCAGGTAGTGCTCGAAAACAGCCGCAGCCAATTCTAACCGATTCCTCCCCCTTCGGCCATGCTTCCTTACCCCCTGCTGCTCATTTACCGCAACTTCAAGCGGTTCAAAAGCACGTTCTTCATCAACCTAATTGGCCTCTCGACCGGTCTGGCCTGCGCGCTGCTCATCTACCTGTGGATAAGCGACGAGCGCAGCTTCGACCGCTACCACGCCCTAGACGGCCGGCTCTACCAGGTGATGGAAAACCACCGCACGGCCGCTGGCATCGAGACTCAGCCCGGTACCATGCCGCTGCTGGCCGAGGCCCTGCGGCGGGAGATGCCGGAGATTGAATTCGTGGCCACCACCACGCCGGTCCCTTTTTTCCCCCCGTTCACGCTGGGGGCGGGCGGTCGGCAGCTTACTGCCGTCCCCAGATACGCGGACCCCGCCTTCTTCCAGTTGTTTTCCTACCCCCTGCTGGTAGGTGCTCCCGCCACGGTGCTGCAGGATAAACACGCCATTGTGCTCTCCGCACCCCTGGCCACCAAGCTCTTCGGGTCGCCGCAGAACAGCCTGGGTAAAGCTGTGAAATGGCAATTAGCCTCCGATAGCACGCAGACCAGCCTGGTGTCCGGGGTGTTTGCCGGCGTGCCCCGTAACTCGTCCGAGCAGTTTGACTTCGTGCTGCCGTTTGCCTCGTTCAAGGACCGGATGCAGATGAGCGAGACCATCAAGTGGGACGACGGCGGCCCCTTTAACACCTACCTAGCCCTGAAGGAAGGGGCCGACCCCGCGCAGTTTCAAGCGAAGCTGGCGGGCTTGCTGAAAACCAAAAGCGCGCAGGCCCAGGCGCAGGGGCGCACGCTGTTCGTGCGGCCGTTTTCGGCGGGATACCTGCACGGCACCTACGAAAACGGCGTTGCTACCGGGGGGCGCATTGTCTACGTGCAGTTGTTCGCCCTGATTGCCGGGCTTATTCTGGTGATTGCCAGCATCAATTTCATGAACCTGTTCACCGCCAAGGCTTCGCGGCGGGTCAAGGAAGTGGGCATTCGCAAGGCGCTGGGGGCGAGCCGCACCGCGCTGGTGGGGCAGTACCTGACGGAATCCGTGGTGATGGCCTTACTGGCCCTGGTCGTGGCCGTGGGGCTGGTGCAGCTCGTGCTCCCACAGTTCAGCGAGGTGACGGGCAAGCCGCTGGCTTTGCGGTGGGAGTGGCCGCTGGTGGGGGCTGGCCTAGCCCTGGCGCTGGGCACGGGGCTACTGGCGGGCAGCTACCCCGCGTTCTACTTGTCGGGTTTTCAGCCAGCAACCGTGCTGAAAGGCAAGCTACCGACCAAGGCCGGCGACGTGTGGACGCGGCAGGGCCTAGTGGTGCTGCAATTCACGCTCTCGGTGCTCTTCATCGTGGCCGTGGTGGTCGTTAACGCGCAGCTGGCGTTTGTACAGCGCCAGCCGCTGGGCTACGACAAGGCCCACGTGCTCCGCTTTGAGACGGGCGGCAAGGCAGCGCGCCAGCAGGCGGCGTTTCTGGCCGAGGTGAAGAAGTTGCCCGGCGTCGTGCAGGCGTCTACCGTCTTGGGCGGCTTCCTGGGGGGGCGCCACGTGGAGGAGATGAGCTGGCGGGGTAAGCGCCTGCCCGTAGGGACGATGCTGGTCAACTACGACCTACTGGAAACCATGGGTATGCACTTAGTAGCCGGCCGCAGCTTTGCGCCGCAGTTTCGCGCTGACAGCGCCGCCATTATCGTCAACCAGTCCCTAGTGGCTGGCCTAGGGATGCCGGACCCCGTGGGTCAACAGCTCGACGGGCGCCGCATCGTGGGCGTGGTCCGCGACTTCCACTACGAGTCCCTGCACGAAAAAATCAAACCCCTGTGCCTCCAACTCGACCCCACGATTAATACCGTGCTCGTGAAGCTTCAGCCTAACGCGGAGCAGGCCACGATTGCGCGGCTGCAGCAGCTGTACGCCGCCTACAACCCCGGCTTTACGCTCGACTACACGTTTCTGGATGCCGACTACCAGGCCCAGTACGTGGCCGAGCGGCGGGTGGCGGTGCTCGCCCGCTACTTCGCCGGGCTGGCCATCCTCATTTCTGCCCTGGGGCTGTTGGGCCTAGCGGCCTTCACGGCCGAGCGGCGGCGCAAGGAAATCGGCATTCGCAAAGCTTTAGGTGCGAGCGAGCTGGGCATTGTGTGGCTGTTGACGGGCAGCCTGACCTGGCTGGTTGTCGTGGCCATTGTCCTGGCGCTGCCGCTGAGCTATTTGCTGATGCAGCGGTGGCTGGAAGGCTTTGCCTACCGTGTGGCGTGGCAGTGGTGGTACTTCGCCGCCGCCGGCCTGGGGGCCCTGCTCATTGCCTGGCTCACCGTGAGCGTGCAGGCCTGGCGGGCCGCTCGCCGCAACCCTGTGCTGAGCCTGCGAGCAGAATGAGAGGCAAAGCGGTTGGATGCTCTGAGCTGTTCAAAGCAATGAGCTACCCTTGTAAATTAGGAAGTGTCATCCAATGAATTCGTCCACCAATATTCTTTGTTCCTACAGGGATATTCTTAAGCGGTCATGAGTAGCACCAGGTACTCGACGGCCCCCGCCAAGGAAACGCCCGCGCGCCGGTGGCCACGGGGTGCTCTTAGTTGAGCGCACTACCAGCATTTCTCCGATGCCGAGCTGCGGGCCCTGACCGCCGAACTGGACCGGGGTTCGCCGATTACTTTGCCGATGGGGAGCGGTGGATGGCGCCCTGGTTTTCACGCAGCAGGTGGACTTAAGTAGGGTTTGGCGTCGGAATTCAAGGTACTCAAGTTCCGGCGCTGGATGTGGCAGCGCACACTTTGCAACCCGTGCCCGCCGGCCACGGGAGTACCCGCCACCGGGCTGCTTACCGCTTGTACTTGGCGGCCCCCGAGTGCCTGGCCATTGTGGTGTCGCAGGATGGCACTGTCTAGGAAGGGTTAACAGTCGCGTAACCAGAGGACGGTTGCGGCTAGTTGGATAAAGGCTAAAAAATGCGCATCGAGCTTATCATAGCGGGTGGCCACGCGGCGAAATTGTTTGAGCCGGCTGAAGAGTCGCTCCACGGAGTGGCGTTGAGCGTAGCGGGTCACATCGTAGGCGCGCGGGTGGCGACGTTTGCGTCGGGGCGGAATCAGGGCGAGGGTACCGCGGGCAGCCAAAACCGTCACGAGTGGGTCGGAATCGTAGCCGCGGTCGGCAATTAGGTAGGTCGGGGCCAGGTCGCCCAGCAGCGGCAAGGCCTGCGGCGCGTCGTGGCACGGGCCGGCTGTCAAACTCAGGCGCACGGGCCGGCCGCGGGCATCCGCCACGGCGTGCAGCTTCGTGGTCAAGCCGCCGCGGCTACGGCCCAGGGCTTGCGGCCCGTTTTTTTGCGCGCGCCGCTCGCGTGCTGGTGGGCCCGCACGGTGGTCGAGTCGACGAGCAGCGTGTATAGCGCGTCGTCTTCCTGCACAGCCGCCAGCACGCGGGCCCACACGCCCGAGGCCGTCCAACGCTGGAAGCGGGTGTACATCGTGTGCCAGTTGCCCCACTGCTTGGGTAAGGCTCGCCAACGGCAGCCGTTGCACAGCAGCCACAGCACGGCTTCCACAAACCGACGGTTGTCCTAACCGCGGCCGCCTTTTGTCCCTTCCCGGCCTAGCAGCAGCGGTGAAATCCGTGCCCACTGCCCAGCCGTCAACAAATAGTCCATACCCAAACATACACCACTACTGTTAACACTTCCTAGTCTGCTGGCCACCGGCGATACCTTCGCCTTTGAAGCCGGTAGCTCCCCCGCTCTTATCAAAACCGCCAGCGACCTGCTGCCGCTGCCCGTACCGGAGAGCCTAGCTAGTCCCTACTATAAGCTCAAATGCGAAGAACTGCTCTGTCATACGGTGGCGCTGTTGCTGCAACGTGAGGCCATCCAACCAGGCAAAATTCATCTGACTGACCTTCAGGATATTTATGCCATCAAAATGTGCTTGCAGGCGTCTTTGGGAGCGGCTCCCCCCATTGCGGCCTTGGCCAACAAAGAGGCTAATATGAGTGAGCCGAAGCTGCGGAGGCTATTTAGGCGGACCTTTGGTAAAAGCGTGTTTGACTATTATCAAACCCTGCGCATGCAGAAAGCTGCCCGCCTGCTAAGAGAGTAGCACCTGACGGTTTCAGAAGTGGGCTACCGGGTAGGATTTACCAACCTGAGTCATTTCGCGCGGGTGTTTAAGCAGCATTTTAGCTTGAAGCCGAAGAAATACTCCGCACTGTAAGTCAGCAGCGCTGCATTTGGTAGGCTACCGTTGGAGATGGTTTAGGCGCGCCTTGGATGAGCTGGTTTATCTTATTTACAGGAAATAATTCCCTCGTTAACGGTGCCAGGGCTTTCGAGACAAAGAGCTTACGTTAACGATTAGGGCTCGTAGTATTTGAGGCCGTGCTTCCGGTAGATGGACGCTATATCTACTCTCACACTTCTCCCGTCGTTGAGGGCGTCGGTCTACTTTCTTTCCATCGCTCCCCACCAGCCATTGAGGTAGCATTGACGCCGTCGTGCAACATGGCCACTGTAGCCACTATACTGGAGTTGTTGCCGTGGCCCCCAAACTGCGAGCCAATGAGGTGCCCACCCGCTTCGCCGGCCTGGCGGCCATCTTTTTTGCCCCCACGCGCTGCATGTAGTTGTCGCGCGGGGCCTTGTCTAGGCGTAGGTCGCCACTGGCCTTTTTAACACGGCCCGAAGGCGTCGGTGGTATACTCGTAGCCATTACGCACGTATTTTTCGTTGGGCTTAAGGCGTTTCTTGAGTACACCGCCGCTAATCTGCGTATCGGTGGGCGGCAGAAACATGCCGAAGCCCTCGGCTCCGGCGCGCGGGGCCAGCAGAAAACGGGTTCCAATAAAGACTATTCCAAGGCCTAGGAGCAGGCTGAGGCCGCGGGTGAGATTACGTCGTGTCATGAGGAGTGAGCGGGGGTTAAGTATGGGAAAAAGGTCCCGTTGCCCCACCCCTCTAGTCATTCACTCAAGTGCATAAATGCACGACTTGGTATCAAATCGCCCGGCTCCGAATGCGGCTTAGCGACTGGGGCTTGACGCCCACGCAGGAGGCGATGTAGTACTGGGGCACGCGCTGCTGCAAGTCGGGGTAGGTGCGTACGAAGCGGGCGTAGCGCTCCGCGGGCGTCTCTTCGTAAAAGGATGTCAGTTGCCCTAGCACGTCCGTAAATAACATCTCGGCCACCAGGCGGCCAAAGCGCTCGCCCGGGCTCACCTCCCGGTAGAGGCGCTGGAGGTTGTCGTAAGAAATGCTCAGTAAGCGCGCCGGCTCGAGAGCCTGAATGGCATGCACCGCAGGCTGAGCCGGCAAAAAGCTGCTGTAGTCGCCAATAAAATCTCCCTCACGGCCAGAGGAAAAGGTGTAGCTCCTGCCCATCGTGGCTGCGAAAGTTGTGGAACACGCCCTGAACCACGCCACGAAGGCTACTTTGCGGCTCACCTCGCCTGGGCGCAGAAAAAAGCCGCCCTTAGGCACTTCTTCGGCCACGAATAGCTGTATCAGCAGCGCTTCCTCGGCTGGGGCCAATGAGATGAAGTGACGAATAACGGTGAATAGCGTTTCGTGCGGCGTCATAGCGAAGGGTGGCTACCCTAGAAGCAAACCCGAAATAAGTCAGGAATAAGCGTAAGCTAGGTTGTCGTGAACCTCTTGCTGTCTAGCCGCCTTTCTGCGATAGTAGGACAAATAGCGCTTATTCGGCTTAATTAATGCCTCGTTGACACTAACACGTCATTGTAAATTAAAGCATGAATGCCTTATAACCATCAGTTTATATAAGTATAAAATATAAAGGTGAAAGAAATGCCATTTTGTACTTTAATGTGGATTAATCTTCCTCTACCTTCTTTAAACTAGTATATAATCCGGGAAACTCTGTCTTGAGAAGATTGATAGTTGCCCCACCCAGATTATCAAAATTCCGGCTGCCGGTTTCATAGTCGCGCAACACTGGATGGGTGACTTTCATGAGCTTAGCTAGTTGTACCTCATCATCTCGCAGAAAGCTCAGCACATGCTGCAACTGCGTTGGAGTCAGCTTCAGCTTCTGCAGGCGCGTGGTAATGCGCTGATGCAGCGTGGGAGCCTCCGCCGATAGCGATAGGCTCAACTGCTTATCCGCTTTGTCGGCAAGCTGCTTTTTAGGCATCGCCGCTGTTTCGGGTGGTAAAGCAGGCAACGCTAGCAATTTTGAAGAAGCCTTGGCAGACAGCTTAGCATCACCGCTTTTCAGCTTGGGAATACTAAAGAGCACTCGCTGCACTTTTTTGCCTTCCTTGAGCGCCTCATAGCTCACCAACCAGCCTAACTCATGCAGTTCCTGTATGGATGGCTCCAGCACATAGCGCTTGAAATCGTAGAAAAGCAGGTACGTCACATCGTTGTCATCTCCTAGCACCTGCTTACGCAACATGTCAAAAGTTACCTCCCAGCTACCCACGTCATCCCAGGACTTAAGCAGCCAAAACAAACGGTGTGTATGCGCCGAGCGCAGTGTGAGCAGCGTTTCAATCTCCACGTGGGTATAGTGCTCTGCCAACTGCAACAGAAAAGGTTTAATCTCCGGTGCAAAATTACCGGTAATCAACCCTTTGCCTTCATTAATGTCTATATAGCTAATAATTGAATATCCTCGAAACCGGTTCTTGCCCTTTTTCTGCACCTCGATGGAAACTACCTTCGACATCAACCCCTTGCAGGCATCCCGAATTGTTTCGTATACCTTGCCGCCCTTCTTCTGCGTGAGCACTCGGTTCAGCGGGATGACAATACCTGGCAGTTCGGTCTGCCCCTGGTGGATGCACCCTAGCGCCAGCGCAAAGATACGGGCCTCCAAATGCGACAGCTTCAGGGGTGCACGGACCAGAGCATTGGCCTGATAGGCACGGGGATAATCCGAAACATCAGGAAGCATAACGGAATAGCTGGCATTGGGATAGCCAAAGGTAAGAGCAAGCTAAGTGAATACAACAGCTACCTCACGCAAATGAGTGTGACCAGCCGCAAGTGTATTCCTGACAACATTCAGGGTGCTAAGCTCATCCGCACACCAAGAGATAAGGGGAGGAGCAAACCCAACCAGGCAGGTACCCCCGCCAGCAGCAGGCTTGCGATGAAGTGCCCTTTTTCACGTAGTAGTGCCCTTTTTCACGTAGATGGTGCCCTTTTTCACGCAGCAGAGTGCCCTTTTTCACGTAGATGGTGCCCTTTTTCACGCAGCAGAGTGCCCTTTTTCACGCAGCAGAGTGCCCTTTTTCACGTAGGAAATAGGCGTAAACTATTTAAAATCAATTAGTTACGACGTCTAGAAGAAAGAAGAAAGGAAAAGCTTAGAAGAACAGAAGAGAATTCAGGTTTTTGGTTAATTTTTTTTATTAGATAAATTCTTAAAAATCAATGCTTTATACAATAGGAGAAAAAGGCGGCTACCCTCTGCTGCCCTTCCCAGCTAGCAGTACCTAGCTGGGAATCTCCCTCAGGGACTGTGGAGAATTACTCCAGCCTTGCCAACCAGTTAGAATGGAGACGGGGTTTGCAAAGCAATTTGCTACGTGCGTATGGCAAGTATGCTAAGACAAACCTGCCATACGCGCGTAGCAAATTGGATAAAATCAAGTAGTTAGGTCGGAAAACAGAATTAATGCTCTAGCGCAAAATCTTGCTGAACAACTGCGTGAAAAAGGGCACTTTACGCAGATAGCAAGCCCCTATTCCATCTACGTGAAAAAGGGCACTCTGCTGCTCGAAAACCCACCTTTATCCTTCCTAGCTGCCAAATTGCTTACCCTGGATTAGCCGCTGTCTCCAGAGGAAATCTAGTTAACAAGCTTTTCCTAATTATCCCGCACCAGCCTGACCCACTTGGCCCGCATATTATGCTCAAAGACCAAGTATCAAAAATAGGTGCGGATATAAACCTGTTTTCTAACCTAGAAAAAGGTGCAGAAAATATGAGTATTGCACTGTGAGACAGGCAAAAGAAATGTAATAATTTTCATACTCTACCATTAGTGCCTTAGTAAAATGTCAGCCTGACTAGGTGTAAACTGCACCAATTACATTGCGCTAACCCTCGAATCCCCTACCGACTTTTCCAAGCTACCGCTGACCTATTTATGCCGGCAGTCAGAGGTAGAACCAGTCATGGGCGACACGACTAACCCGCCTGCCACGCTGCTGCACCTGCTAGTGGGGCTGCTACGCAATACGCTGGAGCGCCTAGTGAGGTATGGGCTGCCCCACAGCTACGAGGCCCACGACCTGCTGAGCACCATTGCCCTAGTGCACCCTCCTACTGGGCCGCTCCATATGGGAACAGACCCTGCCCTGGGCCAAGCAGTGGCACTAAACCAACGAGGGTACGGTATAGATACACCACCTTAACCAACTGGTGAAAGCTGCATCCTAGTAACTGGCCGATGCGGAGGCAGTACCTACTGCGCTCCTTCGCTGGGGTGCACCCAGGTGACCCAGCTAGGCATCTAAGCCACCTACTACTACCCACCCAGGTGGCCGTCTGCTACTGCCCGATATGTGGCGGGACGAATAGCAGATGGCCTGGCTTCGCGAGCAATCCATACTCAACTTTTACGATGTGCATCTGTACGACACAACTGCCGTGCGGGGATAGGCCTTGCGCTGACGGTTGCTACCCGAAGACGAAGCAGCCGCAGAGCACCTGCCTAGGGTGCAACCCGATGTGTTTATCGATTACCTGAACGCACCGTGCGTGACGCTGCTAGAATACAAAGTATAGCCGCTGGCTGTGTTCACGGAGCGGCGGGTGAGGGCTACTTATTCTGACCAACTCTTGGCCTGCCAGCAGCGCCTTTCAGGTCGTGAGTTGCGCTTGGTACTATTGCACTTGGTCGGTTATGAGGTAGCGTTACTACGCTATGCGCTGGACTAAACTTCGACTAGCGTTGGCAGAGGATTCACCGCGAATTACCCGCTAGCTGATATTAAGCTAAGTTCACTAGGCTATTAGACGTAAAAAATGAACCTTGTATCAGGTGTAGTTTAAGGTGCAAAATAACAACTGGCATGAACTGAAAAAAGTCAAAAACAGGTGTACATGCGTATGCAAAAATAGGTGTAAAACAGCTTGCTAAGGCAGCTTCATAACTGTTAATAAAAATAACCTGAGAACGGGTGTGAAAAAGGTGCTGTAAGCACAGCTTAATTATCTAGGCCATAGATTACACAATAGCACCTGTTTTTACACCTGTTTTTAAACCTGCTTATAGGTGTGAAATCTACCTTAGCTTATACTTCTTTTGTTCGCGCTCCAGCTTCTCGGTTACCGCTTCCAGCAGCCAGTCCTGGGTAGAGATGCCCAGCTTAGGGCTCGTGGGCTTGCGTGGCCGCTGGGCCCGTACCTCATCAATCTGCGTCAGCATGGTGGCGGGGAGCTTGACGTTAAAATTTTTCAGCGGCAGCGGTGTCGCTGCTGCGGAGGGCGCTACGGCCGAGCTGCCCCGATTGATAATGGCCTCAATTTGCTTGTTATCTGGCTGGCGGCGGGCAGCTGACTCAGAGGAGGAAGCGCTTTTGCGGGGTGGGGGAGAAACGGCCATGTGACTTAGCGAGCAGGGTGGGTGATGTGGCGAAAAAGTGCTTCCAGTTCGGCGATGGCTTTCTCGTCTTGGGGAAAGGTTTCAAACACGGATAGCCCCCGGCTAGCTGCTGTAGCAAAGGCCTTGCGGTTGACGACCGGGCAGTCTACGTAGTTCAGGTCCGCGTTGTCGCGCAAGACCTCCGTAGCTTCCCCGTTGTCGACTCCCCGCGTATCGGCCTTATTCAGGAAGGAATATACCTGTAGGGGAGTGGCGCGGCTGGGTTGTACCTCTCCCAGCAGGGCCAGCACCTTCGATAAAGTCCAGATTTCGTAGCTGCGAGGTGCAAAGGGCAGCAGGTATACGTCCGACACAAACAGGGCAGCCCGCTGGCTGGAGGTGTCCCGGCCCCCGGTGTCAATAACAATATGGTCGTATTTAGGCCGCAGCTGCTCAATCTGCCGCCGCACGGCCCCGCCCGTGAGTTGCACCAGCGTATAACCCAGCTCACCCTTGTGCGTCTCGTCGCGCCAAGCCGTGAAGTCTGAGGCTGACTCCTGCTCATCAGCATCTACCAGCAGCACATCGCTGCCCTGCCGGGCAAGCCAGACGGCCAGATTGGTGGAAACCGTAGTCTTTCCCGTTCCCCCTTTGATACCTCCCACCGTAAAAATCATGTGTTTATAAGGTTGTTTTAGGTGTGAATTTAGGTGCGAAAGCTAAACCTGTTTCAGGTTGTAAAACGCAACTGCATGTGGGTGCGAAGATACAACAAACACGGATACCTAGCATGCCCCTGATGCGTCCCTAATTCAGGAGCTGCGCGTAGTAGCTAGGGGTGTAGCCTCAGGATATAACGGTGTATTTTCCTGACTGGAATTTTGCACAATGTTATAGCAAGGCTACGCCACGGCAGCGCCTCACAACAGTGGCAATAAGGGTCGCCATTGAGCGTAGTCAGGAAAGCCCAAAAGCATTAGCCGCGCGCCACGGCAACAACCCGGCGACCATCGCCAAATGGTGTAAGCGGCCCACAGTTCCAGGTGCCCGGGTGGAGCTAGTGGCGGCTCCGGCGGTGCTCACCGCCGAAGGAGCCGTGGCCTTGCGGCAGCATACGCCCTGGGTCTCAGAAGCTGTTTGAGTTAGCAGAATGCAAGGATGCGCCAGCTGTTAACCCATATAGCTAGGCGTTGGGCCCGCGTCGATAGGCAGTCGTATTCCTTCAATAAACGCCGATTGACACTGATTCGCGGTAGCACATGGTGTAGCCGTAGAGCGCCCAGCCCTGGCCCCGCGGCGTAGCCCTGATGGGTGGTTTCCTTGAGGACGCGGCCGGTGGCTGAGTCGTAGTCGACTACGTGAAACGAGCTGTAGTCGGGCGGGAGACCTTAGTGGCCAAAATTTAGTAGGGGCACCCGCTGACCCTTGCCGTAGGCTGGGCCTACTGTGCATCGGCCACCGATACCCCTGGTATATACCGACAAGGATGCGGCTAGTTGACTACCGTCAGGCGTAGCGCCTGCTGCCCGGCTCGCACCATGTACACGCCCTCGGCTAGCCCGACTGGGAGAGCGAGCACGGCCGTACCGGTACTATCGGCCGGGATGCGCAGCACCACGCGGCCCACAGCATCAAGTACCATGACTGGGGTGCCCGGCACCGCGCCCGTGAGCGTAGCCCCCTGGCTGGTGGGGTTTGGAAACAGGGCCAGCCCGGCTGGCAGGGCAACGGCCACCGTCCGCACCGGCGAGTAGCTGGCCGTGCCATCGGTATCGACTTGGCGCAGGCGGTAGTAGACGGGGCTGGCCGTGTAGCGGGCAATGGCCGGGTCCACCAACTGGTAGCGGTGGGCCTGGGTGCTGCTGCCTTGGCCGGGTACCTGCCCAATGCGCCTGAACGTGCGCCCGTCGGTGCCAGCTTCTACTTCGAAGTGGTCGTTGTGCAGCTCCGAGGCGGTAGTCCACTGCAACAGGGCGTCCGCCCCCTGGGCCTGGGCCGTGAAGGCCACCAGCGACACGGGCAGCGGCTGACTGCTGTTGCTGACGGTGAGCGTGCCGAACTGGGTGACATTGGCCGTGAAGGAGCGGCCGCTGGCCCCGGCCGCCGCCCCCTGCACCACCCAGGGGCCGCTGGCCTGGTCGGCGCGCCAGAGCTGGGCGGGCGCTGAGGCATTAAAGCCGTTGTCGTCGTCGCTGACCCAGCTCACCGTCACGGCGGCGGGCGCCGTGGCGCTGGGCAGCTGGGTAGCTACTACCTGCCACACTCGGTCGATACTCTGGGTGCCGCCAACGTTCGGCCCGTAGCTTACCCCAGCCGTTTGCAGGCCGGCCGTGCGCGTAACCGTGACGGCCCCCAGGTCCTGGCCGCTAGGGTTGAGCAGCAGGCTGTTGGTGAAGTTCACGGGGCCCGTGCTGCCGCTCACGGCGGCGCGAGTTACTTGCAGGCGGCCCTGCACGTACTGGCCTGGGCCCTCGCCCACCACCTGGCCCCCGTCGGGCAGGCTCAGCGTACGCAAGGCGCCGCCGGCCACCTGCGTGCGCAGCAGGCCCTGCGAGAGGGTGAGCAAGGAGCTCACCGTCAGGTCCTGGGCGAGCAGCAGCCGGTTAGCCCCCACCGCGCCGGTATTGGCAAGCGTGAGGGCGGTCACGGTGGCCGCGCCGGGCGCTAAGGTCTGGTCGGTGCTGCCGCTGAAAAGCAGTGTGCCGCTCGACGCCAGAGTGCCGGCATTGGTGAGGTCGCCGGTGAGCTGCACGGTGCCGGCGTTGGTGAGCGTGGCCGCGGCGTTGTTTTGCACGGTGCCGCTCACGTAGAGCGTGGCTCCGCTCGTTACGGTGAGGGTGCCCCCGTCGTTGGTGAGCGTTTGGCCCAGGCTGGTGCAGGCCGGCAGCAGCAGGGCCAGGGTAAGGTACGATTTCATAGGAAGAAGTCCTAACAAGGTAAATACCCTGGAGCGGGCTGGCCGCTCCAGGGTTAATCGGCTCTTCGCGTTGGGCCTGAGTGCTGCCAGGCTTGGTAGCTGGTGCACTTGATTTGCGAGCGTTATCGAAGCTGCGGGGGCAATGGCGCCCCCACAGCTTGGGCTTGGGTAAGGCCGGACACAGCTAGCAGCAGGACTAGTTGGGCGAAGCGTAACTAGGGTTCATAACTCAGAAAGGGTAGGTGCCGGGGCGGGTAGCCCGCCCCGGCGTAGAGGCAATAACTTAGCGCTGGGCCTGGGCCGTGCCGGCCTCGAGGCGCCGCAGCCGGGCCTCGAAGGTGTCGAGGGTAGCGGCAGCCTGGGCCTTGTCGGCGGTGGCTTGGGCCTTCACCGTTTGCAGTTCGGTGTGGGCAGCGGCGTTTTGGTGTTTCAGGGTTTCAATCTGCTGCTGCTGCTCCTTGAGGGCCTCCAAGAGCACGGGGGTGAGCTGGGCGTAGTTCACGGCTTTGTAGCCGTCGGGGCTGGTGCTTACTAGCTCGGGATATACTTTCTCCAACTCCTGGGCCAGCATGCCTACTTGGCCAGCGCCGGCCGTACCGCCGCGTTGCACGCCTAAAGCGTTCCACTCGTAGCGCACGCCGCGCAGGGCCAGCACGGCAGCCAGGGCACTGGTAAGCGGCCGAATGTGCTGCTTGAGGCGCTGGTCAGAAGAAACGGCAAAGTTGGTGGCCCGTACCTGCCCGCTCACGTCGAGCTTGTACTGGGGGTTGGTGGTGCCCATGCCGATGTTGCCGCCATCCTGCACAAACAGGCGGCCGCCAGTCACGTTGCTCTCGCTCAAATTCAGGCCGCCGGGCACGGCCCCGGTGCCGGTGGTGGCTACCTGGCGGCTGAAGTTGTACTTATCGCTGCCGCTCGCATCGTTGAAGCCCAGCAGGCGGTTGCCGCCGTCGGCCTGCACCACCAGCGGGTGGCCGATACTGCTGGTGCCAATGCCCACCTGGCCGTTACCATTCACGCGCAGCAGCGGCGTGCCCTGCGCACTGGCCCCACCCTGGCTTACGTCGAAGGCTACGGCGTTGGCACTAAGTACCTTCACGGCCAGGCCATCGCCGCCGCTGGCATTGTTGGCGTTGTAAAAGACCCCGGCGTAGCCCAGGGCGCTGGTATTCACCCAGCCGATGCCCTGGGCGCTGATGCCGTTGCCGTCGCTGGCAAGCACGTTGGTGTTGGTGTTGGCTAATTGCCCGGCGGGCGAAGCAGTGCCCACCCCCACCGTGCCGTTGAGGGTAGTGTTGCCCGCCACCGTGGTAGTGCCAGTGATGCTCGTCGGCCCAACCAGAGCCAACGCGCCCGTGCTGTTGCCGATGGTGGTGCCCGCCGTACCGGTGGTGTTGATGGCCGCGGTGCCGGTAACGGTGGTGGCGCCCGTAAAGCTGGCGCTGCCCGCCACCGCAGTAGTGCCGCCGCTATGGCCGATGCTCACGGTGCCCGTGCCGCCCGTGGCGATGTTGGTGGCCGCTGCGCCGGTCGTGTTCAGGTTGGTAGCGCCCGTTATCGTTGTGGCCCCGTTCAGGGTGCTGCTGCCGCTTATGGCGGCGCTGCCGGCCGTGAGCAGGCCGCCCACCGTGCCCGCACCGCTGATGTTGAAGGTGCTGCTGGCTTGCGGCCCGGCGTTTTGGTTCTGGATAAAGTTGGTGCCCAGCGTGGCCAAGGGAGTGGTGCCCAGCACCCCAGTGGCAGAGTTGGTGACGAAACCAACCGCGTTCAGTCCGGGCAGCGTGACAGTGCTGCCGGTGCCGCCAATGGTGGTGCCCGCCGTGCCCGTCGTATTAATGGCCGTGGTCCCGGTAACGGTAGTTGGCCCGGTTAGCGTGAGCGTGCCGGTGCTGTTGCCGATGCTGGTGCGTAGGGTGTTGCTGGTGTTGATGTTGGTAACCCCGGCGATGGCCGTGGTGCCGTTCAGGGTAATGCTGCCGCTTACGGTGGCGCTGCCGGCCGTGAGCAGGCCGCCCACCGTACCCGCGCCTGCCACGTTGAAGCCGCCCGCCTGGGCGGTGGCCGTTTGGCTCTGCACGAAGGCCCCGCTGCCGGGGGCTACGTAGTCGGTGCCAGCCACGGCGGCGCTTACCGTACCGCTGCCGTTGGCCTTCAGCAGGCCGCTCACCGTTCCTGCCCCACCTTTGCTGCTGGGTACTACGTTGTTATACGTAGTGGCTACGCCGCTGCTGGTAATGTCGCCGGTGAGGTTGGGGGCAGTAGCGGCGGTGGCTTGGGTGGTGCCGTCAGGAAACCGGAAGCCGCCCGCGCTGCTGTAGATGGTGCCGGCTACTTCCAGCGGCTGGCTGGGGCTAGTAGTGCCAATACCCACGTTGCCAGCGGCCAGCACCGTGAGCACGGGCAGCGACTGCACCGCAGTAGCGGGGGCCACGTAGGTTCGAAACAGGAGGTCGACGCCCGCACCGCTGGCCCCTACCCCATTACCCACGGCCTCGCCCCCGGCATAAAGATTGCCAGTAGAGTAATAAAAGGAAACCTGCTCCGTGGTAGTTGACTGCACCCGCAGGCTATACACCTGGCCGCTGGTGAGGGCTACCGATACCGGCAGCACAATGCTCTGGTAGTCGTTAGGCCCATGAGAGGTAATGGGAATTAGCTGCGAGCTGAGCAGCGTGCCGCCGGTGCCCGCCCCCTGGTACACGCTAAAAGTAGCCTGCGAAGCCCCAAAGGTGCTCAGGTTCATATCGACTCGCGTCAGCTGCTGGCTTACTCCGGCCGTAAACGACTGGTAAGCATCAACCGCATACGTCAGGCCACTGGACATGGAGTTGAACGTAAAGCTGGTCTGCATCTGGTCGACGGTGGTAGCGCCCATGACGGTCCGCGGGCCGTTTACTTGCAGCGGCCCGGCGGGGCTAGTGGTGCCGATGCCCACGTTGCCGCCATTGTCCACGCTAAGGCCACCGGTGCCGTTGTTGGAGAGCAGGTTACCATTGAGCTTGATGGCCTGGGTAGCGGTGTGATTGCCGAGGTTGTCGGCGCTGCTGGGCACGGCTACGCTGCCCCCGTTGGTGAGGCTGATGGTGCTGCCCACGATGCTAAGCTGCTGCGCATCGGTGGCAGCTGTGGCCTGCACCGTATTGTCGGGAAAGCGAAAGCCGCCGGTGTTGCTGAAGATAGTGCCCGCTACTTCGAGCTTCTGGGTGGGGGCTCTGGTGCCGATGCCCACGCTGGCGTTATTGCCCAGCACGAGGCTGTTGCTCTGGCTCACCACGGCGTTGGCCCCCAAGGCCGTGGCGTTGGTCAGGCCGGGGCTGTTTGGGTCGGGGCCGGCGTTGGCGCCCAGGGCCGTGTTGTTGCTGCCGGTGTCGTTAAAGAGGCCGCTGCCGTAGCCCACAAACAGGTTCTGGGTGCCGGTGGTCGAGTTGGCCCCGGCGTTGTAGCCCAAGTACTGGTTGTAGTAGCCCGTGGTGTTGGCCGCCCCGCTGCGGGCCCCGCTAAACACGTTGGCGAAGCCCGTGGTGGTGGCCGCCCCGCTGCCGAAGCCCTCAAACTGGTTGCCGCTGCCGGTGGTGAGCGCCGCCCCGGCCTGGTAGCCCACTAGCTGGTTGCCGGTGCCGTCGCCGGTGCTTAGGTTGGTAGTCAGCGCCTGCCCAGCCTGGTAGCCCAGCAGCAGGTTGCCGCCGTTGTTCTGGCCCAGGTTGAAGCCGCCCCGCGCCGTTATACCCACGCCCACGGCCGTCGGGCCCAGGTCGTCGCCGGTGCCCGTGAGCGGGTTGGCTTGCAGGTTCAGGGCCTGGGTGGCGGTGTGGTTGCCCAGGTTGTCGCCCACCGCAGTGGCAGTGCCGGTGCCCAGCAGCTGCCAGGTTGGGGCGGCCGGGGTGCCGCCGTTGTAGTAAAAGCCGGGGGTGTTGTCGGTCTGAAACACGAGCAGGCCCGTGGCCGGGCTGGCAATGGCGGCCACCTGCGCCGCCGTCAGGCGCGGTAGTAGCGCGCCCTTGCTGCTGCTCACGATGTCGAGGGCCGCCGAGGCATCGGGGGCGGTGGTGCCGATGCCCACGCCGCCGGTCTGAGCCAGGGCGAGGCGGGGGGCGGCCAGCAGCAGTAATGCTGGCAGCGGGACAAAGAGGTATTTTTGAAACATAAAAAGAGCGGAAAGGGCCAGAGGAAGTGGTTGCCGCCAGGCAGCAGCCCCGCCGCCGAGGGCCAACCTCAGGCGGCGGGGTGCCGCCGGCTCCAGGGCTGGAGCCGGTGCGGTGGCGGGTAGGTGCGGCGCAACCCACCGGGGTGGGACTACCCACTAAAACACGGCGCAATAGTCCGCCGCCCCGGCTCTGCTTTCCCAAAACAGAGCGTAGACAAAGTGTAGACAGCCCCGGTAACTACTTGTCGGAGAGAGGATTTTTTTGCAGCAGCCCCGCGGCGTAGGCGGGTGTCGCCTGGGGAGGAAGCAAGCGACTGAGCTACGGCCAGCTGCCACTGCCGGAGCGGGCCCGCCGAGCGAGCTACCCCGGCTGCCCCATTTTAGGCTGCAAACTCCCGCAATCGGGCCACGGGTGGGCCAGTAGCTGGGCCGGGCCGTTACCTCATTCTTTATCCCTCCACCTCCTGGTTCCTCCGCCCTCCCCAGCTGCAGCCACTGCTCCGGCTGCCACGCCCGGCGCGGCCTGCAAAGGCTGGTTTAGCACGGGCGCTTCCCACGGCTTCGGCCACGTGTGGGCCAAGGCCACCCGACCACGCGGCAACCGAGTTATGGCCACAGCGCGCCAACTGGCCAGCCTTGCCGGCCAGACCTCAGCCTACGGCCCCCACATGCTGCCACTAGAGCTGAACGTCACCAACCCCAAGCTTTTCGGCAACCTGCGGAGCTTGAAGCGGGTCCGCCCGGCCGCCCCGCCCTCTTTGCCGTAGTCGATACTCCGTAACTGCCCCTGCGCCTAGTGCTGGGCAGCCACAACTTGCCCACGAGGCGCGCCACTTACGCCCAGCGGCTGGCTGAGCGGGAAAGGTGGGAAGCAGTGGCTGCCGCCCAAGGCGCCCCCAGCTAAGCTGCCCCAGCCACCGTGCGTTTGCGCAATACCCGGTGGCTGGGGGTGATAACTTGATAATTATGAGAGGGTTATCACCCCCAGTCACTATGGTTTGCCTCCCTAGCCGAGCCGCACTGGGCCTTTGGCCCGCCCGCCTCTCTGCACCCACTCATCAGCCTGCCTATAAGCGGCCCCGTGCCCTACGCAAGCACATACGGAGTTTCTATAGGACGGCCTACCGACGCAAGCTGAGCGGCCTGCGCGCTCACCGGTCAAAGCGCCCAGCAGCACACGTCCGAGCATCTCATCGCGCACGCCAAGGAGCAGCTTGCCACCACGGACGCGTCAGCGAGTGAGTTAGCCTGAGCGCTTGGTTTCGAGCATCCGCAGTCCTTCAGCCAGTTTTTTAAAGCCCGGACGGCCCGCTCGCCGCTCGCCGGCCGGCAAGTATTCCAACCCAACTACCACGCTAAATACGTTTTAAGGCCGGCTGCCCGCCCAGCTAGTCGGGCGTGGGTGGCTCGCCCGGCTCGGCGGTGGCCATCTTTTTGTAAAGCCGGGTTTTGGCCCGGCGCACGCTAGCCGGGTCGATGTTGAGCAGGGCCGCGATTTCCTTGGTCGAAAGCTGGATGTGGAAATAGCTGTAAAGCCGTTGCTCGTGGCTGGTGAGCGCCGGGTAGCGGGCCTGCAAATCCTCAAAAAAGCGCGGGTGCACCTGCTCAAAGTGCAGCTTAAACCGACTCCAGTCCTCGTCGAGGTGAAGGCTGGATTGCAGAATGGACTTGATGCCCGAGAGTTTGGGCTGCTGGCCCGGGCGCTGGGCGTTCAGGCTCTGAATCTGCGTCTTCAGCTCGGCCAGCAGGGCATTTTTCTGCTGCACGTAGAGCGTGGTGGAGGCCAGCTCACGCTGGTTGGCTTCGAGCTGCTGCTGGAGGTCGAGGTTGGCGGCCTGCTGCTGCTGCATGCCGTCGCTTAGCTGCTGGGTTTCCTGGTCGCGGGCGTGCTGGCGCTGCTGCAAGGCGAGCAGCGCGGTCTGGATGTGGCTGTTTTTGAGTACGATTTCGCGGTTGCGCAGCTCTTTTTGCTGAATATCGAGGGCCAGGGTAGCGGCCTCGTGCTCTTTAGCCAGCAGGGTTTGCTGCGCCACCTGGAGGCGCACGCTAATGGCGGCCGAAAAGAAGAGCGCGTGCGACACAATGGCCAGGTCGGGCAGCATCTGTATGCTGTCGTTGCCAAAGCCCACCACCACATGGTAGGCCGCTACGGTCATGAGGCAGAGCAACGGTAGCACGTTGGCCAGCAGGTAGGTGCGGGCCAGCGGCAGCCGCCGCCGGTAGGCCACCACAGTGGTGACTAACAGCAGCCCGATTATCCCAAAAACCAAGGCATTGTCAAAGCGCAGGGTGTAGTAGATGAGTAAAAAGCCGCTCAGGTTGACCAGCGCCACCACTCCCGCAAAGGCGCAGTAGCCCGCCAGGGCGCGGCGTAGCATCGTGTCGAGGCGAGGCAGGTAGGTTGGGGTAGCCAGGTAGGCACGGGTCATCTGCACCACGCCCAGCAGCAGCAGGACCACGCTCAGGTGCATCAGCACGTTGTTGAGGGTGTAGGTGTGGCTATAGCCCGTGGGCAGCAGCAGCTGGCTGAAGATGGGGGTGGGCCATAGCATCCGAAAGTAGCTGCGGTAGGCGGTGATGTAGAGCACGGCCCCCACCTGGGTGCAGATGTAGAACAGGGTAGGCCGGTCGCGGTAGCGCAGGTAGGTGGGCACGTTGGCGAGCAGCAGCAGCCCCAGCACCCCCATCGACACGGCCCAGGCCGTGTGCAGAGATACACTAGTTTTTTGCGCCTCGGCTACCGGCTCCAGCAGCACTCGCAGGCGCACGGCGGCCGGCAGGCTAGCCTGCCGGCCCAGGTTTGCCAGCACGTACAGGGTGGTAGTGGCATGCCCCGGCAGCCGCAGTTGCACCCTGCCCTGCAACCGCTGGCTGTCGGTAGCCACGGCCACGCCGGTGCGGCGGGCCCGCCAAGCGTGGGCATCCTCGTCGTACTGAAACAGCGTATTGTCGAGGTTGGGCAGCACCGTGAGCTGGGTGACCGCGGTGTAGTAGCTAGGGTTGCGCACGGTCAGCCTCATCCAGTAGCGGCGGCTCTGAGCAGGGTGCAGTGAGTCGGCGGGGGCAAAGGCCAGGGTTGAATCGGTGCGAATGCGCTCCCAGGCATAGCCTTGGTCGGGCAGCACCCCTACCTGCTCTAGGGCCAGCGTGGCTGGGCCGCCGCTACCCAGCGGCTGGGCGCCGCTGGGCAGCAGGCCGGCCAGCCAGCAGAGCACCAGCAGGCCGAAGCGCTGAAGCAACTGGAAGGGAGGGGCAAGCGAGCAACTAGAATAGGCCGCTCGCCTACGGCAGGCGGCAGCTTGGTGCTTATGCATGGCCATAGTTGGGCTGGGTCCAGTCAGCTGCCGCGTGCCAGCGCTTGCGCGCCCTAGCCCTCTGCAAACAGCCACCCGCAGCCTTCTTTGCCGAGCGCTCGCGGTAGTATGCAAGCAAGGGAGCAAGCATAGGCTGCCTGCACTTGCTAGCCCGCGGACTAATGGCGAGGTCTCCGGCTAAAGCGGGGAGGGGTACCTGGCGTGGGGAAAGTGCAGTGCCCAAGCAGGTGGCGCAGCGGCGGCCCAAATGATAGCAGTGCGCGGCCAGTACTGTATCGACAGCACGTAGCTTACTCAAGCCCCTCCGCTCATCCTGAAAAACATGGTCGCTGCTGGATTGGGGCAATTGGTTAGGTTGAGGGTCAAGGTGCAGGGCGAGAATATAGCGGCAGGCAACACCGCTGTTGCAAGGCATCGCAGTGAGGAAGCCAGGTTCACAAAGGTAAGCCGGGCTTTATGTTCGACCCAGCGGCCCCCAGGGCCAGTAGGTTTGCAAGGCATTAACCGTAAGTCAGCAGGTCGCATTTCAAAAATGAGGGTGAAAATCACCTCTAAAAGTTTCATTTTTGGGCGCCGAAGCAACCACCCGGAGGTGCCCTTATGCCAGCGCCTCCTACCGCCCCCTAAACATGCCTTCAACTGATTTGCAGGTCTTTTTGCGATACTAGCTAGGTAGCGCGTTGATGGTCGCGCAACCAAAGGACGGTTGTCACAAGGTGAATAAAGGCCAAAAAGTGCGCAGCCAGCTTGGCATAATGCGTTGCCACGCGGCGAAACTGCTTGAGGTGGCTGGAACAGGCGCTCGACCAACTGGTGCTGGGCGTAGCGGGGCCGTAAGTGTGGGGCTGGCAACGCTTGCGTCGGGGCGGCATTACAGCCAAGGTGCCACGGGTGGCCATAGTCACTACCAACGGGTCAGCCTCCTGACCGCAGTCGGCGATGAGCCAGGCCGAGGCTAGGTCACTGAGCAGCGGAGGACTTGCGGGGCGCTGGCCCGCCATCAGGCGGCCGTGTACGAGGTGCTCCTGCGCGCGCCGCCTGTATGCTAATGCGCCCGCCCGGTGGCCGAGTCTAGCCGTAGCGTGTGCAACGCTTCGTCGTGTTGCACCGCGGCCCCCGGGCCCATACGCCACTGCGAGCCCACGCTGGAAACCGGGGGTATGCCATTTGCCCCACGCTGCCAGCACCGCCCGCCTGCGGCAGCCATTGTGCCCCAGCCAGCGCCCGGCTTTCAAGAGGCGGCGGTTGTCCTGCCCGCAGCCGCTTTTGCAGCCCTCACGGCCCACCCGCCGCGCTCCTGTCAATAGGTATGCTATGCGCAAGCATACCACAGCCTAGTAACCTTTCTTGGCCTCATCTGGGCGTAAAGAGAATGCAATCTATTGGTAATGTACAGCTTGATTATTTGCGATTGCAAGCCAGCTACTTTTACAAAAGAGAAACTTATCTCTGCCTCACCCCAAATCATTCAACTTCCATGAGGACAAAACTGCAAGTTTTATTACTTTCTGGTTCTTTAATGGTAGCGCTAGCCAGCTGCACTAAAAACCCAGAGGTAATTCCACAGACCCCTAGTGTGGGCAAGCCGGCTGCCCAAGATATTGTTGCCAATTACGCTTTCAATTGGGACGACCCAAACACGTTAACGATGCCGGTGTCAGCCAGCTCTCCCACCGTGTATGTGCCTTGGCGTAGTAACGGGGGTACTCCCTTAGACCCAGGTATTGTCGATGATTACCATAAGGCAGACGGCTGGGACCTAGTGTTTAATAGCTTTAGTCCGGATAATTTCCCAAATGCTGGCAACAGGGGCGCAATGGCTACGTCAAATGGCCTGCCAGCCGGGGGCCTTTATTTTGCGCTCTACAATCGTTACAGGGGTATTATCAGGTATTACACGTATATTCCTCCCGGGCTATTTGGGGGTAGTACCCAGCTAGCGCATGGCATAAGTATTTATGGCAATGGCCCCACCGGCCTGCTCAGCTTTGAGGGGACAGATATCGTTGACCTTGCTAATAAAGCAAGCAGCTTCACAAAAACTAATAAGGACGGGATATCAACAACGGGTGGCTGGTACGCTATGCAATACCAACTGGCGTATGACCCCACTTTTACGGGCACTACATTTCCTAATCCCGGATTCCGCTGGGATTGCTACAACGTTAGTGTCACCCAGATTAAGTTAAATGGCACTGAGATAGGCTCCCTGAAGGGCACTATCACAACGCCACAGCCCGACTTTAACTGGGGTAATGTCATCAACGGCGCGTTGGGAATAGCGGAGATATTTGGCACAGCCGGGCTGGCCGGTGCTACAGGGGACGTAGCTAAGGCATTTGCTGGCGCGGCGGCCGGGGGCCTGGCTGGTAACACGACAGGGTTTCTCTCGGGTATTTTTGGTGGTAATTCTGCTAATTCCCAAACTGTTGATTTAGCGATTAACTCCACGATTACTACCACTGGCACCGCGACTTCCTTCCAACCCTATCAGCTGAATTCGACGCCCTTTCCTGGCCAGACGGTGGCTGGCACGAACGGGGTGCCGCCCCTAATCAATTACCCATTAGGGGTGTTCAATTTGTCCGGTAAACCAACCGTTAAGCTGAGCACTACGTTGACTGAAGGTCCTCCGCCTTATGATTTCACAGGGCCGGGAGATACGTACACTGACGCGTATGATTTGGACTATAATGAAATCAGGAGCTTGCTGCTATTCAATTTGCCAGCCGGTGCTTCCTACGACAACCTGCGTGCGGAAGTAGTGCTGGTTGACCCCGATGAGACGTATAATTTCCAGGCAGTAAGCGCTCAGCGTGAAGCCATTGGAAATCACACCGTTTATACGGGTGAGCCTGCGGTAATCTCTTACAGGGTGCAGCATTGGGACCCGCAACCGGCCTCCGCTACTTCGCAAACGGTGGCTATCAGGCTGTCCTTTCGGATAAAGCCAAATAATGGGGCTCCGAACGTATTCATGGTGAAAACATTCCTGGCTAACCTGGTTTCGTAAGTTACTCAGCTTTAGCAAGTAAAAAGCGCCTTAGTTAGAAGAGCAACCCGCCAGTCTGCTAGGGGCTGGCGGGCGAGGGGTGCGCTAAAAACTGCGGATGGCTCTCTCCGTACTTGTTATAAGTAAAATGCTCAGCTGCTGAATATTGAAAGCAGTTTTTCTCAGCCAGTCGCGCCGCGTAGGTACTGATGCGCTATAGCTCACCCGCGCAGCTGCGTGCCGACAATGGTCCCGCATGTAGCAGTTCTCATCGGAGCGAGTGGTGTGAAAGACAAGGCACTGCCCAGCTGTTTCGCTCAGTGGCCCACGTGCGCCAGCTCCGTGAAGGGGTGGATGCACGTGGGCCATACGCAACGGCCCCACTAAGCCATCAACCTTCTAGCTCCCTCGACCGCTTAACCTTTGCCTACCACTTACTTCCCAACTAGGGAAGCGTACAGCAGCGTAGCAATAGTCATTAAGTGCTGGTTGTGAAAGAATTGTGCTTGGTAATGACCTTATTTATACGAATACGTAGCATAGCCTCCGTCCACCAGGAGCTCGGTGCCCGTAATATAGCTGGCCTCCTCAGACGCTAGAAAAAGCATGGTTTTGGCAATCTCTTCCGGTTTTGCTAAGCGTTTCAGCGCCGTAATGGAGGCCATATACCCCAAGGCTTCTTCCGGTAAGAGGTTAAGCAAGCCTTCGGTTTCAACGGGCCCTGGGCTCACGATGTTCACCCGTATTTTTCTGTCGGCCAGTTCATTGGCGGCTACTTGCGCGATTTTGTTCAGCGCTCCTTTAGTCGCTGAGTAAACACTCGTGTTGAGATTGGCGGCGGTAGCGACCAGCGAAGACGTGAACAACACTACTGACCCTTCCACCAAATACGGCAGCAGCTTCTGCAAGGTGAAGTAGTGCCCTTTCACATTAGTGTTGAACTGGGCATCAAAATCGGCTTCGGTGGTTTGCTCAATCGGCTTAAAAACCCCAATGGCCGAGTTCAGCAGCAGCACATGCAGGGTATTAACGCTCGCTGCTACCACCTTTTCCAGTGCCGCGACGCCGGCTAGGCTAGAGGTATCGGCCACAATTGTGTGGAGGTGCGGAGTGTTGAGTTTAGCGGCGGCGGCCTGAAGGTTGCCTGCGCTCCGACCCGTTATCCAAACCGTGGCCCCGGCCGAGAGAAAGGCTTGCGCGGTGGCAAAGCCGATGCCTGTGCTGCCGCCCGTAATAACGACATTTTTGCCTGAGAAATTCATGTTGTGTGCGTGATATTGGTTAGAGTATCCAAGGCAAGCGAAGCGGGAAAAAGGTGTAACTTTGCTTGCACATTGCAAGGCAAAGGTAATGCCTTTCACTTTCTATTTGCAAGTAGAATCAATTCTCTTTTATGAAGTCGCAGCAGCCCCGTTCTACCTGTCCTATCAGCTTTTCCCTGGATGTACTCGGCGATAAGTGGATGCTATTAATCCTGCGGGATATGGTATTCGCGGGCAAATCGACGTATGGAGAGTTCTTACAATCGCCCGAAAAGATGGCGACTAACATTCTGGCGGACCGACTCGCTACGCTCGACTCCCAGGGCTTTGTGACCAAGCAGGTTGCCGCCGACAAGAAGTCTAAATTCACTTACCGCCTCACCGAAAAAGGACTGGATTTGATTCCCCTGCTGGGGGAAATCATCCTGTGGGGCGCGAAATACAGCCCGGCGGGGGGTAGCCCAACTTTATTGCAAGAATTGGCCACGGATAAAGAGGCCACCCTGACGCACTATCGTCAACTGGTGCAGGCTCGGCAGGCCAGCTAAGGCGTAATGATTGCCAACTGGCGGCTAGTCCCAAGCCTAAACAAGACGCTACCCAGGGGTTACACGTCGGAGTAGGCGCGCTACTCGCAGCGCTTGACAATAGATGCGCCGCTGGCCTAAATAGGACTCCATATGGGTGCAACAGCCCCTACTCCCGCAGCGGACGGGTAATTGCCAGTACCAATCCATATGCATGCCGGTTGGTTACAGTTAAGTAAAAAGCGCCTTCAACATGGTTCAACAGCAGAGATTGGCCGATTACTATGCTCACCATCCCGCGCAGACGCCCGCCGCTACCTGGCCGAGCGGCGGGCACTTTCGGGCGTGGCGGCTGGAGGACTTCCTGGCTGACTTTGAATTGATGGGCGTCTACAGCCGCAAGGATTTTTTTAAAGTCACGCTGAGTTCTGGGCCTTCCACCTACCACTATGCCCACCAGCACCTGGCGCTAGCCCCTGCAGAGCCCGCGTTGGTGTTCACCAACACCCAAATCCCCTATGCCTGGGAGCTGCCCGCGGGGAATACCTGCCAGGGCTACTGCTGCGTTTTTACGGAAGAATTTGTGCCGACCCGCACGAGTGCGCGCCCGGCCGACTGGGCAGTCTTTGCGCCCGACCGGCCCAGCTTTTTCCGCCTCACGCCCGACCAGCATGCCGGGTTTGCCCGCTTATTCGAGCAAATGCTGGCCGAGCAGGATTCGGACTACCCCGCCAAGGATGAACTGCTGTACCATTACCTGATGACGTGCATTCACGGAGCGCTGAAGCTGGCACCCGTGGAAGAATCGCGCGCTAGTAGTGGTCCTGAGCGCCTCGTAGCCGCGTTTCACGCGCTATTAGCCCGCCAGTACCCCATCGTTACCCCGGCGCGGCGCCTGGACCTACGCACCCCCGCCGATTTTGCCGACCAGCTAGCTGTGCACGTCAACTACCTCAACCGGGTGCTGAAGGCCGCTACCGGCAAATCTACCTCTCGCCTGCTGGCCGAACGGCTCGTGCAGGAAGCCCGCACCTTGCTGCGGCATACCGACTGGCCCATCAGCCGCATTAGCTACTGCGTGGGCTTCGACGAACCCACCCACTTTGCCCAGCTTTTCCGGAAAGTAGCTGGCTGCACGCCTTCTTCGCTGCGCTAGGTTTGATTGGCGATGGCATTGGTTTGATTGACGTTATCGAGCCTGTGCGGGGTAGAAATAATTTTGTGGGGCAAACGGGAAAGCATCCTTCTCGCAATTACCTAACCCCCGATTTTTATGAAAACGTGGTTTATCACCGGTACGTCGGCCGGCTTCGGCCGCCTGCTGACCGAAAAGCTTTTGGCGCGTGGGGAGCAGGTAGCCGCTACGCTACGCAAACCAGAGGCGCTGGCTGACCTAAAAGCGCAGTACGGCGAGCAGCTTTGGGTAGCGACATTGGACGTGACCGATACGGCGGCCGTGCGCCGCGTAGTTGACCAGGCTTTTGCAGCCCTGGGCCGCCTCGACGTCGTGGTTAATAACGCCGCCTATGCCCTTTTCGGCGCGGGCGAAGAAGCTACTGACGACCAAATTCAGCAGCAAATAGCCACCAACCTAACCGGTTCCATGCAGGTTATTCGCGCCGTGCTGCCGCACTTGCGGGCCCAAGGCGGCGGGCGTATTCTGCAGCTCTCGTCCGAGGGCGGGCAAATTGCCTACCCTAATTTTAGCTACTACCACGCCACTAAGTGGGGCGTCGAGGGCTTCGTGGAGGCCGTAGCTCAAGAAGTTGCGCCCTTCGGCATTGAGTTTACACTGGTCGAGCCTGGCCCGGCGCGTACGAGCTTTGGTGGTGGGCTAGTCCACGCCACGCCCCTGCCCGCGTACGAGGCCACGCCCGCCGGTGACGTCCGGCGCGGCGTGGGCAGCGGCAGCTTCGCCGTCACCGGTGACCCGGAGAAAATGGTGGACGCCATGCTCTACTCGGCAGACCAAAGCCCGGCTCCGCGGCGGCTTACGCTCGGGCACGGGGCCTACACTAAAATTCGGGCGGCTCTGGTTGCGCGCTTAGCTGAGCTGGATGCGCAGCAGGCCGTGGCTTTCTCCACGGAAGCTGACGACTAAATAGGAGTGAATGCAATCAGCTGACTGTTAGGGTGCTGAAAAAGCCCGAGCTTTGCTAGCTCGGGCTTTTGCTTCTCCGATGAAAGAGTAATTAGGCCGTTAGGTGCGCTTCGAGTTTTTGGGCCAGCACGTGTTTAGGTACGGCCCCCACTTGCTTCTCTACTAGCTGCCCGTTTTTGAATAAGAGTAGCGTAGGAATACTGCGGATGCCGAATCTGCTGGCAACCTGCGCGTTCGCTTCAATATCTAGCTTGCCGATAATGGCGCGGCCCTCGTAGTCGGCGGCCAGCTCTTCCACCACCGGCCCTACCAATCGGCAGGGCCCGCACCACTCCGCCCAAAAGTCCACGAGCACCGGCTTGCCTGAATCAAGGAATTGCTCGAAGTTGGCGTCGGTTAGTTCAATTGCTTTGCGTGCCATAGTAATTGTGATTAAACCTTTAAACAGTAGATGCTTACTTAAGCAATTTGCCGAAGAGTCCTTCCAGGTCCCGTTCGCCTGCCCGCGTTTGGGCCCCGGCGGCTAGTGCCTGGCTCGTCCGCTCAAAGGCAGCCGGCGACTGGAAAAGCTCCCCCATTAAGGCATTTTCCTTCGCTAGCCCTTCCTGCAACGGAACGAGCGCAGCCACCTGCACGGCGGTCTTGGCGGCGGCCGCCACGCCCACGGGCAGCGCCGCAATGCGCCGGCCCAGCGTCTCCACAAACTCGTCCAGCTCCGCGGCCGGCAGGGCCCGGTTAATCCAGCCGTAGCGCTCGGCCAGTTCTGCATCAAAAAGTGCGGCACTGAGGATAGCCTCCAGGGCACGCGGCGCCCCAACCAGGCGCGTTAGGTACTGCGTGCCGCCCCCGCCCGGAATAATACCTAACTGCACTTCCGGCTGGGACAAGCCCGTTTGTTCAATCGCGGCAAACCGCATATCCAGGGCCAGGAGCAGCTCGTTGCCGCCGCCCCGTGCCAGCCCGGCAATCTTGGCGATGGTAATTTGCGGCAGGGTGCGCAGCTGCTCGTGCAGCTCCTGCATGGGATTGAGCGGGGATGGTGCGGCGGCGGCCATGAAGGCTGCTACCACCGCCGGATTTGTGATGAAGTGCATATCCCCGTGCGCTAAAAAGAACTCGTCGTCGGCGCTCTGGAAAACGATGACGCGCACCTGCTCATCCGTTCGGACGGTCGACGCAAAGCGCATCAATTCCGTGATGAGGGGGATGTCGAGCACGTTCAGCGGCGGGTGGGCGATGGTAACAGTAGCGAGCCCTCGGCTACTAGTGATGCGTAGGGATTGATAATCCTTGTATAGGGAAGGGGATGTGGCATTTTCGGGCATGATGCTGACAGCTAAATTTTTAAGCAAAGGTGCCGCACCCGAAAAAGCGGGAGTGGCTTACCGATACAAAATTCTGCTGCCTGGTAGTGGCGGGCAAGAACGGGTAAGTTTATCGCCTAGCGATACTTTTGCTACATAGGGCGCTTTTTGTCCCTATGGCTTACCAGAGCCTTACAAGCGATAACTTAGTTTTGCGTGTGATGTATCAGAAGAAAATCCCTGTCCCGCTCGACTGTGGCATTGAGTTGACCAAGGAGGTGCTCAATGGTAAGTGGAAATCCTCGCTCCTCTACCAGCTGTCGCTGGGCGTGCAGCGGCCCAGCGATTTGCTCCGTCATATCCCGACGGCTACACGGCGCGTGCTCAACGTGCAGCTCAATGAGTTGGAACAGCATGGCATCATCAGCAAGACAATTTATCCCCAGCTGCCGCCGAAAGTGGAGTACAACCTGACTGATTTTGGCCGCACCCTGTTACCCATCATTGAAGCCATGAGCAACTGGGGTACCGAGCATCGCGCCCACTTAGAGCGCTTGTTGGTGCCAAGGGAAAATAGCCAGGGGTAGTATGCATTATGGTTGACCCTCATCAACCCCTGCCTAGCACGCGATGGCACGTTAGGGAGCCACTCCTGCCCACGCGGCGAGAGCACCGCGACTGCTTAATGCCAAGCTGTATAGCTGCCCTACGGGCTGCCAGTGGCGGAAGTTCCAGCTGGTTTTCCGCCCTGGTACTGCCTGGCTCACCTGCGCCGGTCCAGTAGGACGCGACGGGTAAAGCCAGAAAATGAACCAGCGCAGCCACTTCCTCCGGTTCCGCCATTCGCCCTATAGCCTAGGGCTGAGGCCGCGTGCTGGCTGGCCGGAATTATAGTTCGTCGTGCGTGGCCTACTCCTTAATTATATAGTGCCAGCTTCTCAGCTCTTACAACCCAAGCTTTTGCGCCGCATTGTGCTGGCGGATGTTATCGAGGCGGGTGTAGCGACGAATCATATCGGTGGTCTTGTGCTTGGTCTGGTTCATTACCTCCGAGTCGTCGGCGCCATTGAGCTTGGCGATGGTCACAAACGAAACGCGTAGCGAGTGCGCCGTGTAGGGCGCCCCCAGGCGCAGCTGCACAATCTCGTTCAGACTAAACGTGCTGAGGCGCCGCCGACTCAGCCGCTGCCCCTTGTGGAAGGAGAGGAACAAGGGCCCATGCGTGCGCCCGCTCTGCTGGAGCAGCTCTAGCCAGTCTTTCACCGCGCGCACCGGGCAGCTACGCCGGTCGGGGGCGAAGAAGATAGCCTTCTCCTCCGCTTCTCCCTTCTGGTTGGTTTTACTTTTGGGTAGCGCTACTACCAAGCCATCGTCGTCAAAGCGCAGGTGGGCTAAGTCGAGGCTGGCCAGTTCGTCGCGCCGGAAAGCCCCCGCCAGCCCGAGTAGTAGCAGCGCGCGGTCACGCACCCCATCTGGCCGCCCGGTGTCGATACCCTGCACCACGCGCTTGAAATAGGCGAGCGTGAAGGCTGGTGCTTGCTTTTGCTTGACGCCCTTCTCGCGGCTGATGCCTTCCATCAGGCTCTTGAATTGCCGGTCGTCGGTGGGCGTGGGCAAGCTGGCAAGCTGGTGCGCCTTACTTACCGAGGCGCAGTGGCGGTGGATGGTAGCTACCTTTTTTCCCGCTTCGGCCAGCGAGGTAACGAAGGCCGCCAGGGTCGGCACATCGGCTGGCAGGGCCTCGCGCCCGTGTTGGTGACACCAGGTGGTGAAGCGGCGCCAGTCGCCGGCGTAGGCGCGCTGGGTATTAGCCGCGCCCTGCTGCCCCGTATGAAGGTAGCGGGCGCCGGCCTCGGCATACTCGTCGATGTGGCGGGTCGCGCCGAGGGCATGTGAGCGGGTGAGCTGTGGAAGCGTTGCCATCGGGAAAGGCGTGGTATAAAGGGTGGCTACCCCAAGTAGGCAGTTGACATTACCATTTAAAAGTAGTACTAAATTACCCGCGATAAGTAAAGTTTATCGTGAGTAATCAACAAAAAAGCTAATTTAAATTACTATTGTACAAAAATAGTAATAAAGTGCTAAATTAGTTGTATAAAACACAATTTTACTTTATTTCCCGACCAACTTTCAATTCGAGGAAGGAAGCATACACTCGCAGATGCAGCTTGAAAATTTGCATCGTTAACCTTTTAATTCCGCTTGGGCCGATTGAAGCCCCGAAAGCCGGTGGGGTAACTACCCACCCGTACGGATGGCTTTCCTGACTACGCTCCCGGATGGCAGGGTGCGTTTTCAAGCCGTGGACCTTTCCACTGCCGATGAGTTTACGTTCCACCTCCTCGCGGCGGCCCACAGAGACGCGCAGGGTGTCGTAACTCATTACGCAGCGACAGCTATTTCTTTTACTTACTCGCCGCTCTCGGTTGGCTCTGCTGGCTATCTACACACGTTAGAACAAGCTAAGCGCCGGCTTGGTCCGGAAAGTACTTGGTTAGCAAAGTTGCTACCTTCTCCTTCGTCAAGGGCTTCGTGAGGAAGCCCGAAATAGGCAGCTGCTGCGCTCGGAGCTGGTCTAGGGGGTGGAGCGAAGAGGTGAGCATAACAATGATAATGGCCTGCTGCTGCGCCTCGGGCAGCTGGGTGAATATCTCCAGAAAGGCCAGTCCATTCAGCACGGGCATGTTCATATTCAGCAGCACGAGTTGTGGGCAGGCTGGGCTAGTCGGCTCCTGCCAGTGCTGGGCAATCATGCGTAGCGCCTGCTCGCCATTCTCAGCGACAAGCACCTGCTCGGCTACCGCCATTTTAGTTAGCAGAAGCTGATTTAGAAAGTTGGTCGTGTGGTCGTCATCGACCAGTAACACGCTGCTTAGCTTAGACATAGAAAAAATGACCTAGGCAGTAGCTGGGAAAGAAACGGTGAACGTGGTACCCACCTGGGGCTGGCTCTCCACGGTGATAGTGCCGCCGGCGTTTTCCACCAGGCGCTTGACAATGTAGAGCCCTACGCCCGTGCCCTCTACGTGGGTATGCAGGCGTTGAAATAGACCGAAGAGCTGACGCTGTTGCAAGGCGCTTACGCCCAGTCCGTTATCCTGCACCCGCAATACGATGGCCTGCGACTGGCGCTCGGCCGACACCCACACTACCGACTGCCGGGTGGCGTCCCGGTATTTTACCGCATTGCTGAGCAGGTTGTAGATAATGCTGCGCAGGTTGGCAGGCGAGAAGGAAATGACCAGCGTGGGGTCTACTGCTACGTGCAAGTGGGTGGCGGCGGTTTGCAAGGCCGGAGCCAAGTCCAGGCGCACGGCCTCTAGCGCGGCGGCCAGCTGTACCGGCTCGGCGGGACCTGTGTGCGCCAGTTGCAGTTTGGAAATGTCGGTGAGTTGGGTAATGGTGAGCTGGAAGCGGCTGACGGTGCTTTGCAGCATCTCCAGCAATTGCGCTACTACCTCATCTTGCAAAACGGCAGCTGGCAGCTGCGCGCTCAAGGCTAGCAGAATGCCTTCGATGTTGGTAATCGGGGCTTTCAGGTCGTGCGAGGCTGTATACACGAAGGTGTCCAGGTCATGGTTGGTGCGCGTGAGGCGGGTGTTGCTCTCGTGCAAGTCCTCGTTGGTGGCCGTCAGCTCTTCGTTAATGGCCGCCAGTTCCTGGTTCAGGCGCTGTACCTGCTCGCGGGCCACCACGTGGTCGGTGACGTCGGTCACCAGGGCATAAAAGCCGACGACTTCCCCCTACTGGACATCGGGCAGGTAATCGGTGTGAATGTACTTGGTAAAGCCTTGGCGGTAGGGCATGTGCGCGTCAAAAGCCAGCCGCTCACCTGCCAGCGCCCAGGCCATGTAGTGGTGGGTAGCCGCGTAGGCTGGCTCGCCCAGCACCTCTCGCACGGGGCGGCCCAGCAACAGGGCCGGGGCTTGGTCGAACCACGTCCGGTATGCTTCGTTGGCAAACTGGTAGCGCCGCTCGCGGTCCACGTAGCTGATGAGCACGGGCAAGGCATCGGTAAGCAGGCGCAGCTGGTGGGCACTGGCTTCGCTCGCCTGCTGGGCGCGCACCTGCATTGTCACCTCAAAGGCAAAGACCAGCACCCCGTCAATCTGGCCCCGCTCATCGTAGCGCGCCTGGAAAACGTAGTTGAAGTACAGGTCCTCCGGTACGCCGTCTGCGGCCCGCGCCAGCGGAATCCGCACGGCTTGGTCCACGTGCGTCTGCCCGGTGTCGTAAACGTGGCGTAGCGTGTCCCACACCGGGCTGCCGGTTAGCTCCGGCAAGGCCTTCAGCAAGGGCTTGTCCAGCAACGGCCGACCGGGAAACAACTGCTGGTAGCCCGGATTGACTAGCTCATATACCAGGTCGGGGCCACGCAGGATGCAGATGGAGGCGGGCGCTTGCTGAAAGAGGCGCACCAGCTGGCTGCGCTGCTGCTCGGCCGCCGCCTGGGCCTGTTGCAGAGAGGTTGTGCGCTCCTGCACGCGCGCTTCCAGCTCCTGGGTAAGCTGGGCAAACTGCTGCTGCGCTTGTTGCAAGGCCGTGTTGGTGAGCAGGTATTCTTCGTTGGTGGCCCGTAGCTCTTCGTTGCTGGCAGCCAGTTCTTCGTTCAGGTTTTGCACTTGCGCATGGGCGCGTTCTACCTGCTGACGGGCATGAACCTGCGGCGTGACATCGTACGCAAAAACCAAAATGCCATCGACGGCGCCCCCTACCTCGTGGCGCGCTTGGTAGATGAAGTTGTAGTAGCGCTTGTCGAGCTCTGCGCGGCCGTGGTTGGCATGGTCGAGCTGCACCAGCATCTCGTTGGCGTAAAACGTTTCGCCCGTCTGATACACCTGGTCAAGCAGGCCAAAGATAGGCTGGCCCACCAGCTCGGGCATCGCTTCGGCAATCGGCTTGCCCACCAACGGCCGGTCGCCCACCAACGCCTGATAAGGCGGGTTGACGAATTGAAACGTGTGCTGGGGCCCGCCAAGGATGCAAATCATGGCGGGGGCCTGCGCCAGCACGTGGTGCAGCTGCTGGCGCTGCAAGTCAGCCTCGGCCTGCGCCGCTTGCGCCTGCGCCTGGCTGGCACGCAGGGCCAGCTCTACCTCCGTGCGCGCGGCATCGGCCGTATCGGTAAAGCTGACCAAAAGCCCCTGGCCTACCCGGCGGGCGGCGAGGTGAAAGTAATTATCCAGCCCATCGCCTTGGTAGTTGACCTTTAGCTGCGCCGGCTCACCCGCTTCAAACGCCTGGCGGTGAAACGCAAACACGCCGGTAGCCAGCGTGTGGGGGTAGTGTTGCAGGTACGTGCCGCCAGGACGGGCGGGCTGCCCGAGCATACGCTGGGCGGCCGGGTTGAGCAGGTCGATGCGAAAATCTACGAGCTGCCCATCCGTATCCCACAGGGGCGCGTAGAGGGCCAGGCCCGTCAGGGAGGTTTCCAGCACGCCCCATAGCAAATCGGCGGCAGGGTAAGCGGCCTGCAGGTCGTCGGGCAAAGAGGTAAGCGGGGTAGCTACGTCAGGCATTTCCAAAAATAAGCTTTCCAGGTGGTACGCTGCCTGCACTTGCTCGCAGCACGCTAGTACGCAGGAGGTAAGAAATCGGGCTTACTTTCCTGCTTAAGCTTACTCTTCTACTCGCACTGAAGCACGTGTTAGGCTAGCCATTTTCGGCCCTGGTCAGGCTGGCTCAACCACTACGCACGGGCTAGCTGCGGCTGGCCTCGGGCGGAACGGCTAGTGCCTGGGGCAGCACCACCGTAAAGATGGTGCCCTGGCCTAGGGTGCTGGCTACTTCCAGCGAGCCGCCCTGCTGCTGCACCATGGCCTGAATCAGATGCAGCCCTAGCCCCGTGCCTTCTCCTTCGGCCGTTAAGCGCGTGAAGGGCTGAAACAGCCGCTCCCGGTCCTGCGCCAAGTCAATGCCTCGTCCGTTATCCGCCACGGTGAGCACCAGGGCTGCCGCCTGCTGATGGCTACGCACCTGCACCTGCGGCGGGCGCGCCGGGTCGCGGTATTTAAGCGCATTGCTGACCAGATTCTTCAGGATGCTTTCCAGGTAGAGGCGCGAAAAATAGGCCGTGGGCGCCGCTGAAAAGTCGGCCGTGAGCAGTCCCTGCTGCTGCCGTAGCAATTCGGCTACTTCCTCCCGCACCGTCGTGTAAACGTCGACTAGAGCGACCTGTTCCGCCGCGCTGCCGGCCCCGCCGTGCTGGGTATGAAGCACTTGCAGCAAGCCCTGGATAGTGCTGGTCAGCCGGTGTACTTCTTGTTCCACTAACGACAAAACCTGGTCCTGCCCAACCCCGGGGGCTTCTTCGTGATAGACGGCTAGCAGCTGCGCCAAGTTATTGGCGGGCCCCTTCAGGTCGTGCGCCGCGATGTGTACGAAGGAGTCCAACGCGGCATTGGCCTCCCGTAGGGCCTGATTTAGCCGTTGTGCCTCGTGCAGCGTGGCAACGCGGGCCAGCGCCCGGCCCGCATAGTCTGCCACCAGCATGAAAAAGGCGTGATAGGCCTCGTCTAGTGGCCGGCGCGGACTCAAACCTAGTAGCAGCACGGAGGCCGAACGGCTGCTCACCGTCGCGCGCAATGGCAGCAGCAGCGCCCGCGTGGGCATGGCAGGCTCCCAGTCCGTGGGCCAGGTGGCAAACCGGGCCGGCAGGTTTTCCATCAGCAGCGGCTGACCGCTGCGCAGCACATCTGCCAGGGGCCAGCCGTGGGGCGCGGCATAGTCGGCGGGCAGCGTCGTCGGGGCGGTAGGCTCGCCCGCCGGCAGGCCATACCAGGCGTGCAGCTGCGCGTGCGGCGCGGTGGGCTCGTGCGCATAGAGCAGGGCAAAGGGAATATCCGCCTGATTGGTGGCGAGCGCGGCAATAAGGTGCTGGGCCGCTTCGGCCGGCTGCATCGACAGGGCCGTTTGAGCCGTGAGGTGGCTCAGCAACGCGAGCCGGCGCTGTTGCAGAACGGTTGTCGTGGTTTCAAGGGCCGTCACGAAGATGCCCCCCACCCGCGCTTGCTCGTCGTAGATTGGGCTGTGCGAGAACGTGAAATAGGATTCTTCCACAAATCCTTGCCGATTGGGCAGTACTAGGCTGTTCTCGAAGTACGTCGTTTCCCCGGCCAGTACCGGCTCGAAAATGGTCCGCAAAAAGGGCCACATCTCTCCCCACCAGGGCTCGGCAGGCTGGCCCAGGGCCCCAGGGTGCTTACCCTGGAGGATGGCCGCGTAGCCGTCGTTGTAGAAGTGCACGAGTTCGGGCCCCCAGTGCACCATCATGGGAAAGCGCGAGCCCAGCATAATGGCGACGGCCGTTAGCAGGCTTTGGGGCCAGCCAGCAACGGGGCCCACCAGGGTCTGGGACCAGTCGAGCGCCCGAATGCGGCCGCCCATCTCGCCGCCGCCCGGAAACAGGCGCGCCGCCAGGGCCGCGTCGGGTGAGGTGTCTTCGGAAAAGGCAGAAGGAGACATAAACACGCGTGCGGCTATACTAAAGAGCGTAGGCTATTCTTACAAAAATAAGCCTACGGGCACTTATGACCACTCGGCACCCATGAACTTCGAATAGCTGATAGAAACTGAACGGGCAAATTGCACAGTTGCTGCTCCCGCACGGCGCCTTAGGCAACCTCCCGCGCCATACTACTAAGGACAACTTGAACAAAAGGGAGAAAAGCTGCCCGCCTTGCGCTAGTAGCTTTTCTCCCTTTTGCTCAGCTACATAAAATATAGCCGAAGGCAATTCGGGAAATAGATACGGGTTTTGGCCTAGCCGGCGGCTGCGCCCAGCAGGGTGCGTTTCCGGTGTCGCTTCACCGCTGGCACCTCGTTTAACAACATACGTCTTAGCCGGTTGAGCAGCAAAACCTTTGCCCCTCCCAGCCCCTTTTGTTATGCGCATTCCCCCACTCTACGTCAGCCGGCAGGCGGAAATCAGCGAGTCTTTTATCCGGGTGATGCACCAGCGCATGGACGACTTCATGGCCGGCCGGCTCGAAGACATGGGCCACATCAAGGACATTGCCAGCGTGCTGTGCCTGCACCCCACCCACGTGAGCGCCATTGTGAAAGCCCACACGGGGCACCATCCGTGCTACTTTTTCGAGCAGCGCATCCTGCGCGAGGCCAAAGCGCTGCTAGCCGACCCCGCTGCTACCGTGAGCAGTGTGGCCGGCCGCCTGACCTATGATGCCTCCAATTTTACTAAGTTCTTCAAACAGTACGAAGGCCTCACGCCGTCCGAATACCGCCGGCAGCTTTTTCCCGCCACTAAGTAGGCCCCATGCTGCGTACATCTCCACTGCCGAAGCGCCCTGCTTCGGCTTTTTTTAGCCCTATGCAGTTGAGGTAGAAGGAGCCTGCCGCGGCGCGACCACGCCGCACGTGCGATACTTAAATACTCACCGGAGGCCCGGCCCGCACCCGCCGGACCTTTGTCGCACTCCTTCCTCAACGCGCATCCGCTATGCTCTTGCCCTCCCCCGCTCCCCAGCCGCTGACCCCGGCCGAGATTCACGCCATCGAAGTTTTTTATTCTGCCTGGAAAGCGCACAAGCCGGCGTTACTCGACCAGGTGTGCACCCCCGACTGGCAGGATATCCCGCTCGGTCCCGACCAGGGCCCTGGCCCCCAGGGGCTCGGCGCCATCATCAGCAAGTTCACGGCTGCCTTCCCCGATGTGGAAATTGTACTGCACGAAATCTTCGGCACGCACGAGCGGGCCGGGGTGCGGGCCGAAATCCGCTTCACTAATCCGCACGACATCCCTGGCGCGGCAGCCCCCGGCAGCCCAGTCGCCATTACGCTGCACGAGTTTCACTACCTGCAGGACGCCCGGCTCACCCACACCTGGCACTTGGAACACGGGGCTTTTCAGCCCTACGCCGTGTTCGCGCTCAGCTAGGCTGTACGGACAACTACTTTTACGCTGATGAATCTAAATGAAATCAGCGACGGTGCGAGGGTGGCATTAGCCCCACTAGTCGAGTAAAGCCGACGATGTTGGCCGAACAGGTATCGCTAACCGGGTTTTTCTCAGCGCAGCCGTCGCCAGCCCTAAAAACAGTCGCTCAAGCAGTTACGCTGGCTGGCCACACTAGCAGCTTCTTAGCACTGGTCCAGTTCATTTCAGTCCTAGTGTGGCTGCGCTATTTGCCCGTACAGCCTAGGAGAGCACCCATAGTTTCAGATAAGAGCTTGACGCAGAAAGTGAGTTGTACAAAGCAACGGCTAGCTCCTACGCTATGCAGCTTTGAGGTACTTAAACAGCCTTAGTTGCTTTTCGAGTGGCTCAACCGGCCTGCCAGAATTATACTTTATCTAGTGTTGCCGCTCAATCCTTTGCGCTCCCAAGACTACCGTATTTGTTGCCGGAGTCTTCGTCACGCATCAGTGTTGGGACAATTGGCCGCTCCAATCTATTGTACGTGCAAGATGGTTAAGGGACTAGACGCGAGTTTCATAACCCAGCATGCGCTGCTAGCTTGGCCATTTGTTGAGGACCGTCATCTCGCCGCATACCAGCTTATCTGCTGATAAAGAGAGGGTCATAATCATACTTTGCGTAGAGCCCGAGCCATCAAAGCGCTTGCTTAGCCCAACGCAGTAGGCAGCTCCGAACTCAATCGTCTTGCGCACAGAGCGGCTGTCCGATTCTAGTACCTGCAACTGGCCGTCAAACTGCTTGGTGTCGTCCAAGGCCCAGAAGTGCAACAGGTCGCTGGGCACGGAGTCCAGCTCTATACGTAGCTGGCCCCCTTGAACCAGCGCCTCGGGCCGGTTGGTAGCGTCGGTACGCTGGCTGACTTCCCAGTTGAAGCGCCGTACGTTAAACTCCTCGCCCTGTACTACTAGTGTCGCGGTAAATGACATAAATCAGAAATTAGTGGCGAAGGCTGGGATACTGTACGAGAAGCGGACTAGAACAAGCCAAAAAAGCGCGGTGGCCGGCCTAGCTCTACGTTGATGGGCTCAAGAGTCTTCTCGATGCTCTGCTTCAAGTCGTCGGTAGCCGGGTCTTGTAAAATCTTCACAAAAGCAGTGCGCGACGCTTCCAGAAGCTGCTTGCGCTCCTTGCTACGCGTTTTCTTATCGAGGGCACGCTGGCGTATGCAATCGGCATTGGCAAAGGCCACCTGGTCTTGCAGCAAGGCAATCTGCTGCTTGGCCCCGGCACTAGCGGGCGGTGGGGCTGCCGCCCCGCCGCCCCCGCTGCTCGCTACAGGCACTGGTCGGCTCAGGCTGGCCTGGAGCATGATAATCTGCTGCTTAGCCTGGGCCAGTTCCTCGGCCATGTGTGCGGTGCTTTGAGCATCGGCGCCACTCTTGGCCAGTTGCTGGCGGAGCGCGTCGATGGTGCTGCGGTTGGAGCGAAACAGGCTGAAATCGCGCAGCTCGTCGCGCGCCAGCAGGCGGTGCGCCGGAATCTGAAGCTGCGCCGAATCAACACGCAGCTGGCTCAGGCTCACGGCAATATCATTGAGGTAATCCTGGTTGCTGGTGGCTAGCTTGCCCAGCACCAAGTCGTTGCTTTCGGTGCGCATGCGCTGGTCCACGGCATCGATGTGCTGCAAGTGGTGCGTCAGGGTATCGAAGCGAGCCACGAGTTGGCTTTGCTCCTGGTGGGTGCGGTCGAGCTCCTTTTTCAGGCGCGCGTTTTCATCGGCCAGGCTATTGTTGGAAAACAGATAGTACGAGGCCACTACCGGCACGGCCAGGGCCAGTAGGTAGAGGAGCGTAAATTGCCAGAGGCGAGTGCGGCGTTCGGGTTGGTTAAGGGGTTTCATGCGGGCGGGAAGCTAGCGGCGGGCAGCAAAACTAAATCGGACTCCAGCGTAGTCCTCCACCAGGCGCCGTGGGCTCGGGCACCTGCGCCAGCACGGGGCGGCGGGCCACCGGGTTTTCATTGATAAAGCTCTGCCAGCCTTCCCGGTTTTTGCCAATGTATTCGAGTTGGCTGAGCTGCCGGAAGATACGCCCCAGCAGCTGCCACAGCTGCTGCTGCTGCGCCAGGTGCTCGTGCACCCGGTGGTGGTCGTAGGTGAGCGTTACGGCGGCTTGCAGGCCCCCCAGCACGGCCGCGGGCGTCGCCTCCGACCACTGCTCAAAGTATTTAAGCAACTCTTCGCGCTCGGCTTCGGTGAGCATGTCGAGCGAGGTTTTGAGCTGCTTGGCTACCCGTAGCAGGGCATCGAGCAGGTAGCTGGGCGGCTGGTTGGCGGCCAGCAGCCGTAGCGTGGTCAGCTGCTGGGCCAGCGCCAGCACCGTGTGCTCGGCCAACTCGCGCACCAAGCTAGCCAGCGGGCTGCTCTTGTCGGTGCGCAGCTTCACTTTGTGAATAACCTTGAGGGCGTCGGTTTCCAGCTCGGTTAGTTGAAACTCTAGCTGATGCAGCGCTTGAAGCAGCGCGGGGTGGCTGGCCAGTGCCGTGCTGGGCGGAATGTACTGCGTTTCGGCCCGCAGGGCCCCTTCGGTATAAAGCAGCTCGCCCACTACTAGGGTAAACGCCGCGCTGGCTTGGCTACCCAGCTCGGCGGTGGGCACCACGCTAAGGGTGTAGCTGGGGCGGGTGTAGGGGTGGCGGGGGGGCATTTCTTCGGGGGCCGGCGTACCGGCGGGCACCCGCTCAAAGGGATTGGCCATCACCACCACGCTAAAGCGTAGGCCTTCGGTTGCGGTGAGGCCGGAGCTGGCCAGTAGCTGGGCCAGGCTGGTGCGCAAGGTAAGCGGGGTGCTGCTGCGCGTAAGCTCGATGCGGACGCCCCCGGCCGTAACGGCCCGGCACTGGGTGAGGCGGGCCTGCACTTCCTGCTGGGCATCGATTTGTAGTAGCAGCTCGAAGGCAGCGGGGCTACCTAGCTCGTTGGGAGTGGGCAGTAGGCCGTAGGCGTCGGGGCGGAGTAGCAGGGCCGTAGCGTCGCGCAGGTGGTCCACGACGAACTGGTCGGTTTCGGTGAAGTGGCGGCGGGCGATTTTCATCCCGTCCACCCAGTTCACGGGGTAGTGCGTAAGGTCTGGTAGCATGGCCGCAAAGGAGTGGCGAAAAGGAAGTAAAACAGGCAGTGTTGGGTGCCTAGTCGGCCGGGGCTGCCATTGGCACCCGTTGGGCCACAATGATGCTGCCCTGGCGCAGGAAATTATCCTGGAAGGTGCGGTCGGGGTCGTAGTAGTGCCGGCGGCGCCACCACGGCTGCTTGGCATAAAAGAGCCAGCCAAACGCCTGCCCCTGCCCATCTAAGTATTGCAGGGCCTGGTCGGGCTTCAGCCGGTTGTAGTCGGTGAGGAAGATGCTGAACAGGTCGTTGAGCCGCATCTGGTAGGGCGCTTTCGACGAAAAGTCGTGGTACAGGCCATCCTCAGCCCGGCGCGTCATCCAGAAGTGCACCACCATGAAGTGGTTGAGGTCCAGGCGCGTGAGGTCGGGGCTGGGAGCTAGCGGGTTGTAGTGCCACAGCTTGTACTGCCGGTGCGGAATGGCTAGCCACGCCCGGTACGCCTGCCAGAAGAAGAATGGCAGCACAAACGGAATAACCGCCATCACAAAGCTGGCGGGCGGTAGGTAGCCTTTTGCCCAGGGCAGCCAGTGCAGCGCCCAAATGGCCCCGGCACCCAGCACGGCCGTGCCCATGAGCACCCCCGCCTGCTGCCAGCGGCGGCTGGTAGCCAGCCAGGGCAGCCAGCGCGTCAGCTGCGCTGCATAAGGCCAGCCCAGCAGCAGCAAGGCCGCCTGCAGCAGGCCAAACGTGAGTGGAAATGACCAGGGGCTGCGCACTGCTGCCAGTCCCAGCAGCCCAAAGGCTAGCCCCGTTCCCAACACGTAGAGCAGCAGGCTGATGAATATTTTGCTGCCCTGCACGCGCGAGCTGACGTTGGAAAGGGCGCTGGTAGTGGCCGAACGGGCCTGGGAGGTAGGGTTAGGAAGCATGGAAAAGGACGGCAGCGCCCGGCCGGGGGCACCCAAGGCCGGGGGCTTGCTCTGCCAAGGTACGGGAAATCCGGGCCCGTGGCCAAGCCTGCGGCTAACCCCGCGCCCCTTGCCCGCGTAGGCCCGCTAGCCCCGTGGCCCACCTGCACACTGCCAGGCTTCAGCCACTGAGGGCTTCTTTTCGGCTATATGTCCTTGTCCGTTACCTCCGTGCGCCAGCTGCTCGACCACCAGCGGCGCCAGCCCTTCGACCTGCGCCTGGAGGTAATCCTGGCCGAATTACTGGCGTATGGCTACGCATTTGATGATTTTCTGGTGCAGCCGGTGGGGTTATTTGCCCGCCGCTACCGCCGCGACATGGGCGCCGTAGCCGAAGAGTCGTTTGAGCGTCACCACCACCCCGTGGTGCGCACCACGCTCGAAATGCACCGCGAGGGCCTCTACGATGCGCTGCCGCAGCAAGTGTTTCACCAGCCGGGCAGCGCGGCCGGCGAGCACCCGCTTAGCCTGCGGGCCATGGTAGAGGATAGCCGCGTGCAGCGCCGCAAGGAAAAGGCGACCCGCCGGTTTTTTCTGCCCTTCGAGCAGGAGTTTTTTCGCTACCGCGTGTACATCGAGCAGGAGGAGCGCCGCTACTTCACCAGCCTGTCGGCGCGGTGGTACAACGAGGCGCTGGCCCGCTTCTGGGGCCTCACCGAGGCGGGCCTGCCCCCCGCCACCCTCACCAACCTGCTTTACCTGCTACCGCTGGCATTCAGCATCGTGGGCGACCTGGCGCGCACGCGCCGCTGCTTCGAAAGCGTGCTGGGCCAGCCGGTGCAGCTGCGCGTGGTGGCCCCGCAGCGCTACGCCCTGCCGGGCCCGGCCACCGGCGGCCCCGCTGGCGGCACGCTTGGCCACCTAGCACTAGGCCACGACCTGCTGCTGGGCGGCGAATACCAGGAAACCCTGCCTGCCCTCGAAGTCAGCCTGCTGAACCTAGCCGTGCCCGACCTCGAAGCGTACCTGGCCGGCGCCTGGCAGGCCAAGGCCTTAGCCCTACTCTGCGAGTACTTCGTGGCCTTCGAAACCGACGTGGTCGTGCGCTACGAGATGGCCACGGCCGAGCCCGAGTTTCGGCTGGGCGAAGGTGAGCACGCGCCTGTATTGGGCTTCACTACGGCCGGCATTTAGTACGGCCGGCATACTTCGAATAGTAATTTAGTAGCTGTCCACCGGGGCGGCGCGGGCGGCGAGCAGCACGTAGGCCCCAGCGGCCCCGCCCGTGCGCAGCTCCAACTTGGGGGCGGCAATGGTGAGCGCGCACCGGTACGAGCCAATCAAGTCGACCCCAGCCTCGAAGGTTTCCTAGTAGTGCACGCACTGCCCCCCGCTGAAGTCCACGCTTTCGCGGGCCATTCTGTCGTTTTCCTGGTAGAACGACACACTCCCGTCGAGCGGATAGTGGGGCGTGGCAGCCCAGAGCAGCAGCTGCTCGCCCTCGGGCACCAGCTCCAGCAGGCCGTGGCGCACGCGCTCGTGCACCCACCCCCGCCCTGCGTAAAGCTGCATGGGCAGCGCGTCGGGAGTGCGGGTAGAGCGGCTGAGGTAGCAGCTATCTGGTCTCTACTTGTCCCCGGTTTGCTGCGCTTGCCGCTCATTGTACAACTCTAAGCCTATGGGATAAATTTCTTCCATCAGGCTTTGGAAAGTAGCGTGGAGTTGCAGCACCTGCTCGCGTTTGGCAAGGTCAGGCTTTGGCAGGTCAATATAATCCGCCCAGTGGGTGTCTAAATAATGACTAATCAAACTTACTATTATGCCTGCCTCTTCAAGGTCTAGGTTCGGCTTAGCCAGCCGGTCGGCCAGGCCCATGCGTGTGTTGGCCGTCTGCTTTAGGGTGCGGTCAGCCCAGTCAAGAGCTGCATCCGGCGCATACAGAACCGAGAGCGCGTCGCACACCTCCACGCTGCGCTGAAGTATGCTGCAAAAGGCGACTAAGCGGTCGGCTATGAGTTGTGTTGGGAAGTAACGCTGGTGACGTGGGAGCCTAAAGTTAGTTGGGCGGGTGAGCTTGTCAGGCAGAAAAAGCTGGTTGTCACCGCCCGCCAGACAGTAGCCGTTGGCCTGCTTCTCCTGGTAATAATTGGAGACGGGCTGGCTGGCGGCGGGGCCTTCCCAAGCGTGGTACTCGGGTACGCCGGGGCCAGGCTCGGGCACGGTGAACTCGTACACTTTTTCGTAATTGTTCCACTCTGGCATCAAAGCTGTACCGCCTATTACGCCGGCCAGCCCCGTCGGAGGCGTGCGTGTCCAGTAGCTGCCCCTGTGGCCAAAGGGGTCGTTGGCGGGGTCGTTGGCTACGCGGTAGAGCTTGTCACCCGGCTTTAGTTTAACCAGCTTGGCGCTCCCCGTAAAGGTTTGCGCTTTGTCAGCTGGCAAATCCAGGTCTTTATCAGCTACCCCCAAATTACTGGCCGCGACAGGCAGTTGAGGTAAGCTATTAGATACGTAAAGTTGTCTGCTCACCCCCGGAATAGCCGTGTAGTCATCGAGAATGACGTGCTGCTGATATAGCCCCTTATCGGCCACCACCAAGCGGAGAAACGTCTGCTGGAAGTCGGGGCGCTGCATGGCCGCCTTCAGTTTCTCCTCGTTCACTCCGCTAGCCAGCCACTTTTCTACCGCCTTGCGCACATCCGGCCCCACATCCAACTTGCCGCTGGCTTGTTGCGCTTGCCGCTCTGCCCGTAGGGCGATGTTTATGGGCGCTACTTCCTCCATCAGGCTCTGAAGAGCGGCGTGGAGTTGTAGCACTTGCTCGTGCTTGGCCGGGTCAGGTTTGGGCAGGTCAATGTAATCCGCCCAGTGGCCGTCTAAGTAATGGCTAATCAACCTTACTATTATACTAGTTTCTTCGAGGTCCAAGTCAGGCTCAACTAACCGGTCAGCAAAAGCCATGCGCACGTTGGCCGTTTCCATGAGCGTCTGATTGGCCCAATTAAGAGCCGCGTCGGGCTGATAGAGGGCCGAGAGGGCGTCGCACACCTCAACGCTGCGCTGGAGGATGCTACAAAAGGTGGCTAAGCGGTCAGCCATAAGTTATTGGGGGAAGTGACGTCCGTGCTACGCGTGCCAAAGTCGGCCGAGCGGGTGAAATTGTTAGGCAGAAAGAGTTGGTTATCCCCGCCAGCTAAATACACGCTCTTGCTGGCCACGGCCAGGCGAATGAAGGTCTGCTGGAAGTCGGGCCGCTGCATGGCCGCCCGCAGCTTGTCCTCGTTTACGCCGGCGGCCAACCACTTGTTGACCGTCTTGCGCGCGTCCAGCCCCGCGTTGAGCTGCTCGACCAGCGTATCGAGCCAGTGCGCCGGAGTGGCAGCAACGGCCGCCGCTGCCGCGGCCACCGGGGCGGCGTAGGCCCGTCCGGCGGGCGGCACGTAGGCCCCGGCTGCCCCGCCCGTGCGCAACTCCAGCCGGGGAGCGGCGATGGTGAGCGCGCACCGGTACGAGCCAAGCAGGTGGTCGATTCGGCGAACTAGCGCGGAGCATATTCCTTACAACACTACGCTTCCTCGAAGGCAGTATTAGCCAAGGAGATTGCTTCGTCCATCAAGGCTTTAAGCTTGGCATGGAGCAGCAGCATTTGCTGGTGCTTGCTCGGGTCGGGCTTGATGAACTGGTCGTAGTCAGCCCAATGGTTATCTAAGTAATGACTGATTATGCCTATTACGGAAGATACTTGGTTGTCCGTGAATTTCGGATTAAGCAAGCGGTCAGCAAAAGCCATGCGCACGTTGGCGTTGTGGGTGAGCGTGCGGCTAGCCCAGTCAATAGCGGCGTCGGGCTGGTAAAGTGCCGAGAGGGCATCTACCAACTCCACTCCGCGTCGCAGGATATCGCAATAAGTAGTTAAGAAGTCGGCCATGCTGCTACCCGGCCCCGGATTGCTGCGCGCGCCGCTCATTGTATAATTCCAGATTTATAGGAGTTACCTCATCCATCAAGCTTCGAAGAGCAGCGTGGAGCTGCTGCACTTGGTTATACTTAGTGGAGTCATGCTTAGGCAAGTCTATATAGTCGGCCCAATGACCATCTAAGTATTTGTCCACCATAATAGTTACGATACTTGTTTCTTCAAGGTCGAGGTCAGGCTTCGCCAGTCGGCTAGCTAGGCTTGTGCGCACGCTGGCAGTCTGCATCAGGGTGCGGCTGGCCCAGTCAAGAGCCGCATCTGGCGCGTACAGGGCCGAGAGGGCATCATACACAGCGACGCTGCGTTCTAAAATGCTGCAAAAGGTGGCTAAGCGGTCTACCATGATTTATGTTGGGCCGTGACGTTGGTGATGTGAGAGCCGAAGTCAGCCGAGCGCGTGAATTTGTTGGGGAGAAAGAGTTGGTTGTCACCGCCCGCTAGGCAGTAGCCATTATCTTTTTTCTCTGGGTAATAACCGGAAACAGGCTGATTAGCAGCGGGTCCCTCCCAGGCGTGGTAGTCGGGCATACCGGGACTGGGGTCGGGCACGGTGAACTCGTAGACCTGCTGGTAGTTATTCCACTCCGGCATCACGGCCGTGCCGCCCACCACCTCACCCAGCCCCGCTGGCGGCGTGCGCGTCCAGTAGCCCCCTGTGCGGCCAAACGGGTCGGTGGTGGGGTCATTGGCCACGCGGTAGATTTTGTCGCCAGGCTGAAGCTTGACCAGCCTAGCGCTGCCCGTGAATGTTTGGGCTTTGTCAGGCGGCAAATCTAGGTCCTTGTCATCTACCCCAAAACTGCTGGCTGCGATAGGAAGTCGGGGTAGAGCATTATTGACGTAATGCTGCTTACTCACGCCGGGAATGGCGTCGTAGTCATCGAGGATGACGTGCTGCTGATACACACCCTTATCAGCCACAGCCAGGCGAATGAATGTCTGCTGGAAGTCGGGCCGCTGCATGGCCGCCCGCAGCTTGTCCTCGTTCACGCCGGCGGCCAGCCACTTGCCCACCGTCTTGCGCGCGTCTGGCCCCGCGTTGAGCTGCTCGACCAGCGTGTCGAGCCAGTGCGCCGGAGTGACAGCAACGGCCGCCACCCCGGCTGCCGCGGCCACCGGCGCAGCGTAGGCGCGGGCGGCGGGCGGCACGTAGGCCCCGGCTGCCCCACCCGTGCGCAACTCCAACTTGGGGGCGGCGATGGTAAGGGCGCACCGGTACGAACCAATCAGCTCGGCGCCGGCCTCGAAGGTTTCCTGGTAGTGCACGCACTGCCCGCCGCTGAAGGCTACGCTTTCGCGAGCCATCATATCGTTTTCCTGGTAAAAAGCCACGTGGCCGTCGAGCGGGTAGTGGGGCGTGGCGGCCCAGAGCAGGAGCTGGTCGCCCTCGGGCACGTCGAGTACCAGTTCCAGCAGGCCGTGGCGCACACGCTCGTTCACGCGGCCCCGCGCCCCGGTGGCCTGCGTAAAGCTGTAGGTGCAGAGAACGACTGGGTACTCGTGCCCGGCCACTTCCAGTTTAGCAGAATAAGAAGCCACAAGGCGAAAGCGCGCGCAACGAAACTAGCCGGTGCCCCCGGCGGCGATTCGGGGAGCCAGCAACCTGGGGCGCCCCGCATGGGGCGCTGGCATCCAAGGTACGGTTTTTTGGCGAACGTGTTTGGCTGCCGTCCGCCGGGGCTAGCGGCCGGGCCGGCAACGAAATGACGGGGCCGGGCGTACTTCGGCTACGTGCGAGGCGGGCCGCTACGTGGCGGCAGCCGCACTCATTGCACGTTTTTTTATTGTATGGGGGCTACTTACTACCAGCTGCCGCTCGACCTGGAGGGCATTTTGGAGCGCCGGCAGTTGCCGCGCTGCTCGGTGCAAGACTCGGTGGCGCAGCACCTGTACCTGCTGCTCACCACCTACTTTGGCGAGGCGCGCTACGAGCCCGCCTTTGGCTGCCAGGTGTGGGAGCAGGACTTCGAAGCCATGACCACCATGCGCTGGAAAGACCGCGTGCAGCAGTCGGTAGAGCAGGCCATTCGCGAGTTTGAGCCCCGCCTGGCCCAGGCCCGCGCCCAGGTGGCCGTGCTCGACTTCGAGCTGAAAGGCGTGAGCCAGCGCATCCGGCGCCGGCTCGACATCACGATAACCGCCACCCTCTACCGCACCCGTGAGCCGTTTACGTTTCAGGCCAGCTTATTTGTAGCGCCGCTCTCGGTCGACTGATTAGCCGGCCCACCAAGTACTTTGCCGCTTGCTTTCTCCTCCTTTTCCGCCCGCTGTGCTACCGCCCGCCCCTTTTTCGCCGCCTGTCAGCCCCGATTTCACCCGCGCCAGCATCAAGAGCCGCCTCACCCGGCAGGCCGCCGAGCTGTGGGGCTACGCCGAAAACGACCTCGATGCCTTCGACCCCCTCGTAAACCTGCTGCTGGAAGCCTGCGCCGTCGAGTTTGAGAAAATCGGCCAGGAGCTGCACAGCACCCAGGCCCGGCTCATCGAGCGCTTGGCTAGCCTGCTCAACCCCGACGTGGTGGACGCCCCGCGCCCGGCGCACGCCGTGGCCCAGGCCCGCGCCCGCGAGCCTCTCGTGACGCTGCCCCCCGAGGCGCAGTTTGTGTTTGAGCCGCCCACGGTGGGGCGGCAGGCCGCGGGCCAGTCCCTGTTTTTTTCGCCGCTGCAAACCACTCAGCTGGTCAACGGCGCTGTGCAGTGCCTAGCTACCGACGACGCGGTGTGGCAGCTCACCGCCACGGGCCAGAAGCGCCTGGTGGCTCAGGCGCCGGTGCCCTTGCCCGCCGCGCACCGACGCCTGTGGGTGGGCCTGAACCTACCCAGTGAAGGCGCGCTACCCGAGGAGCTGACGTTTTACTTCGACTGGCTGAATGAGCCGCAGCGCGCCAGCTACCTCGCCTTTTTGCCCGGCGAAGAGTGGCGGCTGGGCGATACCCTGCTGGCTACTACCCAGGGCCTGGCCGCCGAGGCTAGCCCGGCGGGCGACCTCGACGGCGAATACGATTTTCTGTATCGCATTGAGCAGCAAATCAAGGAGCTGTATGCGCCTTCCTTTGTGCGGGTGGCGCTGCCCGCCGGCGCCCTGGCTAGCTACGTGCCCCAGCCGTACCCTGCTGAGCTAGGCACCGCCCTCGTGGGCGCCACCGGGCTCCAGGCGCTCACGCAGCCGCTGCGCTGGCTCGAAATCCGCTTTGCCCACGCGCTGCCGCCGGCCGCTTTCACCCAGTTGGTGTGTGCCCTCAACTGCTTCCCGGTGCTCAACCGGCGGCTGCACAAGGTGCTCTACCGCTTGCAGCCGGCCCTCAACCTGTTTCCGATGGTGAGCGAGGAGCCTTTCCTGGCGGTGCGCGATGTGTATAGCCTCAGCAACGTGCGCTTTCGGGCCACCACCCTGCGCGACCTCACCGAAGGGGCCACCGACACGTACACCCTGCGCAGCCACGGCGTGGGCCGCTTCGACACCCGCACGAGCCGCGAAGCTCTGCGCGAGCTGCTGGAGTTGATGCGCGATGAAAGCCAGGCCTTCGCCGCCGCCGGCACCGACTTTATCGGGGGCGTGCTACGCGAGCTTGACCAGAACATGGCGCGCCTCGAAGAGCGCCTTGACCGGCAGCGCGCCGCCGAGCAGCCCGTGCCCTACCTGCTGCTCCGCCCCCAGGACGTGCGCGACAGCGTGTACCTCGAATATTGGTCGAGCAACGGCGTGGCCGCCAACCGCCTGCCCGCCGGCAGCCACCTGCGCGTGCAGGATGGCCACTACGTCGAAGCCGTGCAGCTGCTCACCACCACGGCCGGCGGCCACGAGCGCCCCAACCCCGAAGAGCGTACCTACGCCCTGCGCCGCAACCTGCTGGCCCGCAACCGCCTCGTGACCCTGGCCGACATCACAGCCGCCTGTTGGGCCGAGCTGGGCCAGGCGCTGGCCGCCGTACACGTCGAAAAAGGGTTTCAGGCGGGGGCTACGCCCACGGCGGGCTTTGTGCGCTGCATCCGGGTGCACCTCACGCCGGCCGCCACCAGCCACCTCACGGCCGCCGAGTGGCAGCACACGGCGGCCATGCTGCAAAGTACGCTCGGCAGCCAGTCGGCCCTCAACCTGCCCTACGAAGTAGTGTTGAAGCCCGTAGCTGGCTAGGAGTATCGCCCGCTAGGTTGCCGGTTTACTTCTGGACAAAACAGTAATTTGCAGCTCGTTGCTGATGAAGAACTGGCTCAAAATCACGCTATTCGTGGCCGCATTCTTCGCGAGCGCTCCCTTCGTCCTGGGGTGGCTGCTAGGCTGGCTATACCCACGCACCGACGTCACGGTCGACACGGTGCTGGCCGCGCACGTCACGGGTATCTACCGCAGCCGCGACCTGCGCCTACACTACCTCGACGGCAATACCAAGCGCTACTACGACTTCAACGGCTTTGGGCTGGCCCTGTCGCCCGCCGAAAAACAGGCCCGCCACCTCGACGACTGGAACACGCCCTCACTGAGCCACTACCTGCAAACCGGCGACTACCTCACCAAAGCCGCCCACTCGCCCGCCCTCACCGTGACGCGGGGCACGACCGTTACGCACTGGGTGCTGGCCGCCGAGTAGCCCCGGCGGCCAGCCCCGTAGCTAGGCTTGGCTTGGGATTAACGCCTCGCTTTCAGCCACCGCCGCTACTTCGCTAGGTGCCTGGGTAGTAGCCCACTGCACCTGCTCGCTGCCAGCGGGCAGCGTGAGGCTAAGCACCGTGCCCGGCCGCGCCTCGCCACTGATGATGAGCCGCGAAATAGGCCGCCGCAGCTGCGAGCGGATAACGCCCGTAATGGGCCGCGCCCCGTACTTGGGCGTGAAGCCCGAAAGAGCCAGAAACTGCCGGGCCTCAGGGCTGATTTCCAGCGTAATGCCTTGGCGCCGCAGCTGCTCCAGCAGCGGGCGCAGGTGAATATCGAAGATGCGGGCCACGTTCTCCTCCGAGATGGGGGCGAAGGGCACAATCTCGGTGAGGCGGGCCAGAAACTCGGGCCGGAAGTGGCGGCTCATCGTCTCCAGCAAGTCGGCCGAGGCGGGCGCCTGGCCGCTGGCAAAGGACTGGCTCACCTGCTCGGCCCCAATGTTGGAGGTGAACAGGATGACGGCGTTGGAAAAGTCGCCCTCGCGCCCCAGCCGGTCGTGCAACTTGCCCTCGTCCAGGATTTGCAGAAAAATATCGAATACCGACGGGTGCGCCTTCTCAATCTCATCAAATAAGACCACCGAGTAAGGCTTCTCGCGAATCTTGTTGACCAGCAGGCCGCCTTCCTCGTAGCCCACGTAGCCGGGAGGCGCGCCGTAGAGCAGCGCCGCCGAGTGCTCCTCCTTGAACTCCGACATGTCGAAGCGGATAAGGAAGGACTCGTCGTTGAACAGAAAGTCGGCCAGGGCCTTGGCTAGCTCCGTCTTGCCGGTGCCGGTAGGGCCCAGCAGGAAAAACGACCCGATAGGCTGCCCAGCCTTGGTGAGGCCCGAGCGCGACTCCAGAATGGCGGCGCACAGGGCACGCACGGCGCCAGCCTGCCCCACCACGCGCTGCTGCAATACTTCGTCCATGCGCAGCAGCTTTTCGCGCTCGTTGCTTTGCAGCTTACCTAGCGGAATACCGGTTTTACCCGATACGATAGCGGCAATGTCATGCTTCTCCACGCTTTCCTTCTTGGTATCGGCCAGCGCCAGCACGGCCGTGAGCAACTCGCGCAGGTAGGTTTCGAGTTCGGCGCTGGTTTCGAGCTTGTCGGGCTGCTGGTCGTTTTCCAGTTGGTTGAGCCACAGCTGGCTTACCTGGTTTTGCACCTGGTACAGGAACCACCGCAGCTCGCGCAGGTAGTCGGCCTCGCCTAGCTCGTCGGGGCGGGCCGTGAGGGCGTCAAACTCGGTTTGTAGCTGGGTAAGGCTGGCCACGGCGTGCTCGTCGAGCATCCGAATGGCCGCCATCGTGCGGTCTACCAGGTCGATGGCCGAGTCAGGCAACTGCCGGTCCTTGAGGTAGCGCTTGGCCAGGCGTACGGCTTCGGCCACGGTGCCTTCGCCCAGCGCCAGCCCGTGGTGGGTGGCGTAGATGGGCAACACCCGTTCGAGCATGCGCTCGGCCACCACCACCGAGGGCTCTTCCACCCGCACGATGTCGAAGCGGCGGTTAAACGCCTCATCCTTTTCAATATACTGCCGGTATTCGTCGTTGGTCGTGGCCCCGATTACCGTAAGCTCACCCCTAGCCAGCTCGGGCTTAAGGAGCTGCGCAATGCCGCTGCCCGCGCTGCCCTTGGGGTCGAGCAGCACGTGCAGCTCATCAATAAACAAGATGGCGCGGGTGTATTGCTTCAGCTCGGTGAGCACCTTTTTGATGCGGTCCTCCACCTCTCCCTTGTACGAGGCACCCGCCACCAGCGTGCCCAGGTCCAACTCAAACAGCGTGACTTCGCGCAGGTGCACCGGCACCAGCCCCAGCGCAATCTGCTGCGCAAAGCCTTCGACCAGCGCCGACTTGCCCACGCCCGGCTCCCCGATGAGCAGCACGTTGGGCTTGATGCGCCGCCCCAATATCTCGGCCACCAGCCGAATTTCGCGGTCGCGCCCCACAATGGGGTCGAGCTTGCCGGCGCGGGCCTGGGCCGTTTTGTCGGTGCAGTAGGTAGCGAGGGCGCCGCTAGTCCCAGCGGGCGCCGGGGGGCTGGCGGGCGCGCCATCGGCGGCGGGCGCTGCCTCGGGCACGGGCATTTCGGCCTGCGCCGCTGCCAGAATTTCTTTTTGGGTGAGCGGCAGCGATTTTAATTGCTCGGCCGAGAAAGCCAGGCCCGGCCGCAGCAGGGCAGCCAGCGCACAGAGTGCGTCGGTCGGGTCGCGGGCCAGTTGCAAGGCCACTAGGTCGGCAAGCTCCAGGGCCTGCTGCACGGTAGCGTCGGGGGTGGGCTGCTCGGGCGGGCGGGCCGCCTTTGGCTCGTCTTCGAGGCGCACCTCGGCCCATTCGCGCAGGTAGTGAATGTCTTTACCGAGCACGGCCACCAACCAGGAGGCTACCCCAATTTCGTTGTGCAGCAAGGCCGTGAGCAAGTGCGGAGCGGCGTATTGTGCCTGCCGGTATTCATGGGCCACGGCCTGGGCAATGCGCAGGCTACGCTTGAGGGTATCGGAATGAGCCACGGGCTGGAAAAGGAAATTAAGGTGAAGCGTAGAGGTGCGTAAGCGCTACGTGCGGCAGCCAGCCAAGGATACATGAGCGGCCGGCCACTACTCGCGTGCCCTGGCCACCCAGCCAGCCAGGCCTGCTTAGCTTAACCTTTGCGCCAGCCAGCGCGTACCTTTCGCAGCCGGCCCTGCATATGCAGGGAGTGCATTATTCACAGGCAGGCAGTAGCCCAACATTCTCATTATTATGGCTGTGTACTCATACGGCATCGGCGGGCAGGAGCGTAAGCTCGACAACGCGTCCGAAGCCATCTCCGACATTCCCCTCAATCGCACGCTGCTGGTGCAGAAGCTCACCACTAATCCTCCCTTGCGGGCGCAAATAGTGGAAGGCCTGAAAACGCCCGAAGCGGTGTTTGCGCACTACAAGCCCGAGGTAGCGGTCGATTTCCAAGACGAATCGGGCACCGTGGTGCCTGAGAAGCTGCAATTTGCCTCGCTCGGTGACTTTGGGAAGAAGGGCATCATCAATCAAAGCGACTTCTTGCGGGGCCTAGCCGCCGAAACTGATGACCTCAACAAGCTGCTGCGCCAACTGAAATCCAACAAAATCCTGAAGGCGGCGCTGGAAAACTCCGAAACCAAAGCCGCTTTCCTGGCCGCCATTGAAGCCATGATGGAC